>OKIH01000011.1_pt1 | contig 129573 bp, 128 predicted proteins | sample 1611011 | NCBI WGS metagenome assembly OKIH01 (sample SAMN04436704, study PRJEB24849) | human gut metagenome | biome: human gut; feature: NICU; material: stool | host: Homo sapiens | place: USA: Saint Louis, MO | collected 2010-07-28
GCGGGCTGTCGCGGAAACACTCTGCACCCTTCAGCCCACCCGGCAGAACGATAATGTCGTAATCACCGTCCGCCACCTGTACAAGCGGTGCATCCGCCAGGATCTTCACCCCACGCGAGCAGGTAATCGCCAGACTTCCGTCGCTGGCGACGCTGGCGGTAGTAACCTTAATACCACCACGCACCATCAAATCAATGGTGGTGACCGCTTCTGTCTCTTCGCTACCAGGGGCGAGGCATACCAGTGCCGATGCGCTCATACTCACTCTCCTTTCGTTTTACTAACTCAAACAGACGGCTGTTTTCCGCAACGGTAATGCCGTGTGCCCGGGCGCGTTTTAACAGATAACCGGTTATGTAATCAATTTCGGTATGCCGCATAGCCCGGATATCCTGCAACATTGAGGAGATATTTTCTGCCGTACTCTCAATGACCTGGTCGACATAATAACGTAAATCGGATTCTGAGGTGTGGTAGCCTTCGCGTTCAATGACGGCGGCAACTTCCCGGCAAATCAGCGCTACCCGATCGGGGTGCTGGCGCAGCTCACCGTTAGGGCAATCCAGCAGGGCGGTCAGCGGATTGATCGCGCAGTTGACCGCCAGTTTGCGCCACAGTTCCGCGCGAATGTTATTGTGCCAGGCGACGTCAGGCAGCGTGCTTTGCAGGGTATCCGCAAGATAGCTGTAATCGCCGGGCTGTTCACGCGCAGGACCGATATGGGTGATACCACTGGCTACATGGATAATGACGTTACCGTCGCGACGTGCCGCGTGGGTGGTTGTCCCCATCAGCAGCGGTTGCCGGACAGATTTTAGCTCTTCAATGGTACCCATACCGTTATGAATCAGCAGGATTGGCGTGCTTTCAGGTAACTGGGCAGCCAGGCTTTTCACCGCATCGGAGACCTGCCAGGCCTTCAGCGTGACCAGCAGCAAATCGCTGGTGGCAAGAAATTCCGGATCGTTTGCCGTCAAAGACTCGTTAAAAATTGAACCGTCTGTACCAATCACGTTCACACTGCAATAGGGCTGGGGAATTCGCAGCCAGCCCTGAACGTCGTGTCCCTGTTTGCATAGCGCTGTAAGCCAGAGTTGGCCAAGGGCTCCGCATCCAAGCACTGTTACTTTCATCGTTCCTCCTCACCTGCAACGGCGCCAGGTGCTATGACGCTAAGTATAGCGCCATCAGCTAAGCTTCTCGTTATGCCTCGTTGCGGGTATTATGCAACGCAACAAAAATGAAGGGAGAAGAAAAGATGCCATCTTTCGATATTGTTTCTGAAGTTGATTTGCAGGAAGCGCGTAACGGCGTAGAAAATGCTGTCCGTGAGGTTGAGTCACGTTTCGATTTTCGTGGCGTTGAGGCGACCATTGAACTGAACGACGCGAACAAGACGATCAAAGTCCTGAGTGAGTCTGATTTCCAGGTCAACCAGTTGCTGGATATCCTGCGCGCCAAGCTGCTCAAGCGCGGCATTGAAGGAACCTCACTTGATGTACCGGAAGAATTTGTTCACAGCGGCAAAACCTGGTTTGTGGAAGCGAAGCTGAAGCAGGGGATTGAGAGCGCGGTACAGAAAAAAATCGTTAAGCTTATCAAAGACAGTAAGCTCAAAGTGCAGGCGCAGATTCAGGGTGAAGAGATCCGCGTGACCGGAAAATCCCGTGATGACCTGCAATCCGTGATGGCGCTGGTGCGTGGCGGCGATCTCGGTCAGCCATTCCAGTTTAAAAACTTCCGCGATTAAGACAATCATGCCCGGCTAAACCGGGCATTTTTTCAGGCCTTCAGCGCCTGCTCCACCTCAAAGCGATTAGTCACTTTGCTGTCAATTTTGACATACGCACTGCGCTCTTCCGGAACAATCAGCACTTCGCTCACGCCCTCTGTCGCTTCCAGACGCTGTTTTAACGCGTCACCCATTGCCACGTCATCGGGAATTTCTACCCGCAGGCTACTCACATAGCGCGGCTCTTTCATGGTGCTGGCAACAAACAGCCAGAGCATCGCCAGCAGCGCACCGGCGAGGAAAACGGTCTGGGAGTCAAACAGACCGTCCACCCAGCCGCCGAGCGACCCGCCGATTGCCACGCCGAGAAACTGGCTGGTGGAGTAAATGCCCATCGCGGTGCCTTTGTATCCTGCCGGAGACTCTTTGCTGATAAGCGACGGCAGCAGGGCTTCCATCAGATTAAAGGCCAGGAAGAACAGTTGTACGCCGGCGATCAGCTCCCAGAAATGCGGGCCGGCGCCCCACAACACAATCTCGGCAATCAGCAGTAACGCCACGCAGCCCACGAAGACGCGTTTCATTTTGCGCTTCACTTCGGCGTAAATAATGAAGGGCACAACGGAGACAAACGAGATCAGCATTGTGACCAGATAAATTTTCCAGTGCTCTGCCGCCGGGAAACCTGCTGCGGCCAGTTGACCGGGCAGGGCGACGAAGGTGGACATCAGCAGAATGTGCAGGCACATAATGCCGAAGTTCAGCTTAAGCAGGCGCGGCTCGACGATGACTTTGCTGAAGCAGCCTTTCACCATCCCGGATTCACGGTTGAGGACGTGGTTTTTACTGTCAGGTACAACCCACAGCGTGAGCGCGATCCCGATGGTCGCCAGCACCGCAATCATCCAGAACAGGGCGTGCAGGCCGAGCGCATGAGTGATAACGGGCCCCAGCACCATGGCAATGGCAAACGTGACGCCGAAGCTGACGCCGATAAACGCCATGGCTTTGGTGCGGTTTTGCTCGCGGGTTAAGTCTGACAGTAGCGCCATCACGGCGGCGGCAATCGCCCCGGAACCTTGCAGGGCGCGCCCAAGAATTATTCCCCAGATGGAGTGGGAGAGGGCGGCGATGATACTGCCAAGTACAAACACCAGCAGCCCGCCGACAATCAGCGGTTTACGACCCACGCGGTCGGAGAGCAGGCCAAAGGGGATCTGGAATATCGCCTGCGCCAGGCCATAGATACCAATCGCCAGACCAATCAGCGCTTCGCTGGCACCCTGTAACGCCATGCCATATGTGGTCAGAACGGGCAGGACCATAAACATGCCAAGCATCCGCAGCGAGAAAACAGTCCCTAAACCCCAGGTCGCACGCAGTTCGCCTGGCGTCATTTTATAATCGTTCATTACCACCTCTACCAAAAAGCAGGCCATAGTTTAGGCGGGGTGATAAGTGCGGTAAATAGGTGTTTGTTTAAGAGATATTACGAGGGTGTGATAAAAGCACCCCCGGATAAAAAAATTACGGCTCGACGCGCAATCCGTAGCTTTTGAATTTCTCAAGAACAATGGCAATTTCATCGTCACTGAGTACCGGAACGGGATCCACTATCGCCAGCGTGGTCAGGTAGAGTTTTGCCAGCACCTCTACCTCCTGCGCCAGCCACAGTGCCTTTTCAAGATTTTCTTCGCAGGTTATCAGGCCGTGGTGCTGTAAGAGCGTCGCTTTGCGATCGCGTAACGCGACCGCGACATGCTCTGACAGCGCGCGCGTCCCGAAGGTCGCGTAAGGGGCGCAGGGAATGGAGTTTCCCCCGGCGGCGGCAATCATATAGTGAATAGCAGGAATGGGGCGGTTGAGTATCGAGACGGCGGTACAGTTAACCGCATGGTTATGGACGACGGCGTTAGCATCCGGGCGGGTCTGATACACAACCTGATGAAAACGCCATTCGCTGGAGGGCAGTTTATCTTCTTCGTGTCGCCCCTGTGCATCTACATAGACGATACTCTCTTCGGTCAGATGCTCGTAGGGAATTCCGGTCGGCGTAATCAGCATGCCGTCGCGATAGCGAACGCTGATATTGCCGGCGGTGCCCTGATTTAACCCCATGCGGGTCATCTCAAGGCAGGTGTCAATAATGTCTCTGGCTAATCGGGCTCGTTCCATTTTTTATTCTCCGGGTACAGTTTTATTTTTACTGGCGGGAACGTTTGACCAGCTTCATATCGACTTTCGCCGTCTCGTTGACCGCTTCGCCGTCGATGGCTCGCTGCATCAGTTCAAACGCTTTTTCCGCCCAGGTATCTTCATCCTGTTGCATGGACCAGACGCTGTTTGGCAGGAACCCCAGCATGGGGTGCTCATCGAAGGTGCCGATATTGATGTGTTGGGGCACGGTGCCGGTACGCGTCCGCAGGGCTTCGATTGCCCCTTCCAGAACGGGTAACGATGAGGCGATAAACGCCTGCGGAACACCCTGGCTGTCGATAAGCGAATCCATCAGGGCATATCCGCCCTCCGGCGTATTGTCCGGCCCTTCGATGACCCACTCGCGATGGTGAATACCGGCTGTTTTCAGGGCCTGTAAGTAGCCGTTCAGACGGTCCGTAATACTGGGCAGTGCGGTATCGCCCACAAGGAACCAGAGCGGCATTTTTCTCTCTGCCAGCATGTTGCGGGCCAGTTCATCCCCCCCGGCCTCGTTATGACTCTCAACCAGCGCGTTGTCAGTAAAGCCAAAATCCCGGTCGAGGAGCACCAGCGGTTTTTGGATCTGCCGCAAATGATGCTGCTGGTTTTCCAGCGTCGAGGGAACGATAAACAAGCCGTCCACGTTGCGCGCCATCAGGGCTTTGACCAGCTTGTTTTCGTAATCCACATCGTTGTAAGTACAGCTGATCATCAGCTGGTAGCCCGAACGGCGGCAGCGCAGTTCGAGTTTCTCGGCGAGCGTTGCAAAGAACACGTTCGAGATGTTGGGCACGATGAGCCCCAGCGTCTCGGTTTTGTTTAGCTTAAGACTGCGCGCCGAATGGTTGAGGGTATAGCCGAAGCGCTCGACGTGTTCATTAATTCGGGACTGTGTTTTCACGCTGATCCGATACTGTTCGGCTTTCCCGCTCAGTACCAGCCGCACGGTGGTGACGGATAAATTCAGATCCTTCGCTATCTGTTCAACTGTTTTGGCCATCGCTACGCCTCAATCCTTAACGTACGTAAAAACTGCTGATAAAGCATACGCATCCTGCCATTACATTTCCTGCTGCATCAGGAGATTAAGCGCCTGCTGCTGGGTCCACAGCATCAGGTACGCCTCATATTTTTGCCGGTGGAAGGCCGCGGTTTCCGGCCGACGGGTGATGATGTCGCCGGCTTTGACCATTTCCCGGGTAGCGTCGGTGAGCGTTGCCCATGCACCGCTCGCCACTGCGCCGCAAATGGCCGCGCCGAGAGTGACGGCATCTTCTTCGGCTAAAAGATGAATATCGCAGCCCGTGGCATCGGCATACTCCCGCAGCCAGAGCCGGTTATGGGTGGCTCCTCCACAAATGACAATGCGCGACAAGGTGTGCCCGTGATGTTTCAGGGTATCCATAATATGTCGTGTGCCATAGGCTATGGCCTGTAGCGTGGCCAGATAGAGCCTCGCCAGCGCACGTTCACCGGTTTCTAATGTCAGACCGACCACGCTGCCCCGCGCATCCGGACGCGAACGCGGCGAGCGGTTACCGTGGTGATCGGCCAGAATGTGCAGGTTGCGGGTGGGGTATTTTTCTTCCTGTTCAAGAGCGGCTACCCAGTCGTTGAGCAGCGCCACCGGATGGCGTTGCGCCGCTTCTGCTTTTGCAAACAGGTCTGCGCTGGCTCCGTGCTCGCGCAACGTCCAGTCGACCAGCGCCCCGGCAGCACTTTGCCCGCCTTCCGTCAGCCAGTAGCCCGGCAGCATGGCGCTCCAGTAAGGCCCCCAGACGCCGGGCGTATGGATCTCCGTCTGACTGGCAAGCATATGGCAGTTCGAGGTTCCGCTGATGAGCGCCAGCGTGCCCTCCGGGTGTGAGCCCGTCAGCGCCACGCCACCCGCGTGGGCATCGATCATGCCGCTTGCCACAACCACCTCTTCGGGCAACCCCAGAGCTTGCGCTGCCTGTGGGCTGAGTTTCCCGACGCATTCAGCGACGTCCAGAATAGTATCGGGAATTTTTGTCAGTAAGGTCTCCAGCCCCACCTCCCTGAGCAGCGATTCGCTGAACTGCGCCTCATGCGCAAGGTAGTTCCATTTGCAGGTGAGGGTGCACAGGCTGGCGGCGTCCTGGCCCGTCGCTTTCCAGACCAGAAAATCGGCAAGGTCGAAAAAGCGCCAGGCCTGATTCCAGGTTTCAGGATGATGTCGCTGCAACCACAGCAGTTTTGGCAGTTCCATTTCAATACTCACCTCGCCGCCCACGTAGCACAGGGCCGGATCGCGTGTGGCATTGATGCGAACGGTTTCTTCGTGAGCACGATGATCCATCCACATAATGATGTCCTGCGATGCCGGACTGTCGGGGGACACGCTCAGGCCGTTACCCTCAGCATCCAGCGCGACCAGCGAGCAGGTGGCGTCGAAGCCAATCGAACGAATGGCGTCGGGTGAGATCCCAGAGGAGTCGACGGCTTCCCGCACCACCGCGCAAACCTGCTGCCAGATCTCCGCGGAGGACTGTTCCACGCGCGCGTTGCTGGCGTGAAACTGCGAAATCGGACGGGTCGCGAAGCTCAAACGCTCGCCTTGCGCAGAGTAAAGCCCAGCACGAACGCTGGCTGAACCCATATCGACCCCGAGGAAATAGCCGTCACTCATCATGAACTTCCTTATTTTTTACCAAACGGATGTAACAGTTTATCAATTTCAGGGGTGTTGATATTCTGCGCATTGACATATTTCACTGGAATATCAATTTCTTTAGCCACCGTCTGTCCGGAAATCACCGCGTTCAGCGCCTTTATGCCCTGATAACCAATCTGGTACGCGTCCTGCACCACAAAGCCCTGAATCACGCCGTTTTTGAGGAAGTTAATGATGGCTTCGGTGCTGTCAAAACCGATGACTTTCACTTTGCCCTTCAGATTCTGGCTGTCGATCGCGTTCGCAACGCCCAGGGTTGAGCCTTCGTTGGTGGCATAAATACCGGCGATATCCGGGTTGGCCTGAACCATATCAATGGTTTTATCCATCGCCTTTTGCGGGTCGCCATCGCTATATTGCACCGGCAGTACCTGAATATTCGGGTACTTCTCTTTCATTCGCTCGCTGAATCCTTCAGAGCGCTCAATGGCGGACGTCGTTCCGGCTACGTGGGCGATAATACCCACCTTCCCCTTCTGGCCTACCTGCTCCGCCAGCGCATCCGCAGCCTGTGCGCCCGCCTTACGGTTATTGGTGGCGACAAAGCTGGCCGGGATATCGGAGTTCACGCCCGAGTCGAAGGTCACCACTTTGATCCCCCGGCTGTTGGCGGTTTCGACCAGCGGGGCAAGGGCGTTTGCATCAAGCGCGGCCAGCAACAGGCCGTTTGGCTTTTGTGCCATGGTGTTTTCGACTAACTGGATCTGCTCGGCGATTTGCGTTTCATCGGCAGGGCCAACGTAGCTGGTTTTGTCACCCAACTCTTTTGCGGCAGCTTCCGTCCCCATTTTGACCGTCTGCCAGAATTCGTGCTGGTAACCTTTACTGACTACCGGCAGGTTCAAATCTTTTGCCAGCGCGCTGCTGGACAGGATGGCAACGAGCGACAGGGCGCTCAGGATATGGCTGGTTTTCATTATTTTGCTCCGTTGTAGGGTTGGCAGGGCTTGTTGTATCGAGAACCTAACGCATTCTTTTACGTAACGTGTCCAGGTAGACGGCGGCAACGACGACCACGCCCATCGCCACCATCTGCCAGAACTGGGACACGCCCATGAGATTGAGGCCGTTTTTCAGCACGCTCATAATGAACGCGCCTATGATGGTGCCGCCAATCGTGCCCACGCCGCCCATCAGACTGGTACCGCCGATCACTACCGCCGCAATGGCTTCCAGCTCATAACCCACGCCTACGGTTGGCTGGCCTGAATTGAGACGAGAGGCGAGGATCACCCCGGCCACGCCGGTTAACAGGCCGCATAAGGCGTAAACGAAAATTTTCACTCGCTGGACTTTGATCCCGGAAAGATGTGCCGCCGTTTCATTGCTGCCGACAGCGTAGATATAGCGGCCCATCACCGTTTTCTTCAGGATCCACATGGCGATCAGTGCCACGATGACCAGGTAGAACACCGGGTAAGGCAGGACGTCGAACAAGCGACCCTGCGCTAGCAGCTTGAACTGCGGGTAGTCAGAAAAATAAATCGCGCGGCCATCGGTCATCACCATATTGATGCCGCGTACCGACATCATTAAGCCGAGGGTGGCAATAAACGGTGGTATGGTCATTTTGGTGACCAGAAACGCGTTCACATAGCCGCAAAGCCCGCCGGCGAGCACGCCTGCCAGAATACAGACCGGCAGCGGCATACCAAACCCGGCGGCGATGCCCACCGCAACCCCTGAGAACGCCACCACCGATCCGAGCGACAGGTCGATCCCGGCGGTAATAATCACAAAGGTTACGCCAATGGCCATGATGCCAATCACCGCCGTTTGCAAGGCGATAGTCATGATATTTTCAGTATTAAAGAAGAACGGTGAGCTGAAGCTGAAAAACAGAACCAGCAATACCAGGCTAAAAAGAGGCGCCAGACGCATCAGGAGCGCTTTATTTATTTTCATCGTATGACTTCCGCTTTGCGGCGATGGAACGGTAACGGACATGATTAATCCTCCAGCGTGGCGTATTGCATGATTTTTTCCTGGGTGGCGTGCTCAGCCTCTATTTCGCCGGCAATGCGGCCGCTGCGCATCACAAGTATGCGGTCGCACATTCCTAATACTTCCGGCAGTTCGGATGAAATCATGATGATCGATTTACCTTTAGCGACAAGGCGGTTCATTAGTTCATAAATTTCCAGCTTGGCGCCAACATCAATTCCCCGGGTTGGCTCATCAAAAATTAAAATATCGGTATCTTTACAGACCCAGCGGGCAATAATGATCTTCTGTTGATTACCGCCGCTTAAATTCAGTGCCGCCTGTTCCAGATGCGGCGTTTTTATTCGCAGCGCATCCACCAGTTTCTGGCTGGACTCCCGGCAGCGTTTTTCATCGACATTACCCACGACGCCAGCGTAGTCCGGGTAATTGCCGAGCATAATGTTCATCTCAACGGAAAGGCCGAGGGCGAGTCCCTCTTTTTTGCGGTCTTCTGTTAAATAGCTGATGCCTTTCTCAATGGCGTCAGCCACGTCTTTAATCCGTGTGGGGGTGCCGTTCAGCGTCAGGGTACCGGCGTCGATCGCATCGGCGCCAAACAGGGCCCGGCCCAGTTCCGTTCGGCCTGCGCCCATCAAGCCAGCGAGGCCGAGGATCTCACCGCGCCATAGGGTAAAGTTGATGTCGTGCAGTACACCATTTCGCGTCAGGCCGTTCACTTCCAGCACTTTTTCTCTGCGCTGAGGCGGCGGGCGTTTTGGGTAGATGTTATCGAGATTGCGGCCAACCATCATGGCGATAAGCTCGCCGATCTGAACCGTTTCATAATCCACGGTGGCGATGTATTGTCCGTCGCGCATGACGGTCGCACGATCGGCGATCAGAGCCAGCTCTTCCAGGCGGTGCGAGATGTAGACTATCCCCGTGCCCTGAGCCTTGAGCATCCGCGTGACGTCAAACAAACTCTCGATTTCACTTTCGGTCAGCGCGGCGGTGGGTTCATCCATGATTAGCACTTTGGCATTGACCGAAATCGCTTTGGCAATTTCCACCATCTGCTGCTGGGCTACGGTTAATTCACTGACGCGGGCGTCCGGGGCGATTTTTAAATTCAGCGTGTGCAGTATTTTCTCAACCGCCTGTCGCTGGGCGCGTTTATCTAACTGCCAGCGGCTATTTTTGCAGAATTCACGGCCAATAAAGATATTCTCTTCCACGGTTAAATCGGGAAAGAGATTAAATTCCTGATGGATAATCGTAATACCTGCGTGCTGAGCACTTAGCGGATCGCTGAATGATACGGATTGCCCTTCAAAGCGAATTTCACCGGAATCGGGTTGGTAAACACCGGATAATATTTTCATCAGCGTCGATTTGCCGGCACCGTTTTCACCTAACAGGGCATGTACTTCGCCGCGGCGTAAATCGAAATCAACCTGATTCAGCGCCAGCACGCCGGGAAAGCGTTTGGTGATGCGCGTCATCTGAATAAGAGTCTCTGACATTGCAAAATTCCTGTGTTGGAAAGGCAATGAATCACAAGCCACAGTGATTTGGTTAATAAGCTAACTCGACTTAGCTTTCGTCCTTAAAAGCTATTTTAGGGTCATAATTTAGCCAAATCATTTGTATTCAAATTGTGACGCCGTGCAAAGGTATTTTGTTATTTAATTGAATTTAAACGATATATTTAGTTTTTTGCTGAATCGTAATACCTGACGCTGATCGAATTTTGACCTCTCATCGTGAAACTGCTCACAGATCCTGCACATTTATCTTGTCTCATTTTTAGGGAGAACTCTAAGCTAATTCGAGTTAGCAAATTTCACCACTTTCCGTTCACGGTGCTGCCCGGGCGCTTTTTCACGGCTATGCCCCTGAGACGGATAGGTTAACCAACGTGAGGAAGGGCTATGAAAACGATAAAAGCGTTACCCCGGATTGGCATTCGACCTGTTATTGATGGCCGCCGAATGGGCGTACGCGAGTCTCTGGAAGAGCAGACCATGAACATGGCGAAAGCCACGGCGGCGCTACTCACTGAAAAATTACGCCACCCCTGCGGTACGCCCGTAGAGTGCGTAATTGCCGACAGCTGCATTGCCGGAATGGCGGAATCCGCCGCTTGCGAAGAGAAGTTCAGCACGTGCCACGTTGGTCTGACGATCACCGTCACCCCCTGCTGGTGTTACGGGAGTGAAACCATTGATATGGATCCGCTGCGCCCGAAAGCGATCTGGGGCTTTAATGGCACCGAGCGTCCGGGGGCGGTATACCTCGCGGCGGCGCTGGCAGCGCATAACCAGAAAGGGATCCCGGCGTTTTCCATTTACGGCCACGATGTACAGGATGCGGGCGACGAGACCATCCCGGCAGACGTTGAGGAAAAATTGTTGCGCTTCGCCCGGGCGGGCCTGGCGGTCGCCAGCATGAAGGGGAAAAGTTATCTGTCGGTGGGCGGTGTCTCAATGGGGATCGCAGGCTCGATTGTCGATCACAACTTCTTTGAATCCTGGCTGGGGATGAAGGTGCAGGCGGTGGATATGACCGAACTGCGTCGCCGCATCGATCATAAGATTTACGACGAGCAAGAACTTGAGCTGGCCCTGAGCTGGGCGAAGGCACATTTCCGTTTCGGCGAGGATAAAAACGCGGAGCAGTATCGTCGCAATGAACAGGAAAATGCCGCGATCCTGCGGGAGAGCCTGCTAATGGCGATGTGCATCCGCGACATGATGCAGGGCAACCCTAAACTCGCTGCAATGGGCCGCGTGGAGGAATCGCTGGGCTATAACGCCATTGCGTCCGGTTTCCAGGGGCAGCGCCACTGGACGGATCAGTATCCAAATGGCGATACCGCAGAGGCGCTGTTGAACAGCTCTTTCGACTGGAACGGTATTCGCCAGCCGTTGGTGGTGGCGACGGAAAATGACAGCCTGAACGGGGTGGCGATGCTGTTTGGGCATCTGATGACCGGCACCGCGCAGATTTTTGCTGATGTACGCACCTACTGGTCGCCGGAGTCGGTGGAGCGTGTTACCGGCCAGAAGCTCACTGGACGGGCTGAGCACGGCATTATTCATCTGATCAACTCCGGCTCGGCGGCGCTGGACGGTACAGCGGAGCAGAAAGACGCCGAGGGGAAACCGACCCTGAAACCACACTGGGACATTACTGAGCAGGAAGCCAGCGCGTGCCTGGCCGCAACCCACTGGTGTCCGGCGGTGCATGAATACTTCCGCGGGGGCGGTTTCTCATCAAACTTCCTCACCCGGGGTGGCGTGCCATTTACCATGACCCGCGTAAACCTCATCAAGGGTGTGGGTCCGGTATTACAGATAGCGGAAGGCTGGAGTGTTGAGCTGCCGGAACACGTACATGACATTCTGAATAAGCGCACCGATTCAACCTGGCCTACCACCTGGTTTGCCCCACGCCTGACCGGTAAAGGCCCGTTCAGCGACGTCTATTCAGTGATGGCGAACTGGGGCGCTAACCACGGGGTATTAACCGTCGGGCACGTCGGCGCTGATTTCATCACCCTGGCGTCCATGCTGCGCATCCCTGTATGCATGCATAACGTACCGGAGGCGCTGATTTATCGGCCGACGGCCTGGGGCGCTCACGGTATGGATCCGGAAGGGCAGGATTACCGCGCCTGTGAAAATTACGGACCGTTATACAAACATTAACCGGCCTGCCAGCCTGCTCCGGCGGGCTGGCAGCCTGTGGGGACCGCGATGAAAAAATGTTTTCTGGTTCTCGATTGTGGCGCGACGAACGTGCGCGCCATTGCGCTGGATCCCGAAGGGAATATTGTGGCGCGCGCCGCGGTGGCGAACGAAAGCGAAAGCGCCGCTGAAAATCCGGCCTGGCACCAGTGGTCGCTCGACGCCATCATGCAACGGTTTGCCGTCTGTTGTCAGAAAATCAGCGCAGCGCTGAGCGAGCATCAACTGTGCGGAATGAGTGTGACGACCTTTGGCGTGGATGGCGCACTGGTAGATGAGCGGGGAGAACTGCTTTACCCGATCATCAGCTGGAAGTGCCCACGAACCGTGCCGGTGATGGAAGCGGTGGCCCGTTCATGCTCCCCGGCTGAACTACAGCAGATCACCGGCGTTGGGCAGTTTAGTTTCAACACGTTGTATAAGCTAGGCTGGCTTCAGGACAACCATCCCGATCTGTTACAGCGTGCTCACGCCTGGCTTTTTATCTCCTCGCTAATCAACCATCGCCTGACCGGAAAGATGACGACCGATCTCACGATGGCCGGTACCAGTCAGATGTTCGATCTGCATCAGCAGCGCTTCAGCGAAACGATCTTAAGCAAGATCGGCGTGCCTCATTCCCTTTTCCCGCCGCTGGTTTCCCCCGGAGAAAGGATTGGTGAATTGCGGCCCGACGCTGCATCCAGGCTCGGATTGCCTTGCGGTGTGCCGGTGATCTCCGCCGGGCACGACACGCAGTTTGCCCTTTTTGGCGCCGGAGCGGGAATTAATGAGCCAGTTCTCTCTTCGGGTACCTGGGAGATTTTAATGGCGCGCACCACGCAGGTTGATACCGCTTTGCTGGGGCAATACCCGGGCGCGACCTGCGAACTGGATAGCCGGACGGGGCTCTATAATCCGGGAATGCAATATCTGGCGTCTGGCGTACTGGAGTGGATCCGCGCGCTGTTCTGGTCGCCTGGTACCGACTGGGACACTATTCTGGCTCAGGCGGCGGCAATTCCGAATGGCGCGGATGGCGTCACGATGAATACCCAACTGCTCGATTCTCCACTCGCCGGCTGGCAGGGCGTTACGCTCACCACCACGCCAGCCCATTTTTACCGCGCAGCCCTGGAAGGACTCACGGTGCATCTGCAAGAAAAACGCCTGGCGCTGGAGACGATCGCGCAATTTAAGGCGCGTGAACTCCTGCTGGTGGGGGGAGGTAGCCGCAATATGCTATGGAATCAGCTCAAGTCCAATGCGCTTGGGATCCCGGTGAAGGTTCTTGAAGAGGCTGATACGACCGTACTGGGGGCGTCTTTGTACGGATGGTGGGGCGTCGGGGAAACGGCCAGCGCTGAGGCTGCTCGCGATCGGGTCCACTATCGTTACCGTTATTTCTATCCTGAGGAGCAACCTTGTGCTTAAAACGATATCCCCTCTGATTTCACCCGAGCTGCTGAAAACGCTGGCAGAGATGGGTCATGGTGACGAGATTATTTTTGCAGATGCTCACTTTCCCGCAAACAGCCTTGGGCCAAAGACGATCCGCGCAGATGGCCTGCTCATCAGCGATTTGCTGGCCGCGGTGATACCGCTGTTTGAACTCGACAGCTATGCGCCACCGCTGGTGATGATGGCCCCTGTCGACGGGGATACGCTCGATATCCAGGTCGAAGCGCGCTATCGCAACGCACTCTTTGGTGAGGCGGAAGGGGAGGGGATTACGCGTATTGACCGTTATGCGTTTTATGCGCGGGCACAGAAAGCGTACGCCATTGTGGTGACGGGCGAGACCGCGAAATACGGCAATATACTGTTAAAGAAAGGGGTTACGCCGTACCCATAAAAAAACGCCGGGTTAAACCCGGCGTTTTTACTTCAGTCTTCTTACCAGACGTAAGTCAGCAGGTTTTGTGAATCAGGCACCATGAAGTCTACGGACATCATCACGGACAGGGAGGTGATGGCGACAATCGAGAACACAAACAGCTTGCGTGCCCAGACTTTGTCATCTTCCACTTTGTAACCGCGCAGGGCCATGCCGAGCCACCAGACGCTCACCGCAGCTGCTACCACCAGATATTTATATCCGGCGTAACCGCCCAGAGAGAGCATCAGCGTTGCCACGGCAAAAGCGATGATGTAGAGCGTGATGTGGTTCTTGGCAACCGAAATGCCTTTCACGACCGGCAGAACCGGAATGTTCGCCGCCTGATAATCCTTAAAGCGGAAAATCGCGATGGCGTAGGAGTGCGGCATCTGCCACAGGCTAAAGATAGCCAGCAGGATCAGCGCACCGCTGTCGAACTCGTTCGTGACGGCGCAGTAGCCAATCACCGGCGGCGCAGCGCCGGAGAGAGAACCAATCAGCGTGCCGTAGACGGAGTGACGTTTCATATACAGGCTGTAGACGCCCACATACACCACGAACCCCATCACCCCCAGCCAGCAGGCCAGTGGGTTAGCACCAAACCACAGCAGCATAAAGCCAGCAATACCCAGCAAGGTGGCGTACACCAGCGAGACGGAAGGGGCAATCAGGCCTTTAACCAGCACCCGATTTTTGGTCCTTTCCATCTTCTTGTCGATATCCATGTCGATGTAGTTGTTAAATACACAACCGGACGCAACCACCAGTGACACACCGACCAGCGTGTAAATAAAGAGGGTGTAATCAATGCTGCCTTTAGAGGCCAGCAGGAACCCTCCGATTACGGAGATCAGGTTGCCAAAGATGATGCCTGGTTTCGTGACTTGCAGGTATTGCTTAAACATACTCGCCGCTCTTAGTGAACCATCATGTTGTAGTTAAGGTTCCACATAATCCAGATGGAACCGACTACCAGGATAGCGATGATAATCACGGTAAAGATAAAGGCCGTCATGTTCCAGCCTTCATCGGACTTGGTGTTCATGTGCAGGAAGCAAACCAGATGCACCAGAATCTGAATCACCGCGGTCACCAGGATTGCGCCCAGGATAACCGGCTTAGATGCAGAACCGTTCATCACCATCCAGAACGGGATCACCGTCAGAATGATCGACAGGATGAAACCTGTCATGTAGGTTTTTACGCTGCCGTGGGAAGCGCCATGATCGTTAGAATGACTCATTACATCGCCCCCATCAGATAGACAACAGAGAACACACAGATCCATACCACGTCCAGGAAGTGCCAGAACAGGCTCAGGCACATAATACGGGTACGGTTAGTACTGGTCAGGCCGCGACGGGAGATCTGGAACATCAGCACCGCCATCCAGATCAGACCCGAGGTTACGTGCAGACCGTGGGTGCCTACCAGCGCGAAGAACGCTGACAGGAAGCCGCTACGATCCGGGCCGAAACCTTCCATGATCAGGTGATGGAATTCATAGATTTCCATCCCGATAAAGCCAGCACCAAACAGCCAGGTCAACGCCAGCCAGGAGACAACCTGGCTCTTGTTGTTTTTGTACATGGCGATAGCAGCCATGCCGTAGGTGATGGAGCTGAATAACAGCAGTGCGGTTTCAACCAGAACGAACGGCAGTTCAAAGATGTCCTTACCGGTCGGGCCGCCCGCTGTGCCGTTCACCAGAACGGCATAGGTTGCGAACAGACAGCAGAACAGGATGCAGTCGCTCATCAGGTAGATCCAGAAACCGAAGACTTTCGTCGGTCCTGTATCATGGTGCGCATGTTCATGCGCGTGGGCAGTTGAGTGCGCCAGAGTATCAGTTGCCATTTTTCAGCCCCGCTTTAGAAATCTCGTCAAAATGCTGGTTTTCCAGCTTTTCAACTTCACGGACTGGTACGTAGTAGTCCACGTCCTCGTCAAAACTCTTCACAATCCAGCTGATTACGATGCCAGCGAAGCCAACAATCGCCATCCACCAGATGTGCCAGATCATTGCGAAACCAAATACCGTTGCGAAGGCGGCAATCACGATGCCCGCACCGCTGTTTTTCGGCATATGGATCTCTTCGTAATGTTCAGGTTGCTTGTACGCTTCACCTTTTTCTTTCATTTCCCAGAATGCGTCACGCTCATGAACGTGCGGCACTACGGCAAAGTTATAGAACGGAGGTGGAGAAGAGGTAGACCACTCCAGCGTACGGCCACCCCACGGGTCACCGGTCAGGTCGCGGTTCAGGTTACGGTCACGGATAGACACGTAGTACTGAATCAGCTGGCACAGAATACCGCAGGCAATCAGCGCTGCGCCGCCCGCTGCAATCATCAGCATTGGGTGGAACTGCGGATCGATCTGCTGGCTCAGACGACGGGTCATCCCCATGAAGCCCAGCACGTACAGCGGCATAAACGCCACGAAGAAGCCGATGATCCAGAACCAGAACGCGCGTTTACCCCATTTTTCGTTCAGGGTGAAACCGAACGCTTTTGGCCACCAGTAGGTCACACCAGCGAAGCAGCCGAAGACCACGCCACCGATGATAACGTTATGGAAGTGCGCAATCAGGAACAGACTGTTGTGCAGAACGAAGTCAGCACCCGGTACCGCCAGCAGTACGCCGGTCATCCCACCTACGGAGAAGGTCACGATGAAGCCGATGGTCCACAGCATAGCTGAGTGGAACACGATACGGCCCTGGTACATGGTGAACAGCCAGTTGAAGATCTTCACCCCGGTAGGGATGGCGATAATCATGGTGGTGATACCGAAGAAGGCGTTTACGTTCGCGCCCGCACCCATGGTGAAGAAGTGGTGCAGCCAAACGATGAACGACAGAACGGTAATACACACGGTTGCCCACACCAGAGAGGTGTAACCAAACAGACGTTTACGCGAGAAGGTTGCCGCGATTTCGGAGAACACACCGAAGACAGGCAGAACCAGAATGTACACTTCCGGGTGACCCCAGGCCCAAATCAGGTTGATGTACATCATCATGTTGCCACCCATATCATTCGTGAAGAAATGGGTACCCAGATAGCGATCCAGGGTCAGCAGCGCGATGGTGACGGTCAGAATTGGGAACGACGCGATAATCAGGACGTTGGCGCACAGAGATGCCCAGGTAAATACTGGCATCTTGAACATCGTCATTCCTGGTGCACGCATCTTCAGGATGGTCACGAAGAAGTTGATACCGGTCAGGGTGGTACCGACACCGGAGAGCTGAAGCGCCCAAATCCAGTAGTCAACGCCCACGCCCGGACTGTACTCAATTCCCGACAGCGGCGGATAGGCCAGCCAGCCGGTCTGAGCAAATTCGCCCACACCCAGTGACAGGTTAACCAGGATAACGCCGACAACCGTGAACCAGAAGCTCAGGTTGTTCAGGAACGGGAACGCAACGTCGCGCGCGCCGATTTGCAGCGGAACGACCACGTTCATCAGACCGATTACCAGCGGCATCGCCACGAAGAAGATCATGATAACGCCGTGGGCGGTAAAGATCTGATCATAGTGGTGCGGCGGCAGGAAGCCGGCTTCACCCGCAGACGCAAGCGCCTGCTGGCTACGCATCATGATTGCATCCGCAAAGCCACGAATTAACATGACGATACCGACGATGCAGTACATGATACCGAGTTTTTTGTGGTCAACCGAAGTCAGCCACTCATTCCACAGGTAGCTCCACTTACCGAAGTAAGTGATCAGGCCAACTAAGGCCGCGCCACCAATGATAATTGCAGCCACCGTAACCATAATAATCGGTTCATGGTAGGGCACTGCATCCAGTGTCAATTTTCCGAACATTTTCTTCCTCGGCCCCTTAGTGAGCGGTTTCCGCGTGGCTCATGTCCATGCCTTCCATACCCTGGTGCGTGTTGTGCTCGCCTTCAGGCTGGGTCATGTCCATGCTCATGCCGTGAACCATAAATTTGCCAATAACATCTTTGAACAGATTCGGTTTCACGTTAGAGAAGTACTCCACCTTGTTGTATTCGCTAGGTGCAGCCACTTTTTCGAACGCCGCCATGTCAGACATGGTGTTTGGAGACTGCTTCGCTTTTGCAACCCACTGGTCGAAAGTCGCGCGGTCTGGCGTAGCGATAGCTTTGAACTTCATACCCGAGAAGCCCGGGCCACTATAGCTGGCGGAGATACCGTCGTAGGTGCCTGCTTCATTCGCGATCAGGTGCAGGTTAGTCTGCATACCGGCCATCGCGTAAATCTGGCTGCCCAGACGTGGGATGAAGAAGGAGTTCATTACGGAGTTGGAGGTCACTTTGAACTGAACCGGAGTGTTCGCCGGGAAGGCGATTTCATTCACGGTAGCAATGCCCTGTTCTGGATAGATGAAGAACCATTTCCAGTCCATGGAGACCACTTCAATGGTAATAGGTTTTTCATCGTGAACCAGCGGTTTGCTCGGCTCAAGTGCGTGAGTGGTTTTCCAGGTCAGTACAGCAAGGAACAGGATGATCAGAATAGGTACCGTCCAGACCACAGCTTCCACTTTATTGGAGTGTGACCAGTTAGGGCTATACTTCGCATCTTTATTGCTCGCACGATACTTCCAGGCGAAACCAACAGCCATCAAGATGGCAGGAATAACCACAATCAACATCAGGCCAAAAGCCGTCAGTATCAATGAACGTTGTTCCAGTCCAATCTGTCCTTTGGGGTCTAGTAGTGCAGAATCGCAGCCACTGAGTAATACAGTGCCTGCGAATAATGACAACCATCCCAAACTTTTATTGTATTTCCTGAGTCTCATTTAACGACCTCAATTCCACGGGAGTCTGGTGGCGTTTAAAGTGTGGGGGCATTTTACGGGAAGGTTACATTACTGTAAACATCATTAGCCCTGTGTCAGGAAGGTGTTACCGGGTTCTGCCGCACATGTCACAAGTGTTGCAAATTATGTCGCGTTTCCCGGGGGAAGCCGCACGGAGTGGGCGTTATAACGAAAGGGTGCCCCAGCATACCGCAAAAGGGACAATTGGTATAACCATTGCGGAAAATACACAAATAATTAACAATTAATTATCAATAAAAAGACAACTAAAAAACGAAAATTCAATCTTTCGAATGCTGAATCGTTTAACGGAAAATAGCGTAGCGAAATAAGCTCCAATAATTTCCGAATGCTATCCCGCACAAAACAACAAATATTTTTTTTGCCGATGGCGGTTATTTCACCGTTATAATTTCGTGTCGTTATTACAACGGGAAATAACCTTTCGCTTTTTACTTCATGTCATCTGCGTTTTCCGCAGTGACATGAAATCCAGCAACCCACCGGTCAGGATACCCACGATGGCGAGAAACACGCCAGCATCAAGCAGGTGGGTTTCAAACGGAAGCGACAAGGTGGTCGTCGCATTCATGATGAGTACCGCGAGCCACACTACCAGCGCAAGACAACCAGCCATCAGCAGACGCAGGGCAAACCGGTAAGCAGCCTGATATTCCGTGCGCGGCATGAAATGTTCCGTCCGCTGGGTATATTCCAGCGTCTGGCGACAGACCAGCAGCAATAAAATCCCCGGCACCGCCGCCGCCACCGAGAAGAGATAAAACGTCGGCCAGCCGTGGGCTTCAACAAACCAGCCCGCGACGGGGCCAACGTATACGCGCCCGACGGCAGAAAGGGCAGAGAGTAGCGCAAACTGGGTGGCGGAAAATGACTTATTGCATAGCGTCATCAGCAGGGCAACAAATGCCGCAGTGCCCATACCGCCACACAGGTTTTCAAAAAATACCGCCGTCGCCATGCTGATCATATGCTTGTCGGTGATCGACAGCAGCCAGTAACCGGCATTCGATGCGCCCTGAAGGATGCCAAAGATCAGCAGAGCACGGAACAGCGACAGGCGCTGCATCAATACGCCGCCGTACAGCGCGCCGACGATCGTGGCAAACAGCCCCAGGGTTTTGTTCACCACGCCGACCTCGCCCGCATCAAATCCGACGCCGCGGATCAGGAAGGTGGTGGTCAGACTCATGGCGAAAGCGTCGCCGAGCTTATAAAGGACAATCAGCAGCAGGATAAGCCAGGCATTATTGCGACCAAAGAAGTCGCGGAGCGGTGCGGCGACGGCCTGCTCCAGCGAGCGGGGGACCGGAATCACATCGCTCGGTTCAGGCGCGAATAGCGTGGCAATAATGCAGGGGATCAGCAGAGCGGCCATCAGCCAGTACATTCCCTGCCAGCCGAGATAGCGATCGGCAAGCCAGAGGGCCAGTCCGCCGGAAACCAGCATACCCAGGCGGTAGCCAAGCACGCTGATTGCCGCACCGGCGCCACGCTCTTCCGCTGGCAGGACGTCCGTCTTCCAGGCGTCAAAAACAATGTCCTGCGAAGCGGAACAGAAGGCGATGACCACCGCAAGCGCGGCCATCCAGCGCAGCTGTGTTGACGGCTCAAGGAAACCCATTGCGGCAATGGCCAGCAACAGCAGACCCTGCGTCATCACTAACCAGCCGCGACGGCGCCCGAGGAACGGCGGGGTATAGCGATCCATCACCGGCGACCACAGGAACTTAAAGACGTAAGCCTGGCCGACGAGCGAGAAGAAACCAATGGTTTTAAGATCGATGTTCTCAACCGTCATCCACGCCTGTAACGTGCCGGAGGTGAGCGCAAGGGGTAAACCGGAGGCGAAACCAAGGATCAGCAGAATAGCTGATTTCGGTTGCTGGAAAATACGTAAGTAGTGACTGGACATGTTCTTATGAACTGACCCGGTGAAGCACCGGGTCAGTCAGCAGGATTAACGGGCGTTCTGCTTGATGAAGTCGTGAATGCTGGTGTCCTGTGCCATGTCAGCAATGGTGTCAGTCAGCACGCTGTTAACCGCGTCAGCGATATTTTTGTTGGAGGCCTGGAATGCGCCTTCAACGGAATAGCTTGCACGGTAGTTTTTGTTCATTTTGTTGCCGTTATTCGCGGTAGCGATGATGGCGATATCGGCTTTGGTCGCAATGTTGTAGCGAACGTTACCCTGGGAGACGTCAGCGTACAGGTTGTTCACGATGATTTGCAGATCAACCGCGCCGCTTGGGCCAATCATGTAGCCACGGGAGGTCATCTGTTTCTCCAGCACTTCCTGCAACAGGAAGCGCAGGTCGCGGGAGGCGGTCAGCGTGACCTGCTGGTTGTCGCGAGTCACTTTCGCCAGCGCCTGGTCCTGACGCTGATCGGCGCCATTAATGCTGACCGTAACGCCCATCAGGCTTGGATCCTGCTGAGGCAGGGTAATTTTTGGTGAAACGTCAATGGTCGTCGGCGGAGTCGCGCAGCCGGCGAGCATAAAGAGTGCTAGCAACGGAAAGAAGAGTTTTTTTAACATTTTCGGGTTCTCAACGAATCGTAAGCAAAGAGAGAAAAATTGCCGCCATCATAACATCGCCAACGGCCAGGGGAAGTGGTCAACGCATGTAAATTCATCGCCTTGTCCGAAAACTGACCACCTTTCCGCTTTTCTCTGCCTGTAAGTGACAAAACGTATGAACCACATAGTGAACTTCATTCGTTTGGATGAGAAAATCAGACGAAAGCTAAATATTTGTTGTCAAGGTGTAATGGAACCGGTAAAAGCGGCTAATATTTAAAGGGATGGGTGACATCTTAGCGTTGTCGGAGGAGTGATTTCATGATGATACGTGAACAGATAGAAGAAAAATTAAGGGCAGCGTTCAACCCTGTGTTTCTCGAAGTTGTCGACGAAAGCTATCGTCATAACGTGCCGGCAGGTTCTGAAAGCCACTTTAAAGTGGTTCTGGTCAGCGATCGCTTCACGGGAGAACGTTTCCTGAACCGACACCGCTTGATCTACAGCACCTTGACGGAAGAACTCTCCACAACCGTACATGCGCTGGCGCTGCATACCTACACCATTAAGGAATGGGAAGGGCTACAGGATACGGTATTCGCATCACCGCCTTGTCGGGGTGCAGGCTCCATCGCCTGATAAATCGGATTTGCAACCGCCGGAGTTTTTCCAGTATGTTGCTTACAGATTTCGTCAAGACGGCCTTCGGGCCGTTTTGTTTTGTCTGAGTTTTGAGCGGATGGCGCGTTTTTAAGGCTAAAAATAGCCTTAAAGTGTGAAAAAAGCCGCAGCAACATGCTCCAACCGTTCTCGACTCACCTAAGTGATGCCGCTATAATGCCGCGTCTTATTGAATGTCTTCGGGATGATTCTGGCGACAGGGAATGTGAATCTGCACATAAGAGAGCATCCCGGTATAACAGACAGATTCAGAGTTGACCGAGCACTGTGATTTTTTTGAGGTAACAAGATGCAAGTTTCAGTTGAAACCACTCAAGGCCTTGGCCGCCGTGTAACGATTACTATCGCTGCTGACAGCATCGAAACTGCTGTGAAAAGCGAGCTGGTCAACGTAGCAAAAAAAGTACGTATTGACGGCTTCCGCAAGGGCAAAGTACCAATGAATGTTGTTGCTCAGCGTTATGGCGCTTCCGTGCGTCAGGATGTGCTGGGTGAACTGATGAGCCGCAACTTTATCGACGCGATCATCAAAGAAAAAATCAATCCAGCCGGCGCGCCGAACTACGTTCCAGGCGAATACAAGCAGGGCGAAGACTTCACCTACTCCGTAGAGTTCGAAGTGTACCCGGAAGTTGAGCTGAAAGGTCTGGAATCTATCGAAGTTGAAAAACCGATCGTTTCTGTGACTGACGAAGACGTTGACGGCATGCTGGATACCCTGCGTAAGCAGCAGGCGAACTGGAAAGAGAAAGAAGGCGCTGTTGACGCGGAAGACCGCGTAACCATCGACTTCACCGGTTCTGTAGACGGCGAAGAGTTCGAAGGCGGTAAAGCGTCTGATTTCGTACTGGCGATGGGCCAGGGTCGTATGATCCCAGGCTTCGAAGACGGTATCAAAGGCCACAAAGCGGGCGAAGAATTCACCATCGACGTGACCTTCCCTGAAGAATACCACGCTGAAAACCTGAAAGGTAAAGCAGCGAAGTTCGTTATCAACCTGAAGAAAGTGGAAGAGCGCGAACTGCCAGAACTGACTGAAGAATTCATCAAGCGTTTCGGCGTGGAAGATGGATCTGTCGCGGGCCTGCGTACCGAAGTGCGTAAAAACATGGAGCGCGAGCTGAACGGCGCTGTACGTAACCGCGTGAAGTCTCAGGCGATTGAAGGTCTGGTGAAAGCGAACGACATCGACGTTCCTGCTGCCCTGATCGACAGCGAAATCGACGTTCTGCGCCGTCAGGCTGCACAGCGTTTCGGTGGCAACCAGCAGCAAGCGATGGAACTGCCACGCGAGCTGTTCGAAGAGCAAGCGAAACGTCGCGTTGTTGTTGGCCTGCTGCTGGGCGAAGTGATTCGTACCCACGAGCTGAAAGCTGACGAAGAGCGTGTGAAAGGCCTGATCGAAGAGATGGCTTCAGCATACGAAGATCCATCAGAAGTGATCGAGTTCTACGGTAAGAACAAAGAGCTGATGGACAACATGCGCAACGTCGCGCTGGAAGAGCAGGCTGTTGAAGCGGTACTGGCGAAAGCGAAAGTGACCGAAAAAGAGACCTCTTTCACCGAACTGATGAACCAGCAGGCGTAATTTCGCCCCAACGGTTTAAAGTTTGAACAAAAAACCCGTTGCCCTCCGGCGACGGGTTTTTTTTATCACAGCTTTAGTCCTGGAAGGGTGCTAAAACGCCCTTTCAGTGTTAGCGTTACAACAAAACGTTGTTATGCTTGAAATAGGGCATGGCGACCCCCATTAGTATGTAATCACGATGATTGAGACTGGCTGATAATCCGTCCATAAGGTTACAATCAGTACAGCAGGTGTTTTCAATTTTGAACCAGGAGACGGAAATGTCATACAGTGGCGAACGAGATAACTTTGCACCCCATATGGCGCTGGTGCCAATGGTTATTGAACAGACCTCACGCGGTGAGCGTTCTTTCGATATCTATTCCCGTCTGCTCAAGGAACGCGTTATCTTTCTGACCGGCCAGGTGGAAGACCATATGGCTAACCTGATCGTGGCGCAGATGCTGTTCCTGGAAGCGGAAAACCCGGAAAAAGACATTTACCTGTACATCAACTCGCCGGGCGGTGTGATTACGGCGGGCATGTCTATTTACGACACCATGCAATTCATCAAGCCGGATGTCAGCACCATCTGTATGGGGCAGGCGGCGTCCATGGGGGCTTTCCTGTTAACCGCAGGGGCGAAAGGTAAGCGTTTCTGCCTGCCTAACTCCCGCGTGATGATTCACCAGCCGCTGGGTGGTTACCAGGGCCAGGCGACGGATATTGAAATCCACGCCCGAGAAATTCTGAAAGTAAAAGCGCGCATGAATGAACTTATGGCGCAGCATACGGGTCAACCTCTCGAGCAGATCGAGCGCGATACCGAGCGCGATCGCTTCCTCTCTGCACCAGAGGCAGTTGAGTACGGCTTAGTCGACTCCATTTTGACCCATCGTAATTGATGCCCGCGACGCGAGTGTGCCGCTATACTAAGGTAGGGCGGCACGTTGCCTGTAAGCAGCTTGCGTCTGAGAATGGCATTTGCGTCGTCATGTGCGGCACATAGAACTTAAAAAGAGGTTTGGACTCATGACAGATAAACGCAAAGATGGTTCGGGCAAACTGCTGTACTGCTCTTTTTGCGGCAAAAGCCAGCATGAAGTGCGTAAACTGATTGCCGGGCCGTCCGTGTATATCTGCGACGAATGCGTCGATTTATGTAACGACATCATTCGCGAAGAGATTAAAGAAGTCGCGCCGCACCGTGAGCGCAGCGCGTTACCAACGCCACACGAGATTCGCCACCACCTGGACGACTATGTCATTGGTCAGGAGCAGGCGAAAAAAGTGCTGGCGGTGGCGGTATACAACCACTACAAACGTCTGCGTAACGGCGATACCAGCAATGGCGTGGAACTGGGTAAAAGTAACATTCTGCTGATCGGGCCTACGGGTTCCGGTAAAACCCTGCTGGCGGAAACGCTGGCGCGCCTGCTGGATGTTCCGTTCACCATGGCGGATGCCACCACTCTGACCGAAGCCGGTTATGTGGGTGAAGACGTAGAAAATATTATCCAGAAGCTGCTTCAGAAGTGCGATTACGACGTACAGAAAGCCCAGCGCGGGATCGTCTATATCGATGAGATCGACAAAATCTCCCGTAAATCAGACAACCCGTCGATCACCCGTGACGTCTCGGGCGAGGGCGTGCAGCAGGCGCTCCTTAAGCTGATCGAAGGTACGGTTGCGGCTGTTCCACCGCAGGGTGGGCGTAAACATCCGCAGCAGGAATTCTTGCAGGTTGATACCTCCAAGATCCTGTTTATCTGCGGTGGTGCGTTTGCAGGCCTGGATAAAGTGATCTCTCACCGTGTGGAAACCGGCTCCGGCATTGGTTTTGGCGCAACGGTGAAAGCCACGTCTGAAAAACCAAACGAAGGCCAACTGCTGGCGCAGGTTGAGCCGGAAGATCTGATCAAATTCGGTTTGATTCCGGAATTTATCGGCCGTCTGCCGGTTGTGGCGACCCTGAATGAACTTAGCGAAGACGCGCTGATTCAGATCCTGAAAGAGCCGAAAAACGCGCTGACCAAGCAGTATCAGGCGCTGTTTAATCTGGAAGGCGTTGAGCTGGAGTTCCGTGACGAAGCGCTGGACGCGATTGCCAAGAAAGCGATGGCGCGTAAAACCGGTGCCCGTGGCCTGCGTTCTATCGTAGAAGCAGCATTGCTCGACACGATGTACGATCTTCCTTCTATGGAAGACGTCGAAAAAGTCGTGATCGACGAGTCCGTCATTGGTGGCCAGACCAAGCCGTTACTGATTTACGGTAAACCGGAAGCGCAACAGGCATCTGGCGAATAATTCACCATTTCATACAATCAGTTAATCAAAAAGGGGGGATTTTATCTCCCCTTTACTTTTTCCGTATTCATGGCGTTGAATGTATGGGAAACATCCCCATATACTGGATTACATGTTAATGGTTGTGTGAAGCACAGTTACATGACCAGTTTACCTGGCGGACACTAAACTAAGAGAGAGCTCTATGAATCCTGAGCGTTCTGAACGCATTGAAATCCCCGTATTGCCGTTGCGCGATGTGGTGGTTTATCCGCACATGGTCATACCCTTATTTGTAGGGCGGGAAAAATCTATCCGTTGCCTCGAAGCCGCCATGGATCATGATAAAAAAATCATGTTGGTTGCGCAGAAGGAAGCATCAACGGATGAGCCGGGTGTAAACGATCTTTTCACCGTCGGGACCGTGGCCTCTATTTTGCAGATGCTGAAGCTGCCAGACGGCACCGTGAAGGTGCTGGTGGAAGGCTTACAGCGTGCGCGTATTACCACTCTGTCAGACGATGGCGAGCACTTCTCTGCGAAGGCGGAGTACCTTGATTCACCGGAACTTGATGAGCGCGAACAGGAAGTGCTGGTACGCACCGCGATCAGCCAGTTCGAAGGCTACATCAAGCTGAATAAGAAAATCCCACCTGAAGTGCTGACGTCGCTGAACAGCATCGACGATCCTGCACGTCTGGCGGATACCATCGCTGCGCATATGCCGCTGAAGCTGGCTGACAAACAGTCCGTGCTGGAAATGTCCGACGTTAACGAACGTCTGGAATACCTGATGGCGATGATGGAGTCTGAGATCGATCTGCTCCAGGTTGAGAAGCGCATTCGCAACCGCGTCAAAAAGCAGATGGAAAAATCGCAGCGTGAGTACTATCTGAACGAGCAAATGAAAGCCATTCAGAAAGAGCTCGGCGAGATGGACGATGCGCCGGATGAAAACGAAGCGCTGAAGCGTAAGATCGACGCGGCGAAGATGCCGAAAGAGGCGAAAGAGAAAGCCGAAGCTGAGTTGCAAAAGCTGAAAATGATGTCTCCGATGTCGGCGGAAGCGACCGTTGTACGCGGCTACATTGAGTGGATGGTGCAGGTTCCGTGGAATGCCCGCAGCAAGGTCAAAAAAGACCTGCGTCAGGCCCAGGAGATCCTGGATACCGACCACTACGGCCTGGAACGTGTGAAAGACCGCATTCTTGAGTACCTCGCGGTACAGAGCCGTGTGAACAAAATCAAAGGCCCAATCCTGTGCCTGGTAGGACCTCCAGGGGTGGGTAAAACCTCTCTGGGCCAGTCAATCGCCAAAGCGACAGGACGTAAGTACATCCGTATGGCGCTGGGCGGCGTGCGTGATGAAGCGGAAATCCGCGGCCATCGTCGCACCTATATCGGTTCCATGCCGGGCAAGCTGATCCAGAAGATGGCGAAAGTGGGGGTCAAAAACCCGCTGTTCCTGCTCGATGAGATCGACAAAATGTCTTCGGACATGCGTGGCGATCCGGCGTCGGCGCTGCTGGAAGTGCTTGATCCAGAGCAGAACGTCGCGTTCAGCGATCACTATCTGGAAGTGGACTACGACCTGAGCGACGTGATGTTCGTGGCGACCTCCAACTCCATGAACATTCCTGCACCGCTGCTGGACCGTATGGAAGTGATCCGTCTCTCCGGTTATACCGAAGACGAGAAGCTGAATATTGCTAAACAGCACCTGCTGCCGAAGCAGATTGAGCGTAACGCGCTGAAGGCTAACGAGCTGACCGTTGAGGACAGCGCCATTGTCGGCATTATTCGTTACTACACCCGTGAAGCGGGCGTGCGTAGCCTCGAGCGTGAGATCTCTAAGCTGTGCCGTAAAGCGGTGAAACAGCTGCTGCTGGATAAGAGCCTGAAACACATTGTGATTAACGGCGACAATCTGCATGCGTACCTGGGCGTTCAGCGCTTCGACTACGGTCGCGCAGACAACGAAAACCGCGTTGGTCAGGTGACCGGTCTGGCATGGACGGAAGTGGGCGGCGATCTGCTGACCATCGAAACCGCCTGTGTCCCAGGCAAAGGCAAACTCACCTACACCGGTTCACTGGGTGAAGTGATGCAGGAGTCCATCCAGGCGGCGCTGACCGTGGTGCGCGCGCGTGCGGAAAAACTGGGTATCAACCCGGATTTCTACGAAAAACGCGACATTCACGTTCACGTTCCGGAAGGGGCGACGCCGAAAGATGGCCCAAGCGCAGGTATTGCCATGTGTACGGCGCTGGTCTCCTGCCTGACAGGGAACCCGGTTCGTGCTGATGTGGCCATGACCGGTGAAATTACGCTGCGTGGTCAGGTACTGCCTATCGGCGGGTTAAAAGAAAAACTGCTGGCGGCCCACCGTGGTGGGATCAAAACCGTATTGATCCCTTACGAGAATAAACGCGATCTGGAAGAGATTCCGGACAACGTTATTGCCGATTTGCAGATCCATCCGGTGAAACGCATTGAGGAAGTTCTGACTCTCGCACTGCAAAATGAACCGTCCGGAATGCAGGTTGTAACCGCAAAATAGTGACCTCGCGCAAAGAGCGCCAATAAAAACAAGGCTGGTAAGTCATTTCGTACTTGCCAGCCTTTTTTTGTATAGCTAATTTAGATTGCTGATTGGGTTAGCCATCAACAACGGGTGTTGTAAGGTCATAGCAGGACTGATATAACTGCTGCGCGGTCGCGCTGTGAAGGATTCAGGTGCGATATAAATTATAAAGAGAGGAAGAGAACAGTGAATAAATCTCAACTGATTGACAAAATTGCTGCGGGTGCTGATATTTCTAAAGCTGCAGCGGGACGTGCTTTAGATGCTTTAATTGCTTCTGTTACTGAATCTCTGCAAGCTGGGGACGACGTTGCACTGGTAGGCTTCGGTACTTTTGCGGTTAAAGAGCGTGCAGCCCGTACTGGCCGCAACCCTCAGACCGGCAAAGAGATCACCATTGCTGCCGCTAAAGTGCCGGGTTTCCGTGCAGGTAAAGCGCTGAAAGACGCAGTAAACTGATTGCTTTCCCGCTCCAGGGAAGCTGAAAAGTACAAGGGCGCATCGTTTGATGTGCCTTTTTTGTTTGTCCAGACCTGATTTGTGCGAGTTTATGCGAGTTGTGGGCTGACAATTGCCCTGTTTTCTTGTCACAATACGCCTTTACGCGCGACGGTCAGGATTTTCCGTCAGCGTCAGGTAACCAGTCACCTACAGCGGAGTGTTGTTACACCATGATGGACAGCTTACGCACGGCTGCTAACAGTCTCGTGCTCAAGATTATTTTCGGTATCATTATCGTGTCGTTCATATTGACCGGTGTGAGTAGTTACCTCATCGGCGGTGGCGCGAACTACGCCGCAAAAGTGAATGGCCAGGAAATTAGCCGTGGGCAGTTCGAGAACGCTTTTGCTGGTGAACGTAACCGCATGCAGCAACAGCTGGGCGACCAATACTCTGAACTTGCAGCCAACGAAGGCTATATGAAAAACCTGCGTCAGCAGACGCTGAACCGCCTTATTGACGAGGCGCTGCTGGATCAGTACGCGAAAAGCCTCGGTCTGGGCATCAGCGATGAGCAGGTTAAAAAAGCCATCTTCTCAACGCAGGCTTTCCAGTCTAATGGGAAGTTCGACAACGCGCGTTACAACAGCATTGTTAACCAGATGGGTATGACGGCTGACCAGTACGCTCAGGCGCTGCGTAACCAGTTGACCACGCAACAGCTGATCAACGCGGTGGTGGGCACCGATTTCATGTTGAAAGGCGAAACTGAAGAGCTGGCGGCACTGGTGGCGCAGCAACGCGTGGTGCGTGAAGCCACAATTGATGTCAACGCACTGGCAGCGAAACAGCAGGTCAGCGACGCTGAAGTTAATGCTTACTACGAGCAAAACAAGAACAACTTCATCTCTCCGGAACAGTTCCGCGTAAGCTATATCAAGCTGGATGCAGCTGCGATGCAGGAAAACGCGACTGACGCCGAGATCCAGTCTTATTACGACCAGCATCAGGATCAGTTCACTCAGCCGCAGCGTAACCGTTACAGCGTGATCCAGACCAAAACGGAAGCAGAAGCGAAAGCCGTGCTGGACGAGCTGAACAAAGGTGCTGATTTCGCCACCTTAGCGAAAGCAAAATCCACCGATATTATTTCTGCCAAAAACGGCGGTGATATGGGCTGGCTGGAAGAGTCCACTACCCCGGATGAGCTGAAAAATGCAGGCCTGAAAGAGAAAGGCCAACTGTCTGGTGTAATCAAATCCTCCGTTGGTTTCCTGGTGGCGCGTCTGGACGATGTTGTGGCGGTGAAAACCAAGCCGCTGGCTGACGTTCGTGATGATATCGCTGCGAAAGTGAAGCAGGAGAAAGCGCTGGACGCCTTCTATGCGCTGCAACAGAAAGTGAGCGATGCCGCAAGCAACGACAACGAATCACTGGCGGGCGCTGAGCAGGCTGCTGGCGTGAAGGCGGTTGAGACAGGCTGGTTCAGCCACGAAAACCTGCCGGAAGAACTGAACTTCAAACCGGTTTCAGATGCCATTTTCAATGGTGGTCTGGTCGGTGAGAACGGTACGCCGGGCAGCAACTCAGACATCATTACCGTTGACGGTGACCGTGCGTTCGTACTGCGCGTCAGCGAGCACAAAGCTGAGGCAGTGAAGCCCCTGGCGGAAGTGAAAGATCAGGTGGTGGCGCTGGTGAAACACAACAAAGCGGCACAGCAGGCAAAACTGGATGCAGAGAAAATACTGGCCGATCTGAAAGCCGGTAAGAACGATGCGCTGAAAGCGGCTGGCCTGAGCTTTGGCGAAGCAAAAACGCTGAGCCGTACCGGTCAGGATCCTGTCAGCCAGGCGGCGTTTGGCCTGAGCCTGCCGGCGAAAGACAAACCTGTCTTTGGCACCACGACCGATATGCAGGGTAACGTGGTGGTTCTGGCGCTGGATGAAGTGAAAGCCGGCACGCTGCCAGACGCGCAGAAGAAGGCCATGGTTCAGGGAATTACCCAGAACAATGCCCAGATTGCTTTCGAAGCGTTGATGAGCAACCTGCGTAAAGAAGCCAAAATCAAGCTGGGTGATGTGGTCACTCAGGAGCAATAATTACGTATCTGCTCGCAGATTTTCGTAACGCTCTGCAAAAACTAAAGGCCGCTTTCGCGGCCTTTTCCATTTCTGCAATCTGCTGTTTGTCCCGGTTTTCCCGCGCGGTTATCGTGGCGTGGCTGTCAACAAACAAGGAGAAAACAGCATGAAATGTGGAATCAAAGCACTGTTAATTACCCTGGCGATTGCCACTTCCGGGATGAGTGCGGGCGCGCTGGCGGCGTCCCCTTCGGCTAAAGCCCAGGCTGCACAAACTCAGGCCGATGCAACGTCACAAGGTCAGGTTAAAACCAACGCGACGGCCAGCACGAAAGCCATTGAGGACGAGGGTACGCGGGTCAGTATCAATACTGCCTCTGCGGACGATCTTGCCCGCGTTATGAATGGCGTGGGTCTAAAAAAAGCGCAGGCCATCGTCAGCTATCGTGAAGAGTATGGCCCTTTCAAAACCCTTGACGATCTCAAGCAGGTGCCGGGTATGGGCAGCGCGCTGGTTGAGCGCAATCTCGCACACCTGACGCTGTAATCGCGTAATCACTTGCACTGCGGCAAAAATTTGCCAGGATAAAGAGGTCATACCAGTTATGACCTCTGAACCTATAACAACGAAAGGCTATTGCGCTATGCAGACACAAATCAAAGTCCGTGGTTATCACCTCGATGTTTACCAGCACGTCAATAACGCCCGCTACCTTGAATTTCTTGAAGAGGCGCGCTGGGACGGCCTGGAGAACAGCGAAAGCTTCCAGTGGCTGACCGCACACAACATCGCGTTTGTGGTCGTTAACATCAACATTAACTACCGCCGTCCGGCTGTGCTGGGGGATGTGCTCACCGTGACCAGTGAGGTCCAACAACTGAATGGCAAAAGTGGTGTATTGAGCCAGGTCGTTACGCTGGAGCCAGAAGGGCAGGTGGTGGCCGATGCGCTGATCACCTTTGTCTGTATCGATCTCAAAACCCAGAAAGCGTTGCCGCTGGAAGGGGAGTTGCGCGAAAAGCTGGAGCTGATGATCGCGTAAATTTTTGTCTTTTATAAAAGACAAAAAGGGTTTTCAGGGATAAAATCATGAACAGGGACTACGTTGTTAAACGTTACCGAACCCGCGACGGAAAAATACCGTTTGAGGATTGGATAGCAAAGTTGAGACGAAAGGATCCGGAGCTGGCGTTTCGGATCCTTCTGCGAATCGACCGCGCGGAGAAGGGGAATTTTGGCGATTACCGTTATCTCAAAGAGGGTGTCTGGGAGTTGAAGGTTGATTGTGGTCCCGGTTATCGAGTCTATTTTGCAATCCAGCATCGGGAAATCTTATTGTTGCTGATCGGCGGTGACAAAAAGAGTCAGAAAGCGGATGTGATGCTGGCAATAGACTACTGGAAAGATCATCAAAAGGATAAATCCCATGAGCATAAGTGAGCGAAAATTCTCAAGTACCGTCAGCCATGATGAAGCTGTAGTCAAAATGCTGCGCGAAAATCCTTCTTACGCGCAACTCTATCTGCAAATTGCACTGGATGAAATTTACGAAGACCAAGGGATCCCAGCCTATTTGATTGCCCTCAGACGCGTTATCGAAGCGCGCGGCGGTATCGGAGAGATTTCAGCCAAAGCGGGGCTTTCACGTCAGCAGCTATACCGCACCCTGTCCGAAAATGGTAACCCAACGCTGACTACACTGATGAAAATTACCCGTGCTGCCGGTGTAAAACTGTTCGACAGCACGGTCAGGTAGCCCTTATTTCAGCCCGGTCTTTTTCTGCATCGCGGCCAGCACGCCCGCTTTATCCGCAAGATAATGATTCAGACCGTTCGCGCGCAGGTTACAGGCGGCACACTGCCCGCAGCCGTCCCCTTTAATGCCGTTGTAGCAGGTCAGGGTCTCGTTGCGAACGACATCCAGCTTGCCCCAGTAGTCGGCCAGCGCCCAGGTTTCAGCCTTATCCAGCCACATCAGCGGCGTTTCGAAGCGGGTCTCTTTTGCCATTCCCAGATCGACGGCGTGATTGAGTGCTTTCACGAATTCATCCCGGCAGTCCGGGTAGCCAGAGAAGTCGGTCTCACACACGCCCGTGATCACCGCTTCGGCTTTCACCTGGTAGGCATAGATCGCCGTCAGGGTCAGGAAGAGAATGTTGCGGCCCGGTACGAAGGTGTTCGGAATGCCGCTGGCATCCGGTTCGTAATCAGGCACCGGAATGCTGTCGCGGGTGAGGCTGCTGACGGCCAGTTCATTTAACAGCGTCACGTCCAGCACTTTATGAGCGCGGGCGCCCAGTTTGAGAGCCAGTTCACGAGCGACATCGATTTCAGCGCGATGACGCTGACCATAATCAAAAGTGACGCAGTGCACTTCATCATACTGGTGAAGCGCCTGAATCAGGCAGGTGGTGGAATCTTGTCCTCCGCTGAACACGACGACGGCACGTTTCATAGATCATCTCGACAGTTACAGTAAAAGCGTCATGTTAACGCCTGGCTAAAGCGGCGACCAGCTTCTTCACGCGTTTGGGGGAGGAAGCCAGGCTTCGGTGAAGTCAAACCAGCCGCGGGTGTTAAGGCGTATGCCGTTGACGCCCGGAGGCGCGCTGATTTGATACTGGTAGTTAAAGAGCGGCGTCAGGACGGCTGTCTCCATTAACCGGCTGAATATAGCCTGAAGTCCTGCGTGTCGGTCACGCTCGTCGGCCTGCGTCTGCACCGCATCCAGCGTGGCCTGCAAATGGGCGTATGCCGGTGCGCTCAGCAGATGCGGCCAGAGCGCATCGCAGCGGAGCCACTGCTCAAGCGTGTACGCTGGCGCTTCGCCAATCAGTCTGTCTCCCATCATGATGTCTGCATCGGCAAGCTGCTGGCACCCGTCCCACGTTTTGGCGTCGTGAAAGATGACGGTCAGTTCACAACCCTGCCGCGCAAGGTATGCTTTTAACTGGCTGGCCATGGTGTGAAGCTCAACCGGCAGGTGGTAGACGAGCGTCAATGCCTCTGGCAGCGCAACGTCGGTTAAATCAGGCCATTGGGGGATCGCCCAGCCGGGAAGCAGTTCCTCGGTAGGGGTGATGAGCCCTTCGTTCAGGGGAAGCGTGTGCAGCAGCGTTGAGAGATGAATGATATTAATCAGCCGCTTTGCCTGAAGTTCGCTCAGACGCGGGCTCTGTTTCAGCGTGAGGTAGCAGAAACCCAGACTGGTGCTGTTACTCACCAGCCGCAGGCTGGCCAGCTCGTCGGCCTCGCCAATGGCGATTTGCACCGGGTGGCGACAGCTGGTGCCCAGACTGTAGTCAAAAAGCTGGGGCGTGATCCAGTACTCGATAGCCTTAAGCAACGGATGGCCAAGGTGATACTGCTCGTGGCTTTCCAGACGCACCAGTTCAGGCTCAAAAACGCTCAGTCGAAAGGGACCGCTGCCCACCACGGGGTAATCGGGATGCGCCAGACGGCTACAGTAGGTTGCCAGCCTGTGCGCCAGCCAGTAGTCAGGTTGATGGAGAATAAACGTCAGGCACTGCGGGTGCGTGGTTTCGATACGTAAGACGCTGCGGAAAAGCGTGCCCATGCCGGGCTGCGATAACAGCGCCGTCAGGCTTTGCCGGAGCTGTGCCGTCTCTATTTTATCGCCGTTATGCCAGTGCAGGGTGGAGCGAATGTAGAAATGCCAGCGCAGGCCGTCAGCGGAGATTTCCCAGTGATGCGCCAGATCGCCCGTGGGTTCACTGCTGTTACCATTAAAACGCGTCAAACCAGAGAATACCTGTCCCGCCAGATGCTGCTCCGCCCGGCCAGGGAGAAAACCCGGCTGAAGCGGCTCCAGCGAGCGATAGTAGGGAATACGCAGCGTCGGCGTATCGTTCTGCCACTGCCCGCCCATAAACGGATGCAGTAGCGATCGCAAATCTTCAGGCGCGAGCTGGGCCAGCTCCAGCGCGTTGTGCTGCTGTCCACTTTTCAGGGCCTCTTCCATCATCGTATTACGCAACGAGTCCGGGGTGACGTGAAAGCGTAATTCCCCACGCTTTCCTCGTCCGGAGCGGGCGTGCCAGCTTAGCCAGCCCGCCTCCTGCGCCTGGCGCAGCAGGGTGCGAACATGTCGCTCGCTGCAAAAGCAGCGGCTGGCAAGTTCACTGATGGTAACCTGCTGCGGTGCGCCGGCGGAGGGGTGCCACAGACGCTGATACTGGTTAAGACGATTAAGCTGGCGCATGAAAAACCCGGAACAATAATTATCATCTATTCACTATTACTTCCGTATATCTCACGTAATACTGATGCACAAGTTAACCGCATCACATTTCGGGAGTAATTATGGCTCGGCTCGCTGCATTTGATATGGACGGCACGCTGTTAATGCCGGATCACCGTTTAGGGGAGAAAACCCTGAACACACTTAAGCGCCTGCGCGAGCGTGAAGTCACCCTGACGTTTGCCACTGGTCGTCATGTTCTCGAGATGCGCCATCTGCTGGGAACATTTGCCCTCGATGCGTTCCTGATCACCGGCAACGGGACGCGCATTCACTCCGTCGACGGCGATGTGCTGCACCGTCAGGATCTGAACCCGGAAGTGGCGGACATTGTCCTGCACAGCACCTGGGATACGCAGGCCAGCGTGCATGTTTTTAACGATGAAGGCTGGTTTACCGGGCGTGAGATCCCGGCCTTGCTGCACGCTCACGTTTACAGCGGCTTTAAATATCAGCTTATCGATTTGCGCCGCATTCCGGCACACAAGGTGACCAAGATCTGCTTCTGTGGCGATCACGACGATCTCTGCCGTCTGCGTATTCAGCTTAACGAGGCGCTGGGCGACCGGGCGCACCTGACTTTCTCGGCGGTGGACTGCCTGGAAGTGCTGCCGGTGGGCTGTAACAAAGGATCTGCGCTGGCGGTGCTAAGCGATCATCTGGGGCTGACGATGCAGGACTGTATGGCCTTTGGTGACGCCATGAACGACCACGAGATGCTGAGCAGCGTGGGCCGTGGGCTGATTATGGGGAACGCGATGCCGCAACTTATCGCCGCGCTCCCGCATTTACCGGTTATCGGACACTGTCGTAACGAAGCGGTGTCCCATTTTTTGACGCATTGGCTGGACAAAAATAACCTCCCATATTCCCCCGAATAGTGAGACCCTTCCAGCAAGCCAGGCTAAAGCCTGGCTTTTTTTTTATTTCACCAGCTGCGAAATCTGCGCTTTCCACGGTTCGACATCGCCAATATTGGCCTGTACCCATTCTGCGTTGTAATAGGTGTCCAGGTAGCGCTCCCCGCTGTCGCACAGCAGCGTGACGACAGAGCCGGTACGGCCTTCTTCGCGCATCCTCGCGGCCAGCTGTAGCGCGCCCCACATATTGGTGCCGGTAGAGGCCCCGACTTTACGGCCAAGCTGTGTCTCCAGCCAGTGCGCCGTCGCGACGCTGGCGGCGTCCGGCACGCGGAGCATCTCATCTACAACGTCCGGAATGAACGAGGGTTCGACGCGCGGGCGACCAATCCCTTCGATCTTGCTCCCCACGGGGCTACGCAGGTTGGCATCGCGGGATTGCCAGTAATCGAGGAACACCGAGTTTTGCGGGTCAACCACCATCAGCTGCGTATCATAACCCTGACAGCGGATATAACGTCCGATGGTGGCGGAGGTTCCGCCCGTGCCCGCGCTCATGACAATGTAAGAGGGGACAGGATGCGGCTCGTGGGTCATCTGGCGGTAAATGCTGTCCGCAATGTTATTATTGCCGCGCCAGTCGGTGGCGCGCTCGGCGAAGGTAAACTGGTCCATATAGTGACCATTTAGTTCGCGAGCCAGCATTTCGGAGGCCGCATAGATTTCGCAGGCGCTTTCCACAAAGTGGCAGCGTCCGCCGTAAAATTCGATCTGTTCGACTTTACGTTTCGCCGTGCAGGAAGGCATCACGGCGATAAACGGCAGACCCAACAGGCGGGCAAAGTAGGCTTCGGAGACGGCAGTTGATCCGGACGACGATTCAATAATCGTGGTGCCTTCTTTAATCCAGCCGTTACATAAACCGTATAAAAAGAGTGAACGCGCCAGGCGATGCTTCAGGCTGCCGGTAGGATGGGTGCTTTCATCCTTCAGGTAAAGCTGAATGCCGGGAAATCCAGGCAGAGGCAGGCGGATCAAGTGGGTGTCTGCCGAGCGCTGATAGTCGGCATTTATTTCGCTGATGGCATGTTTAACCCAGGTGCTATTCATCGTAGTTATCCGTTTGTCATTTTGTGCCCAGCATAGCGAAAAGCACAGAAAAAATTGTTGCTATCTGACCTTTAAAATAGAATGTAAGGAGAATAATTTTCTCTTCGAGGTGGCTATGTTAGATAAAATTGACCGTAAGCTGCTTTCTTTACTGCAAAGCGACTGCACCCTCTCTTTGCAGGCGCTGGCAGATGCCGTTAATCTGACCACCACACCGTGCTGGAAGCGCCTCAAGAAGCTGGAAGATGATGGCATTCTGCTGGGACGTGTGGCGTTGCTGGATCCCGAAAAACTGGGGCTTGGACTGACCGCCTTCGTCCTGATAAAAACGCAGCATCACAGTAGCGAATGGTACTGCCGCTTCGTCACGCAGGTTTCCGACATGCCTGAGGTGCTCGGCTTCTGGCGCATGGCGGGGGAATACGACTATCTGATGCGCGTTCAGGTGGCAGACATGAAGCGCTACGATGATTTTTACAAGCGGCTGGTCAATAGCGTACCGGGCTTGTCCGATGTCACCTCCAGTTTCGCCATGGAACAGATTAAATACACCACAGCGTTACCCATTGAATAACTTCTTAAAATACCTTCAGGAAAAGACCGCGTGCGATTATTTGCCCAATTAAGCTGGTACTTTCGTCGGGAGTGGCAACGCTACCTCGGCGCGGTGGCCCTGCTTATTATCATTGCCATTCTGCAACTGATCCCGCCCAAAGTGGTGGGCTACGTCGTGGATGGCGTTACGGAACAACATTACACCGCCGCACGGGTGATGATGTGGGTCGGTACGCTGGTGCTGACGGCCGTGGTGGTTTACCTGCTGCGTTATGTCTGGCGCGTGCTGCTGTTCGGCGCGTCCTATCAGCTTGCCGTTGAGCTGCGCGAGGACTTTTACCGCCAGCTGAGCCGCCAGCACCCTGAGTTTTATCTGCGTCACCGTACCGGGGATCTCATCGCCCGCGCCACTAACGATGTAGACCGCGTGGTGTTTGCCGCCGGTGAAGGGGTGTTAACGCTGGTGGATTCCCTGGTGATGGGCTGTGCGGTATTGATTGTCATGTCTACGCAAATTAGCTGGGAGCTCACGCTGCTGGCGCTGCTGCCGATGCCGCTGATGGCGCTGGCAATTAACCGCTACGGCGAGCAGCTCCATGAACGCTTTAAGCTGGCGCAGGCGGCGTTCTCGTCGCTGAACGATCGCACCCAGGAGAGCATGACCAGCATCCGCATGATCAAAGCGTTTGGTCTGGAAGACCGCCAGTCCGCGCTGTTTGCCGCCGACGCCGCCGATACCGGCGCGAAAAACATGCGCGTGGCGCGTATTGATGCCCGATTCGATCCGACAATTTATATTGCGATTGGCATGGCGAACCTGCTGGCGGTGGGCGGCGGTAGTTGGATGGTGGTGCAAGGCACGATGACTCTCGGGCAGTTAACCAGCTTTGCGATGTACCTTGGGCTGATGATCTGGCCGATGCTGGCGCTGGCCTGGATGTTTAATATCGTTGAACGCGGGAGCGCCGCTTACAGCCGTATCCGCGCCATGCTGGCGGAAGTGCCGGTCGTGAACGATGGCAGCGAGCCGGTACCGGAAGGTCCGGGTATTCTGAAGGCGGATATCCGCGCCTTTCTCTACCCGCAAACGGAACATCCGGTGCTTGAGAACGTCAGTTTCACGCTGCCTCCTGGTCAGATGCTGGGCATCTGTGGCCCGACGGGTTCCGGTAAAAGCACCATTCTGTCACTGATTCAGCGCCATTTTGACGTGAGCGAAGGCGATATCCGTTTCCACGACGTCCCTCTGCCACGCCTGCTGCTGGATGACTGGCGCAGCCGCCTGGCGGTCGTCAGCCAGACGCCGTTTTTGTTTTCAGACACCATTGCCAACAATATCGCGCTCGGGTGTCCGACGGCGACACAGGACCAGATCGAGCACGTGGCGCGCCTGGCCAGCGTCCACGAGGATATTCTGCGCCTGCCGCAGGGCTACGACACGGAAGTGGGGGAGCGGGGCGTTATGCTCTCTGGCGGACAAAAACAGCGTATCTCTATTGCCCGCGCGCTGCTGCTGGACGCTGAGATCCTGATACTGGATGATGCGCTGTCCGCGGTTGACGGGCGTACTGAACATCAAATTTTGCATAACCTTCGCCAGTGGGGGGAGGGGCGCACGGTCATCATCAGCGCGCACCGTCTGTCGGCCCTAACCGAAGCCAGTGAAATTCTGGTGCTTCAGCACGGGCATATTGCTCAGCGTGGTCAGCATGAGCAGCTTGCCGGGCAGACCGGGTGGTATCGGGATATGTACCGCTATCAACAGCTTGAAGCCGCGCTGGATGAGGAGGTCGCCGATGCGTAAGTTTGGACAGATGTGGCCGACGTTAAAACGGCTGCTGGCCTATGGCTCACCGTGGCGCAAACCGCTTTCCATCGCCGTGCTGTTGCTGTGGATCGCCGCGATAGCGGAGGTGACCGGTCCGCTGCTTATCAGCTATTTCATCGATAACATGGTGGCGAAAAGCTATCTGCCGCTGGGGCTGGTGGCGGGACTGGGCGTGGCGTATGTCGGGCTACAGCTGACGGCGGCGGGGCTGCACTATGCGCAGTCGCTGCTGTTTAACCGGGCCGCCGTGGGCGTGGTCCAGCAGCTTCGCACGGATGTGATGGATGCCGCGCTGCGCCAGCCGCTGAGCGAGTTTGATACTCAGCCGGTCGGGCAGGTTATTTCGCGCGTCACCAATGACACCGAGGTGATCCGCGACCTCTATGTAACCGTTGTCGCAACAGTTCTGCGCAGTGCCGCGTTAATTGGCGCGATGCTGGTGGCGATGTTCAGCCTGGACTGGCGTATGGCGCTGGTGGCGATCGCTATTTTCCCGGCGGTGCTGATTGTGATGGTGATTTACCAGCGCTACAGCACGCCGATTGTTCGTCGCGTGCGCGCTTACCTTGCAGATATCAATGATGGCTTCAACGAAGTGATCAACGGTATGAGCGTTATCCAGCAGTTTCGCCAGCAGGCGCGTTTTGGTGAACGAATGGGGGAAGCCAGCCGCTCGCACTATATGGCGCGGATGCAGACGTTACGGCTGGATGGCTTCCTGTTACGCCCGCTGCTAAGCCTCTTCTCTGCGCTGGTGCTGTGCGGGCTGTTGATGCTGTTTGGCCTGACGACGCGCGGAACCATCGAGGTGGGGGTACTGTACGCATTTATCAGCTACCTTGGTCGCCTTAACGAACCGCTGATTGAACTCACCACGCAGCAATCGATGCTGCAACAGGCGGTGGTTGCGGGCGAGCGTGTGTTCGAGCTGATGGACAGGCCGCGTCAGACCTATGGCGATGACGAACGCCCGCTGGAAAGTGGAACTATCGCGTTTGATCATGTCTCGTTTGCCTACCGCGACGACCAGCTTGTCTTGCAGGATATCAACCTCGAGGTACCGTCGCGCGGTTTTGTCGCCCTGGTTGGGCATACCGGCAGCGGCAAAAGCACGCTCGCCAGTTTGCTGATGGGCTACTATCCGTTGACGCAGGGGGAGATCCGTCTGGACGGACGGCCCCTTTCCTCGCTTAGCCACAACGCGTTGCGTAAGGGCGTCGCGATGGTGCAGCAGGATCCGGTGGTACTGGCGGATACCTTTTATGCCAACGTGACGCTGGGACGACCTTTCACCCCTGAGCAGGTATGGGAGGTGCTGGAAACGGTGCAGCTGGCGGATCTGGCGCGCGGGTTAAGCGAGGGGATCAATACCCGGCTGGGCGAGCAGGGCAATAACCTCTCCGTCGGGCAAAAGCAGCTTCTGGCGCTGGCGCGCGTGCTGATTGAGACGCCGCAGGTGTTAATTCTGGATGAAGCGACAGCAAGCATTGACTCCGGTACCGAGCAGGCGATCCAGCAGGCGCTGGCTGCCGTGCGGGATCGCACTACGCTGGTGGTGATCGCCCACCGCCTGTCAACGATCGTCGATGCCGATACCATTCTGGTGCTGCACCGTGGTCAGGCCGTTGAACGGGGGACGCACAGAGCGCTGCTTGAGGCAAAAGGACGCTACTGGCAGATGTATCAGTTGCAGCTGGCAGGCGACGAGCTGGCCGCCAGCGTGCGCGAGGAAGAGTCACTCAGCGCCTGATGCACCATAACAAGGCAATGCGCTAACAGTCTTAACAGTTGGTGCAAAACTGAAACGCACCCTGCACTGCCATGGTGCGTTTTTTTTCACCTCTTCCCGGCGCATCCGCGCCGCGGCGCTTTCCTCCTCACCTTTCACTTCTGGCACACCCTTTGCAATATCCCTCTTGTGTTAGCTGCGGCCATTACCGAATTCTGACTGGAGGGGATATATGAAGCTGGTTACGGTGGTAATCAAACCATTCAAACTCGAAGACGTGCGTGAAGCACTGTCTTCCATGGGTATTCAGGGACTGACTGTCACCGAAGTGAAAGGCTTTGGGCGTCAGAAAGGTCATGCCGAGCTTTATCGCGGGGCGGAATACAGCGTTAACTTCCTGCCAAAAGTGAAGATTGATGTGGCGATTGCCGACGATCAGCTTGATGAGGTGATTGATGTCGTCAGCAAAGCGGCCTACACCGGAAAAATTGGCGACGGCAAAATTTTCGTTGCTGAACTACAGCGCGTCATTCGCATCCGTACCGGCGAATCTGACGAAGCGGCGTTGTAAGTAACTCCTGGCACACAGTGATAGGGATCGAGAAAATGAAGAAAGCAACAATGAAAACAGGTCTGGGTTCGCTGGCACTGCTGCCGGGCCTGGCAATGGCTGCACCTGCTGTGGCAGACAAAGCCGATAACGCCTTTATGATGATTTGCACCGCGCTGGTGCTGTTCATGACGATTCCGGGGATCGCGCTGTTTTACGGCGGCCTGATCCGCGGCAAGAACGTACTCTCCATGCTGACGCAGGTTGCCGTCACGTTCGCGCTGGTGTGCGTGCTGTGGGTGGTTTACGGTTACTCGCTGGCCTTCGGGGAGGGCAACGCCTTCTTCGGCAACGTTAACTGGGCGATGCTGAAAAATATCGAACTGACCGCGGTGATGGGCAGCTTTTATCAGTATATTCATGTCGCGTTCCAGGGCTCATTCGCCTGCATCACCGTGGGGCTGATTGTGGGCGCACTGGCTGAGCGTATCCGCTTCTCTGCGGTACTGATTTTCGTGGTGGTCTGGCTGACGCTCTCCTATATCCCGATTGCGCATATGGTCTGGGGCGGTGGTCTGTTGGCTTCCCATGGCGCGCTGGACTTTGCGGGCGGTACCGTTGTGCACATCAACGCCGCGGTAGCAGGCCTGGTAGGCGCCTACCTGATTGGCAAGCGCGTGGGCTTCGGGAAGGAAGCATTCAAGCCGCACAACCTGCCGATGGTCTTTACCGGCACCGCCATCCTCTATTTTGGCTGGTTCGGCTTCAACGCAGGTTCAGCCAGCGCCGCTAACGAAATCGCCGCGCTGGCCTTCGTGAATACCGTTGTGGCAACCGCCGGCGCTATCCTCTCATGGGTATTTGGCGAGTGGGCCGTTCGCGGCAAGCCATCGCTGCTGGGTGCCTGTTCCGGGGCGATTGCCGGTCTGGTAGGTATTACACCAGCGTGCGGTTACGTGGGCGTAGGCGGTGCGCTGCTGATCGGTATCGTCGCAGGTCTGGCGGGGCTGTGGGGCGTTACCGCACTGAAACGTGTTCTGCGCGTTGACGATCCGTGTGATGTATTTGGCGTGCACGGTGTGTGCGGCATTGTCGGCTGCATCATGACCGGTATCTTTGCTGCCCAATCTCTGGGCGGTGTGGGTTACGCAGAAGGCGTGACCATGGGACATCAGGTGTTGGTGCAGCTGGAAAGTATCGCCATTACCGTTGTCTGGTCGGGCGTTGTGGCCTTTATCGGCTACAAGCTGGCCGATATGACCGTGGGGCTGCGCGTGCCAGAAGAGCAGGAGCGCGAAGGTCTGGACGTCAACAGCCACGGCGAGAATGCGTACAACGCATAATTTGAGTGCTTTTGCCGGGCGGCGGCTTCGCCTTACCCGGCCTGAAAAAACATAATTCCCAGGCCCGGTAAGCGCAGCGCTACCGGGCTTTATACATCACCCGCGATTGCGCATCACACCTTCCTGAACGGTAGAGGCCACCAGCACGCCATCCTGAGTGTAAAACTCCCCGCGTACAAAGCCGCGCGCGCTGGACGCAGAGGTACTTTCCACGCTGTAAAGCAGCCATTCATTCATATCGAACGGACGGTGGAACCACATGGAATGGTCAATCGTGGCGACCTGCATCCCTTTTTCGAGGAAGCCCACGCCGTGCGGCTGTAGCGCAACCGGCAGGAAGTTGAAATCCGACGCATACCCCAGCAGGTACTGATGCACGCGTAAATCTGCCGGTACGCTGCCGTTGGCGCGGATCCACACCTGGCGGGCGGGCTCAGCGGTATGCCCCTTCATTGGGTTATGAAATTCGACCGGGCGGATCTCCAGCGGTTTATCGCACAGAAACTTCTCTTTTACCTGCGGCGGAAGCAGATGCGCGAGTTCGCGGGCAATTTCGGTTTCTGATTTCAGATCGTCCGGCGACGGGGCAGGCGGCATCTTTTTTTGATGCTCATAGCCCGGCTCTGGCGCCTGGAACGAGGCGGTCATGTAGAAGATGGGTTTCCCATGCTGGATGGCCGCCACGCGACGGGCGCTGAAGCTTTGACCGTCACGCAGAACTTCCACGTCGTACACAATTGGTTTAGCACTGTCACCGGGGCGTAAAAAGTAGCTGTGAAACGAGTGCACCAGACGGTCTGCCGGGACGGTCTCCCTGGCGGCATACAGCGCTTGCCCCACGACCTGGCCGCCAAAAACCTGGCGTAAGCCTAAATCTTCGCTCTGTCCGCGAAATAGCCCTTCTTCTATTTTTTCCAGGTTCAGCAATGTCAGCAGATTGTTCAGTGCCTGACTCATAGTGTTCCTCAATAAACGCCGTGGCGAAAGATACGCAGAGTATAACGCAGAAATGAAAGTGGTCCGATGGGTAGAATAATCTTAATATCCGGACGAAATTAGGCATAAATCCGTGATTTGTGCCACACTTGTATTCGTTGTGTGAATAAAACGACATCAGATGGGATCGATCCCGCTGGTGCATTGATGATAAGGAGACTTCAATGAAACTCGTGCCTATGCTCAGTGGTGTAGCAATTGCGGTAGCGTTGTCCGCCTGTGCTGGTAAGAGTGCCGATGTACCGGTGCCAACAGCAAGCGCAAACGGGATTAACACCCTTTCACAGCAAGCTATTCAGCAGCCAAATGTTTCCGGTACGATCTGGATCAAACAGAAGGTTGCGCTGCCGCCGGATGCGGTTTTAACGGTCACGCTGTCTGATGCTTCCCTGGCGGATGCGCCGTCCAAAGTGCTTGCGCAGCGCGCGGTTCGTACAGAGGGTAAACAGGCGCCGTTCAGCTTTGTGCTGCCGTACAACCCGTCTGACGTGCAACCCAATGCGCGTATCCTCCTGAGCGCGGCGGTAACGATCAACGATAAACTGGTCTTTATCACCGATACCGTGCAGGAAGCGGTCAACAAAGGTGGCACCAAAATCGACCTGACCCTGGTACCGGTGCAGCAAACTGAAGTACCTGTTGCAACGCAGACCAATCAGCCGACTCTGCCTACACCGCCAACACAGATGTAATTCTCTCTCGCCCTCTCCATGTTGACGGGAGAGGGCGTCAGTACTCCCAGCGATACTTCTGCATATCAATCTGTCCTGCCCCGGACACCTGCACCCCTTCTGAAAGTAAAGCCTGACGCTGGCGCTGCAAGTCTGGCCCGGTGAGGGAAATGGCGCCATGGCGATTGACGACCCGGTGCCACGGTAACGTGCTTCCTTCCGGTAGTCTCCTTAGCACGCCGCCTACCTGACGCGCCGCACGCGGAGAACCCGCCAGCCGGGCGACTTCCCCATAGGTCGTGACACAGCCTTCCGGAATCGAAGCCACGATTTGCCACACTCGCTGTGGGAAAGTGTCATGTTCGTCCATTGTTTCTCCTGCGGGAAATCAGCGAAGGGTAATGTTATACGAAGATAAAGAAGATTGTCGGGGCAGTTTGCGCAATAATCCAGCATCCGGTTGCCAGCGGCTTGCAATTGAGGTGCTCCGCAGGGATAATGCGCCAGCGCGTTGGTTATCAACGCTCTCAATGGGGGCTCTGTTGGTTCTCCCGCAACGCTACTCTGTTCACCAGGTCAGGTCCGGAAGGAAGCAGCCAGGGCAGACGACGTGGGTGCCGGGATGTAGCTGGCAGGGCCCCCACCCATTTGTGCTCCTCTCAAGTCGTTCCCCTGAATAAACCTTCTAAATTATGTGTCTATTGTATTTTCTGTAATACAGCCTTCATTTAACTGAAATAATAATGTCATAAACCTGTAATAATAGACTGTCATTTTATTTTCGGATGCCTTTATTCTGTCATAAGCTAAAAAATATATATCTGGATAACAAACTTATCTTCGTGTATTAAATTAAACACGTGTTCCGAAAGGATGTGACAATCATGGGTACTGCGGTTTTAAACGTTAAAATTGATGAAGCGCTAAAAGAAAGACTTCGCCACTATGCGGAAGACAATAATGAGAATTTAAGCGTGACCACAGAGAAACTGCTGCTGCTGGCATTTGAAGCAGTAGAAGAGGCGGGAGTATCGGAAGAGGATGTTGATAATCAGCATACGGAAGAAGAGAGCGTAACTCCATTTACTCCTAAAGAAATCAAAGCACTACGTAAACTTCTGAAGAAGAGAAAATGAAACAACAACTATCGACTGCCAGTGACTACAACGAGGCCTGCAATCTGTTACGTTCCGGCTACGTGAAACATGTTCGTCTTGGCTGGAATGTAGGAAGTGATGAGTTCTTTCGTATTGCGTCTGACTGGTGTGATACCGGTGCAAAAATAAAGAAAGAAGGGGATAATTTCATTATTTCGCTGAAAGGCTTCCCGATCCCTCCTCAACATTAAGCTGTTCTTCATGAAAACTGCTGACTGCATGCGTTACAGTCAGCAGTTTTTATTGTTTCTGGCGAATAATTTACACCAGGCTCCGTTTTACTGGCGCTACACTTTTATTTAACGCACGCCACAGCGGTTTGATCCGCAATAATGCCTCTTCAAGTTCAGGCGGACTGAGTGAGAAGGGCATCCGCAGGTAGCGGTCAAACGCGCCTGAGAGCCCAAAGCGCGTGCCGGTGCCCATAATGATGCCTGTCGTTTCGGCGCGTGCCGCCAGCTGTGTCGCCAGCATGCCGGGTAATTCAATCCAGTATGAAAGCCCTCCCTCCGCTTCCTGAAACCGCCATTCGGGGAAATGTTCCCGCAGCATCTGGCCGCAGCGGTCGCGCCGTTCTGCCAGCATTTCCCGCCGGGCAGGCAGGAAGGTTTCACTGTTTTCGATAAGCCACAGCGTGGCCAGCTGTTCCAGCACCGGAGAGCCCAGATCCAGCGTGTCGCGCGTCTGCGCGAGGGTGGCGATAGTGCGGGACGAGGCGCGGATCCAGCCGAGACGCAGCCCACCCCAGAAGCTTTTGCCTGCGGAACCCAGCGTAATCACCGTAGCCTCCGGGTTAAAGGCGGCGAGCGGCGGCGGCGGGGGAGCATCGAACCAGAGATCAACCATGGTTTCATCCACCACCAGCGTGGTGCGGGTTTGCGCGGCGATGTCGGTTATGGTCTGGCGTGTCGCGGCATCCATGCAACGCCCGGTCGGATTATGAAAATCCGGCATCAGATAGGCCAGACGCGGGGCGGTCTGGGCAAGCGTTGCGGCAAAACCGTCGGTATCCCAGCCCGTTTCAGGCAGCGAGACGCCCACGGGCCGGCATAGTGCCCCCTGAATAGCGGCTATCGCCAGCGGGTAAGTGGGATGATCCACCACCACGCGATCCCCGGGACCGGTCATCATTCTTAAGATCAGGGCGAAGCCGCTGACGGCGCCGTTCACCACCATCACTTCGTCTGCCCGGGTGGGCAGACCGCGTGCGGTGTAGCGGGCGGCGATAGCTTCACGCAACGCCGGAAGCCCAAGCTGATCGTACCCGGTCAGCGCCAGATTCGGCGTGATGGCCGTCAGCGCGCGGGCGTAGGCCTGGTGGATCTCTGGTCCCGCGTTGAGCGCGGCGGTTGAGAGATCCAGCGCCGCGCTGGCTGTTGAAAGCGTGGGCACGGCACGGCTGTCTGGCAGGATCGCCCGCGAACCGCTACCGTGACGGCTCTCCAGATAACCCTCCTCCCGCAGATGCGCCAGCGCGCTGCTGATGGTGGTGCGGCTTACGCTCAGTGCGGCGGCCAGCTCCCGCTCTCCGGGCAGGCGCGTGTTTAGCGCCAGCCTGCCATCCAGAATTAACAGGCGTAACGCGTCAGCCAGCTGGTGCCACAGCGGGGTACGGGAAGAGGCTTGCTGCCAGTGCCCTAACAGGCGAACCAGAGACTGGCTACCAAAACGACGTGATGACATATGCAGTCCACTATTTGAAAACTGGACATTAATCATAGTGCCATTTTCACCGAAGATGGAACCTGGTTCTTCGGAGAAGAGAAAATGGTACGTCGTCTGGTACAACTTTATGTCGGTTTAGGCCTGTACGGGCTTTCAACCGCGATGTTTATACGTTCGGATCTGGGTGTCGACCCGTGGGATGTCTTTCACCTTGGCGTCGCCATCCAGACCGGGATGAGCATCGGCACGGTGATTATTTTAACCGGGGCCGCGGTGCTGCTGCTGTGGATCCCGCTGCGTCAGCTGCCGGGGCTGGGCACTATCAGTAATGTGATTTGTATTGGTCTGGCGGCAGATGCGTCAATGGCGCTAATCCCTGAGCTCACCTCGCTGCCCGTGCGCATCACCCTGCTGGTTTCCGGCATTGTGGTTAACGCCCTTGCCACCGGGATGTATATCGGCGCGGGTTTTGGCGCAGGCCCGCGCGACGGTCTGATGACCGGCATACACGCCCGGCTGGGCTGGTCGATCCGCAGCGTGCGTACCGCGATCGAGGTGACCGTGTTGATCGTCGGCTACCTCCTTGGGGGAGCGTTTGGCGTTGGAACCGTACTGTATGCATTAACCATCGGCCCGCTGATCCAGCTCTGTTTGCCGTGGTTTCGCCAGAGACCGCGCATTCAGAAAGCCGCACAGCCGGAGCGGATTGTTTAATTTTGCGAAGCGCTCACAGGCTATGATGGCGTAACTGTGTCAGAATAGAGACTTCTCTTTTTACGACGCCAGAATGTATGAAAGCGATCACTCTTTATGACGTTGCCCGCGTGGCGGGCGTTTCTTATCAGACCGTTTCTCGGGTGATTAACGACGCGGAACACGTTTCTGCCCGTACGCGGGAAAAGGTCCGGCAGGCCATGGCGGCGCTACACTATGTGCCCAACCGTGGCGCGCAGCAGCTGGCCGGGAAACGTACCCGCACGCTGGGGCTGATGACCAGCGATCTGGCGCTGCATGCGCCGTCGCAAATCGCCTCAGCTGTAAAATCCAGGGCAGTGGAGCAGGGGGCTGGCGTACTCATCTCCATGGTGGAGCATCCCGCGCAGTGTCAGGCTGCTTTGCAGGAGTTACTGGCGCAGCGCGTGGAGGCGCTGCTGGTGAACGTTCCGCTGGAAGATACCCAGGCAGAAATGCTTCAGGAAATGGCCTCGCCGACCCCGGTTCTTTTTCTCGATGTTTCCCCGACAGCTCGGGTTAACAGCCTCGTTTTCAATGCCGAACAGGGCGCTGTCCTGGGGGCAGAGCATCTGCTTTCGCTGGGGCACCAGCGAATTGCGCTGCTCGCCGGGCCGGAAAGTTCAGTCTCTGCCCGGGCTCGTCTGGCGGGATGGAAAACCACGCTGGCTCAGGCCGGTGTAGAGGCGTTTGCGGTGGCGCAGGGCGACTGGAGCGCGGCCTCGGGCTATGAGAAAGGGCATCAGCTCTTGGCGGGCGCGCAGCTGCCGGAGGCGATCCTCGTCGCTAACGATCAGATGGCGCTTGGCGTTTTACGCGCCTGTGCGGAAAAAGGCGTTGCGGTACCGGGGCAGATCTCGGTTGTCGGGTTTGATGATACGGCTGACAGCGCGTGGTTTTCACCTCCGCTCACCACCGTTCGGCAGGCGTTCCGCGAGGCCGGTGAGCGCAGCGTGGAGTGGCTGATGGCACCTGCCCATCACCACGAACGCTGGCAGGAACAACTTCCCGTTACGTTGATCGTGCGTCATTCCACCGCGCCGCGCGCCGCACGGCAGGCCGATCGTGAAGATCTGGCGCAACAGCTCAGAACGCTGGCGCTGCTGGCGGAGAAACTGGCGCGCAGTTAGCACTTTTGTGATCCTGCTCGCCTGGTGACGATCAAAGTCTTTACCGCCACCGTTTACCAGGGCATGTTGGCTAAAATTGTGAGCGCTTCGCAAAGAGGTTGATATGTCTTCTACATTGCCGCTGACCCTCAGCGCACTGCTGGCGCGTCGTGACTGGGAAAACCCGGGCGTGACGCAGTGGAATCGTCTGGTCGTACACGCGCCTTTTCATAGCTGGCGCGATGAAACCTTCGCCCGCGAGGATAAGCCTTCGCTGAGCAAGCGTCTGCTTAATGGCGTCTGGCGATTCAGCTTTTTCCCGGCGCCAGAGCAGGTTCCCGAGTCATGGTTAACGGACGATCTGGCTGACGCCGTTGAGATGCCCGTGCCGTCGAACTGGCAGATGGAGGGATTTGATACTCCCATCTATACCAACGTCACCTATCCGATAAATGTGAACCCGCCGTATGTTCCGGCTGAAAACCCAACCGGTTGTTACTCGCTCACATTTGAGATGGATGACACCTGGCTGTGCAGCGGGCAAACCCGCATTATTTTTGACGGGGTGAATTCAGCTTTTCATCTGTGGTGTAACGGCCAGTGGGTGGGCTATTCGCAGGACAGCCGTCTGCCTGCGGAGTTCGATCTCAGCGCGGTGCTGCGACCGGGGCAGAACCGTCTGGCGGTGATGGTGTTACGCTGGTGCGACGGAAGCTACCTGGAAGATCAGGACATGTGGCGGATGAGCGGCATTTTCCGCGACGTCTCGCTGCTGCACAAGCCGGAAACGCGAATTGCCGATTATCAGATCGTGACCGATCTGAATGCCGAATGCGATCGGGCGATACTCCGGGTTGACGTTGCGCTGGAAGGCACACGTTACGCCGAATGCGAGGTGGCGTTTACCCTGTGGCGTAGCGGCGAAGCCTGCGCGCAAACCACGCAGCAGCCCGGATCGGCCATCGTGGACGAACGCGGCAGTTGGGCTGAACGGCTTACGGTGGCGATACCCGTGAACGCTCCCGCGCTGTGGAGCGCTGAAACACCGGAATGCTATCGGCTGACAATGTCGCTTCGGGATGCGCAGGGTAATGTGCTGGAAACTGAAGCCTGCGATGTCGGTTTCAGACGCGTCGAAATCAGCAACGGCCTGCTGAAGCTTAACGGCAAACCGCTGCTGATCCGCGGCGTGAACCGTCACGAACATCATCCTGAGAAGGGGCAGGTGATGGATGAGGCGACCATGCGCCGCGACATCGAACTGATGAAGCAGCATAACTTCAACGCCGTGCGCTGCTCGCATTACCCGAACCATCCTCTGTGGTACACGCTTTGCGATCGCTACGGCCTGTATGTGGTCGATGAGGCGAATATTGAAACCCACGGCATGGTGCCGATGAGCCGCCTGGCGGACGATCCGCGCTGGCTGCCTGCCATGAGCGAACGCGTAACGCGTATGGTGCAGCGGGACCGGAATCATCCGTCCATCATCATCTGGTCCCTGGGGAATGAGTCCGGGCATGGGGCGAACCACGATGCGCTGTACCGCTGGCTGAAAACCACCGATCCCACGCGGCCGGTGCAGTACGAAGGCGGCGGCGCCAGTACAGCCGCTACCGATATTGTCTGCCCGATGTATGCCCGCGTCGATCAGGATCAGCCGTTCCCGGCGGTGCCAAAGTGGTCGATTAAAAAGTGGATCGGCATGCCGGACGAAACCCGTCCGCTGATCCTCTGCGAGTATGCCCACGCGATGGGCAACAGCTTTGGCGGCTTTGCCAGCTACTGGCAGGCATTCCGCAGCCATCCCCGGTTGCAGGGCGGCTTTGTCTGGGACTGGGTCGATCAGGCGCTGACGAAAAAAGCGGAAGACGGCACGGCATTCTGGGCCTACGGCGGCGATTTTGGCGATAAGCCCAACGACCGTCAGTTCTGCCTCAACGGGCTGGTGTTTCCCGATCGCACTCCGCATCCCGCCCTTTACGAGGCGCAGCGTGCCCAGCAGTTCTTTACCTTTACGCTGGTGAGCACCGTTCCGCTGGTCGTCGAGATCCAGAGCGATTATCTGTTCCGTCATACTGACAACGAGCATCTGCGATGGTCGGTGGTGCGTGACGGTGCGGTGTTGGCTTCCGGCGAAATACCCCTTTCTGTTGCGCCCCAGGGGACGCAGCGCGTTGAGATCCCGCTGCCTGAGCTTGACACTGAACCGGGCGAGGTCTGGCTCAACGTGGAGATCGTTCAGCCGCAGGCCACGCCGTGGTCGCCGCCCGGCCACCGTTGTGCCTGGGATCAGTGGCCGCTCCCGGCTCCGCTGTACCTTGCGCCACCGAAAGCAGGCGGAACCCCTCCGCAGCTAACGGTGCAGGACGAAGCGCTGGACATTACTCATCAGCAGCAGCGCTGGCAGTTTAGCCGTCTCACCGGAAACCTGACCCAGTGGTGGAACGAGGGCGCTGAAACGCTCCGTTCCCCGCTAACGGATAACTTCACCCGCGCGCCGCTGGACAATGACATTGGCGTCAGCGAGGCGACCCGCATCGATCCGAACGCGTGGGTGGAACGCTGGAAAGCGGCGGGGATGTATGAGATGTCCTCGCGCCTCCTCCAGTGTGAAGCGGAGCAGCATGCCCGTGAGGTGGTGGTGACCACGCAGCACGTCTGGGAACATCAGGGAAAAGCGCTTTTTATCAGCTGCAAGGTCTGGCGGATTGATGACCACGGGGTACTGCACGGTGATGTGCAGGTGACGGTGGCATCTGACATTCCTGAGCCCGCTCGCGTGGGCCTGAGCGTTATGCTGGCGGATATCCCGGAAACGGTGCGCTGGCTGGGGCTCGGGCCACTGGAGAACTATCCGGACAGAAAACTGGCGGCGCAGCAGGGGCGCTGGGCGTTACCGCTGGAAGAGATGCAGACGCCGTATATCTTCCCGACGGAGAACGGTTTGCGCTGCGACACTCGAGAGCTGATGTTTGGCTCCCATCAGTTGCAGGGACAGTTCCATTTCTCCCTGAGCCGTTATAGCCAGCGGCAGCTGCATGAGACAACGCATCAGCACTTGCTGCGGGAAGAGGCTGGCTGCTGGTTGAATCTTGATGCGTTTCACATGGGCGTAGGGGGAGACGACTCATGGAGTCCGAGCGTAGCCCCGGCCTTCATTCTGCAAAATCGCCGGCTGCGCTACACGTTTAGCTGGCAGCAGAACGGCTAAGCAGAAGCGTGCGGCCACTGCCGTGGCCGCAATGCTTATCTCAGGATCCCGCTTACGCCGTGAATGCTCATATAAACTCCGACTACCGCGATCAGTGCCGCTGAGATCCACGGCGCCCTGCGCGAAAAGGCGCTAAAGCCGGGCCAGCGCTTCGCCGCATGTTTCATGCTTAATGCGGCAATTGCGCCAGAGGCGACGAGAGTAAGCGCCAGCCCGATACTGAAACTGAACACCAGCGTGGCGCCGAGCGCGAAATGTTTCAGTTGCAGGCAGATCAGCAGCACCGTAATGGAGGCCGGACAGGGGATAAGCCCACCGGTCAGGCCGAATAGCGCGATTTGCCCGGTGGTGACCTCTTTACCGTTGAAGCGTCGGTTAATGTCCTGAGCGTGTGCGCGCTGGTGGGCATCCTGCCACTCCTCTTCAACCAGAGGAGACGTGTGGTCGTGATGATGCGCGTGGTCGTGATGATCATGATGGTGATGATGATCATCATGGTGGTGATGCGGTTGGCTCTCATGCCAGGTTCGCCACGCCATCCACAGGGCGATCAACACGATCAGAACCCCGGAAATCAACTGAAACCAGGGCTCAGATGTATCTGCGTCCCATCCCCGACCAAACCATAATCCTGCCATCGCAATGATCCAGACGACCGCCGTATGAGACAGCGTTGCGGACAACCCAAGCAACACTGCCTGTTTCAGCGTACCGCGGATCGCCACGATGAAAGCCGCCATCATTGTTTTTGAATGGCCTGGCTCGAGGCCGTGGAGCGCGCCAAGCAGGATGGCGCTGGGGACGAACAGCCAGGCGTTGCCCTGCTGAAGAAGAGAAGAAAAATCGTTCATGGAACATTCCGGGGTGGAAAACATGCCGCGAATACTACTCCCCCCCAGTAGTATAATACTACCCCCCGGTAGAAAAATACCCAGGGGGAGTAGAGCGTGATATGCTTTTTACGCCACCAAAGAGGAGCTAAGCGATGTCACACACGGTTCGTGATAAAAAGAAGTTATTGACCCGTTTGAAAAAAATTCAGGGGCAGAGCGCTGCGCTGGAAAAAATGCTCAACAGCGATCATGAATGCGCCGAGGTGTTACAGCAGCTGGCGGCGATCAGGGGCGCGGTAAACGGCATGATGATGCAAGTGATTGAGGGACATTTAACCGATCACGTGGTGAAAGAGCCAGAGGAAGCGCAGCGCGAAGCCGATCTCGGGGTCGTAATGCAGGTGATCAAATCGTACCTTAAGTAATGTGCTTCTCCAGGTTGTGCCCGGCCCAGAGAATGAAATCCTCTTTAGGCAGCGCCTTGCTGAAATACCAGCCCTGGCCGTACTGCACGCCGTGGCGATGCAACCATTCAATCTGCCCTTCAGTTTCAATGCCTTCGGCGACCATCGCCAGTTTAAGCGATTTGGCCATTTCGATGATGTGGGGAGTCACGTTCTTGTACTCCAGCGCATCCACAAAGGATTTATCAATCTTCAGGGTATCGACATCCAGATCCTGCAAATAGCTCAGGCTGGAGTAACCCGTACCAAAATCATCAATGTAGATAGCGTGTCCGGCGCGGCGAAACGCAGCGATGGCAGGCACGCTGACGGCGGGATCGGCAAAGCCGCGCTCGGTCAATTCAAGGGCGATCTGGCGCGGGTGGACGCCCCATTTGTTGAGCAACTGGCTCAACTGGCGAGGCAGCTCGGGGGACGTTAAATCCGATGGTGCAAGGTTGACAGAAATGTGCAGTTCCGGGTGATGGTGCAGCCAGGCGCCAAGATCCTCAAACACCTCATTCACCACCAGCTGCGTGAGCTTTGAAATAAGCCCCGTCTGCTCAGCCAGCGGAACAAAGAGATTAGGCGACAGGTTACTGCCATCCGGCTGCGGCCAGCGCATCAGCGCTTCAGCACCCACCAGTTTTCCACTACACAGCGCCACGATGGGCTGGTAGTGAACCTCGATCTCCCGGTTGTTGATCGCGTCGATCAGGCGGTGACGCGGGGACAGCAAACGGCGGAGGATGCGCAGGACAATAAGGGCAGCAACCAGGCTTAACAAGATGCCAGCCGGTAGCCAGATGATCAGCTGCTGGTGCCAGGATTCCGCCAGCGGTTTTAACGACGCCCACGCGATCACCGTAAACCCCAGTTCGGGTACAGGCTTCAATACGTACATCGAGCCGTTGTATTGCACGCGCGTAACGTCCTGCTGCTCCTTAACGACAGAAAGAATATACGGGTCGACAATATTGCTTCTGGCAAATATCCGATGGGTTTCGCTGCCCACCAGGGCGGCATCCATCGAAATATCACCGAAAGGAACAACATCCACAAGCGAGGCCGGATCAACCATCACCAGATAATGTCCTTTCCCCAGAACGGCCATATAACGATCAATGCCGAGGTCGTTTTGCGAGGTGAGCCACGCGCTAAACCCGTCTGCGGTGATCCGCATCGGGGGCGGCAAGATCGCCGTATTACTGGATTGTTCCAGGGATGAGCAGAGCGGGGCGTGGAATGTCTGTAGGTGCGTGAGCGCCTGTTTTGCCTGCGCAACGACTCTGTCGGTACGGATCAGGACGCGCGAGGCATAGTTGTCCAGCGCTTCCACAAATTTCTCCTCAGCCTGACGATGCGCCAGCCAGATACTGAGGCACACAGGGACCAGCACAGAGAAAATCAGTACGCCTGTCACCAGGCTGACCAGATGTCGGGTTCGCATGCTGCTTTATCCTTCCCATATGCCCGCCTCGGGCCTGGAGTTTGCGCGCCAGAGGAAAAAGTTTTTTATCGCTAAATGATATAGTTATAGCATGCAACAGTCTCAGGCAGGTACCTGAATAAACCTTTCAAAAACAGGCTGAGCGTCACAGGGGTTGTTTTTGCAGCAAAGCTCAGATAGTATTTTGTTATGTTATAACAATACATGAAGGCCAGAGATGAAACCGAATATCCATCCAACCTATCGCACCGTTGTGTTTCACGACACCACGGCGAATGAATACTTTAAAGTCGGCTCAACGATTAAGACAGACCGTGAAATTGAGCTTGAGGGGAAAACGTATCCCTACGTTACCCTTGATGTCTCCTCTAAATCACATCCGTTTTATACCGGGAAGCAGAAGACCTTCTCGACGGATGGCAGCGCGGCACGCTTCCGCAAGCGTTTTGGCGGCTTTCTTGATGCGAAGCGAGGCTAATCATGCAGGTGCTGAACTCATTGCGCAGTGCAAAACAGCGTCACCCGGATTGCCAGATAGTCAAACGCAAGGGACGCTTATACGTGATTTGCAAATCTAACCCGCGCTTTAAGGCGGTGCAGGGGCGTAAAAAAAGACGCTAGACGCGCGTTTTTCGCCAGCTTTCCAGGGATCTTTTCTGTTTGCCATCGGCGGTAAAATTGTCGGTGGCAAGCCAGCTTTCAAACGCGCTCGCCAGCGCTGGCCACTCTTTGTCGAGAATTGAAAACCAGTCGGTGTCCCGGTTTCGGCCTTTTATGACCAGCGCCTGGCGAAAACGCCCTTCAAACTGAAAGCCCAGACGCAGGGCCGCTTTGCGGGAGGGTTCGTTCAGGCTGTTGCACTTCCACTCATAACGCCGGTAGCCCAGGGTATCGAACACGTACCGCATCAGCAGATACTGCGCTTCTGTCGACATGGGCGTGCGGCTTAACAGTGACGAGAAGTGAACATGTCCCACTTCCACAACGCCGTTTTTAGGATCGATCCGCATCAGGGACAGCGTCCCGACAGGAGACTGGGTCTGGTTATCGATAACGGTAAAGTGGATGGGATCGGCTAATTCGCTCACGCTCGCCACCCATTCGGCAAACTCCTCTGCGGTGGCATCGGGTTCACGCAGCAGCCACGTCCAGCTTCGGGTATCTCCGGCCAGGGAATACGCAGAGAACAACGCGTGGGCATGCTCCACGCGCAGCGGCTCAAGCCGACAAGAGTGACCCTGAAGGACCACCCGGGACGGGTGCGGCCGAGGCTGCCAGTCGATAAGGCTTTCCCCTACAGGTTGTCCAAACTCATTGAATGTATTCATCTTTATTCCCATGACGTTAAGAAGATCTCCAGATTAATGAATTGCTGGTTCCTTAAAAAGAACCACCAGGCTATGTTTTTCTGGTACCACGAGGAGGAAAGATGAATATACCGGGTGATGAGCTATACACCTTGCTCCATGCTGCGCTGAAAAAACGTGGGGAAGAGACGCTCCAGCGTGCGCTCTATCTTGCTTTGCGGGAGGCCATACTGTGCGGAAGGCTGCGGTCCGGCAGCCATTTGCCCGGCTCACGAACGCTGGCGCAGCAGATCTCGGTGTCCCGAAATACCGTCAACGCGGCGCTGGACCAGCTCACGCTCGAAGGTTATTTGCTGCGTAGCCGCCAGGGTACGCGGGTGGGGCAATTCGCTCCTCGGACGCTTGCCGGGACATTACCGGACCCGGACGTCAGGCTGACAAAACGTGTCGCCCTGCTGCCCGCGCCCGTGCCGCGCGACACTCCGGTGATGGCGTTTACGCCGGGAACGCCTGCCATCAACTATTTCCCCTTGCCGCTGTGGCGGCGGTTGTACGATCGCGTCCTGCGCGAGGAGGGAAGCGCCCTGTTAGGGTATGGCGACCCGGCCGGCGAGCCGACGCTGCGGGCCGCCATTGCCCGCCATCTTGCGCTCTCCCGCGGCATTGACTGTGACGCCAGCCAGATAGTGATAACCGAAGGGGCGCTGGAGGGCGTCAATCTGTGCACGATGCTGTTAAGCGAGCCGGGGGATGTCGCCTGGGTGGAAAATCCCGGCTATAGCGGCGCCAAAAGCGCTTTTGTCAAAACCGGCCTGGCGATGACCGGCATACCGGTGGATGACGAGGGGATGTGCTGGGAAGGGCTGTCTGCGCCTTCACCCACGCTGATTTTTACTTCGCCATCGCATCAGTTCCCTTACGGAAGCGTGCTCAGCGCGCGGCGGCGTCTGGCGCTGCTGGAACTGGCCCGGCAGCACAGCGCGTGGATCATTGAGGACGATTACGACAGCGAATTTCGTTATACCGGTGAGCCCGTCCCGGCGATGCTGGGCATGCTCAACAATGCGCCCGTTGTGTATCTGGGGACGTTCAGCAAAACGCTGTTTCCGTCGCTCCGGATGGGGTTCATGGTGTTACCGCCAGCGCTGGCGAAGGCGGCGCGTCCGGCCATCGGCTCGCTGCTGCGCGGCGGGCATCGCGCTGAACAGCGCACCCTGGCGCTGTTTATTGAGGAAGGCCACTATGCACGACATCTTGCCGCCATGCGCCGCCTTTACCGTAAGCGTTACCGCCAGCTGAGGGAGGTGCTGAGCGCAGAGCTTCATACGCCGCACCGTGTTCTTGCCGGGGAAGGGGGAATGCACCTGGCGCTGGCGATTGACGGTATCGACGACCAGCGGCTGGTGGAGCAGGTAAGAGCGTTTCAGCTGGCGCCCGCTGCGCTGAGCGGGTATTACCTTGAGACGAAGCAGGGACAAACCGGTCTGGTTTTAGGTTACGGCAATACCTCTGCTTCGCAGTTTGCGCCGGGTATCCGACGTCTTCAGGCGCTCATTACGCAGCAGTGGAGCGGGAAAGGGTAAAGACATCATAAAAAGAGAGCTGGCCCTTGGTGGTGACCATTTTCTGCAACTTCTCTTTTTGCCCGGCTTCGACGGCTGGCGAGTGCAGGATGCTGTCGATCAGCTCCTTCGGTACGTAACGCGTGTTGTACCACTCCCCGTTGTAGCACACGCGGAAATCGAGTACGTCGATATCTTCATACCGGTAACGCGGATTGACGTCGAAAAAGAAAAACGCGTTAAACACCACGAACAGCACAACCAGTAGCCAGACGGAATCGACCAGCGTTTCAGACTTCAACATGACGATAAGCGTTGCCAGCCAGGCAGCGTACATGGCGACGAACAACCCGGGGTGTTTGCGAATAAAGCTGATGCTAAAGCGCGGGCGATTGTCGCGCTTTTCGCGGGTATTGAGATCGTCGATGGTGGCGGTAAGCAGGCGCTGTATCTCTGTCATTTTTTGCCTTTATGATTGTTGAAAATACAGGTGATCTGCCTATTTTATGAGAGGGGTTTAGGCGATGAAAGTAACAGTTATGCCAGGAAAAAGCATAACAGTTACTCAGGATGCGCTTACAGCATTTTAATGATTTTCGCCGGATTGCCGCCCACGACAGCATTGGCCGGTACGTCTTTGGTCACTACCGCGCCGGAAGCGATAACCGCATTATCACCAATGGTGACGCCCGGGTTAATGACTGCACGTCCGCCGATCCAGACATTATCACCAATGGTGACCGGTTTACCGTACTCCAGCCCGCTGTTACGTTCGGTCGCATCCAGAGGATGCGTGGCCGTATAAATGTGCACTCCCGGCGCCAGCATACAGTTATCGCCAATGCGGACAGGGCAGACGTCCAGCATGACGCAGTCAAAGTTGGCGTAAAAATTTTTGCCCAGATAGATGTTATACCCGTAGTCGCAGCGGAAGCTCGGCTCTATATAGGCGCCTTCGCTTTGACCCAGCAGGTCAGCTAATAAGGCGCGACGTTCGGCCTTCTCATCGGGGGCGGTATGGTTATAGCGGTGAACAAGATGACGCGCGCGTAAACGGTCAGCCCTCAGCGTGTCATCGCCAGGGCGGTAATATTCACCTGCAATCATCTTCTGTTTTTCTTCACTCATGGGAACCTCTCTGGAATCGTTTTACGTAGCGTAAAGAGGATTAACCAGAAAGGGAACGTTCCCTAAAAGTGGCTGTGACGGGAGTCACAACATTCTTGCGCAAGAATACGTTTTATACGGGAACCTGGCGTTTGCACTTGAAGCGTAATTCGAAAGGTAAATTCAGCTTAACAACGGGCGTAGTGCCTTTACAGTCTCTCTTCAACGATTAACGAACAAATTTCCAAACCGAAGAGGGGATCTTGTCATACAGTTTATTCATGGTCAGTTCAGCCAGACGATGGTCGGCAGCTGAATAAAATACCGCCAGTTCATTATCAGACAGCTCGTATTTATTTTTCTCAATTACACGTTCGAGGGTGTCAATTGACTGGCAGCGTCGCAGGCGCATCAAATAATCGACTTTTGTTAATGGTTTATCAGACATAAATTCACCTTAGTAATTGTAATAATTTTAACAGGAAAGACTAACCGGATTAGCTCTGCTGACATTAGTGAAGCAGCGAAATAGACGGTTTCCTGATTTACGCCATTTCTGCAAATCCTGTGCGTTAATGCCGTAGCTGCTGAACAACATAAAGGTGTCGTCCAGGTATTCATCAATTTGCTCTATCAACTTATTATCTTCATTGTACTTAATTTTATAATTAAGTGCGAAGGTGGCGATATGCTCGATCAGCTCGTTGAGCTGTAAATTGATAGCAGACGTTGGATCGTTCACCCAGCCATGGTTACTTTCTTCAAGATTGGCAAGGCAGTCATGGTACAAGGATTCGCAGAGAAATTTCAACTGCGCGATATCATGCCTTTTTGGCGAGTACTCGTCCATAGCGCATCCCCTTCTGAGTGATTTTTTACTCACCGAACATCATGTCGGGATGGATACAACTTGCTTAGCCACACGGGAGCTGTGTTCCTGATAACTCTAACTATAAGCCACTCTGATCAAGATTTCACCGCGCTATTACGAAAAATTACAATTAAATCGTTACCGTGCGAGCCTTTACGCAAATGTACCTTTTGCCGCGACCGCATTAATCAAATAAAAAGCCATTTTTTATCGGTTCCTTAAAATTCATTGAGTTAGCGCAAAGTTTCATGTGAAGTCCGAAACCAGATATCTTCAGATATTTTCCGTTACTTAGGAATAGTCCGAATAATTTACGCCGCGAAATGATAATAAAAGTATGCTGAGTTCCTGGTGTAAGTTATCGGCCTATTATGATAGGGCTAATTAAAAAGAAAAAAATAAATAGAAAGGCAATAGGTCTATTTTATGATTTTTTCTCAAAATGAAAAAGGCCGCAAATGCGGCCTTTTTATCATGTGAAACCGGTATCAGTGATGTTCTACCGAATGATTGTGCTCAACATCTTCATTTTTGCGGCTGAAGCGGCGACGAACCACCACGAAGAACACCGGCACAAAGAAGATGGCGAGAACGGTCGCCGTGACCATACCACCCATTACACCCGTACCTACCGCGTTCTGTGCGCCGGAGCCTGCACCTGAACTGATAACCAGCGGCATAACGCCGAGGATAAACGCCAGGGACGTCATCAGGATTGGACGCAAACGCATACGAACCGCTTCCAGCGTTGCTTCAATCAGGCCTTTACCTTCTTTCTCCATCAGATCTTTGGCGAATTCGACGATAAGTATCGCGTTCTTCGCCGACAAGCCAATGGTTGTCAGCAGGCCTACCTGGAAGTAAACGTCGTTGGTCAGCCCACGGAACGTTGCGGCAAGCAGCGCACCGATAACCCCCAGCGGAACCACCAGCATAACGGAGAACGGAATCGACCAGCTCTCATACAATGCCGCCAGACACAGGAACACCACAATCAGTGAAATAGCGTACAGGGCAGGAGCCTGGTTACCGGACAGACGTTCCTGATAGGACATGCCGGTCCAGTCGTAGCCGATACCCGCAGGCAGTTTGCTGGCCAGTTCTTCCATCAGGTTCATGGCTTCACCGGTGCTTCGGCCCGGCGCTGCCTGACCGAGGATTTCCATCGATGGCAAGCCGTTATAACGCTCCAGACGCGGCGAACCGTATTCCCAGCGCGAGGTTGAGAAGGCGGAGAACGGCACCATCTGACCATTGCTGCCGCGAACGTACCAGTTGTTGATATCGTTCGGCAGCATGCGGTATTGCGCTTCGGACATCACGTACACTTTCTTCACGCGACCACGGTCGATGAAGTCGTTGACGTAGCTGCCACCCCAGGCTGCACCCAGCGTGGTATTAATATCACTGATGGACACACCCAGCGCCTGCGCTTTTTCCTGGTCGATATCGATCTTGTACTGCGGCGTATCTTCCAGACCGTTAGGACGTACGCCCACCAGCAGGTCAGGGTGTTTTGCCACCTCGCCAAACAGCTGGTTACGCGCCTGAGTCAGTTTTTCGTGGCCCAGACCGCCCTGGTCAATCAGCTGGAAGTCGAAGCCGGTCGCCGTACCCAGTTCAACAATCGCTGGCAGGTTAAAGGCGAAGACCATCGCATCTTTTATCTGTGAGAAGGTGCCCATCGCACGACCGGTAATGGCTTCTACCTTGTTCTCTGCGCCCGGACGTTCAGACCAGTCTTTCAGAGAAACGAAGGCGATACCGGTGTTCTGACCACGACCCGCGAAGCCAAAGCCGTTAACCGCAAACACGGATTCGACGTTGTCTTTCTCTTTGGTCAGGAAGTAGTCGGTCATCTCATCCAGCACTTTCTGGGTACGCTCTTGCGTCGCACCGGCCGGGAGCTGCGCCATACTCAGGAACACGCCCTGGTCTTCATCTGGCAGGAAAGAGCTTGGCAGACGAACGAACAGGAAAGCCATCCCCACCACGATGATGATATAGAGCAGCAGGTAACGACCGGTGCTGCGCAGGATGTTACCCACGCTGTCGGTGTAGTGGTGCGTGCTCTTATCAAACATGCGGTTGAACCAGCCGAAGAAGCCTTTATGTTCGCCGTGTCCGCCTTTCTGAATCGGCTTCAGCATCGTCGCGCAGAGGGCTGGCGTCAGGATCAGTGCAACCAGTACCGACAGCGCCATCGCCGAAACGATGGTGATGGAGAACTGACGGTAAATCGCACCGGTAGAGCCGCCGAAGAAGGCCATCGGGATAAATACCGCAGACAGTACCATCGCGATACCGACCAGCGCGCCCTGGATCTGGCCCATAGATTTACGGGTTGCTTCCTTCGGCGGCAGGCCTTCTTCCGCCATGACACGCTCGACGTTTTCGACCACCACGATGGCGTCATCCACCAGCAGGCCGATGGCGAGCACCATCCCGAACATCGTCAGGGTGTTTATCGAGTAGCCAAATATCGCCAGCACCGCGAAGGTCCCGAGCAGTACAACCGGCACGGCGATGGTTGGGATCAGGGTTGCGCGGAAGTTTTGCAGGAACAGGTACATCACCAGGAAGACGAGAATGATCGCCTCAACCAGGGTTTTCACCACTTCGTGAATCGAAATTTTAACGAATGGCGTGGTGTCATACGGATAAACGATTTTCAGACCTGACGGGAAGAACGGTTCCATCTTCTTCAGTTCTGCACGGATAGCCGTCGCGGTGTCCAGGGCGTTCGCGCCGGTCGCCAGTTTGATACCCAGACCGGAAGCCGGTTTGCCGTTGAACTTCGCAACTACGTCGTAGTTCTCACCGCCCAGCTCAACCTTCGCCACGTCACGCAGGCGAACCTGCGAACCGTCCTGATTCACCTTCAGCAGAATTTTGCTGAACTCATCGGCGGAGGTCAGACGCGTTTGCGCGATGATCGACGCGTTAAGCTGCTGGCCTTTCACCGGCGGTGTACCACCCAACTGACCGGCGGCAACCTGGGCGTTCTGCGCTTTAATCGCGTTGATCACGTCAACCGGCGTCAGCTGGAAGTTGTTCAGTTTATTCGGATCCATCCAGATACGCATCGCGTACTGGGAACCGAACAGCTGAACGTCACCCACACCAGACGTACGGCTGATGGCGTCCTTCATGTTGGCGCCCACGTAGTCGGAAATATCCTCCTGCGTCATGGTGCCGTTGGTGTTGATCACGCCGACAACCATCAGGAAGCTACTGGACGATTTCTCGACGCTCACGCCCTGCTGTTGTACTTCCTGCGGCAGCAGAGGCATCGCCAGCTGCAATTTGTTCTGCACCTGAACCTGTGCAATGTCCGCATCCGTACCGGATTCAAAGGTCAGGGTGATCTGAACCGTACCGGTTGAGTCACTGTTTGAGGACATGTACATCAGGTTATCGATACCGTTCATGTTCTGTTCGATAACCTGCGTAACGGTATCCTGCACCGTTTTGGCATCAGCACCCGGGTAAGTTGCGGAGATCGTCACTGCCGGCGGCGCAATCGTTGGATATTGCGCGACAGGCAGCTTCAGGATCGCAAGTCCCCCGGCCAGCATGATGATTATGGCGATCACCCACGCAAATATGGGGCGATCGATAAAGAAATTAGGCATGTCTTAACGGCTCCTGTTTAAGTTAAGACTTGGTTTGTTCTGACTGGCCAGCGGCCGACGCTTGTTGTTTGTCGTCAGATTTCACTTCCTGAGCTTTGACCTGCGCGCCAGGACGAACTTTTTGCAAACCAGTAATAATCACGCGATCGCCATCTTTCAGACCTTCCGTTACCAGCCACTTGTCGCCAATCGCCTGCGTCGCAGTGATATTGCGGGTTTCGACTTTGTTATCGGCACCCACAACCAGCGCGCTCGCATCGCCGCGTGGCGTACGGGTCACACCTTGCTGCGGAACCAGAATGGCGCTTGGGTTAGTCCCTTCCTCAAGACGGGCGCGTACGAACATCCCCGGCAGCAGGGTTTTATCCGGATTCGGGAAAATGGCCCGGATAGTGATAGAGCCGGTGGTCTGATCGACGGTCACATCAGAAAATTCCAGTGTGCCGGTCTGTGAGAACTTGATACCGTCGTTGGTAACCAGTTCCACTTTGGCTTTACCGTTTTCCTGTTTCAGTTGACCGCTGGCCAGCTCCTGTTTGAGACGCAGGAAATCGTTGCTGGACTGGGTGACGTCAACGTAGATCGGGTCAAGCTGCTGCACGGTGGCCAGCGCGGTGGTTTGACCGTTCTGCACCAGCGCACCTTCGGTGACGGCAGATTTACCAATGCGACCGCTGATAGGGGAGGTCACTTTGGTGTAGGCCAGGTTAATACGCGCGGTTTCTACCGCCGCTTTCGCCGCCACAACGGCTGCGTTAGCTTGCTGTGCATCGGCCAGGGCAGAATCGTAATCCTGTTGGCTGATGTACTGCGTGCCGAGCAGTTTCTTGTAACGATTCAACGTCAGCTGCGCGATTTTGGCTGCCGCTTCGGCTTTGGCCAGATCGCCCTTAGCGCTCTCATAAGACGCCTGATAGGTTGCTGGATCAATCTGATACAGAGACTCACCTGCTTTGACATCACCGCCTTCGGTGAAGTTACGTTTCAGGATGATACCGCTCACCTGCGGACGCACTTCGGCAATGCGGTAGGCGCTGGTGCGGCCCGGTAGTTCTGTTGTCATCTGGAGAGGTTCGGATTTGAGCGTCACGACGCCAACTTCTGGCACCTGCTGAGCTCCTTGTTGAGCCTGTTTGTCGTCACATCCTGTAAGCGCTAAGCTGCCTGAGAGCATCAGAACGACCGCCAGAGGCGTTAACCCTCTGTTTTTGTTCATATGTAAACCTCGAGTGTCCGATTTCAAATTGATCAAGGGTCCTGAGTCTAAAAACCCATTGCTGCGTTTATATTATCGTCATGCTATGGTACATACATTCATAAATGTATGTAAATCTGACTCCTGTAAATTCATCAACGTATGGCACGAAAAACCAAACAACAAGCGCTGGAAACCCGACAACACATTCTGGATGTGGCCATGCGTTTGTTCTCACAGCAGGGTGTTTCGGCAACCTCGCTGGCACAGATTGCTCAGGCCGCGGGCGTCACGCGGGGAGCGATTTACTGGCATTTCAAAGACAAGTCCGATCTGTTTGGTGAAATCTGGGAGCTTTCAGAGTCCAGCATTAGCGATCTTGAGAGTGAGTATCGGGCAAAATTCCCTCACGATCCACTCTCTGTGTTAAGAGAAATTCTAGTATATATCCTTGAAGCGACAGTTGTTGAAGAGCGCCGCCGTCTGATGATGGAAATCATCTTTCATAAATGTGAGTTTGTTGGCGAAATGGCGGTGGTTCAGCAGGCGCAGCGCGACCTGTGTCTGGAGAGCTATGATCGCATCGAACAGGTTCTCACGGAGTGCATGCAGGCCAAAATGCTTCCTGCCACCTTACTCACCCGCCGGGCGGCGATCCTGATGCGCAGCTATATTTCCGGCCTGATGGAAAACTGGCTTTTCGCCCCGGAGTCGTTCGATCTCAGATCAGAGGCGCGCAGCTACGTCGACATTTTTCTTGAGATGTGCCAGCTCTGTCCGACCCTTCAAAGTAAGCATAATCCGCGTTCTGCCTGATCGGGCACGGGAAAAATCGCAGACCCTTTCCGTCGTACTATTCTGCTTCAGCCGGGCGTGATATCCTTCATGCCCGACTATTTCCGGTCATTTCTCACATCACATTCACAACTATGCTGCACACCAATCGCTCGCAACATCCTGTTCTGGCCCTGTTTTTGATCCTGCTGTTTTACTTTGCAGCCGCGCCGCTTTCCTGGGCCCGTGCAGACAACGGCAGTGACATTCCCACGCGTGCTGATGTTCAGTCGCAACTCGACACCCTGAATAAGCAGAAAGATCTCTCCGCCCAGGAAAAACTCGTTCAGCAGGACCTGACGGAAACCCTGGAAACGCTGGACAAGATCGATCGCATTAAAGCCGAAACGGCCCAACTGCGGCAGAAGGTCGCTCAGGCGCCGGAAAACATGCGTAAGGCTACGGAGGCGCTGAATGCGCTCAGCGACGTCGATAACGACGATGAAACCCGAAAAACGCTTGCCACGCTGTCGTTGCGCCAGCTTGAGTCGCGCGTGGCGCAGCTGCTGGACGATCTGCAAACGGCGCAGTCCGATCTCTCAACCTACAACAGCCAGCTGGTTTCGCTGCAAACCCAGCCTGAGCGCGTGCAGAACGCCATGTACTCGGCGTCGCAACAGCTACAGCAGATACGTAACCGTCTGAATGGCGTCACCGTGGGGGAAGGGGCGCTTCGCCCCACCCAGCAAACGCTGCTGAATATCCAGCAGACGTTGTTAAACGCAGAGATTGAACAGCAGCGTAAGAGTCTGGAAGGCAACACGGTGCTACAGGATGCGCTGCAAAAACAGCGTGACTACGTGACCGCAAATATCAATCGGCTTGAGCATCAGCTTCAGCTGTTGCAGGAAGCGGTGAACAGCAAGCGCCTGACGCTGACTGAAAAAACGGCGCAGGAAGCGGTCTCGCCAGACGAAACGGCGCGTATTCAGGCCAACCCGCTGGTGAAGCAGGAGCTGGAGATTAACCACCAGCTGAGCGAGCGTCTGATTCAGGCGACTGAAAACGGCAGCGCGCTGGTGCAGCAGAATATTAAGGTCAAAAACTGGCTGGATCGCGCGTTGCAGGCCGAGCGCAACGTCAAGGAGCAGATTGCCGTCCTGAAGGGCAGTCTGCTGCTGTCGCGCATTCTCTACCAGCAACAGCAGACGCTGCCGTCTGCCGACGAGCTGGAAGACATGACCAACCGCATTGCGGATTTGCGTCTTGAACAGTTTGACGTCAACCAGCAGCGCGATGCGCTATTCCAGAGCGATACCTTCGTTGCCAAAGTGGAAGAGGGCCATTCAGGTGAAGTGAACGCTGAAGTTCACGACGCGCTGTTGCAGGTGGTGGACATGCGCCGCGAACTGCTCGATCAGCTTAACAAGCAGCTGGGCAATCAGCTGATGATGGCGATTAACCTGCAAATCAACCAGCAGCAGCTGGTGAGCGTTTCTAAAAGCCTCCAGGAGATCCTGACCCAGCAGATTTTCTGGGTGAACAGCAATAAACCCATGGACTGGGACTGGTTTAAATCTTTCCCGGAAACGCTGAAATCCCAGATAAAAAGCATGAAAATTACCGTGAACTGGGAGAAAGCCTGGCCTGCGGTAATGATTGCCTTCCTGGCGGGTCTGCCTTTGCTGCTCATCGCTGGCGTAATTCGCTGGCGTTTGAAATGGCTGAAACAGTACCAGGCGAAGCTGGCCTCGGAAGTGGGGCAACTGCGTAACGACAGCCAGCTGCACACCCCGAAAGCGATCCTGATCGATCTGATCCGTGCTCTGCCGGTCTGTCTGCTGATACTCGCCGTGGGCCTGATCCTGTTGACCATGCAGCTGAATATCAGCGATCTGCTGTGGGCGTTCAGCAAGAAGCTGGCGCTGTTCTGGCTGGTGTTTGGTCTGTGCTGGAAAGTGCTGGAAAAAGATGGCGTAGCGGTACGTCATTTCAACATGCCAGCTCAGCTGACCAGCCACTGGCGTCGCCAGATTGTGCGCATCAGCCTCGCGCTGCTGCCGCTGCACTTCTGGTCCGTTGTGGCCGAGCTTTCGCCGCTGCATCTGATGGATGACGTACTGGGCCAGATCGTCATACTGCTGAACCTGCTGCTGATTGCCGTCCTGATGTGGCCGATGTGCCGCGATAGCTGGCGGGATAAAGAGTCCCACAATCTTCGTCTGGTTACCGTAACGGTGCTGGCGATCATTCCGCTGGCGCTGATGGTGCTGACGGCAACGGGTTACTTCTATACCACGCTGCGTCTGTCAGGCCGCTGGATCGAAACGGTTTATCTGGTGATTGTGTGGAACCTGCTGTTCCAGACCGTGCTGCGTGGTTTGAGCGTGGCGGCGCGCCGCATTGCGTATCGTCGTGCCGTTGCCCGTCGGCAGCATCAGGTGAAAGAGGGGGCTGAAGGGGCAGAGCCGCAGGAAGAGCCGACCATTGCCCTGGAGCAGGTTAACCAGCAAACAATGCGTATTACCATGCTGGTGATGATCGCCCTGTTTGCGGTGATGTTCTGGGCTATCTGGTCTGATCTCATTACCGTCTTCGCCTACCTCGACAGTATCACCCTCTGGCAATACAACGGTACCGAAGCGGGCGCTGCGGTAATGAAAAGCGTCACCATGGGCAGCCTGCTCTTTGCGCTGGTGTCGTCAGTGGTTGCCTGGGCGTTGATCCGCAACCTGCCGGGTCTGCTGGAAGTGCTGGTGCTCTCAAGGCTGAACCTGCGTCAGGGGGCGTCGTATGCCATTACTACCATCCTGAACTACGTCATTATTATTGTCGGGGCGATGACGGTATTCGGCTCGCTGGGCGTCTCGTGGGATAAACTCCAGTGGCTGGCGGCAGCGTTGTCGGTGGGTCTCGGCTTCGGCTTGCAGGAGATCTTCGGTAACTTTGTTTCTGGCCTGATTATCCTGTTCGAACGTCCGGTGCGTATCGGCGATACCGTCACCATCGGCACCTTCTCCGGGACCGTCAGCAAGATCCGTATTCGTGCGACCACCATTACCGACTTCGATCGTAAAGAGGTGATCATCCCGAACAAAGCCTTTGTGACCGAGCGCCTGATCAACTGGTCGCTCTCGGATACCACCACCCGCGTGGTGATCCGACTCGGGGTGGCCTACGGTTCAGATCTGGATAAAGTGAAAGAGGTCCTGCTGGAAGCCGCGAAATCACATCCTAAAGTGATGCACGATCCTGCGCCTGACGTGTTCTTCACCACCTTCGGGCCAAGCACGCTGGATCATGAGCTGCGCCTGTACGTACGCGAACTGCGCGATCGCAGCTACACCGTCGATGAGCTGAACCGCACCATTGACCGTCTGTGTCGTGAAAACAACATTAATATCGCCTTCAACCAGCTTGAAGTGCACCTGCGTAACGAGAAAGGTGACGAGCATACGGAAGTGAAGCGCGAGATTAAGGGGGACGACCCTACTCCCGCTTAAACTATTTCCCTCTCCCCTCCGGGGAGAGGGCAGGGTGAGGGGGAAGTTTCCCCTCAAAATCCCGCCGCACAATCTCCAGCGCTTTCAGCACCGTCTCCGCCGGGATCGCATGATTCTCCAGCAGCATAATTAAATCGACGGCCAGTTTGACCTCGTCGGGGGCATTTTCCAGTGACATCAGTGGCTCCTGTTAACGGGTCAGGCGTTCAATGACGCGTTCAATCTCATCCAGCGCCTGACGGCAGCGGACGATGCGGCCTTCCAGCGCGCTGATTTCTCGCATTAATAACTGCTGCTCTTCCAGCGTTTCGCTGGCGTTCAGGCGGGCTTCGCGCTCACGCTTCATCTCAAACAGACGGCGCTCAAACTCCTGGTTCTCCAGCCGCTTGCGCTGCCATTTACCGAGTCCCGGCGAGGCGCTGTCCCATGCCCGTAACGGCCAGGCGGCGATTTCCCGGTGCAGGGCAGTGATCTGCTTGGTAAGATGCTCCGCAAGCCACGCGACCTGTTCCTGCTGTTCACTCTCAACCGCGTGGCGAAGCTCGTCGAGGTTGGTCTGCGCTTCAGCCAGATAATCCTCAATGACGGTGCTGCGGGTGCGGAAGAGCTGCCGGTCAAAGCGCGGTTTCAGCGTGGCGTGACCCATCAGCGGCGTGGCCTGCGCCCGCAGCGCGAGCAGCTGATTTTGCAGCCTCTCAAGAAGCAGTGCTGTTTTCAAGGCGCTCTCCAGTGGTAAAGTAGCCGTTCAGTTTGATAACGATTCGCATTATGCAGCGTACTATTTTAATCATCATTGGCTGGCTCGCGGTAGTGCTGGGCACGCTGGGTGTGGTTTTACCCTTGCTGCCGACCACCCCGTTTATCCTGTTGGCCGCCTGGTGCTTCGCCCGCTCGTCGCCGCGTTTTCACCACTGGCTTCTGTACCGCTCGTGGTTCGGCGGCTACCTGCGGCACTGGCAAAAACACCGGGCCATGCCGCCCGGTGCCAAGCCGCGCGCCATCGCCTTCATCCTGATCACCTTCGCCGTCTCGTTATGGCTGGTGAAAATGATGTGGGTGCGCATTCTGCTGCTGGCGATCCTGGTCTGCCTGCTGATCTTTATGTGGCGGATCCCCGTGGTTGATGAAAAGCAACAAAAGCACTGAAGCCTCATCATGGCGGTTGCAATTATGGCGCACAGCCAGTAAATTCGACCGTTTTCGAGCACAGGTGCGCCTGGTCAAAGGTTAAACAACTGTTACTTTGACCGACTCGTCGCGCGCCGTGAGTAACACTGTTTCATTTAGGCACAAACCGATGACCGCAACTGCACAGCAGCTTGAATATCTGAAAAATAGCATCAAAAGTATCCAGGACTATCCAAAACCTGGCATTCTTTTCCGCGATGTCACCAGCTTGCTGGAAGACCCGAAAGCGTACGCCCTCAGCATTGAACTGCTGGTTGAGCGTTATAAAAACGCCGGGATCACCAAAGTAGTAGGTACTGAAGCCCGTGGCTTCCTGTTTGGCGCACCGGTTGCGCTGGCGATGGGCGTGGGTTTTGTGCCGGTGCGTAAGCCGCGCAAACTGCCGCGTGAAACCATTGCTGAGAGCTATGAGCTGGAATACGGCACCGATCAGCTGGAAATTCACGTTGATGCGATCAAGCCAGGCGACAAAGTGCTGGTGGTGGACGATCTGCTGGCAACCGGCGGCACCATCGAAGCGACCGTGAAGCTGATCCGTCGTCTGGGCGGGGAAGTGACCGACGCGGCATTCATCATCAACCTGTTCGATCTCGGCGGCGAGCAGCGCCTGGAAAAACAGGGTATTACCAGCTACAGCCTGGTGCCATTCCCGGGACATTAATCCCGTATCTCACAACCTCGCTCAATGGGTGAGGTTGTGATAGCATTCCCCTCCATTAATTCACCTTCCAGCGTTGCAGAGCCTGCCCATGAGTTATCAGGTGTTAGCCCGTAAATGGCGACCACAAACCTTTGCTGACGTTGTCGGTCAGGAACATGTGCTGACGGCCCTGGCGAACGGCTTGTCGCTAGGTCGCATCCATCACGCCTATCTTTTTTCCGGCACCCGCGGCGTCGGTAAAACCTCTATTGCCCGTCTGCTGGCAAAAGGTCTGAACTGCGAAACCGGGATCACCGCCACCCCGTGCGGCGTGTGCGACAACTGTCGTGAGATCGAGCAGGGGCGTTTTGTCGATCTGATTGAGATCGACGCCGCCTCGCGCACCAAAGTGGAAGACACCCGCGATCTGCTCGACAACGTGCAGTACGCCCCGGCGCGCGGCCGCTTCAAGGTCTATCTGATCGATGAAGTGCACATGCTGTCGCGCCACAGCTTCAACGCCCTGCTGAAAACGCTGGAAGAGCCGCCTGCGCATGTCAAATTCCTGCTGGCGACCACCGATCCGCAAAAGCTGCCGGTCACGATCCTCTCGCGCTGCCTGCAATTCCATCTGAAGGCGCTCGACGTTGAGCAGATCCGCGCTCAGCTTGAGCATATCCTCGATGAAGAGAACATTGTCCATGAACCGCGTGCGCTGCAACTGCTGGCCCGTGCCGCGGACGGCAGCCTGCGCGATGCGCTGAGCCTGACCGATCAGGCGATTGCCAGCGGTGACGGTCAACTCTCCACCGACGCGGTCAGCACCATGCTCGGCACGCTGGATGACGATCAGGCGCTGTCGCTTATCGAAGCGATGATTGCCGCCAACGGTGAGCGGGTAATGACCCTCGTCAACGACGCCGCTGCCCGTGGCATTGAGTGGGAAGCGCTGCTGGTCGAGATGCTCAGCCTGCTGCACCGCGTGGCGATGCTGCAACTGTCTCCGTCGGCTATTGGCGCGGACATGGCGACCATTGAACAGCGGATGCGTGAACTTGCGCGCACCGTGCCGCCGGCTGATGTTCAGCTTTATTATCAGACGCTGCTGATTGGCCGCAAAGAGCTGCCGTTTGCACCGGATCGCCGGATGGGCGTTGAAATGACGCTGCTGCGCGCGCTGGCCTTCCATCCGCGCAAGCCATTGCCGGAGCCGGAAACGCCCCGGCAGTCCTTTGCGCCGGTTGCGCCGACCGCGGTAATGTCACCGCAGCAGGTGCCACCGCAACCGACATCTCCGCCGCCGCAAAACGTGCCGCTGTCGGATGCCACCAGTTCGGTGCTTGCCGCACGAAGCCAGTTGCAACGTGCGCAGGGAGCAACCAAACCAAAAAAGAGTGAACCGGCAGCGCCTGCAAGAGCGCGGCCGGTGAACAACGCCGCGCTTGAACGACTGGCCTCGGTAACGGAGCGCGTGCAGTCGCGTCCGGCACCGTCCGCGCTCGAGCAAAAAGCCCCGGCGAAAGAAGAGGCATACCGCTGGAAGGCGACTACCGTTGTTGAAACGGTCAAGGAAGTGGTCGCCACGCCAAAAGCGCTGAAAAAGGCGCTGGAGCATGAAAAAACGCCGGAGCTGTCCGCGAAGCTCGCGGAAGAATCCATTGAGCGCGATGCCTGGGCCGCCGAGGTTAGCAAACTGCAACTGCCGAAGCTGGTGGAGCAGGTCGCGCTGAACGCCTGGAAAGAGCAGGACGGTAATCAGGTGCGTCTGCACCTGCGCCCTGGCCAGCGGCACCTCAACTCCCCTGGCGCGCAAAAGGCGCTGGCCGAGGCGCTTACCGCATTACAGGGTGTACCGGTTGAATTGACTATCATTGAAGATGATAATCCGGCGGTGAAAACGCCGCTCGAATGGCGTCAGGCCATATATGAAGAGAAGCTCGCGCAGGCGCGCGAGGCGATAATTGCGGATAACAACATCCAGACCCTGCGCCGGTTCTTCGACGCCGATCTGGATGAAGAGAGTATTCGCCCCATTTGATCGTGAGTCTGACTTACGGTTGTAATCCTTAACGTGAAAGAAGAGAGAAGCCTATGTTTGGTGGAAAAGGCGGTCTGGGTGGCCTGATGAAGCAGGCTCAGCAGATGCAGGAAAAAATGCAGAAGATGCAGGAAGAGATCGCTCAGCTGGAAGTCACGGGTGAATCCGGTGCCGGTCTGGTCAAGGTGACCATCAACGGTGCGCATAACTGCCGTCGCGTTGAAATCGACCCGAGCCTGCTCGAAGACGACAAAGAGATGCTGGAAGATCTGGTTGCAGCCGCGTTTAACGATGCCGCTCGCCGTATCGACGAAACCCAGAAAGAGAAAATGGCCTCTGTTTCCAGCGGTATGCAACTGCCGCCGGGCTTTAAGATGCCATTCTGATGCAAACCAGTCCGCTGCTCACGCAGTTAATGGAAGCACTGCGCTGCCTGCCGGGCGTTGGCCCGAAGTCGGCGCAGCGTATGGCGTTTACGCTATTGCAGCGCGACCGCAGCGGCGGGATGCGCCTGGCGCAGGCTCTGACCCGCGCCATGTCAGAAATTGGCCACTGTGCGGATTGCCGGACCTTTACCGAGCAGGACGTATGTAACATCTGCACGAACCCGCGTCGACAGGAAAACGGTCAGATTTGCGTGGTGGAGAGTCCGGCGGACATCTACGCCATCGAACAAACCGGGCAGTTTTCCGGCCGCTATTTCGTGCTGATGGGGCATCTCTCCCCGCTGGACGGCATCGGCCCGGACGATATCGGTCTCGATCGCCTGGAGCAGCGGCTGGAGTCGGAAACCATCAAAGAGGTGATCCTCGCCACCAACCCGACGGTGGAAGGGGAAGCAACCGCCAACTACATCGCCGAGCTGTGTGCGCAATACGGCGTTGACGCCAGCCGCATCGCCCACGGCGTGCCGGTCGGCGGTGAGCTGGAGATGGTCGACGGCACCACGCTGTCGCACTCGCTGGCCGGACGTCACAAGATTATTTTCTGACCAAACGGAGGCTGCGCGCGCGGCCTCCGCTTGAAAATTTCCCCCCTTATCCCCATCTCTCACTCAACGTTTTACAACCCCATTAAATGGCATTGTTGAGGTCGACTTAGATGAAAGGACAAGAAACCCGTGGTTTCCAGTCAGAAGTAAAACAGCTTCTGCACCTGATGATCCATTCCCTGTATTCCAACAAAGAAATTTTCCTGCGTGAGCTGATTTCCAACGCCTCCGATGCGGCGGACAAGCTGCGCTTCCGCGCGCTGTCTAACCCGGATCTGTACGAAGGCGACGGCGAACTGCGCGTGCGCGTCTCGTTCAATAAAGAGAACCGCACCCTGACCATCGCCGATAACGGCATCGGGATGAACCGCGACGAGGTGATCGACCACCTCGGGACCATCGCCAAATCCGGCACCAAAGCGTTCCTCGAGTCCATGGGCTCTGACCAGGCGAAAGACAGCCAGCTGATCGGTCAGTTCGGCGTAGGCTTCTACTCGGCGTTCATCGTGGCGGACAAAGTCACCGTACGCACCCGCGCCGCGGGCGACAGCGCCGAGAACGGCGTACTGTGGGAATCCAAAGGGGAAGGCGAGTACACCGTTGATGACATCACCAAAGCGGATCGCGGCACCGAAATCACCCTGCACCTGCGTGAAGGCGAAGACGATTTCCTGAACGACTGGCGCGTACGCTCCATCATCAGCAAATATTCCGACCACATCGCGCTGCCGGTTGAGATTGAAAAACAGGAAGAGAAAGACGGCGAAACCGTGGTTTCCTGGGAGAAAATCAACAAGGCGCAGGCGCTGTGGACGCGTAACAAAGCTGAAATTAAAGACGACGAGTACAACGAGTTTTACAAGCACATTGCCCACGACTTCACCGATCCGCTGACCTGGAGCCACAACCGTGTGGAAGGGAAGCAGGAGTACACCAGCCTGCTGTACATTCCGGCGCAGGCGCCGTGGGACATGTGGAACCGCGATCACAAGCACGGCCTGAAGCTGTACGTGCAGCGCGTGTTCATTATGGACGACGCCGAGCAGTTCATGCCGAACTACCTGCGCTTTGTGCGTGGCCTGATAGACTCCAACGATCTGCCGCTGAACGTCTCCCGTGAAATTCTTCAGGACAGCACCGTCACCCGTAACCTGCGTAACGCCCTGACCAAACGTGCGTTGCAGATGCTGGAAAAACTGGCGAAGGACGATGCGGAAAAATACCAGACCTTCTGGAAACAGTTTGGCCAGGTGCTGAAAGAAGGTCCGGCGGAAGACACCGCGAACGTGGAAGCTATCGCTAAACTGCTGCGCTTCGCCTCTACGCACAACGACTCCTCCGCCCAGACCGTGTCGCTGGAAGAGTATGTCTCCCGCATGAAAGAAGGGCAGGAGAAGATCTACTACATCACCGCCGACAGCTATGCGGCAGCGAAGAGCAGCCCGCATCTGGAACTGCTGCGTAAGAAAGGCATCGAAGTGCTGCTGCTGTCTGACCGCATCGACGAGTGGATGATGAACTACCTGACCGAGTTCGACGGTAAATCCTTCCAGTCCGTTGCCAAAGCCGACGAGTCTATCGATAAGCTGGCGGATGAAGTGGACGAAAGCGCGAAAGAAGCCGAGAAGGCGCTGGAGCCGTTCGTTGAGCGCGTTAAAACGCTGCTGGGCGACCGCGTGAAAGAGGTGCGCTTCACGCACCGCCTGACCGATACGCCAGCCATTGTCACCACCGATGCGGACGAAATGAGCACCCAGATGGCGAAACTGTTCGCTGCGGCGGGCCAGGCCGTGCCGGAAGTGAAATATATCTTTGAGCTTAATCCGGATCATCCGCTGGTGAAACGCGCGGCGGATACCCAGGACGACGCCCGCTTTGCGGAGTGGGTTGAACTGTTGCTGGATCAGTCCCTGCTGGCCGAACGCGGTACGCTGGAAGATCCTAACCTGTTCATTAAACGTGTGAATGCGCTGCTGCTGGCGTAATCTTCCCTCACCCCGGCCCTCTCCCACAGGGAGAGGGTGAAAGAGTTCCCTCTCCCTGTGGGAGAGGGTGAGGGCACCAGACCGCACGAAGCCAAATTATCTCCCCTCATTAACCGTTTCAGCCTCCCCGCCTTCCTTGAGCGATATCCGTTCTGGTGGTATTGTTTAGCGCTTTTGAAAAATTGAATCGACATTTGAGGGGATTTTCGCAATGCGTATTATTCTGCTTGGCGCTCCGGGCGCGGGTAAGGGAACTCAGGCTCAGTTCATCATGGAGAAATACGGTATTCCGCAAATCTCTACGGGTGACATGCTGCGTGCCGCTGTTAAATCTGGCTCCGAGCTGGGCAAACAAGCTAAAGACATCATGGACGCAGGCAAGCTCGTGACCGACGAACTGGTTATCGCGCTGGTAAAAGAGCGCATTGCTCAGGAAGACTGCCGCAATGGTTTCCTGCTGGACGGTTTCCCGCGCACCATTCCTCAGGCTGACGCCATGAAAGAAGCGGGCATCAACGTGGATTACGTGCTGGAGTTCGACGTACCGGACGAGCTGATCGTTGACCGTATCGTTGGCCGTCGCGTACACGCTGCTTCTGGCCGCGTCTACCACATCAAATTCAACCCACCTAAGGTTGAAGGCAAAGACGACGTGACCGGCGAAGAGCTGACCACCCGTAAAGACGATCAGGAAGAGACCGTGCGTAAACGCCTGGTGGAATACCATCAGATGACTGCACCGCTGATCGGCTACTACACCAAAGAAGCGCAGGCGGGTAACACCAAATACGCGAAAGTGGACGGCACCAAAGCCGTGGCTGACGTACGTGCAGAGCTGGAAAAAATCCTCGGCTAAGCACACCTCTCTCACCCGGAGCCCCGGGTGAGAAAAATTCTCATCTTACCTATTACAGCAATGGGTTTCGTTTAAACGCATTTCCGCTACAATTGACAACCTATCAAATGGTTAAGAGGCGTGAATGAGTCAGGCGAAAACCGGCATCCTGCTTGCCAATCTGGGCACCCCAGAAGCACCTACTCCAGCGGCGGTCAAACGCTACCTGCGACAATTTTTAAGCGACACGCGCGTCGTGGATACCCCAAGACTGCTGTGGTGGCCACTGCTGCGTGGCGTCATTCTGCCGATTCGTTCCCCGCGTGTGGCAAAGCTCTATCAGTCCGTTTGGATGGAAGAGGGCTCGCCGCTGATGGTCTACAGCCGTCGTCAGGAGAAGGCGCTGGCCGCCCGCCTGCCGGACATGCCCGTTGCGCTCGGCATGAGCTACGGTAAGCCTTCCCTGGAAAGCGCCGTCGACTCTCTGCTGGCGCAGGGCGTTGAACACATTGTGGTGCTGGCCCTTTATCCGCAGTATTCGTGCTCCACAGTGGCTGCCGTCTGGGACGAACTGGCGCGCATTCTGGCGACCCGCCGCCGTATACCGGGCATCACCTTTATCCGCGACTACGCCGATAACGAGCTGTACATTCAGGCGCTTGCCAGCAGCGCGCGCGCGTCGTTTGAAAAACACGGCGAGCCGGATCTGCTGCTGCTCTCCTATCACGGTATTCCGCAGCGTTTCGCGAACGAAGGGGACGATTACCCCCAGCGTTGCCGCGATACCACCCGCGAGCTGGTCTCCGCCCTCGGCCTGCCGCCTGAGAAGGTGATGATGACCTTCCAGTCGCGCTTCGGCCGTGAACCGTGGCTGACCCCGTATACTGATGAAACGCTTAAAATGCTGGGCGAGAAGGGCGTGAAGCACATTCAGGTGATGTCGCCGGGCTTCTCGGCGGACTGTCTGGAAACGCTGGAAGAGATTGCTGTCCAGAACAAAGAGTTCTTTATGGAGGCGGGCGGAACGAAATACGAATACATTCCTGCCCTTAACGACTCCCCTGAACACATCGACATGATGGTCTCACTGGTCACCACCCGCCGCTGATCGCGTTACGGGCCGGGTTTGTGCTACCATTCCCGGCCCGTATTCTTTGCACAGTTCAGACCATGAAATTTCCCGGTAAACGTAAGTCCAAACACTATTTCCCCGTCGATGCCCGCGATCCGCTGTTACAGCAAATTCAGCAGGAAAGCGAAACCAGCGCTGCCTGGGTGGTCGGTATCGATCAGACGCTGGTGGACATTGAAGCCAAAGTGGATGATGCGTTTGTCGCACGTTACGGTCTGAGCGCCGGGCACTCGCTGGTGATTGAGGATGACGTTGCTGAAGCGCTGTATCAGGAGCTGGTGCGCGAAAATCTTATCACCCACCAGTTTGCCGGCGGCACCATCGGCAACACCATGCACAACTACTCCGTACTGGCAGACGACCGCTCGGTGCTGCTTGGCGTGATGTGCAGCAATATCGAAATCGGTGGCTACGCCTACCGCTACCTGTGCAATACCTCCAGCCGCACCGATCTGAACTATTTGCAGGGCGTTGACGGGCCGATTGGCCGCTGCTTTACGCTGATAAGCGATTCCGGCGAGCGTACCTTTGCCATCAGCCCCGGCCATATGAATAAGCTGCGCGCTGAAAGTATCCCGGAAGAGGTGATCGCGGGCGCGTCTGCGCTGGTACTGACCTCCTATCTGGTGCGCTGCAAACCGGGCGAACCAATGCCGGACGCAACCATGAAGGCAATTGAGTACGCGAAGAAATACAACGTGCCGGTGGTCCTGACGCTGGGCACCAAATTCGTCATTGCCGACAACCCAGAGTGGTGGCAGGCCTTCCTGAAAGAACACGTCTCGATTCTGGCGATGAATGAAGAAGAAGCCGAAGCGCTGACCGGCGAAAGCGATCCGCTGCTGGCGTCTGATAAGGCGCTGGACTGGGTGGATCTGGTGCTCTGCACCGCCGGGCCGGTCGGGTTGTATATGGCGGGGTTCACGGAAGAAGAGAGCAAGCGCAAAACCCAGCACCCACTGCTGCCGGGCGCAATCGCCGAATTTAACCAGTACGAGTTCAGCCGCGCCATGCGTCATAAAGACTGCATCAACCCGCTGCGTATCTTCTCTCACATCGCACCGTATATGGGGGGACCCGAGAAGATCATGAACACCAACGGCGCGGGCGACGGCGCGCTGGCCGCGCTGCTGCACGACATCACTGCCAACGCCTACCACAAAACCAATGTGCCGAATTCCAGCAAGCACACCTTCAACTGGCTGACCTACTCCTCGCTGGCGCAGGTGTGCAAGTACGCGAACCGCGTGAGTTATCAGGTGCTGAACCAGCATTCACCGCGCTTAACGCGGGGGCTGCCGGAACGGGAAGACAGCCTCGAAGAGGCGTATTGGGACAGGTAAAAGCAAAACGGCAACCTGTGGTTGCCGTTTTTAGTGTTTGTTCCCTCTCCCCGTGGGAGAGGGCCAGGGTGAGGGCATCAGGCCGCACAAAACTTACCCCGTCACCGCCTCTTCAACCGGCGGTTTCGTCAGCATTGTCAGCATCGTATTCGCAATCTCACGCTCACCCATCACCACCTGGTTCGCGCCGCGCTCGGTGATGTACTCCACTTCGTCATCATAATGGGCGCGGGCAATGATTTCGATATGCGGGCATTTTTCACGGGCTGTGGCGACAATCTCGCCAGCCTCGTAACCGTTCGGGATAGTGAGTAACAGCCAGCGGGCGCAGTCCAGATGCGCCAGATTCATAATCTCTTCGTTAGCCGCGTTGCCCAGCACCGCGCGGATGCCGCGCTCGCGAAGCTCATCCACGCGGGTGCGTGACGTCTCAATCACCACCAGCGGAATGCCCTGGGCCATCAGCTTCTCACCGAGCAGGCTGCCGACGCGGCCAAAACCGACCAGCAGCGCGTGGTTGCAGATATCCACCGGGATCTGTTTCTCCTCCTCAATCGCCTCTTCCAGGGTTTGCTCTTCGAGGGTTTCGGTCTTCTCGAGATATTTCTCCAGCAGGGCAAACAATACCGGGTTTAGCATGATGGAGAGGATCGCCCCCGCCAGCACCAGATTTTGCCCCGCCTGTGGCAGCAGGTTCAGGGCCATCCCCAGACCGGCAAGAATAAAGGCGAACTCGCCAATCTGCGCCAGGCTGGCGGCAATGGTCAGCGCCGTGCGCGGCGAATGGCCGAACATCCGTACCAGGAAGAAGGCGGCAACGGACTTACCAAAGATGATGATTGCCAGCGTACCCAGCACGGCCAGCGGCTGCTGAATGAGGATCAGCGGGTCGAACAGCATCCCGACGGAGACGAAGAACAGCACTGCGAATGCATCACGTAGCGGCAGGGTATCGTGCGCGGCGCGGTGGCTCAGCTCGGACTCGTTCAACACCATCCCGGCGAAGAACGCGCCCAGCGCAAAGGAGACGTCAAACAGCTCGACGGCGCCAAAGGCAATGCCCAGCGCCAGCGCAAGGACCGAAAGCGTGAACAGTTCACGCGAGCCCGTGGCGGCGCTGCGTGACATGATCCACGGCACCAGACGGCGGCCCACCAGCATCATGATGGCGATAAACGCCACAACCTTACCGATGGTAATGCTCATATCCAGCGCCAGCGAGGCGAAGCCGATATTCTCTTTTTCCATCATCCCGGCAACGGCAGGCAGCAGTACCAGCGTCAACACCATCACCAGATCTTCAACAATCAGCCAGCCTATCGCGATTTGCCCGCGCTGGCTGTCTATCAGCTGTCTCTCTTCAAGCGCGCGCAGCAGCACCACAGTACTGGCGGTTGAAAGACACAGCCCAAATACGATACCGGTCATGATTGACCAGCCCAGCACCGCCGAAAGCGCCATGCCCAGCAGCGTCGCCACCCCTATCTGGGCGATCGCTCCCGGTATGGCAATCGACTTTACCGCCATCAGATCCTTCAGGGAAAAATGCAGCCCGACGCCAAACATCAGCAGGATCACGCCCAATTCCGCCAGCTCAGGCGCCAGTTTGGTATCTGCGACAAAACCCGGCGTAAAGGGCCCTGCCAGCACGCCCGCCAGCAAATAGCCTACCAGGGGCGAAATACGCAATTTATTGGCAATCATGCCGAGAATAAAAGCGAGCACAAGTCCACCAACAATGGTGGTGATAAGCGGTGTGGCGTGGTGCATTCCGTCTCCTTTCGCGATGGGTGATCCATTTTTGGTGCAAATACCAAAAAGCCGATTAATAGTTTATGACAATTTTTACGCTTATGTTTATGAATAATTGTTGAAATCACAATAAAAAGGCAATAAGCATGAAAAAAGGCAGATTTTGATAAATTTGCTGAGGGGAGGGAGAGGAAAGCCTTATGGCATCAGGTTATCCGGCTGCCAAAGTTTAACTTTGGCAGCCGTGAAGTCACGCTTTATGACGATTGTCAGGCAGGAATATGGTCAACATCCCCAGAAGTGGCAGGAAAGCGCAGATTTTATAGACCAGGAAGATGCTGGTGTGGTCGGCAACCATCCCCAACACGGCTGCACCAAGGCCGCCCATGCCAAAGGCAAAACCGAAAAAGAGGCCGGAAACCATACCGATACGTCCCGGCAGCAGCTCCTGCGCATAGACCAGGATGGCTGAAAATGCCGATGCGAGAATAAAACCAATAATCACCGTCAATATTCCGGTCCATTCCAGCGTGGCGTAGGGTAAAACAAGCGTGAACGGCGCAACGCCGAGGATAGAGCCCCAAATCACATATTTACGCCCAATTTTATCCCCCACAGGGCCGCCAATCACCGTGCCTGCCGCCACCGCAAACAGGAAGGCAAAGAGGTGGAACTGGGCGTTTTGTACCGATAATCCGAATTTTTGCATCAGATAGAAGGTGTAATAGCTACTGATGCTCGCCATATAGAAATATTTCGAGAAAATCAGCACCAGCAGCACGCTGACGGCAGGGATCACCTTATTGCGCGGAAGGGGATTGGTTATCTTCGCGACAGGTTTTCCCTTATTTACGCGATGCTGCGCGGCATACCAGCGGCTGATTTGCGCCAGGACGACAATCGCCAGCAGCGCGGCCAGCACAAACCACGCCACGTTGCCCTTACCGTAGGGCGCGATAATCACCGCCGCCAGCAGAGGACCGAGGGAGCTACCAAAGTTCCCCCCCACCTGGAACAAAGACTGCGCCAGCCCGTGGCGTCCGCCGGAGGCCATACGCGCCACGCGGGACGATTCCGGATGGAACACCGATGAACCGGTTCCCACCAGCGCCGCGGCAACCAGTACCGCCTCAAAGCTGCCCGCCATGGCCAGCAGCACCAGCCCGCTCAGGGTGAAGCACATCCCAATGGGCAGCGACCATGGCATCGGGTATTTGTCCGTCCAGTAGCCCACCACCGGCTGGAGCAGCGACGAGGCCAGCTGGAAGGTCAGGGTGATCATCCCGATCTGCACGAAGGTTAATGAGAACTCAGACTGCAACAGCGGGTAGATCGCCAGAATCAGCGACTGGATCATGTCGTTGAGCAGATGAGAGAGACTGATTGCGCCTAATACTTTAAAGGAAGTGCGCGATTTCGGCGGCGACGCCGGAGCGCCCTGGACGGGCTGGGTTGATTCACTGATTGCCATAAATACCACGTCGATTTGTTATTAGAGATGCAGGGAGTAATTATTATCCGACTAACATACCCGTCCGTGACATTTGAAGAAAGTCGCAATTCTGAAAACTTATTTGTCTATTCTTGTGAGTCACTGTAATTTTTGCGTTTGTCTATGGGTCAGGGAGAGAGAAGATGAAGTTAATGAAGCGTGGCGTCGCGCTGGCGCTCATCGCCGCATGGGGGCTGACAAGCCTGCCCGCGCAGGCGTATGAAAAAGATAAAACCTATAAAATTACCATTCTGCATACTAACGATCATCACGGCCATTTCTGGCGCAGCGAATACGGTGAATATGGCCTGGCGGCGCAAAAAACGCTGGTGGACGGCATTCGTAAAGAGGTCGCGGCCCAGGGCGGCAGCGTGCTGCTGCTGTCGGGCGGGGATATTAATACCGGGGTACCGGAATCTGATTTGCAGGATGCCGAGCCTGATTTTCGCGGTATGAATTTAATCGGTTACGACGCGATGGCGGTCGGAAACCACGAGTTTGATAATCCGCTGAGCGTGTTGCGCCAGCAGGAGAAGTGGTCCAAATTCCCGTTCCTTTCCGCCAATATTTATCAGAAAAGCACCGGCGAGCGCCTGTTTAAACCGTGGGCGCTGTTTAAGCGTCAGGATCTGAAGATCGCGGTCATCGGCTTAACCACTGACGATACGGCCAAAATTGGCAACCCTGAATTTTTCACCGACATCGAATTCCGTAAACCGGCGGACGAAGCGAAGCTGGTGATCCAGGAGTTGCAGCAGAATGAAAAACCGGATGTGATTATCGCGACCACCCACATGGGGCATTACGATAACGGTCAGCACGGCTCTAACGCGCCGGGCGACGTGGAGATGGCGCGCAGCCTTCCTGCGGGCTCGCTGGCGATGATTGTGGGCGGTCATTCGCAGGATCCGGTCTGCATGGCCTCTGAGAATAAAAAGCAGGTAGATTATGTGCCCGGCACGCCGTGCGCGCCGGATCGTCAGAACGGGATCTGGATTGTACAGGCCCACGAGTGGGGTAAATACGTTGGCCGCGCGGATTTCGAATTCCGTAACGGCGAAATGAAGCTGGTGCACTATCAGCTCATCCCGGTCAACCTGAAGAAGAAAGTGACCTACCCGGACGGCAAAAGCGAGCGGGTACTCTACACGCCAGAGATCGCTGAAAACCAGCAGATGCTCTCGCTGCTGACGCCGTTCCAGAGCAAAGGGAAAGCGCAGCTGGACGTGAAGATTGGCACGCTTAACGGACGACTGGAAGGGGACCGCAGCAAAGTCCGCTTCGTACAGACCAACATGGGGCGTCTGGTGCTGGCCGCGCAGATGGCGCGCACGAATGCGGATTTCGGCGTGATGAGCGGCGGCGGTATTCGTGATTCCATCGAAGGCGGAGACATCACCTATAAAGACGTGCTCAAAGTGCAGCCGTTTGGCAACGTGGTGGTCTATGCGGACATGAGCGGGAAGGAAGTGATTGACTACCTGACCGCCGTGGCGCAGATGAAGCCGGATTCCGGGGCGTATCCGCAGTTTGCTAACGTCAGCTTTGTCGCGAAGGACGGCAAGCTTAACGATCTCAAAATCAAAGGCGAACCGGTTGATCCGGCCAAAACCTACCGCCTGGCAACGTTAAGCTTTAACGCCACCGGCGGCGACGGCTATCCGCACATCGATAACAAACCGGGCTATGTAAATACCGGGTTTATTGATGCGGAAGTGTTGAAGCAGTTTATCCAGCAAAATTCACCGATTGACGTGAACATGTATGAGCCGAAGGGCGAGGTGAGCTGGCAGTAGTGCGGGGTTTGGTTGCCCGGTGGCGCTGCGCTTACCGGGCCTACGGGAGCAACATGTAGGCCGGGTAAGGCGTAGCCGCCACCCGGCTTTTTCGTCTACTCCCGGCGCGCAATATCCGCAAATTTCGCGTCCAGCATTTTCGCCAGATCGCCTGCGGCCAGTTCGATATCCAGCCCGCGTTTGCCGCCAGAAATATAGATCGTCTCAAATTCCTGCGAAGGCGCATCGATCAGCGTGGGCAGACGCTTTTTCTGGCCGAGCGGGCTGATCCCGCCGACCAGATAACCCGTCGTGCGTTGCGCAACCATCGGGTCAGCCATATCGACCTTTTTCGCTCCCAGCGCTTTGGCCACTTTCTTCAGATCAAGCTGTCCGGCGACGGGCGTCACTGCCACGGCGAGGTGCTTCATATCGCCGTTCACCGCGACCAGCAGCGTTTTGTAGACCTGGTCCGCGTTCAGCCCCAGCTTGCGCACCACTTCATCACCAAAGTTGGTTTCGTTCGGATCGTGATCGTAGGTGTGGATCCGGAAAGAAATTTTGTTTTTTTCGAGTAATTTAACGGCGGGAGTCATGGCTATCCTTCTTACGACAGACGATTCATGCCAGCAGCATACGCCTGACGTTTGTCTAAAAAATAGCACCATCTTGCGCAATAGTATTGGCAGTGATGGTTACTTTGAGCGACAATCGGCGTAGCCGAAGGTCACTTCGGTATAATAAAAACGATGAAATTCCTCTTTGACGGGCCAATAGAGATATTGGCCATTTTTTTATTTCAGCAGCGACGGCAAATTCCCTTCTCCGTACAAATGCAACGCGCCAACCGCGACAACATAACGACCGGCAGGCAGGGCATATAGCGTCTCCCGCCACGCCTGGTTGCGCGCGTTCATCAGCACATCATACAACGATTCACTGAACGTCGACGGTAACGCCAGCTTACCGTCTGCGGGCGGCGCATCCAGCCACCAGCCAATCATCGTTTGCAGCAGACGCGCGTTGGTGTGCCAGTGGGTCAGGGTATCATCCAGCAGTATCAGGCCGTCATCGGGAAGCTGGCGAAGAAGCGCAATCTGGCTGTCCGTGCCTTCCAGTTCAATGACGGACATATTGCGCGCCCTTGCCGCATTCAGCAGTTGATAATCGATACCGTAATCGCCGCGCAGCCCCAGGCGCTGCGCCTGGGTTGCCTGTAGCACCATGGCAATTTGCCACAGGGGCAGGGTGTCGAGCATAGAGAGCGAAACGCCGGTCTCATCCGCAAGACGGGTAAGCTCAGCCAGCTGCGTCTCGTTAAGACGTTCGGCCAGGGGGCGATCGCTTTCCAGCCCGGCAAACGGCGATTCATGGCCGGAGATGTCGGCTTCGACGATCAGCGCGTCGGCGCGCTTCAGCAGTTTAATCAGGCCGGAGGGCAGGGGGGACATGTCCTGCGTGCCCATATGAATGCTTCCCACCAGGTGCAGATGCTGCCCGCCCGGAAGCGAAATATCCATACCGGGCCAGGCATAACGGCGGGGAAAAAGGGCGCGAAACGATGTTTTTAGACGATTAAACAGACCCATACGCGCTCCATGACCGGAAAGGTTCATGCTAGCGCGTACGGGTACAAGGTTCAATCCTTCGGTTTAAACCGCAGCAGACGGTTAGCGTTGCTCACCACGGTAATTGAAGAGAGCGCCATCGCCGCACCCGCAACAACCGGGTTCAGCAGGGTACCGGTCAGCGGCCACAAGATCCCGGCGGCAATCGGAATGCCGAGCGAGTTATAGACGAAGGCCCCCAGCAGGTTCTGCTTCATGTTGCGCAACGTGGCTTTCGAAATCGCCAGCGCATCCGCCACCCCCATCAGGCTGTGGCGCATCAGGGTGATCGCCGCGGTTTCAATGGCGACATCGCTCCCGCCGCCCATCGCAATGCCTACGTCAGCCTGCGCCAGCGCCGGGGCGTCGTTAATGCCGTCGCCCACCATCGCCACCTGGCGACCCTGACTTTGCAGGTTCTTGATGGCGTCCGCTTTGCCGTCCGGCAGCACGCCCGCGATCACCTCATCAATCCCGGCTTCTTTCGCAATGGCGTTGGCGGTGGTCGGGTTGTCCCCGGTTAACATCACCAGACGATAGCCCGCGCGGTGCAGGCGCTGTAAGGCATCCACGCTGTCCTGGCGTAACGGATCACGCACGGCCAGCAGCGCCGCAACCTGACCATCCCTCGCCAGCAGAACCGGCGTTGCGCCCTGAGAGGCCTGCGCGTTCAGCTCTGCGTCCAGCGCGGACGTATCAACGCCGTGTTCAGTCAGCAGTGCCTGGTTACCCAGCAGCAGCGTATGGCCTTCGGCTTCACCGCTGACCCCTAAACCGCGCAGGGTACGGAAGTTGCTGACCTGCGGTAGACGGGCATCACCGGCTTTCTCCAGGATGGCGCGCGCCAGCGGGTGACTGGAACCTTGTTCCAGCGCGGCGGCAAGGCGCAGGGCATCCGTCTCCGTACAGCCAACGGTACTGACGGCCACCACCTGCGGTTTGCCCTCGGTGAGCGTGCCGGTTTTATCAAAGACAAGGGTGTCCAGCGTGCTTGCCCGTTGCAGGGCGTCAGCATCACGGACCAGTACGCCAAATTCGGCGGCGCGTCCGACGCCAGAGATAATCGACATCGGCGTGGCCAGGCCAAGGGCGCAAGGGCAGGCGATGATCAACACCGTGGTGGCGATCACCAGGGTATAGACAATCTGCGGTGCCGGGCCGAAGAAATACCAGATCGCCGCGCTCAGCAGGGCAATACCGACGACCACCGGCACAAAAATGGCGGAGATTTTATCGGCAAGCTGACCAATCTCAGGCTTACTGCTCTGCGCCTGGCGGACCATGCGAATGATGCGTGACAGCGTGGTATGGCTTCCGACCGCGCTGGCGCGGAACAGCACGCTGCCGTCCTGTACCACCGTACCCGCATGCACCGCATCGCCCTGAGATTTCTGCTGGGGTATCGGCTCGCCGGTCAGCATCGCTTCATCCAGCCAGGCATCGCCCTGGGTGATTTCACCGTCCACGGGCACGCGGTCGCCGGTGGTCAGGCGCAGCGTCATTCCCGGCTGTACCTCTGAGAGCGGAACGCTTTTTTCCCCGTCGTCCGTGACCACGCGGGCCGTCGGCGGGGTTAAATCGAGTAATCTTTCCAGCGCTTTCGACGAGCGCTGACGCGCGCGGGCTTCGAGCATATGGCCTAAGTTAATCAGACCGATAATCATCGCACTCGCTTCATAATAGAGATGTCGCGCCTCCATCGGGAACCACTGCGGCCAGACGTTCACGCTCATCGAATAGAGCCATGCGGCGCCGGTACCGAGCGCGACCAGCGTGTCCATCGTCGCGGTGCGGTTTTTCAGGCTCTTCCAGGCGCTGGTATAGAAATGTCCGCCAGCAAACACCATTACCGCAAGGGTAATCAGACCAATCACCAGCCACAGGGTGCGGTTGTCAGCGGTGACCATCATGTTGTCACCCATCATACCCCACACCATCACCGGAATACCGACCAGCAGGGCGACAATCGCCTGCCAGCGGAAGCGCTTCATGGTGGCGACAGCCGTTTCCTGCTGGCGCTCGCGGCGCTCGGCATCATCTTCGATGGCCTCCGCCCCGTAGCCCGCTTTCTCCACGGCCTGCACTAACTCTGCGGCGGAGGCGCTGCCCATCACCAGCGCAGTACGCTCCGCCAGGTTTACCCGTGCCTGTGCGACACCCGGTACCGCCTGTAAGGCGTTTTGTACCCGGGAGACGCAGCTGGCGCAGCTCATGCCGTTGATCAGCAGCTGTTGGCTGTCATCAATGTCATCAGCTGCCGGAAGCTCAGGAGTGGCCGCTGTCAGTGCTTCCGACGGGGATGATGACTCTGCCAGCGGTTTAGCCTTTGGGTGGCTTAACTCCGCCCCGTAACCGGCCTGTTTAATGGTATCAATCAGCGCGTCGGCGCTGGCGCTGCCGGTCACGGCGGCATGATCGATAGTCACCTCAGCGCTTTCCACGTCAGGACGCTGCTCCAGGCTTTCTTTAACGCGTTTGACACAGTGGCCGCAGGAGAGGCCGTCCAGTGTCAGGTCAATAGTGTGAGACATAACAAAACTCCCGTATAATGTTCTGGTCAATTGTTGACCTTCACTCTGCTTTTCGCTAACTGTTATGAAGGTTAAACCTTCCATCAAGGGGAAGGTCAAGGGGGAAATGTGAATATCAGCGATGTTGCGAAAAAAACCGGCTTAACCAGCAAAGCGATTCGCTTTTATGAGGAAAAAGGGCTGGTGACGCCACCGTTGCGCAGTGAGAACGGCTACCGCAGCTATACGCAGCTGCATCTTGATGAACTGACGTTACTGCGCCAGGCAAGACAGGTAGGATTTAACCTTGAAGAGTGTGGCGAGCTGGTTAACCTGTTTAACGATCCGAAACGCCACAGTGCCGACGTGAAAAAACGTACGCTGGAAAAAGTGGCAGAGATCGAACGCCATATCATCGAATTACAGGCGATGCGTGAGCAACTGTTACAGCTGGCAGAATCCTGCCCGGGAGATGACAGCGCCGAGTGCCCGATTATCGACAATCTTTCCGGCTGCTGCCACCGTAAAACCCACGCCTAACAGGCTTTAACCCGCAGGGTAATGCCTTCCACCGCAATGACCTCAACCCGTGTGCCGGCGCTGAGGTCATCGTCGGCCACTACCGGCCACGAACTGTCCCCCACGCGCATATGACCGCGTCCGTTGATTAGCGCGTTATCAAGCGTAAAACGCTTACCTACGATCTGCTGCCCACGCTGGTTGAGATGCGCGTCGACCGGCTTCTGCGCCTTCACCCGTTTGTTCAGCCAGCGCCACCACAGCCAGGCGGCCACCAGCGTCAGCACGGCAAACAGCGCACCCTGCCACTCCCAGCCGACAGGCAGTAGCCAGACGACCAGCCCGGTAATCACCGCGGCAACCCCGCTCCACAGCAGATAACCGTTGCCGCCAAGCATCTCGGCGGCCAGCAGCAGTCCGCCAAGGCTGAGCCAGAATGCATGAGGATGTGCAACGATGAGCTCAATCATTTTTTACGCTCGTTTCCGCCGTCTTTGATCAGTTCGGCAATTCCGGCGATGGATCCCATCAGGCTGCTGGCATCCAGCGGCATCATCACCACCTTGCTGTTGTTCGCGGAGCCGATCTCCTTCAGCGCATCGGTATATTTTTGTGCGACGAAGTAGTTCACGGCCTGAATATCCCCGGCGGCAATCGCCTCGGAAACCATTTGCGTCGCGCGGGCTTCCGCTTCTGCCGAACGTTCACGCGCTTCCGCCTGGAGGAAGGCAGACTGACGATCGCCCTCGGCTTTCAGGATCTGCGACTGTTTTTCCCCTTCCGCTTTCAGGATCTCGGCCTGACGCACCCCTTCGGCTTCAAGAATATAGGCACGCTTGGTACGCTCGGCCTTCATCTGCGCGTTCATGGAAGCAATCAGCTCTGCCGGTGGACGCACGTCGCGGATCTCAATGCGTGTCACTTTGATCCCCCACGGATTGGTGGCTTCATCCACAATGTGCAGCAGGCGGGTATTAATGCTGTCGCGCTGGGAGAGCATTTCGTCCAGCTCCATTGAGCCCAGCACGGTACGGATGTTGGTCATCGTCAGGTTGACGATCGCCAGCTCCAGGTTGCTCACCTCATAGGCCGCTTTCGGCGCATCAATCACCTGAATAAAGCACACCGCATCGATGGTGACGTTGGCGTTATCCTTGGAGATGACTTCCTGGGAAGGGATATCCAGCACCTGCTCCATCATATTGATCTTACGCCCAATTCTGTCCATGAACGGGACGATCAGGCTTAAACCCGGCTGAAGGGTATTGGTATAGCGGCCGAAGCGTTCAACGGTCCACTGGTAACCCTGCGGGACAATTTTGACGCCTGCGCCCACGATAACCAGCGCAACGAAAATAAGGACAGGAACAACGATGAGCATTAAAACCTCCTGTTTTGCATGCCGTAACGAGGAAAACTGCGTATTTGTTGAACGTAAGTATATCGGCTAACGAAGAGGATTTCGCCCCTGTAAAGAGGTGGGAACCGGACTGGCAGAAATAAAACGCCCCGTTCGAAATGCGGGGCGCAAAACGTTACTCTTCAGACCAGGTATAGCTGAAGTCGGTGATAAACCCATCCCCGGCGTCAGCGATGGCTTTTGATAAGCCCTGGTAGTATTTTTCCAGGCCGATGGCCTCTATCTGCTGGATCTGCTCGCGAACGGGAGCGCAGAACAATACCGCATTGCCCGCCCCGACACGTTTGTTGTTCGGCGGCAGATCGCCGGTAATCGCCTTAAACCAGGTTCTGATCCCTTGCTTTAAGCTGTGCGGCGCTTTTGTAAGATCCTCCTGGCCGGTCAGCACCTGTAGGGTAGGGAATTCATTAGCATTGACGGCGGTTTTCATACGCGCAAAGAACGCGGTAAAAAGCTCAAAAGAGCCGAGATCCGTAACGCGAGGCTTGGTGGTTTTTCCGTTTTTATTGCCCATTTTTCCGGCAGGGGCTGTAGGCGCCGGAACCACATTGACCTTATGCAGATCCAGACCAAACAGCAGATTGCAGTGCGCCCGGCGCTCTTTAAGCGGGTAGGACATCAGCACGTCGATAAACGCCGTCGCCTTCACATCGGCCAGATCATGGTTAATCAGCCATTGCGAGCGGGCAAATTCCGCAGGGGAAACGAACCAGTCCGGCACCTCAGTAAAGCGTCTGGATTTACCCTTGCCGTCAAACTCGAGAAAGTAAGCTCCATCATCGAAAGCAAAATAGCAGTTTTTAAAGCTACCGATTGTGGTGTTAACGATGAGCGCCTTCTTAACAAAATCGACCACCTCTGCACCCATGACAAAACGCGTGAGTTCAGAAGAATTGATGACTTCCATTAATGTTTCCACATCAGGAACACCAGGCTTCAGGGAAGAGAACTCATAAAAGATATGTGTCATGTTGCTGACTTCCTGTAGTGATAGAGGTGACAATAAACAGGCAAAAAGTTTAACACTTGCTATAGGTTAAGGCTATTCGCGCTGCGTAGCGGAAAGGATTATGCTAAAGGCTGTTCTTATCACAGCGGTTAACGGAATCGGAATGAATAATAAAAAAAATCTTCTGGATATCAGGGATGTTGGCTTTCGTGTGGGTGATAACACCATCCTTCAGCACGTCGATTTTTGTCTCTCTCCGGGCGAATTTAAACTGATAACCGGCCCCTCCGGCTGCGGCAAAAGCACCCTCCTCAAAATCGTGGCTTCGCTACTGAGCCCAACGGAGGGAACCATCCTGTATGCAGGAAAAGATATCGCCACGCTTTCACCGGAAAGCTATCGCCAGCAGGTGTCATACTGCGTGCAAACGCCGTCCCTGTTTGGCGACACGGTATACGACAACCTGGTTTTCCCCTGGCACATCCGCAACCAAACGCCTGATCCGAAAAAGTTTACCGACGATCTGACCCGGTTCGGGCTTTCGCCGGAGACGCTGACCAAATCGATCGCCGAATTGTCGGGCGGGGAAAAGCAGCGCGTCTCGCTGATCCGTAACCTGCAATTCCTGCCGAAGGCGCTGTTGCTGGACGAAATCACCAGCGCGCTGGATGACGCTAACAAGCGCAACGTCAATGACATTATCCACCGCTACGCCCGGGAGCAGAATATTGCCGTGCTGTGGGTGACGCATGATTCAAATGAAATTACCCATGCGGATGAGGTCATCACGCTCAGGCCGCAGGGCGGGAAAATGCAGGAGGCTCACCGTGGGTGAACATAACATAACCAACGAATCGCTGGCGCTGTCGATGGTCCTGGTGCTGGTGGCGATTGTGGTCAGCTACCGGGAAAAGCTGGGGCTGGAAAAAGATATTCTTTGGAGTATCGCCCGCGCGGTCATTCAGCTCATCATCGTCGGCTATGTGCTGAAATACATCTTCAACGTCAATCATGCCGTGCTGACCCTGTTGATGGTGCTGTTTATCTGCTTTAACGCGGCATGGAACGCGCAGAAACGCAGTAAATACATCGATAAAGCGTTCATCTCGTCGTTTATCGCCATCACTACCGGGACCGCATTAACGCTGGCGGTGCTGGTGCTTTCCGGCTCGATAGAATTTACGCCGATGCAGGTGATCCCTATTTCCGGGATGATTGCGGGCAATGCGATGGTGGCGGTCGGGTTGTGCTACAACAATCTGGGGCAACGGTTCAGCAGTGAACAGCAGCAGCTTCAGGAGAAGCTAAGCCTGGGCGCGACGCCGAAGGTGGCCTCGGCGAGGTTGATCCGCGACAGCATTCGCTCTTCACTGATCCCAACGGTGGATTCCGCTAAAACGGTGGGTCTGGTTAGCCTGCCGGGTATGATGTCGGGGCTGATTTTTGCCGGTATCGATCCGGTAAAAGCGATTAAGTACCAGATTATGGTGACGTTTATGCTGCTCTCAACGGCGAGCCTGTCCACCATCATTGCCTGCTACCTGACCTATCGGAAGTTTTACAACGCGCGCCACCAGCTGGTGGTGACGCCCTTGAAAAAGACGGGGTAATACCGGTTTTTGTAGGCCCGGACAGCGTTAGCGCCACCGGGCATTTTTTTGCTAGTAGAGCAACGCGTACAGCTGACGACGATACTTCGACGCCAGCGCGTCACCGGTACCCAGCGCGGCCAGGATCTCCTGGAACATCTTCCGCGCCTGACCGTCTGCGGCGCCCAGGTCCTTCTGAAGATGGCTAAACAGCAGCTCCAGCGCCTCTTCGTTACGCCCCACCTGGTGAAGCTGAAGCGCCAGCTGGCTTGCCAGCGCGGCATCTTCCGGGTTGTCTGCAACCTGCTGCTGAAGCTGCTGAATTTCAGGGGTATCGGCCGCCTGTTTCAGCAGGTCAATCTGCGCCACCAGACCCTGATAACGGGTATCCTGATCCTGCATCGGCACCGTTTTCAGCACGGCTTCCGCGTCTTCAGGGCGGTGCAGCGCAATCTGGGTCTCTGCCAGCAGCAGACCAATCTGGCTGTTCTGGTTCGACAGTTGCCACGCGTCTTTTAACAGCGGCAGCGCCTCGTCGTACTTGCCTTCCTGCATCAGCGCCATGGCTTCCTGCGCTTTCAGCTCTTCTTCGCGCGGCAGGACTTTATCCAGCAGGGCGCGGATCGCCTCTTCTGGCTGCGGCCCCTGGAAGCCATCCACCGGCTGACCGTTCTGGAACAGGTAGACGGTGGGGATCGCGCGCAGGCCAAACTGGGAAGCCACCATTGGTTCGGCGTCACAATCCAGCTTCGCCAGAATGAACTGACCGTTGTACTGCGCGGCAAGGCTTTCCAGGACCGGCGTCAGTTGCAGGCAGTGTTGGCTGCGTTCAGACCAGAAGTAGAACAGCACCGGTTTAGTCATTGACTGTTCGAGCGTCTGTTGCAGGTTAGCTTCAGTTATGTTGACGATATTCTGTACGGACATGCGGCATTCTCTTTTATCGGTTTACTCTTTACATGGGGGTAAGCGTGGTCGCTTCAACTCAACCCTGCAAAATTTTGTCCATCATCCGCCCCGGCAGCAGGCGTTTCAACCAGCCGACGGCATGGGTCACCAGCGTGACCGGATAGCGCATTTTAGGGGTATCGCTCTCAAACGCGTGGCGCACTTTGGCAACGACGGCTTCTGGCCCAAGCGTAAAACGCGCCGCGATACCGGGATTTTCGACCGGTTTGTCCGCCTGCGTCTGGTTAACGTTTTCCGTAAAGCGGGTGCGGATCGGGCCCGGTTCAATCAGGCTGACCTTAATACCGCTGTGGCGCAGTTCCATGCGCAACGCATCGGACCAGGCTTCAAGCGCATATTTACTGGCGGCGTAAGCCCCGCGGCCCGGCGTGGAGATCAGGCCCATAACCGAGGAGGTCATCACGATGCGCCCTTCGCCGTGCGGCAGCATGGCCGGGAGAAGGCGCATGGTAAGCTGATGCGCCCCGAAAAAGTTAGCGGAGAACTGCTGCTCCAGCTGTTCCCGTGAGAGAGTCTGTAGCGGGCCGTACACGCCATAGCCCGCATTGTTGAACAGACCGTAAAGACGGTTGTTGGTCAGGGCGATAACCTCATCGGCGGCCTGCTCCACGCTCTCTGGCGAATCGAGATCCAGCAGAATGCCGGTAAATCCCAGCCCACGCATGCGTTCGACATCCTCGGGTTTGCGGCAGGCTGCCAGCACCCAAAACCCCTGACGTTTCAGTTCAAGGGCGCTTTCAAGGCCAATTCCGCTGGAACATCCTGTTATTAAGACCGATTTTTGCATAACTTTACCTGTCAGGTTCTCAGCTGTTTGACGAGTCATGTTTTACTAAAGGATCCAGCCGGGTTGCCATCCAGTCGGCAATGAACGGCTGGGCATCGCGATTGGGGTGAATGCCATCATCCTGCATCCACTGGGGTTTCAGATAGACCTCTTCCATGAAAAATGGCAGCAGCGGAATATCAAACTCTTTGGCAAGCTTAGGATAGATCGCACTAAACGCCTCATTATACCGACGGCCGTAGTTGGCGGGCAGGCGAATTTGCATCAGCAGCGGCTGGGCATTGGCGGCCTTAATGGTCTGCAAAATGGTCCGCAGCGTTTGCTCCGTTTGCTGAGGCTGGAAGCCGCGCAAACCATCATTACCGCCCAGTTCAACCAGCACCCAACGCGGTTGATGCTGCTTAAGCAGGGCAGGCAGGCGCGATAAGCCTTGCTGCGACGTATCGCCGCTGATGCTGCCGTTCACGACAGACGCCCGGGACTGCCATTTATCATTGAGCAGGGCGGGCCAGGCCGCACTGGCGGCCATACGATAGCCCGCGCTCAGGCTGTCGCCCAGAATCAATAACGTGTCCGCAGCCGCCGCGCGGAAGGTCATCAGCATCAAAAACAGGAAGGGCAAATGCCAGCGGAAAACATTGTTGAAGTTCATTGTCTTAAGAAGTCCGTCGGTCAGGGAGAACACGAGCTTTCCATCCTCACCGGAGTTGAACTCGTTGTCAAACGTGCCGAAACCATCGCCCTGATTGGTGAATCCGGTTCCGGTAAGTCCACGCTGCTGGCCATTCTCGCCGGTCTGGATGATGGCAGCAGTGGGGAAGTGAATCTGGTCGGCCAGCCCCTCCACGCGCTTGATGAAGAGGCCCGCGCCGCGCTGCGTGCCCGGCATATCGGGTTTGTCTTTCAGTCATTCATGCTGATCCCGACGCTGAACGCGCTGGAAAACGTTGAGCTGCCCGGCCTGCTGCGCGGTGACAATACCCGTGAAAGCCGCGATCACGCCAGGGCGTTGTTGGAACAGCTGGGGCTGGGAAAACGTCTCGACCACCTTCCGGCACAGCTTTCCGGCGGTGAGCAGCAGCGCGTGGCGCTGGCCCGGGCGTTTAACGGGCGCCCGGAAGTGCTGTTTGCCGATGAGCCAACGGGTAATCTCGACCGTAAAACCGGGGACAAAATTGCCGATCTGCTGTTTTCCCTCAACCGCGAGCACGGCACCACGCTGATTCTGGTTACCCACGATCCGCAGCTGGCCGCCCGCTGCGACCGCCGCCTGCGGCTGGTGAACGGTATTCTTCAGGAGGAAGCATGATTGCCCGCTGGTTCTGGCGCGAGTGGCGCTCGCCCTCGCTGCTTATTGTCTGGCTGGCGTTGAGCCTGGCGGTGGCCTGCGTGCTGGCGCTCGGCAGCGTCAGCGATCGTATGGAGAAAGGGCTTAGCCAGCAGAGTCGGGAATTTATGGCCGGGGACCGGGCTCTGCAAAGTTCTCGCCCCGTGCCGCCGGGCTGGATTGAGGAAGCGCGCAAAGAGGGGCTGAAGGTAGGGGAGCAGATCACCTTTCAGACCATGACCTTTGCGGGCGACACGCCGCAGCTTGCCAGCGTAAAAGCCGTGGATGACATCTACCCGATGTACGGTGACTTACAAACCAGCCCGCCGGGGCTAAAACCGACGGCCGGTACGGTCCTGCTGGCATCGCGACTGATGGCGCTGCTGAACCTGAAACCCGGCGACAGTATCGACGTCGGCGACGCGACACTCAAAATTGCCGGGGAAGTGGTGCAGGAGCCCGACTCTGGATTTAATCCGTTCCAGCTTGCGCCGCGCCTGCTGATGAACACCGCTGATGTGGCGAAAACCAACGCCGTCCAGCCGGGAAGCCGTGTCACCTGGCGGTATAAGTTTGGCGGGACGCCTGCGCAGCTGGAGGCGTACGAAAAATGGCTCCTGCCGCAGCTCAAGCCGGAACACCGCTGGTACGGGCTGGAGCAGGATGACGGGGCGCTCGGCAAATCCCTCGAACGTTCCCAGCAGTTCCTGCTGCTGTCGGCGCTGTTAACCCTGCTGCTTGCCATTGCGGCGGTTGCCGTGGCGATGGGGCACTACTGTCGCAGCCGTTACGATCTGGTGGCGATCCTCAAAACCCTCGGCGCGGGCCGCGCGCAGCTGCGCAAGCTGATTGTCGGCCAGTGGCTGATGGTGCTGGCGTTGTCGGCTCTGACCGGCGGGGCGATAGGGTTGCTGTTTGAAAAGTTGCTGATGGTGCTGCTCAAACCGGTACTGCCCGCCGCATTACCGCCTGCCAGCCTCTGGCCGTGGCTGTGGGCAATCGGCGCGATGACGACGATCTCCCTGCTGGTGGGGTTACGCCCGTACCGGCTGCTGCTCGCCACCCAGCCGCTGCGCGTGCTGCGCCGCGATGTGGTGGCCAGTGTCTGGCCGCTGAAGTTCTACCTGCCGGTGATTATTGCGGTGGCGGTCGGGCTGTTGGCCTGGCTGATGGGCGGCAGTACGCTGCTGTGGGCGGTGCTGGCGGGCGCGGTGGTGCTGGCGCTGCTGTGCGGCGTAGTGGGCTGGATACTGCTTAATGTCCTGAGAAAGCTGACAGTTAAATCACTCCCCATACGGTTAGCGGTTAACCGACTGCTGCACCAGCCGTGGTCTACCCTCAGCCAGCTCTCGGCATTTTCGCTGTCGTTTATGCTGCTGGCGCTTCTGCTGGTGCTGCGCGGGGATCTGCTGGATCGCTGGCAGCAGCAGCTTCCGCCGGAAAGCCCGAACTATTTCCTGATCAACATTGCTCCCGAACAGGTGACGCCGCTGAAGGGTTTCCTGTCTGAGCATCACATTGTTCCGGAATCGTTCTATCCGATCGTGCGCGCCCGCCTGACGCAGATCAACGGCCAGTCGACGGAGGGAAATAAGGATGAATCGCTCAATCGCGAACTCAACCTGACCTGGCAGGCGAAACGTCCGGACCATAACCCGATCGTTGCCGGCACCTGGCCGCCGAAAGCGGGGGAAGTGTCGATGGAGGAGGGGCTGGCGACACGCCTGAACGTGAAGCTCGGCGACAGCGTGACCTTCACCGGTGATACCCAGGACTTCACCGCCAAAGTCACCAGCCTGCGTAAAGTGGACTGGGAAAGCCTGCGGCCAAACTTCTTCTTCATCTTCCCGCCGGGTGCGCTGGACGGACAGCCGCAGAGCTGGCTCACCAGCTTCCGCTGGGAAAACGGCAACGGCATGCTGACGCAGCTTAACCGGGAATTTCCGACCGTGAGCCTGCTGGATATCGGCGCGATCCTCAAACAGGTCGGGCAGGTGCTGGAGCAGGTGAGCCGCGCGCTGGAGGTGATGGTAGTGCTGGTGACCGTCTGCGGCGTGCTGTTGCTGCTGGCGCAGGTGCAGGTGGGCATGCGTCAGCGTCATCAGGAGCTGGTGGTCTACCGCACGCTGGGAGCCAGTAAACGGCTGCTGCGCGCCACGCTGTGGAGCGAATTTGCCCTGCTCGGTCTGGTGGCGGGACTGGTGGCGGCCATCGGGGCGGAAACCGCGCTGGCGGTACTCCAGAGCAAGGTCTTCGACTTCCCGTGGGAGCCCGACTGGCGGCTGTGGCTCACGCTGCCCGTCTGCGGCGCCGTGCTGCTGTCCCTGTGCGGCGGCTGGCTCGGAACCCGGCTGTTGAAAGGTAAAGCGCTATTCCGCCAGTTTGTCAGCTAGTTTACTGATGTGATGATGACGCACCGGCATTTCTGCTGATGCGTCATCGCTTAACGGCACAAATCGTTAATATCCCTGCATTTAGTAGCACAAAACATTAAAAACCCGCCCACACAGCCCGAATTTTTCCGGTTAATATTCACCAGCTAAATATTTAGCAGCGTGTCTATCAAGGAAAAAGAATGACTATAAGAAAAACAGCGCTGGCGACAACGATCGGCGCAGCAGTGGCATTGGCTTCATTCGCATCTCAGGCGGAAATCACCCTTCTGAAACAGGATCCGCAGGCGGGTAACCCGCTGAGCCGCCTGAACTTTACCGTTGGCGGCAGCATCCGTCCTCAGTTCCAGAATATGACCGGTGATGACGGCAAAAACAGCTACAAGCGCAACGGCTTTGACGGCGGCACCCGCTTCCGTTTCGCTGCGGATTACTACCTGTTCGATGACATCAGCTGGATCAGCTACTACGAGCTGGGTGTGAACATTCCGGCGCAGTTCAACTGGGATCATCACTACGCCGACGGCGCGCACGACACCTCTCGTCGTATGCTCTACACCGGTCTGAAGAGCGACACCTGGGGTACGCTGACCTTCGGCCAGCAGAACAGCGTGTACTATGACGTGGTGGGCGCAAAAACCGACATCTGGGCCTACGACATGATTGGTCAGGCGCCAGGTAACGGGATCAATGGCGACTACGACGGCTCTTACCGTTCACGCCAGATGCTGAAGTACAAGAAAACCGTGGGCGATGCTGACATCTACGCCTCTTACCTGTTTGAAGACAGCGAATACCTGCCGGGCAACGGCCTGCGCTACAAGCGTAAAGGCGGCGGTTCTCTGGGTATCGATTATCACCTGACCACCGATCTGACCTGGGGCGCAGCGTGGAACTACACCCGCGCGGACATGCGTAACCCGGACAACGGCGACAGCAAATCCTACGACCAGAACATCCTTGGTACCGCCCTGAGCTGGACGCCGGATAACTGGACCTTCTCCGCAGGCGGCGGCTGGTATCAGAACTTCCTGACCACCAAAAAAGTGTCCGTTAACGACTACTTCGCCGGTGATGCATGGGGTATTGAATACTTTGCGGGTTACAAGTTCCCGGTTGGTCAGTATGCGGTGAAATCCATCCAGCCGTACTTCATGGGCGACCGTATCGAGTACGTGAATGGCCGTAACTACCAGCGCATCGACAACGGCGTGGGTATCAGCTTCCAGCTGGATTACGGTTTCCGCGTGGATTACGAACACGTGTTCACCTCCAGCACCGACAACCTGGGCGATATGAACCTGGTGCGTCTGCGTTACGACTTCTAAGTGGTTTGTTCCCCGGTGGCGCTGCGCTTACCGGGGCTACAAAAGCACGCGTAGGCCGGGTAAGGCGTAGCCGCCACCCGGCTTTTTTCAGCGATCAAGCCACTCAGCAATTTCTGCGAACGTCCCGCGATACACAATTTTCTCCGCCTTTTTCTCCAGCTGATAGCCGTACATCGGGTCGTAATAGTCCTTCAGCAGCGGCACAAGCCAGCTGAAGTGCGCGTCAGTGCTTCCAGAGCGTTGTTGTTCCAGCAGCGCGGAATCTAACAGGGCGGTAAATTCCGCAAAACGCTGTAGCCCCAGACGGCGACGAATGGCGTACAGGCCGTGATGCAGATATTCGCTGTACGCTTTCCAGCCCGCCTCTTCACCGTAGGCGGAAGAAAAGTCGGCCCACATGTGGTCGAAATACTCTTCGCGCAGGCGTTCAAGACGGATCTCAAACGGATCTTCGACCACCACGACAGGCGCTTCAGCCATGCGGTCGCGCAGACACTCCGGCAGGTGGTTGGAGCCAATCATCCGGCCCTCGTCTTCAAGCACCCAGCGCGCGGCGTCTTTTTTCAATAGCTCAACCGCAAGGTGATTCTCGAAGCTCGCCTGAGAAAGCTGCGGGGTGAGCGTGCGGCCAAACGACGAGCCGCGATGGTGCGCCAGCCCTTCCAGATCGATGCCCTGCGCATGCTGCTTCACCAGCAGCGTTTTACCGTTACCGGTACAGCCGCCAATAAGCACCATCGGCTTTTGTGACTGCTCAATGGTCACCTGAATCGCCGTCTGACGCAGGGCCTTATAGCCGCCGCGGATCAGCGGATAATCGATTCCCGCCTCTTTCAGCCAGGCCTGTGAGATATGCGAGCGCTGGCCACCGCGCGCGCAGCAAAGGTAGCCCTCAGGATGGACCAGGCAGGCTTCCCGCCAGGCGTTGATGCGCGCCTCTCGCGTTTCGCCGTTGACCAGGCTATGGCCGAGCGCCAGCGCGGCGTCCGGACCCTGGCGTTTATAGCAGGTGCCGACGGCGGCACGCTCGTCGTCGTTCATTAAGGGCAGGTTGAGTGCGGCGGGCATCGCACCCTGGGCAAATTCGATCGGCGCGCGAACGTCGATTAAAGGGGTATCGGACGCGAGGATCGCGCGATAGTCCGTTCCATCGTTCATGGTGATTCCAGAAGAAAACTGAGCAGCAATGGGCGGGGATTGTACGCCGGGGAAGGGGAAGGTCAACTCCCCGGCGTGGGATACTTACTTCAGTTTTGACTGCGCCCAGACAATGTCGCTCGCGTATTCTGGCGGCAGCAGGGGAACAATCGCTTCCAGCGTGGCGCTCAGGCGGTCCGTGTCGGTATCGTTCAGGTTCAGGTGGCCGACCTTACGTCCCGGACGCACCTCTTTGTCGTACCAGTGCAGGTGCACCAGCGGCAGCTTCAGCCAGTTGTAGTTCAGATCGGTGCCGATCAGGTTGATCATCACCGACGGGCTGGTCACCACCGGCTGCGGCAGCGGCAGATCGGTGATGGCGCGCAGGTGCAGCTCGAACTGGCTGATGGAGGCACCGTTTTGCGTCCAGTGGCCGCTGTTGTGCACGCGCGGCGCAAGTTCGTTGATCAGCAGACCCGACGGCGTGACGAAACACTCCATCGCCATCACACCCACATAGCCCAGCTCATGCATGATGGCAGAGAGCATCTCTTCCGCCTGCGCCTGCTGGTCAGCATTGGCCTGCGGGAAGGCGACGCTGGTGCGCAGGATGCCGTCCTGATGCAGGTTATGCGTCAGCGGGTAAAAAACGGTGTGCCCGTCATGCCCGCGCGCGCCAACCAGCGATACTTCACCGCTAAAGTTAATGCCCTGCTCAACGATACACTCGCCGTAGCAGTCGTCCGGCAGCTCGGCGGTGTCGTTCGCGCGCAGGCGCCACTGCCCGCGACCGTCGTAGCCGCCGACGCGACGCTTCACAATCGCCAGGTCTCCCAGCATCGCAAACACGTCATCCCACTCGCGCTTATCGGAAAGCAGCTGCCACGGCGCGGTCGCGAGGCCGAGCTTGTCGAAAAGCTGTTTTTGCGTGAGACGGTCGGCAATGATCGGGAAGACGTCGCGGTTCACAAAGGCGTTATGGCGCGCCAGCTCGCGGGTCAGGGCGGTTTCCGGCCAGCGTTCAATTTCGGCGGTGATCACGCTCTGATGGAACGGCACGGCTTCCGGCTCGGCATCCAGCCCGACGGGCCAGACGGCAATACCCAGCGGCTCACCGGCCTGACGCAGCATCCGGCCAAGCTGACCATTACCAAGAACGCAAACCTGCTTCATGCTGCACCCCGCGGATCCGGGTTATCCAGCACCTCGTCGGTCTGGGCTTTACGCCACTCCGCCAGACGCTGATGTAACTCTTTATCATGCGTCGCCAGGATCTGCGCGGCCAGCAGGGCGGCATTTGCCGCACCCGCTTTACCAATCGCCAGCGTACCGACTGGAATACCGCGCGGCATCTGGACGATAGAGTAAAGGCTATCCACCCCGCTTAACGCGGCGCTCTGCACGGGAACACCCAGTACCGGCACCAGCGTTTTGGCGGCAATCATGCCCGGCAGATGTGCTGCGCCGCCCGCACCGGCAATGATCACCTCGTAACCGTTCTCTTCGGCGCTTTCGGCGAAGCTGAACAGTTTATCCGGCGTACGGTGCGCGGAAACCACTTCGACGTGGTGCGGAACATTCAGGATTTCAAAGATTTCGGCGGCGAATTGCATGGTAGCCCAGTCGCTTTTGGACCCCATCACGATGGCGACACGCGCCGGATTATTGCGGGAAGACATGCGTCTTAAAACTCCTGTGGTGCGGAACACACTGCTTTCGAGGGCACAGAGAATAGCATGTTATACGGGCAAGGAAAACGGTTGCGTGGTCGGTAAATGGGCGAAAAGACGGGGAGGCGTTAAAACGGGAAGGCGATCAGTTCAACACCTTCCGGCGTGACTTTGACCATCGATCCTTCGCTGTGCCAGGCGCCTAAAACCACGCGATGGGCGGGCTCGCCGTTGGCGATAAGGGAATGTACATCGGGACGATGGGTATGGCCGTGGATCAGCCACTGAACGCGATGCTTCTCCATCACGTTCACCACCGCCTGCGGATTGACGTCCATGATGGTCATCGATTTGCTGCTGTTGGCGGCCTTGCTGCCCGCGCGCATTCTGGCGGCGATGCGGTTGCGGATAAACAGCGGCAGGGCGAGGAACACTTTCTGGATCCACGGGGTGTGAACTTTGGCGCGAAACGCCAGGTAGCCGGTATCGTCAGTGCAGAGCGTGTCGCCGTGCATGATCAGAATATTGCGGCCATAGAGGTTGAGCACCTGCTCTTCCGGCAGCAGCGTCATACCGCTCTCGCGGGCGTAGCGCTGGCCGATCAGGAAATCACGGTTGCCGTGAATGAAATAGCAGGGGACGCCGGAATCCACCAGTGCTTTAATGGCCGCCGCCATCTCACGGTGCAGCGGGTTCGGATCGTCATCGCCTATCCAGGCCTCAAACAGGTCGCCCAGAATGTACAGCGCGTCGGCGTTTTTCGCTTCACCGCGTAAAAAACGCAGAAAACCGGCGGTTATCGCCGGTTCTTCTGTTTGCAGATGCAGATCCGCAATAAAGAGTGTCGCCACGAATTACTCGCTGACGGTCACGCTTGTGATCACAACGTCTTCTTTAGGAACGTCCTGGTGCATACCGCTGCGGCCAGTAGAAACGGCTTTGATCTTGTCGACCACGTCCATCCCTTCAACCACTTCTGCGAATACGCAGTAGCCCCAGCCTTGCAGACTTTCGCCAGAGAAGTTCAGGAAGTCGTTGTCCGCTACGTTGATGAAGAACTGTGCGGTCGCAGAGTGTGGCGCCTGAGTACGGGCCATTGCCAGCGTACCACGGGTGTTTTTCAGGCCGTTGTTCGCTTCGTTTTTGATCGCTTCTTTCGTCTCTTTCTGGCGCATGCCAGGCTCGAAACCGCCGCCCTGGATCATAAAGCCGTTGATCACACGGTGGAAAATAGTGTTGTTGTAGAAACCTTCGCGGCAGTAGTCCAGGAAGTTTTTAACTGTTTCAGGCGCTTTGTCATCAAAGGTTTTGATTACGATATCGCCATGATTAGTGTGGAAAGTAACCATTTTTGCATCCTGTTCCGTTATTGTGGTGCGTCGACCCGTGCTCGGGTCACATATAGGGGCTTGTTATAGCATAACCACAGGACACGATCACCTTGCATTGTGTGCTGACCGTACTCCGAATTATGGGTATTATAAGGAACAAACAATCCACACACGTGTTTACATGGAATCTTCGATGTTAAAAATCTTTAATACAATGACGCGCCAAAAAGAGGAATTTAAACCTATCCATGCCGGGGAAGTCGGCATGTACGTGTGTGGTATTACGGTTTACGATCTCTGTCATATCGGCCATGGCCGTACCTTTGTCGCGTTTGACGTGGTGTCTCGCTACCTGCGCTTCCTGGGCTACAACCTGAAGTACGTGCGCAACATCACCGACATTGACGACAAAATCATTAAACGTGCTAATGAAAATGGCGAAAGCTTTGTCGCGCTGGTGGATCGCATGATCGCCGAAATGCACAAGGATTTTGATGCCTTAAATATTCTGCGCCCGGACAGCGAGCCGCGTGCGACCCACCATATCCATGAAATCATTGATATCACCCAAAAGCTGATCGAGCGCGGTCACGCCTATGTGGCGGACAACGGCGACGTGATGTTCTCGGTGCCGACGGACCCAACCTACGGTGCACTTTCCCGCCAGGATCTGGACCAGCTCCAGGCCGGTGCGCGCGTGGACGTGGTGGACGTGAAGCGTAATCCGATGGACTTCGTGCTGTGGAAGATGTCCAAAGCGGGCGAACCGAGCTGGCCATCCCCGTGGGGCGAAGGGCGTCCGGGCTGGCACATTGAATGTTCCGCGATGAACTGCAAACAGCTGGGCAACCATTTCGACATCCACGGCGGCGGTTCGGATCTGATGTTCCCGCACCACGAAAACGAAATCGCGCAGTCCACCTGTGCTCACGGCGGCGAGTACGTGAACTACTGGATGCACTCCGGGATGGTAATGGTTGACCGCGAGAAGATGTCGAAATCGCTGGGTAACTTCTTCACCGTGCGCGACGTGCTGAAGTATTACGACGCGGAAACCGTGCGCTACTTCCTGATGTCTGGCCACTATCGCAGCCAGCTGAACTACAGCGAAGAGAACCTGAAGCAGGCGCGCGCTGCGCTGGAGCGTCTGTATACCGCACTGCGCGGCACCGACAAGTCTGTTCCGGCCGCAGGCGGCGAGGCGTTCGAAGCCCGCTTCGTTGAGGTGATGAACGACGACTTCAACACCCCGGAAGCCTACTCCGTGCTGTTCGACATGGCGCGTGAGGTGAACCGCCTGAAGTCAGAAGATATGGCGGCGGCCAATGCGCTGGCATCTCACCTGCGTAAGCTCTCTTCCGTGCTCGGCCTGCTGGAGCAGGAGCCGGACGTGTTCCTGCAAAGCGGCGCGCAGGCGGACGACGGAGAAGTAGCGGAAATTGAAGCACTGATCAAAGCGCGTTTCGAAGCGCGTCAGGCGAAAGACTGGGCGGCGGCGGATGCGGCGCGTAACCGTCTGACCGAGATGGGCATTATTCTGGAAGATGGCCCGCAGGGAACGACCTGGCGTCGTAAGTAATTTTCCCCTCACCCTAACCCTCTCCCGCAGGGAGAGGGAATTGTTAGGTTTTCTCCCTCTCCCCGTGGGAGAGGGCCGGGGTGAGGGCATCAGCGCGCACGTTTTCGCCACCACAGCAACCCCATCAGCACCATCCCCGGCAGCCACACCCACAGCAGTTCCGAGATAATGACCTCATGCCCGTACGGCGTGGTATAGCGTGACAGCGCAAACGGCGCGACCTTGATCACTTGCCACGGCGCAAAGAAGCGCTCATCTGACCAGGGCCACAGCCAGCCGACGCCTTTCCCGCCGGTGGTGATCGAATCCAGCAGGCTGTGCGACAGCAATGACACGGTTAAAAACAGCCAGCAGCGCGTCAGGCTGGCCCTGAACCATCGTCGGCCTGCCAGCACGCAGAGTATCGGCACCACCAGGGCAAACAGTAGCGAATGAGTGAAACCGCGATGGCCGAAAATATTCCCGTAGGCGACACCGAATTGAAACGCCAGTACGTCGGCATCGGGCAGCATGGCGAGGACGATCCCGGCAAACAGCAGGCGGGGTGGGATGACTTTAGTTCCGAGTCCTAAGCCCAACACAGAGGTACGGCAGCGTGGGTGATAACGGTAGGCATTGCATTTATCCATGGCAAATCATGGGAATATAGCAGCAGATCCGCCGCAGCAAACCTGTGCTAAATTCTGATTTTACGCCGATTCCCGCGCGATAAGCTGCCCGGAGAGGGTAATGCGCTGCGTTTGCAGATCCGGCTCTTTCAGCCTGCGGATCATCAGCCCTGCCGCCTGGCGGCCGGTCTCTTCGCTGGCAGACGAAACGTAAGTCAGCGACGGCGACGTGAGATTAACGTGGAGCATATCTTCAAAACCGATCAGCGCCACCTGCTGGGTTAAAAACACGTCTTTACCCACCGTGCGCCCCACCTGGTGAATACCGGAGATCGAACCGATCATCGCGTCCGGTGAATGGCAGAGCAGGGCGGTAATCGTGTTGTTCTTCTCCAGCAGCTGACGAGTCGCCATGGCCGCCGCCTGCGTGTCATCGGTGCAGGCGGGAGAATATTCCTCACGCCAGACCAGGCCGTTCTGCGTCATCGCGCTGCGAAAACCGAGCAGGCGCTGCTCGCGGATACGGCACCCGTCGCGCCCGCCAATGTAGGCGATGTTGCGGTGCCCGCGCTCGATAAGATAACGCGCGGCCAGGTTCGCCGCCTGGCGGTTATCGCGCATCACCAGGTTGCATTTCTCTTCCAGCAATGACTGCGAAACCGCCACAAGCGGCAGCGGGCAGTGGCGAATGTGTTCCGGGAGAGAGGCGGCGCGGGTGTCCGACGCCAGGTAGATGACGCCCGCCACGCCCTGCTGCTTAAACGAGAGCAGGGTACGCTCAAGATGTTCGCCGTCGTTCAGCGGCTGACCGAGAAAAACCATATAACCCTGCTTCTCCAGCTCCTGAACGATGCTCGCCATCACCTTGATGGAAAAGCTGTCGCTGAAGTCGCGCAGGATCAGGCCGATTAAGTTGGAGGTGTTGGCGCGAAGGTTGGCAGCGGCGACGTTATGAACATAGCCCAGCGTTGTGATGGCGGCATTGACCTTCCCGATCGTCGCCTCTGAGATCTTCCCTTTCTGGCGCAGCACCAGCGAAACGGTAGAAACCGACACGCCCGCATGCTTTGCGACATCAATAATGCTGACTTTCTTCAAAACCGCTCCCTGAAATTTCGCGATTATCAGCCAGATAAGAGGCGTTCCCCAGCGTACAGGAGACGCCTCCTTCAGGCATCTTATTATTTGCCAATCATGGTGGACATGGTCTGGGCGATAAACTGTGCTCTGGCCCCGAAAATCACCTGTATCCCGTTGTCGCCCACGAACACCACGCCGCGCGCGCCAAGCCCGTTCAGCCCGTCCCGGTCCACCGCTTCGCTCTTCGCCACTTCCAGACGCAGACGCGTGATGCAGGAGCCGACGGAATCAATGTTCTGCGCACCGCCCAGCAGGCCGATGATTTCGGTGGCAAGTTCGGAATCGGACTTGTCATTCGCGCTGGCGGTCACTTCGGTGCGGCCCGGCGTTTTCACGTCGAAGCGACGGATCACGAAGCGGAAGGTGAAGTAGTAGATCAACGCCATCGGAATGCCGATGATAACGGCGCTCAGGAAGTTGGTCTGATAGCCGTTAAACGACGGCAGGATCCCGAACGACAGGTAGTCGATAAAGCCCGCCGAGAACGATTTGGCGATATGCGCATGCAGCAGGTACATGGTCATGTACGCCAGCCCCGCCATGATGGCATTGAAAACGTAAAGGATTGGCGCCACGAAGATAAAGGTGAACTCCACCGGCTCGGTGATCCCCGTCAGGAAACAGGTGAGCGCCGCAGAGAACAGAATACCGGCCGCGATTTTTTTATTTTTGGTGTGCGCTTCGTGGTACATCGCCAGGCACGCCGCAGGCAGCGCGAACAGCATCAGCGGGAACTCGCCCTGCATGAATTTCCCGGCGTTCTGGTAGGTGTCGCTGCTGAAGGATTTCACCCCTTCTTCCAGCATCTTGAACCAGATGGTCTGGTCGCCGTGGATCACCTGGCCCGCCTGGGTAGTGTAATCCCCGAACGAATACCAGAAGGAGGGATACCAGATGTGATGCAGGCCGAGCGGGATCAGCGCGCGCTCCACCAGCCCGAAGATAAAGGTCGAGGCCGCCTGGTTATCGCCATTTACCACCACGGACAGGGCGTCGATGCCGGACTGAATGTGCTGCCAGACGTACGGCAGCAGCAGGCCGAGCAGGAACGACAGAAACGCCGTCGCAATCGCCACAAAGCGCTTGCCGGAGAAGAAGCCGAGGAACTCCGGCAGCTGCATGGTGTGGAAGCGGTTGTAGCACCAGGCCGCAAGAATACCGCAGATCAGGCCGCCAAAGACGCCCATCTGCAACGTCGGAATGCCAACGACCATGGCGTATTTCCCGCCCTGAGAGGCCATTTCCGGCGTAATGCTCAGCACGGTGCTGATGGTGATGTTAGTGACAAACACGGAGACCGCCGCAGAGAGTGCGGCAATGCCGGATTCCGAAGCCAGACCGACGGCAGAGCCGATGGCGAACAGCATCGGTAGGTTATCAAAGATAACCCCGCCTGCGTTCATCATCAGCGGCAGGTGGAACTTATCGCCGAAAGCCAGCAGCAGGCCCGCAGCGGGAAGCAGTGAAATTGGCAGCATTAAGGCGCGACCAATCATCGATAACTTAGACAGCGATTTAACAAACCCTGATATCAGGCTCATGCTGATTTCCCCCGAGTAGCGCTTTTTCGCGCTGTTATTGTAAGTAGAACGTTTTAGTAGAACGTTCTACTTATCGTGGGGAAAGTCTGAAAATCGCGCAACTTAAATTTCACATTTCGCCAGAGGGAATAGTGATTATTTGAAGTTGATCGATAATTAACCGTGATGGGTGTGAGGGGATTGTGAAAGAAATTGCCGGGTGGCGGCTTCGCCTTACCAGGCCTACAAACGGAAACAGTACGTAGGCCCGGTAAGCGCAGCGCCACCGGGCATCAAACAACTTACGCCGTCACGGTCACGCTCTGTCCTGCAAAACTCACGGTCTGACCCGCGACAATTTTGCAGCGCTTGCGGGTTTCCACCGCGCCGTCTACTTTTACCTGCCCGTCGGCGATGACGATCTTCGCCTGCGCACCGCTTTCGCTCCAGCCTTCCAGCTTCAGCAGATCGCACAGCTCAACGTGCGGATGTTTACCTAAAGAAAAAGTTGCCATGATTACGCGTCCTCTACGTCGTGATACTCCTCGCACGCCTGCAAGGTATTCTGAATCAGTGTTGCGACCGTCATCGGGCCTACGCCGCCCGGGACCGGAGTGATATAGGATGCGCGCGCTGCGGCATCTTCATACACCACGTCGCCGACCACTTTGCCGTTTTCCAGGCGGTTAATACCCACGTCCACGACGATTGCGCCCTCTTTGATCCATTCACCTGGAATAAAGCCTGGCTTGCCGACCGCAACGATCAGCAGATCGGCGTTTTCGACGTGGTGACGCAGGTTTTTGGTGAAGCGGTGGGTGACAGTGGTGGTACAGCCCGCCAGCAGCAGCTCCATGCTCATCGGACGGCCCACGATGTTGGAGGCGCCAATTACCACGGCGTTGAGGCCGTAGGTATCGATGTTATAACGCTCCAGCAGCGTCACGATGCCGCGCGGGGTACACGGACGCAGGCGCGGCGCGCGCTGGCACAGGCGGCCCACGTTATACGGATGGAAACCGTCAACGTCTTTGTCCGGCGCGATGCGCTCCAGCACCTTCACGTTGTCGATGCCCGCAGGCAGCGGCAGCTGAACCAGGATGCCGTCGATCTCTTTATCGGCATTCAGGGTGTCGATCAGTTCCAGCAGTTCCGCTTCGCTGGTGGTTTCCGGCAGATCGTAAGAGCGGGAGACGAACCCCACCTCTTCACACGCTTTGCGTTTGCTGCCGACATAAATTTGCGAAGCCGGGTTGCTGCCAACCAGCACAACGGCCAGCCCGGGGGCGCGAAATCCGGCGGCTTTACGCGCCTTCACTTTTTCCGCAACCTCAGAGCGCACCTGCTGCGCAATCGTTTTACCGTCAATAATCTTTGCTGCCATCAGAGAGAAGATTCCGTCTGTAACGTTAGAAAGGGGGGATTGCCTGTATTTTGTCAGAAGCGAGCGCCGCTGTCAGTCACCCTTTACGAGATTTCATCGATGGCCTGCAAAACCCCTTCTCAGGGCATGGTCAATTTCTTAGAGGCGATTAGGATGTGACCTGGCAAAATGGCAGCGTTTTGACATATTACGAAATAGATTCCTGAGCTACTTTGTCCTCTCCGAAATAAGCCTTCAATTTTTTAATTGAACGTATTTCTTATTCCCGAATATGCGCGGGAAGGGTTATTTACATTTTAAAGGAATAGACATGAAACTCAGCAACATTGCTTCTACTGTTATTGCAACTCTGGCCCTGGTCGCGGGTGCCGCTCACGCAGAAGATCCGGTAGCGCCTGTATCTGTAAACGGTGGTACGGTGCATTTTAAAGGTGAATTAGTGAATGCCGCGTGTTCAGTGAATACTGACTCTTCAGAGCAGACGGTTAATCTTGGCCAGTACCGTACCGCGAAATTCACTAAAGTGGGTGACACCACCTCCAATATTCCGTTCACCATCGAACTGAACGACTGCGATCCTGCGGTAGCGAAAACCGCTGCTGTCGCGTTTACCGGCCAGATCGACGCCACCGACAAAACGCTGCTGGCGGTAAGCTCCGGTAACAACGACAACTCCGCGAAGGGCGTAGGTATTGAGATCCTCGACAGCAAATCCTCCACGCTGACCCCGGATGGCGCCACCTTCTCTGCGGCGCAGAACCTGATTGAAGGGACTAACACCCTGAACTTCACCGCGCGCTATAAAGCCACGGCGGCGACCACCGAGCCGGGCCAGGCAAACGCGGACGCAACATTCGTAATGAAATACGAGTAATGCCTGAGTACAGGGATGTGTCTGGCCTCAGGGAAGAGGTCTTTTGATCGCCTATACCGGGAGCGAAGGATGACAAGGACTGGGATACTGCTGTGTGCCCTTGCGATTGCCTCAGCGGTAAACGCACATACCGTGGTCATTGACGGCGGCAAAGTACACCTCAGGGGAGAGCTGGTTAACGGCGGCTGCGCCGTGGCTCCGGACAGCCAGAATATGCGCGTGGATATGGGGCAATACCGCACAAACGCCTTTTCCGGCGTCGGCAGCTTTTCCACGGTTAATGTGCCTTTCACCGTACGTCTGCTGGATTGCAGCGTGGACGTCTCCCGCACCGTAGGGATCCAGTTCCAGGGAGTGACACCGGCAGAAGACCCGCAGGTTTTCCTGGCGACATCGCGGCCGGGGGAAAATGCGGTCAGCAGTGGTGTCGGGCTGGCGCTTTTTGACGAACAGCAACGTCAGATTATCCCGAACGCGACGGCGGTGAGCTGGTTACCCATTAACACCCGCGAGCTGGTATTTCATTTCAGCGCCCGCTACCGGGCAATTTCCGAACACCTTGTACCAGGCACTATTCAGTCGAATGTCTGGTTTACGTTGATTTATCCCTGACGCCTGCGAACTAATTATTAAAGGTACGGTTGTGATGAACACCCTGATTAAACCTGGACTGTTTTTAGCTTTTATTTTGATGATGGTTTCTGCCAGCGCGAATGCGTCCGGCGGAATTGCGCTGGGCGCGACGCGCGTTATTTATCCGGCCGATGCCAAACAAACGTCGCTGGCGATCACCAACAGCAATAAACAAGAGCGCTATTTAATTAACGCGTGGATAGAAAATGCCAACGGGCAAAAGGAAAAAACCTTTGCCGTCACGCCGCCGCTGTTTGTCAGCGAGCCGGCCAGCGAAAACACCCTGCGCATTATCTACGCAGGCCCGGCGCTGCCTGCCGATCGCGAATCGCTCTTTTACATGAACGTCAAAGCGATTCCCTCCGTCAGCAAAAAACATCAGGACGGCAACAACGTCCTGCAACTGGCTATTCTGTCACGCATCAAGCTGTTTGTTCGCCCGGCTAACCTGGCGATGCCGCCGGAAGAGGCGCTCTCACAGCTGCGTTTCGAGCGCGTCGGCAACCATCTTAAGGTGAGCAATGCCTCGCCGTATTACGTCACGCTGGTCAATCTGAAGCTCGGCGGTCAGACGCTGGATAACCTGATGGTTGCTCCTAAAAGCTCGGCGCAGCAGGTGCTGCCTGCCGCCGCGAGCGGCACGCTCTCCTGGCAGAGTGTGAATGACTATGGCGCCATTACGCCGGCGCGTAGCGTCAGCCTGTGAGCAGAGACAGGGCGATGAACACTCAATGGCGTTACTGCCCGGTTGCGCTGGCACTGATGGCAACGCTCTGGCCACTCGCTGGCTGGGGCGAAAGCTACTTTAACCCGGCGTTTCTCTCCGATGACACGGCGAACGTGGCGGATTTGTCGCGTTTTGAAAAAGGCCACCAGCAGGCACCGGGCGTCTATCGCGTCGATATCTGGCGTAACGATGAGTTTATCGGCACGCAGGACGTGCGGTTTGAGCAAGCTGACAACACGCCGCCGGTCGCGGGCGGTTTGTCGCCGTGCATTACGCGCGCGATGCTCGATCGCTTTGGCGTCAATATCGCCGCCTTCCCGGAACTGAGCAACGTGCAGAGCGATACCTGCGTTCCGCTCACCACGGCGATTCCGGGCAGCGAAACGGCGTTCAACTTCGCCTCGTTGCGCCTGAACGTCAGCCTGCCTCAGGTGGCGATGCAAAACAGCGCCCGCGGGTATATTCCGCCTGAACAGTGGGATGAAGGCATCCCCGCCGCGCTGCTGAACTACAGCTTTACCGGCAACCGGGGCAGCGACGACGACAGCTACTATCTGAACCTGCAAAGCGGGTTGAACTATGGCGCCTGGCGATTACGCAATAACGGCGCGTGGCGTTATACCGAAAGCAACGGCAAGCGGCACAGCAGCTGGCAAAATATTGGTACCTGGGCGCAGCGTACGATCATCCCGCTGAAAAGCGAGCTGGTGCTGGGTGACAGCAACACCGGTAACGATGTCTTCGACAGCGTCGGTTTTCGCGGTGGTCGCCTCTATTCGTCCGACAGTATGTATCCGGACAGCCTGCAAGGTTACGCGCCTACCGTGCGCGGAATCGCCCGCACCCCCGCCAAAGTGGTGATCCGCCAGAACGGATACGTGATTTACCAGAGCTATGTGCAGCCGGGGGCTTTTGCGATAACTGACCTTAACCCGACCTCCTCAAGCGGTGACCTGGAGGTGACGGTGGAAGAGAAGGACGGCAGCCAGCAGCGCTACACCGTTCCGTATTCCACCGTTCCGCTGCTCCAGCGTGAAGGACGCTGGAAATACGATCTGGTGGCAGGGGACTATCGCAGCGGCAACAGCGAGCAGGACACGCCGTTCTTTACTCAGGGTACGATGATTGCGGGTCTTGCCGACGGCTACACGCTGTACGGCGGAACGCAGCTGGCCTCGCGCTATACCGCCATCGCCATTGGCGCGGGTAAAAACCTCGGTGACTGGGGGGCGGTTTCACTTGACCTCACCCATGCCCGCAGCCAGCTTGCCGATGACAGCCGCCATGAAGGGCAGTCCCTGCGGTTCCTGTACGCCAAATCCCTTAACGGATTCGGCACCAACTTCCAGCTGCTGGGCTATCGCTACTCGACCAAAGGCTTCTACACCCTCGACGATGTGGCCTGGCGAACAATGGAAGGCTACCAGTATGGCGACGATCAGGACGATGACGGCGTGCCGGACGTGCAGAGCTATCACAACCTGACGCTGAATAAAAAAGGGCGTTTCCAGCTCAATATCTCCCAGTCTCTCGGCGATTACGGCTCAGTGTACGTGTCGGGCAGCCAGCAAAGTTACTGGGGCACCAGCGAATCCAACGTCTGGTATCAGCTCGGCTACGCGGGCGGGGTGAAAGGGATCAGCTACGCCTTATCCTGGTCGTGGAACAAGGCCGTCGGCATTGATGGAACCGACCGGATCGCCTCGTTCAACGTCTCCGTCCCGTTCAGCCTGTTTACCCGTCACGGCTACCGTCGCGATAACGCCATCGACCGGGCCTATGCCACGGCCTCAGCCAGCCGTAACAGCGACGGTGATACCAGCTGGCAGACCGGGATCAGCGGAACGCTGCTCCAGGATCGTAACCTGAACTACAGCGTCACGCAGGGTCACACCAGCAATAACGGTGCCAGCGGCAGCGCCAGCGCTAACTGGCAGGCGACGTACGGCACGCTGGGCGTGGGCTACAACTACGCCCGGGATCAGCACGACCTCAACTGGCAGCTCTCCGGCGGCGTGGTCGGGCATTCTGACGGCATCACATTCAGCCAGCCGCTGGGCGATACCAACGTCTTGATTAAAGCGCCGGGCGCGTCAGGCGTGAGCGTCGAAAACCAGACCGGCGTCAAAACAGACTGGCGTGGCTATGCGGTGATGCCGTACGCCACGGTGTACCGTTACAACCGCGTGGCGCTCGACACCAACACCATGAGCAACAACACCGACATTGAAAATAACGTTTCCAGTGTCGTGCCGACGAACGGTGCGCTGGTGCGCGCCAGTTTTGACACCCGCATCGGCGTGCGTGCGCTGCTCACCGTGAAGCGTGATAACCAGCCCGTACCGTTTGGGGCGGTGGTGCGTGAGACGCAGAGCGGCGTAACCAGCATGGTGGGAGATGACGGTCAGATTTACCTGAGCGGGCTGCCGCTGAGCGGAGAACTGCTGATTCAGTGGGGAGACGGGAAGCAGTCCCAGTGTCGTGCGCCCTACAGCCTGCCAGAACAAAGCCTGCAACAGGCGATCACACTTAAGGGGATCCGCTGTGAATAAAATCCATTATCTGGGGCTATCCCTGCTGGCGTTTTTGCCGCTATCTGAGGCCTTCGCCACCGTCTGCGTCAATGAAAATGGCGTGCCGACGGAGGTGTATTACGACCTGACGGATAAATTCAACAGCTCCAATAACCAGGTGGGGCAGATTGTCACGCTCAGCGAGAAGTCCCAGTGGGTGGGCGTCAACGCCGTCTGTCCTAAGGGAACCACCGGGAACACTACCAAGCGCAGCTATGTTACCGATTTCCCGGTCACGGGCACCAGCGATGGCTACCAGTATCTGAAGCTTAACGACTATCTGGACGGGGCGATGAAAATCACCGACAGCTACGCTGGCACGTTTAATCCGCCCAAAAGCTACATCCAGATGGGGAGCCACCCGAATGTGTCTAAAAACAAACCGTTTGGCGTACAGGATTCCAGCCTCGTCTTCCGGCTTAAAGTGACCCGACGCTTTATCAATATGGTGGTGATCCCCCGGGCGACCATGTTCCGGGTTTATGTCACCACGACCTCCTCGGATCCGCTCACCACGCCGGTTTATACCATCAGCTACAGCGGGACCATACAGGTCCCTCAGAGCTGCGAAATTAATGCCGGGAATGTGGTGGAGTTCGATTTCGGGGACATTGGCGCCTCCCTGTTCAGTAAAGCGGGCATCGGGAATAAGCCGGAGGGGATCTCAGCGCAAAGCAAAACCATCGGCATCAAATGCACCAACGTCGAGGCGAACGCCATGCTCACGATGCGTGTTGAAGCGGAGAAGGTTTCAGGCAGTACGCTGGTTTCCGATAACGCGGATGTGGGTTTTGTGATTGCCAACAGTAATGGCGTACCGCTGACGCCCAACAACCTGACCAGCAAAATCCCGTTCCGTCTGGACGACAGCGCTCAGGCGCAGGTGGGGATCCGCGCGTGGCCCGTCAGCGTAACCGGTAAAAAACCTGCCGAGGGGCGTTTTACCTCTCGCGGCTATTTACGCGTCGACTACGACTAAGGAGCAGGTATGCGAAACGGAATGCGGTATTTAGCCGTCGCGCTCTTTGCGCTTTGCTCCCCTGCACACGCAGAGACGGCGCTTGGGGAAATTAACATTCAGCTTTACGGCAATATCGTGGATTTTACCTGCGTGGCGGAGGGGGACGACAGTAATAAAACCGTCACGCTCGGCACCTGGCCCACGAAACAGCTTCGCACAACGGGGAGCCGGACGCAGCCTGTACCGTTCACCCTGAAGCTGACCGGATGCCCGCCGGGGGCGGCTTCGGTCACATTTACGGGGAAGATGGACGGGCATGATAACAGCCTGCTGGCGCTGAATGACGCCAGCGCGGTCAGCAACGTGGCCGTGGAGATCCTCGACCGGGATAAAACGCGCCTCGCGTTGCAGCAGGCCAGCCAGACGGTGGCGGTGGATGCGCAGGGAAATGCTGAACTGTCGTTTTATGCCAATTATATCGCCACGGCGGATAACCCGCAGCCGGGCCGGGCTGACGCCGATGCAACGTTCATGATTAATTATAATTAATCGTATCCACTCTCCCTGTAACGGTTATATGTTGCAGGGAGAGGGAAGGATTACAGTAATTCGTGCGCTTTCGCGTAATCAATTAATTCAACGATACTTTGCACGCCCAGCTTGGAAAAGATATTAGACTTATGGGCGCTAATTGTTTTGTTGCTAAGTAATAATTGATCCGCAATCTCCTTATTAGATAATCCGTTCGCCAGATATCGCAGAACCGTCACTTCACGATTCGATAATGGCATATCCACAGCGGCGCCCGTCCGCGAGCCCAGATGGTTTATAAAACTCAATGTTTCTGAGGGGAAGAAAGAATAGCCCGTCAGGATCATTTCCACCGCGTTATAAATTTCCCCCAGATCTTTTCGCTTACTGACAAAACCATTTGCCCCGGCGCGGATGGCGCGTCCTGCGTAGAAGGCTTCAGATTTCGAAGAGAGGAAAAGAACCTTAATGTCTTTATTTAAGTTCCTGATTCTTTTCAGCAATACAAACCCATCTGTGCCCGTCATTTCAATATCGAGAATGACCAGATCAATGGGGTGGTTGCGTATACAGTCAAGCACTTCGTGGCTGTCGCCTGACTTCAGTTTGACCTGGATGTTTTTATTTTTCTGTAGCAGGACTTCTATCGACATTCTGACGATAGGGTGTTCGTCCATAATGATAACGGATGCCGGTTTCATTTTTTATGCCTCAGATTGTTAAAAGCGTTATGCTGAGTTTTGTTAAAACTCTCGAAAAGCCGGAAGGATAATTGCGCAGATCCTTGTACGGTAAATGTCCCTGGGAAGAGCGAAAGCATCCTTGTTTACGTAGTGGTGATATCAATGCCTCAGCGCAGTTATCTCATAAGGCTGGTTATGGCAAAATGATTTTTCTTATTAGTGTGTCAAACACGTCTTATTATACCGTTTAAGTATTGTCCGAAAAGCCTGTAAATTAATATCCATATATTGCTGATTATTATCTTCTGGATCTGAATCACTAACTTTTTAAAATTAGCAAAAATGTCCTGATATTGCATTTACCACACACTTTCATCTTTATGTAATAACAAAAAATAAACGATCTTACTGTATGTTGATCAAATGTTAACAATACGCAGACTATGACAGCCTGCATTCCGCCTGTCCGCCCTCCCTGAAATCCGCCATTTCGTGCGTCATCTCCCCGTTTCAAACGTCTCATGGCAAATTGCCGATCCCAACAACAGAACAGCACTATCTGCTGTTTTCTTCACCTCTCATCGCATTCTTTTACAGGTGAATCGCTTGTTTTTACACCATTATCATCCTGTTAACGGAAGCGCCAGAACCTTAACGCATGGATAAAATCACTCTCGTTGAGCGTACCGGCAGCATTTCGCATGGTTTAAGGTCAGGAATTAGGAATAGTTATAAAATCGAAAGTTTTGTTAAAAAACACAAAAATTTAACATATATCCTAAGTAATTTCCTAAAGGTCTTTAGGAATTAAGTAGTTACTGAATACGTTAATACGTGAAATCTGAGAGGTTGTTGAGAAGATGTAGCAACTCATGACGATGGTTCAGCCCAAGTTTCGCCAGGATGCAGCTGAGACGGTAAATAATGCGGCTGTAGGGGCGGTTCTGTAACTGCGCGATCTGACGCAGGGAGCGACCCTGGGACAGCGCCTGTAAGATCGGCCATTCATCCCGTGAAAACCACTCTTTGCGGTTGCCGACGGGGGCCGGTGCTTCCAGCAAGGTTTGTTGCATAGCCAGCGCCGTTAGCTGGCGTTCAAGCACATGAAAAGGGCCAGCCGCTTTACAAAACAGGCGTGCATCATAATCATCGGCGCGGACGAGCAGGTAGGGTGTCAGGTAGGGGGCGAACAGGCTGTGGCGGCGTAATCGGTCCAGCAGGTCAATGAGCGGCGAGGCGCGGCTCTCAATGTCGACGACCAGACGCGATGAAGGCCAGTGATTTAAATCACTGAGGGCGGCATCCAGCGTGGAATAGTCGCAGCAATTGCTCAGGGGCGACTGCCCGCTCAGAAAACCGGAACGGAAATAATTATCCTGTGTGACCAGAATGATAAAGGGAGCATCGGTTTTGCGGGTCTGGTTGATTGACTGGCTCAAATATTCGAGACGATCAAAAAATGGGAGAGCAAAAGGCGAGTGCGTAGAACCCAGTGAATCACTTCCTGTCCGACGACGCCGGTAACGGCGCACTGTCATTCGCATAGCTTCCCTCTTGGCGATGACCGTTCAGTCCTCCTGCCATCTCCAGGATGGCCAATAATATCCCTGACCGAAGCGCGCGCCAGCATGAAGCGCGCATATACGGTCCCTTTCTGTTTCAATGCCTTCAATAAGCACATTCGCAGCAATTTTTGAACAAAGGGTGACCAGCTGTGTCAGCGCCGGTGTTGCACGTAAACGCCAGAAAGCGATCTTATCGATTTTTATTCCGCTTAACGGCAGGCGGCAGGATAAAAATGCGTGCCCTGACGCTTCATCAATATCATCCAGCCAGATCCGGTGTCCTCGCGCGGTCAACTGCTGAAGCGCACAACTCACCCTCAGACGCGCCGGGTCTGAGAGTGTAAAGAACGAGGCAGGCTCCACGAGTTCAATGTTCAGCGGTGGGCTGTTAAGTTGCAGTAAACGCTGGAACATTTCCGGTATGGTCAGAACGGTTATCGGCAAATTTATGAAAAGGTTGTCACAGGGGAAGGGGTTTTTTAACGCGGCGATCTGTGCTTCCAGCAGCATAAGCGCCCGGGCGGCGGACCAGTCCTGGAAAAAGCTTTCGCTTTGCTGATGCGGCGACAGCACGCTGAGCACTTCGGCCCCCACCGTGCGTGAAGAGGAGAGGGCGACAATGGGTTCAAGCTTAATGCCTGTAATGTCGTGTGAGATGTGCTGCACGCACGAGGGGAAACCTGTCTGCTCTGGCGCTGTCACTCCGTCGTCCTGTTCACTTCCAGCCTCCAGGTGGCCGGGATACCGCAGGACAGTGTGAAGGTGAAGTGAACAGGAAAACAGCAGGCGTTACTTAAAAGCGGCTAAGCCTTTTCGCAGCCCGTAAAAGAGGGATAAATGTTGAAAAAACAGCCGTATTTACAATCATCTAGTCATTATCGCCAGAGAAGGCGGAAAAGGCATTGACTCACTACGCATTGACCGTATAATTCCAGGCGTTTCACCACCGCGAAGTACACTCTTCTCCGTGCGCCCTTAGCTCAGTTGGATAGAGCAACGGCCTTCTAAGCCGTAGGTCGTAGGTTCGAATCCTACAGGGCGTGCCATTTAAAAACAGGCGCTTACGCCAGTTTCAAGCCAGCCTGATTTTCTCCTTGTGTCGTATTTGTGTCATGGTTGCCAAAAATGGCATCTATTTTCCGTGCGTGTTCGCTTAAATGGTTCGGTGCCAGGTGAGCATAACGACGGACCATTTCGATCGACTCCCAGCCGCCCATTTCTTGCAGAACGGACAACGGAACGCCGGACTGAATTAACCAGCTCGCCCAGGTATGCCGAAGGTCGTGAAAACGGAAGTCCTCTATACCAGCTCTTTCCAGTCCAATGCGCCAGGCGACATTGTCATCCACTCGCATTTTGCGGACAGCCGGAGTGATGGTTTTATCCGGGCGTGTTGATGGTTTCGTGTGAACGAATACCCACCTGGAACTTTTCCCGATCTGATCCCTTAACACCCTGCATGCGGTATCATTCAGAGCTACGCCGATAGCCTTGCCCGCCTTCGCGTTCTCCGGATTTACCCATGCAACCTTTCTCTGCATATCTACCTGCTGCCACTCCAGATCAATGATGTTGGAGCGGCGCAGGCCGGTTGCCAGTGCAAATATCACCACCGGCTTTATCGACTCCGGCATGCAGGCAATTAACCGTTCTGCCTCGTCCCTGGTCAGCCATCGGATGCGTTTGCTGATCGGCTTTTTGGTTTTTATAACCGGGGCCGTTTTAATCCAGCCCCAGTCATTAGCCGCAGCCTTGAACAGAGATCGCATGAACGAAAGGTGCTGGCTCTTTGTGGCCTGGCTTACCGGTTTCTCAACATAAGGAGGCGGTTCCTTCCCCCGGCGTATAGCCGCGTCCCTGCGCGACTCCCAGACCTGAATATGCTTACGGTTGACCATCTTCGAAACAGCCTCATGAACCTGATCAGCCGTGATGGTTGAAATATCCCGGCCGGAGAAATGCCGCAGGAAATATTCGATTTTGGTCTTATCGTCATCGAGTGACCGCTTATGCTCCTTCTCGCGGATCCACCTGATGCAACATTCCTCAAACGTCCTCGTCGGTAGTTCCCCAATTTTATCAACCCGCCACGCTTCAGCCTTCAGCTTGTCGTGCAGCTCCTGCGCTTGTTTCTTGTCCCCCGTACCAAGAGATCGTCTAATTCTTTTCCCTGACGGCGTAACGAAATGACAGTGCCAGACGCCGCCTCTGAGGGTGATTGACATAAAATTTCTCCTTTATGTTCACCCGCGCTCGCGGAAACAGGATCGCGCGGGTCATGTAAATACGCAATACAGGCTACGTCGGTTGTGCGGTATTTGTTCCCGATCTTCTTCCCGGCCAGCTGCCCCGAGTCGATAAGACGGTAGACAGTTCTCGGTGAGGTGATTAGTAGCTCGGCCGCCTGTCTGGCTGTCAGTGTTTTTGCCTCAACCATGCATTTCCTCCAGGCAAAAAAGAACCCGGCGCTGGGCCGGGCAAAAGGGATTACGTGGCAGTGCTTTCGCACCCAATAGCCAGCTCATAACTGGCTATCAGTTGCGTCATGGCTTCGATGCGCGGTAATCGTCTAGCGCTTTAGCAATCGTCTCAATTGGGTCATGCTCCTGGCTGATAATTTCACGGATGCTTTCCTCGCTTGGGTTTAGGCCTTCTCCATCGCCGAAGTAGAAGGCGAGTGCGTTCATAATTTCATCGTATGCTGACATAGTCTCTCCTCATGCCGCACGCTGGGCACGCAGCGATTTAATGTGCTCGCTCGTCTCCAGTTCGGCGCGTATCTGCGCCGCCTCACGGTGATCGAGGTGCTCAAAATCATTGTTAAAACGGTCGATTGAAGCTGTGTTGATCCGGCCCTGTCGCCAGTAGCGGACTATCTGAGAAGTGCAACTGTGGATGATGACGGGCCAACCGTGCTGGTCAGCGTAAATCTGACCCCGTTGAATTAGCTGGAACATTGGTAAGCTCCTGACTGCGTTTTAATTCCTCACGGTATGCAGCAACCTCTTTAGCTTTCCTTTTCTGCCGTGGTGATGGCTTTGCGTGCTCCCAAACAAAAGGCCAATTGCTACCCCAAACCAACCAGCGTCTATTGCTGATTCGATATGTGTTATTGATGTGAGCACCAAGCAGCCTACGGGCTTGTCGGTTATTCATGACAGTCCTCTCTGCTTATTCCTCAATTCGAGGACGGATTGGCAATCCGCACACGTCCGGCAGCCGGGAACGGCCGCGCGCCGCGGCTCGGGAATTGGTTCGTCGCATTCTTCACAACGTTCCGCTGATACGGCGTTGCGGTTGAGGCGGTGAGCGGAAAGGGCAGCGTTACGCTGAAGCTCTTCAATCTCTGCTGCGGTGTCGATGATGTCAGCCATTTCGTGCTCTCCTGCGTTTCTTGGCGGCTCGACGCGCCGCTGCAATGCCAGTCTTCCCGCCGCTAACCGGGTAGCTATTTCCGGTACATAGAGAAGGGGGAATTTCTGCGATGCTGCACGGTTTAATCGCAGCCAGAGTGCCGGCCATGACAGCTAATGCTATGGATGTTCGTTTCATGGGTGCTCCCTGAACTGTCGGTTAATTCGGTTGAAGGTGAACGCCAGCAATAAAAAAGGAGCCTTAAGCTCCCTGGTGATTGGTGCCATCATGCGATGCGCTCCGCGTTGTGTTTGAATGCCCACTTTCGGAAGGCTTTCTTCAGGTCGCCTTTTGTGTAACGCATGCCGCGGCGCGGATTGTGCCGGGAGTTACGCGCACGCTTTTCAATCGCCCCACTGAACAGGCAACCGGTCGCGTCATCCATATTCATGAAGACACTTACGATATTCTTCATCCCATACTGAACGAGCACGACAGGCTTAATCTTCTCGGGGTGTTTCCATGCTTTTTTGTCGCTGAACATCGCCATGCGCATATAAGTGCGAAAGTCATTCGATTTATCGCCGGCTTTCATTTTGCGGAGATATACTGCGCCTTTTCTGTATTTGCTCATTGTTCGTCTCCAAACCGCCCGTTAAGGCGGCCAGTTTTGACGACGAACTCCAGGAGGCTAACTCCCAGAGCTTCAATTTTCTTGTGATGCTTGTTGATGATGGGAGGCACCGTTTCGTTCCAGTTAGGCTTTGGCTTCTTGCGCATGGCCTGCTGGATTTCTTCGGTGCAACGGCGACAGGCGGCGCGGATGGCGTTGTCTGTTTCTGGCGTCATGGTTAAACCCCCAAAGTGGCGACGATGTCCTTCGCCGTCTCACGCGTACTGCCCTTGCTGGATATCGCCCGCCGGGCATCAACATGGTGAAGGATGAATCCGTGCTGCTCATAAAGCTCAAGAACTCGTGGCGCTGTTGAGTTATTGATAAGAACTTTCGCGCCTCGCTGGTGTGCTGCTACACAGCTTTCCGCAAGTGAAATCTGATCAGCCCATGAGAAACCGCCTGCGGCGTAATTTGTGAAACCTGCGGTACCAGGCAACGGCTCATACGGCGGGTCGCAGTAAACCACATCACCTTCACCGGCCAGCGCCAGGGTTCTGCGATATCCAGCATTCAGGAACACGCATTTATGCGACTTCTGCTTAAAAGCCTTTATTTCAATCTCTGGGAAATAGGGCGCTTCGTACTTGCCCCAGCCAACATTAAAGAAACCATCACGGTTGTATCGAATCAGGCCGTTAAAGCAGTGTCGATTGAGGAAGAGAAAGGCTGCTGCGCGCTCCGGCGCGCCCATTCGCTGGTTATTAAACTCATCCCGAAGCTCTTTGTACGCCACCTCACTGTTGGCGCGCTCAAACAATATTTTGGCAAGCGAGCATACTCTGATGTGGTCAACTTCAAGCATCTGATAGAGGTTAATCAGATCTGCATTGACGTCAGCAAGCAGGAAAGATTCGTGTTTTTCGGAGTTGAGAAATACCGAGCCGCCCCCAACGAATGGCTCAACGAGGCGTTTCCCCGCGGGGATCAGGCGATCCAGTTCCGGAAGCAGTGAATATTTCCCGCCAGCCCATTTCAGGAACGGGCGCTGCCAGTTTCGCGGAGTAGGTTCTTCAATCGGCAGCGCTGCGGCGATACGCTCACCAATCCAACGCATAACCGGCACCGCCATGCTATTGCCGATAGCTTTATAGCGTGGCCCGTCCGGGCATTCGGCAGTATCCTTCCCGCGCCAGCCGATCAGAGTGTGATTATCTGGAAAGCCCTGAAGGCGCTCGCACTCAATCGGCGTAAGTCGGCGCACGGCCATAGTGCGGAAGTCGGCAATATTGCGTTCCTGTGCTCGGCCGCCACCGTTCGGCGCAGTCAGTGCGTAAGCCAGATCCCCGTTGATTTCGAGACTGCGACCATCAGCGCGACCTCGCTCCTGAAAGGCGACCACTGCCGGATATCCCTGTCCAGGCTTGCCGCCTCCGGTTGAAAGCGGGCCGGTAATGCCCCCGTCACCATCCTGAAGCCGAGCTTCTCCATGGCTATTCTCGGCAAAGGCATAGGCTACTCCGTGGCGGTCAGCTACAGTCAGGCATGGGGAAACATCAACCATTGGCTCAGTTGCATTACCACCGTTTTCCGGAGCGCGGCCTATCCAGTTGCCAGGAATTCCGTAAGCTGCAATCGGCGCTTCGTGGTTGCAGGTGAGTTCAGAAGCTGGATCGTCCGTTTTAATCTCGTCACCACCCTGGTCATGCGTCATAGCGATCAGGTGTCCAGCTTGTGCCTGGTTGCCGTCTGCGCCACACGTTCCAACGCCTCGTGCAGTAAGGGCGGCAACAGCCTTTTGCGTTTCTCGGCGCGGCGCAGTATCCCGGCGCACGCTGTCGAGCTCAAAAAGTACCGCTGCGGGATCGAACCCTTTTCGAGCACTTGCGACAACGAACACACGGCGGCGTCGTTGGGCCACTCCGAAAAATTGAGCATCAAGGACACGCCAGGCAATAACCCTTTCTGGTCCAGACACACAACCTGCGTGCGTCCATTTTCCCCCTGCTGGCTGCAATTCACTGCTTTCTCCGGCAAGCCCTGCCAGAAAGCACCCGAAGGCATTGTCTTTGCTGCTGAGCACGCCGGGGACGTTTTCCCAGACAATAATTGATTCTGGCTCACCGCGTTCGCGGCGCTTTGCGTCGATTGCATTGGCTAATTCCACGTAAGAGAGAGTTAACTGGCCGCGATCGTCTGACAGGCCTTCACGTAATCAGGCGATACTGAATGCCTGGCAAGGCGTACCGCCGACCAGAACATCAGGCGCTTCGACATCACCAGCGCGCACCGCATCGGCGATTTTGGTCATGTCGCCGAGGTTGATTACTTCCGGCCAGTGATGGGCGAGGACTGCGGAAGGGAATGGTTCGATTTCAGAGAACCAGGCAGGTTTCCAGCCGAGAGGTTCCCACGCTTTACTGGCAGCTTCGATACCGCTGCACACGCTTCCGTATTTCATGCCGCCTCCTGCCTTTCCCGATATTCCTCAGCGAGCCGCTGCGCCTTTAATGGATTGCTGACCACTTCACCCCATGGCATTAGCCAGCCGTTACCAATGAAGGGAAGGCATAGTGTGCCAACCCTGATGTCGTCGTGAGCGTGAGTCATAGGATGGACTCCATTTCGTCGATGTAGAGGCCCTGAGCAATGAGGCGGCGACGGCGGGCTGCACGTTCAATGCACTCCTGCCGTCTGCCTTCCTGCGATTGCTCTATGGCGCGCCGGGTGAACAGCCGCGATTTACCCTGCGGCGTTATGACCTTTGGCTTTGTGACGAGGTCGAAAGTGCGGTCACAGATGCCGTCCTCGTTGAGCCATTTTTTCGACTCAACGATCTGCGCTATCTGTCCGGTGCCGCGGGTAATGCCATTGGCGACCCGGTTAAACTCGATGAGCGTGACGCCGAACTTCTCGGCGATTTCGCTGCCGGTGACCGGGCGGCCGCGCGTCTGAATCATCCAGATAACGCGCTCACGGAGGCCGGAAAATTGCCCGGTTCGCCCGGGCCTGCGGTAGAAGGGTGTGCGTTTCATGGCGGCACCTACTTAATAATGAGTGAAGGTTTGCCGAGTTTTATTTGCGCGCCAGGTACATCCACGCCAGCTTCGATTTGGTGTTTGATAGCCAATTTATCTGGCTTGATGCTCGTCTCGTATTCGACGAATTCAGGAGGAAGCGCGCTGGCATCTATAATCTCTACTGACTTGGAAGGTGCGCGAACCGTTACCTGATGAATGCCTGCCTTAAGTGATTTCTTGCCTGCTGTTTCGAGGGAGGTGGCTACATAATCTTTCATGCTCGCCACACGGTTATCTGCGGCTTTTGCGCGCTCTGCAAGGCGCTTGCTTTCTTCTCTCAGCGCCTCGGCATAAGCAGATTCGTTTTTGCAAACAGCAAGAATCTGCTCGACCTTTGCTTCCAGCTCCCACTCAATCCCATCGAGAGTGTCGGCTATCATCTCAGGCTCCATGCTGGAGTCAGACAGCTTGGCGAAATCATTGGCAATCTGGTAAAGGGCTGTCATTGCGTAACCTCTTCAAATTTTGCTTTGCACTTGGCGTAAACGGCCTGAACCTCTTGTTGAAGATGCATTCCGACCGTCATTTTGTAAGCTGCCTGGAAGTGGGTTTTGAGAGCATGCATATTTTTCGCATGCTTCATGTCCTCACACAGCGACTGGACGGTGTTGGTCAGTTCCTGTTTTGCGTTTTCTTCTGACTGTATGATCTCGCTTTCAGGGGTGTAAGGCATAACTGGCTCGGTGTATATGCCTTCGCTTTCGTTGAGCACATCGACGGCATTATCCAGTCGGTCAGCACGCGGCCAGTATTTATAGGCTCTCTTGACGATCGTCTTCCTGGCCATCTCAGACCAGAAGTTGACCCATGGGCCTTTTGGTGATGTTCCCGCTTTGCTCACTTTCCTGATTTCTTCTATCTCAGCGAGACTCATCTCTTCAGTGAGATAGTCGCCATCAGCGGTTTTAACTGTGCAGTAGCCACCGATAACGGCGCCGCGAGCGTCAGGTGTGGCAAATGGGTTGTATTTATGAGCTGGCGCCTTATCGAGACCCAGCGTCTCGTAGTCGTCGCTAGCATGAACTAGCTTGCACTGACCCCACTTGATGACGCCAGCCGACTGGGCGATGTGCAGAAGGCCCATATAGCTGATATCAAGGCAGACCATACCGTCGCGCGGAACCAGATAAGCCAGTTTGCTTGCAGGGTTCAGGCTAATGCCGACAGCTGCAACGTTGATAATCGCGTTCTGGGCGCTGGTGGGGTTGGCAATCGCCGTTTCTGCCAACTTTTGATTGCGCTGGAATAACTGGATAGCGAACTGGCATTCCTTTGCCCATGTCAGAGACTGGTCGGTAAGGGCGCCGACAAATAGCGGTTCCTGCTCCTTAACGAACTGAATCAGATCGAAGCTCATAATCACTCCTTAAAACGGGCAGGTTGGATGAAGGCGATCCCACTCTTCTTCTGCGCGGTCGTAGCAAAGTCGAGTGATATAGTCGTTATAGGCTTCCTCTGCCTTTTCACCGACTAGTGCCATTTGCGCTTCTTTTGGAAGAAACAGGCTACTCATTTGCAGAGCATATTTCGGGAACATGGCGATCAGTTCTTTCGCCCGGTTGTCGATCCACTTCTCCTTCTCGTCGGTGAGCTGCTGCTCAACCCAGCGCCGATCTTCGATTCGGTCGTAAGTGAGGTATGCGTTCATGGCTGAAATCCTGAAATTTGGATGTGCAGATCCCGCCCGCAGAAAGCCAGGCCGATCGGTTGAATAGGGTGGTTGGTATCAGTGAACCATCGGCTCGCCGCGCTCATTCAGCAGCACAACGATGGAATCACTTTTGATGATGGTTTTTTCGAAGATGTTGAAGGCGTACAGGCCTTTCTCAACGTTCGCAGAGGCGCGATAAGTTTTACCGTGGTGTTGCAGCATTGTGCCCGGTAAAACCTCGCTGCGTGGCACTGATGCGGTGCCGTAGTGCATTCCGATCATACCTTCACCTCAACCTGTTCCAGGATGCCAGCGATATGCATCTGCCGGCGATTAAGTGTGAGCTTTTCCCGCGGTGCCGATACCGACGTCAGTTGCCACTCGTTATCGTTGAGCTTTTTGGCGGTGTACTGCTTGCCGTTGTGGGTGACTGTCATCATTGCAGGACAACCTTATGCCCATGCTGGACAAGCTCACCCGCTTCCATGCCCACATTCAGCCAGAAGCTTAATGCCAGAAGAACGTCATCTTCGTTTTGGCAGTGGCAGGCATTAACAAATTCCTGAACCGTCTTAACTGCGAGTTTTGCCATTTCTGGCTCAGTCAGGCGTGATATTGGCTGTTCTTTGCTCATAAATCCTCTTGGCCTTGTCGCGGCGAACGGAACGGTTAATACAAGACTTCTGCGCTAGTGGGCGGTGGATGGCCGCCGGTTGTCATAACTTGAGTCACTCGTAAATAACTCCAGGTATGAAAAAGGCCGCCTACCTGGCAGCCTCAACTTGAATGAGTGCCGGGATGTTTAGCCACGCCCGGCGCGTGATTTCCTTCACTTTCCACAGTCAAAGGAATGCCGTAGACTGGATATTCCACAGTCAATAAAAGGATTTCTTTATGTCCATGAATGTATTTGCAGGAAAGAGAACTGAGGAATCAGTGGCATATGATTTAGCGCTGGCGCTTGCAGTAAAAGACCCATCCGCCAACACGCCAGAAGCTTTAATTGAGCGCATTGCTGATTTGCTTCCTGCCTGTCGTGAAGCAGCAAAGGAAAAGTACAAAGCAGAAGCACCTACGCCTTTTGGGATCGCTATAAAACGATAACTGATGCCAGGGCAGTCTCCAGTGCTGCCTTTATCAAATTCTGCCGATACCAGTGGTCATCTGATGCCCCTTTAACCGCTTCTTCAGCAGCAGCATAAGCTGCGTCAGCTGCTAAAATTACGCCATTGTTGCTTTTAAACATCGCTACTTCATCGTTTTTTATAACCATCACCATCACCTCAAATAAGTGGAGTAGATTTGCCGTCAGCCCCTCGCAAAGAGCTGTTGGTAAATCGCTTTGCCATAATTGCCGCTCTCCCTGAGCCCGCCTATGGTCCGACGCATGGTTTACTGTCGCGCCGTTCGACTGACCGAATCTCCACTTCGCCGCTGGCTAACTTCGCTCAGCTGTCGATGTTTCGTTTCGATGGATTGAATATACAAAACGTATTCTTATCATGCAATACGAAATGTATAATTGGTGGGTGGTTTTGTGATAACAAATTGTATTCTAAGGTGATTTATTTTTTTAACTACCAGTGCTACGCTTAAAAAAAACAGCAGGAGGGATGTGCATGGTTCTGGATGAAGAGCGTATAAGCATGAAAATTCAGGCGATGGGGCGGGCGGTCATGGAGTTGTCACTGGCAGATTTGCCCATGACCCTGACCTGCTCCCCGTTGATTAGTACACCCCGATGTTAGTAATGTCTTCATAAGCC
>OKIH01000014.1_pt1 | contig 120528 bp, 105 predicted proteins | sample 1611011 | NCBI WGS metagenome assembly OKIH01 (sample SAMN04436704, study PRJEB24849) | human gut metagenome | biome: human gut; feature: NICU; material: stool | host: Homo sapiens | place: USA: Saint Louis, MO | collected 2010-07-28
AAACAAAAACAAGCATCAACAAAACAAACACACTATCGAGTTCACAAACAACACCCCCACTACGCCCACAACCCCAAACAAAAGGCCACAAACGCGGGACAACCACCACAAACAACACCAACCACAAACAATCAGCACCGCCCGGGCGACAAGAAAACACTCTACGAACAATCGGGCGATCTGTCAAATGAGTGGGCCGGGATCTGCATCACAGATCCCGGCCCTTCGTCAGGTCTCACGTACCGATTGACATTCTCACCACGCTCGTTGACGTTCTCATCGCGCCGGTCGATGTTCTCAATACGCCAGCTGGCATCGTCGATTCGCCACTCGACATTCTCAACGTAGCACTAAGCCGTGCCGTGTCAGTGGCAAGCATCGCATTCAGGCCGGTTCACGGCCACCTGCACGCACCTCGGTTCAGTCAGCACTTGTTCACTGATTGGCATGCACAACAGCAAGGTTGCGGCGCCCTCGTCGAATGAGCGCCAGACCGCCGGCGAGCAGGTCTGATGCTTCAATCGGGGCGTCTTCGTCTTCGACCTTGACATTGTTCAGATACGCACCACCGGATGCGACGGTACGGCGCGCAGCAGAGCGGCCCTTCTCCAGGCCCGACGCAATCAAGGCATCCACAATCGTGTCATGGCCAACGCGAATGCTACCGGATGGTAGTTCGCCAGTCGCAGCAACCAGCGTCTCTTCGTCAACTTCACGCAGATCTCCTCTGCCCCACAGCGCTTCTGTCGCAGCCTGCACGCGAGCGACTGCATCTGCACCGTGCACCAGCGTGGTGACCTTTTCGGCCAGCTCCTTCTGTCCTTCGCGAAGATGTGGACGCTCGGCAACCGACTGGGCAAGCTCTTCGATGCGTTCGCGGGAATCAAAGGTGAAGACCTTCAGCAACTTCACGACATCCTCATCCGCGACCTGCAGCCAGAACTGGTAGAACGCGTACGGGCTCATCATCTGAGGATCCAGCCAGATCGCGCCGCCCTCGGACTTGCCGAACTTGGTGCCGTCAGACTTCGTGATGATCGGTGTGGTCATCACATGCGTGGTGGCGCCCTCGACTCGGCGGATCAGTTCCACACCGCCAATCATGTTGCCCCACTGGTCGTTTCCGCCGGTTTCCAAGGTGCAGCCGTAGTTCCGGAACAGTTGCAGGTAGTCATGCGCCTGGAGGATCTGGTAGCTGAATTCGGTAAACGAGATTCCCTCTTCAGAATTCAGGCGGCGAGCGACGATATCTTTTGACAGCATGGTGCCGACTCGGAAGTACTGGCCCACGTCGCGCAGCAGGTCGATCGCGGACAGCTGGCTGGTCCAGTCAAGGTTATTGACGAGGCGTGCCGCGGCCGGCCCGTCGAACTCAAGGAACTGCGAAAGCTGGGCGCGTAGTCTGTCCGCCCACTGTCCCACCACGTCGCGTGACTGAAGCTGGCGTTCACCGGACAGGCGCGGATCACCGATCATGCCCGTTGCGCCACCAACCAGTGCCAACGGCTTGTGGCCAGCGTTTTGCAGGTGCCGCATGAGAAGCACCTGCACCAGGTGACCGTGATGCAAAGAGGCGGCAGTTGGATCAAAACCGCAATAGAAGGTGACCGGACCAGCGTTCAGGTGCGCACGCAGCGCATCCAAATCCGTGTGCTGAGCAATCAGCCCACGCCACTGTAGTTCGTCCACTAAATCCTGTGTCACCGCTCTGCTCTCCTTATGATCGCGGTCGTGTTGGCTTTCTTCTCTCAGGCGCGCGCCAGGCAGGCGTTCACCTACTGCGGTTAGCTTAGTCGGGTCGGGCCACCCTCGTCACACGTGTCCACTACGAATGAGACGACGCCACGCCCTCCTGAATCCAGGCGCGATGCGTGCTGGCCAGACGGGTCGCCTCGGACAACTGCTCGCGCACCCGGTCCGGCGCCGTTCCTCCTCGGGCATTGCGGGCAGCAACCGATCCCTCAACGCTGAGCACGTCGCGCACGCGAGGTGTCAGGTGCTCGCTGATCGCAGCAAATTCGTCATCGGTCAGGTCCCACAATTCCACGCCTCGTGCCTCTGCCTGGCGCACGCACGCACCGGACAGTTCGTGCGCCACTCTAAAAGGCACTCCCTGTTTGACGAGCCACTCGGCAATATCTGTAGCCAGCGAGAAACCCTGTGGTGCAAGCTGCGCCATTCGCTCGAAGTTCAGGCGCATCGTGGAGACCATTCCGGCAATGGCCGGCAGCAGCACGTCAAGCGTGTCGATCTGATCAAAGACAGGTTCCTTATCTTCCTGCAGGTCTCGATCGTAAGCCAGCGGGATTCCTTTGAGGACGCTCAGCAGCGCCGTGAGGTCACCGATCATGCGCCCGGCCTTGCCTCGTCCCAGTTCGGCCACGTCGGGATTCTTCTTCTGCGGCATGATCGATGAGCCCGTGGAGAACGAATCATCCAGAGTCACATAGTCGAATTCTCGGGTATTCCAGATGACGATTTCTTCGCACAGGGTCGATAGGTCGATTCCGATCATCGTCATGACGAAGGCGAACTCTGCAACCACGTCGCGCGAAGCTGTGCCGTCGATAGAGTTGGCGACACTGTCGGTAAAGCCCAGTTCCTCGGCAATGGTCTGTGGGTCCATTCCCAGCGTGTTTCCTGCCAGTGCGCCCGAACCGTACGGGCTGACGGCAGCTCGTTGATCCCAGTCACGCAGACGTTCCACATCGCGCAGTAAGGGCCACACATGTGCGCCGAGGTGATGGGCGACCAGAACGGGCTGCGCGTGCTGCATGTGAGTGCGTCCGGGCATGATCGCATCCCCCGCCAGGCGAGCCTGTTCGAGCAGTGCGTCCACAACGTCAAGTGTCAGCGCTCCAATGTGTCGCGCCTCGTCGCGCAGATACATGCGGATGAGCGTAGCGATCTGATCGTTGCGTGAGCGGCCGGCGCGCAACTTCCCACCCAGTTCAGCGCCCGCTTTGTCGATCAATGCGCGTTCGAGCGCAGTGTGCACGTCCTCGTCATCAGGGTCAGGGACGAGGGCGCCCGATGCGACTTCTGCGCTGAGTTCGTCGAGAGCGGATTCCATGCCGTCCAGTTCTTCGTCGGTCAGCAGCCCTGCTCTGTTTAGGGCGCGTGCATGAGCTTTCGAGCCGGCCAGATCAGCCTGGGCCAGCCGCCAGTCAAAGTGAGTTGACACGGACAATCTGGCAAGCGCCTGAGAGGGGCCGCCTGAAAATCGTCCACCCCACAATGCGACGGGACGGGCGGGAGACGATTGGCGTGGTGCTGTATCAGATTTCGAGTTTGCGCTCATAGTTTCATGATGCCTGTTCGCACGCCGCGATGCCAACATCGACACAGACAAAATGCATATACTCAGCACTGCAGCAATGTGAGGAGGAACAGTGGACGTCAATCCCCGTGTGGATTCCGAGATCGGTCGGCTGCGTGAGGTGATCGTGCACCGCCCCGGTCAGGAAGTCGAACGGCTCACTCCCCTCAATCATGCTGAGCTTCTTTTTGATGATCTGATGGATCCGGGCCGTGCACGAGCTGAGCACGATCAGTTCGTCGAAGTCATGGAGGGCGAAGGCATCGAGGTGCACAAGCTGCGCACATTGTTGTCGCAGACACTGCACCACGAGCAGGCCCGCCAGGCGGTACTGGATCGCACGCTCAATGAACGCCGGCTCGGACCGGTGCTCACCCCTGCGCTGCGCGAATGGACGGCGGATCTGTCGGCAGATCGCCTGACCGCCATGTGTGTGGACGGTTTGACGGTCGATGAGTGGAAGAGCGTGTCGCCTGTGCGCTCGCTGGTGACACGCACGCTCGAAGATGAAGATTTCCTGATTCGTCCCCTGCCAAACCACCTGTTCACGAGGGATGCGTCTGCGTGGATTCACGGTGGTGTGGCCGTCAATTCGATGTCACGTCTGGCGCGCGAGCGCGAATCGCTGCACTATTCGGTTATCTACCAGTACCATCCACGTTTTGCCCCCTGGGATTTCCACTGGTGGTCGCGCGGCACATCAGGTGCTATTCGCAGTGCCGAGGGCGGCGACGCTCTGGTGGTGGGCGATGGGATCGGTGTGTTTGGCGTGTCGGAACGCACCACGCCGCAAGGTGTTGAGCGCTTGGCTGTCAAAATGTTCGAGGCCGGTCACGCCCACACGGTCCTGGCTGTCGTATTGCCGCATGTGCGTACCTTCATGCACTTGGACACAGTGTTGACGCAGGTCGACCGGGATGCTTTCTTGCTGTATCCGCGCTTGGGTGACGTGCGCACGATGACGTTGCGACCCGGCCCCGATGGGGGCGCTCCGATCGTCGAGGATATGCATTACGATCTTCGACGCGCACTGGAAGTGCTGATGGGCCGCTCGTTGCGTTTCATCAGTCCAGATGGCACCTTCTCCGACGTGGATCGCGAGCAGTGGAATGACGGTTTCAATGCGCTGGCGATTGCACCTGGCAAGGTGATTACCTATGATCGTTCCCCGCTGTGTAATGCTGCGTTGCGCCGCGCAGGCATCGATGTCATCGAGATTCAGGGGGCTGAGCTGGGACGCGGCCGCGGCGGTCCGCGCTGTATGTCGTGTCCTGTGGTGCGCGACCCCGTTGACCAGGACTAGGCGGGACCGGCAGGGACAATACCCCCACGCCCACTTCGCTGTCTTCCTGTTCGACCCTGACGACCAGCCATGTGGCCAGGGCGACGAACAGAATCCATGTGCCTTCGAATAGGAGGCGCGATTCAGTGAGGGACTGCACCAAAATGGCCGTCATCATCAGTGCCGGTGCCAGCGAGTACACGTCACCGTCGATACGGCGAATGGCGACGTGCAAGACGCGAATACCGATGACGCAGATGGCAATGACGAAGACGGCCAGGCCAATGAGTCCGGTCTGGAACGACACGTCCACGAATGCGTTGTGGGCGTGAGGCGTGGGCGCGCCGTCCTGACGAATCACCAGATCGCGATACATCGGGATCCACGGTGGCCACAGCATGACCCATCCCCACCCGCCGATGGGCCGTTGTTTCCACAGCTCAAACACTGCACGCCAGATGTCAGAGCGTCCCGTCAGGTCTGCGTCGCGACCGATAAACTCAGCGATCGGGGCGTACAGGAGCGCTCCGACGACGCTGACGATCAGCAGAGCCATCGCCGAAATTCGCAGGACGCGCTGCCGCCTGTGCGCGCGCACGCGCCGTAGAACGGTTCCAACCAGGAATACTCCGGCGCATGCCAGCAGCGCCACGAAAACGGTAGCTGACCGTGTCAGCGCCAGTGTCGCCGCGTAGAGGGCGAACCATGTGAGGGCACGCCTGGAGCTCATGCGTCGCGCGCGGAGCTGAATCACCGTGCAGATGATGCCGAACAGTGCGATTGCGGCCAGTGGGTTGCGGTTGCCGACAAACCCCTGGATGGGGCCACCTCTGAACAGTGCGGATTCAGTCCACAGCTGCGTGGCGCCCACGTTACCCTGGCCGCGCAGCCACACAGGAACGATCGGATGGCCGACAAAGATGGCGCACCATAGCTCCATCACCAGGCTGATTCCCACCGACCATCGCATCGCTGCGGCGAACGCGTCGATGAGGCGCTCCAGCGGCACCGCGATGGCGATCATGATTCCAATGAGAGCGCTCAGTGTGCTGCCCAGTGATGCTAACGCTGAGATCCCCGGATACTCGGCCCACAGGGCTGACATCCAGCACACCAGTAGGAATGCCGCGATCGTCCACGGGACACGGCGGATCGTCACGCGCCGCCCCGCAATGACAAACATCGCGATGAATACTGCTGCGGACAGCACGACGATGATGCCGTATCCGACCCATCCGATCAGCGCGCGAAATCCCGTTCCGCTGAATGTCAGGAAAAAGACCCAGGCAATCATGGGTTCGAGGTATTCGTTGGCGTGAGCACCCCACCGAAGTGTTGCATTCAGGCGTGCTCTGCGAATTGCCCACGTCAAGGTGCTGAGCGCCCAGCCGGCGTTTCGCAGCGGAGACGACATGGTGACGCGCAGCTCACGAGGGCGCACATCCGAGGAAGCCTCCCTCGTCACTGTCCGGTCAAGAAGACGCCGTGACGAGGAGGATGCGATCGCAAGGTGGTGCGCCATGTGTCCCCTCGAAAACCTGGTGGTGAAATGAAGAAGCGGAGGTTCGTGCCGTGGGCAGGGACAACCCCCGGCTTCGATGCCTCAGAATACGAGGGTACGAAAAACCGGGGGTAAGTCCTAATCGGTTCGATGAGGAGTCGGACGCTCTTTAGAAACGATCCGGTTACGGTTCGATCACGAGAGGAAGCGCCGACTAGTGCGCGTCCTCGTCGAAGTTCACACCGCGTCCGAAACGCACGTCGCGGGCTGCTGCCAGTTTGGCGCTCATTCCGTAGATTTCAATGAAGCCGCGCGAGTGGGACTGGTCGAAGGTATCGCCCGTCTCGTAGGTCGCAAGGTTGAAGTCGTACAGGGAGGAGTCGGAGCGTCGACCTGTCACCGTTGCTCGCCCACCGTGCAGCGTCATGCGAATGTCACCACTGACGTAGGTCTGCGTGTTCTCGATGAAAGCGTCCAGCGCATTCTTGAGCGGTGAGTACCACTGCGCGTCGTAGACGAGTTCGGACCAGCGTTCGTCCACGCGGCGCTTGTAGCGTGCCAGTTCGCGCTCGACGGTGACGTTTTCAAGCTCCTGGTGAGCGGCGATCAGGGCCACGGCTCCTGGTGCTTCATATATTTCACGCGACTTGATGCCCACCAGGCGGTCCTCGACAATGTCGATACGGCCGATGCCCTGCGCGCCAGCGCGGCGGTTCATTTCCTGAACGGCTTCCAGAGGAGTCACGGCACGCCCATCGATGGCGACGGGGACACCCTGCTCGAAGGTGATGACTACCTCGTCAGGAAGTGGCGGGTAGGTCGGGTCGTCGGTGTAGTTGTACACGTCCTTGGTCGGCGCGTTCCAGATGTCTTCAAGGAACCCTGTTTCGATGGCACGACCCCACACGTTCTGGTCGATCGAGAAGGGATTGTGTTTCGTCGTCTCAATGGGCAGATTGTGCTTGTTGGCGTAGTCGATGGCCACGTCGCGGGTCAACGCGAGGTCACGCACGGGAGCGATCGTTTTCAGGTCAGGAGCCATCGATGTGAGGGATACTTCGAAGCGGACCTGGTCGTTGCCTTTGCCGGTGCAGCCGTGTGCCACGGTGGTGGCGCCGAATTGCCGTGCGGCGCGCACCAGGTGCTTAACGATCAGCGGGCGTGACAGCGCAGATACGAGGGGGTAGCGCCCCTGGTACAGTCCGTTGGCTTTCAGCGCGGGCATGCAGTAGTCGAAAGCAAACTCTTCCTTCGCATCTGCGACGTATGCTTCCACGGCGCCGCAGTCGAGGGCGCGTTGGCGGATCACCTCCAGGTCTTCGCCGCCCTGCCCCACGTCAACGGCAACGGCAACCACTTCCATACCTGTCTGCTGTTCGATCCAGCCGATTGCAACAGAGGTGTCAAGCCCACCGGAGTAGGCCAGTACAACGCGGTCTTTGTGTTCACTCATTTCGTTTCTACCCTTTGATTGTCGTACTCGAATGATTCACGCTTATTGGCGAGGCTCGACCAGTGCGATCAGTGTTGACTGAAGTTCCACGGCGTCCTCAGTGCTGCGACATGCGACGAAAATAGTGTCATCTCCTGCCACGGTGCCAACGACTCCCTCGAGCCGCGCGGTGTCGATGGCTGATCCGAGCAGGTTGGCTGCGCCCACTGGTGTGCGCACAACCAGGAATGTGCCGGCGGTGTCTACTGCAACGAGCAGGTCCTGAGCCCATCGCTCCAGGCGCGCCAGTGATTCTTCTCCACGACGCGTCTGTTCCCCGTCCAGGTCCGGCACTGAATAGATCTGTTTACCTGAGGCCGTGCGAATCTTCGTGGCGTGCATCTCCACGAGGTCACGTGACAAAGTGGCCTGCGTCGTTTCGATACCCAATACGGCCAGTGCTTCACGCAGTTCCTTCTGAGAGGAGATCTGCTGATCGGCAAGGATGTCCACAATGGCTCCGCGTCGAGCGGTGCGTGACGACGGGATGCCTTGCGTGTCAGGGCCGGCGTGGTCTGTCATCAGTCCTCCTTGTGTGCGTGGCCGAGTGTCTGCCGGGCGCTGTGAACCAATGCAGGCAGAGCCTCAGTGAAGGACTGAGCCTGCTGGTGTGACAGCGTTAACGGTGGTGCCAGACGGATTGTATGGGCGTTTGGCGCATTAATGATAAATCCTTCGTCAGCTGCATGGCGCACAAGCGCACTGGCGCACGGTTCATTAAATTCGACCGCAATAAGCAGGCCGCGTCCGCGCACCTCGCGCACCGCCGCTCCGCCTGTCTCACGCAGTTCGGCGCGCCACTGTTCACCCAGCGTGAGGGCGTGTGCCAGCAACGCATCGTTTTCGATGGTGTCGATGACGGCCAGGCCTGCGGCGGCGCACACCGGGTTGCCGCCAAAAGTCGTGCCGTGCATTCCCTGGGTCAGGATCGATCCAGCCTGGCCGATACCGACGCAGGCTCCAATCGGCATGCCTCCACCTAGTCCTTTGGCGAGGGTGACGACGTCGGGCGTGATTCCTGCGTGGTGGTGCGCCATCCACTGTCCGGTGCGTCCCATGCCGCTTTGTACTTCGTCAACGACCATCAGTGCGCCGATCTCATTGCAGCGCAGACGCACGGCCTGAAGGTACTCATCACTGAGCGGGTAGACGCCTGCTTCTCCCTGGATGGGTTCAACGATGATGCCTGCCACGCCTTGGGTCAGGTGGCGGTCGAGTGCGTCCAAATTGTTCGGCTCAATGAATTCGATTCCTTCGAGCAACGGTGCAAATGGCGTGCGGTAAGCCTCTTTCCAGGTCACTGAGAGTGCGCCCGCTGAGCGTCCGTGGAATGCGCCAGTCAACGCAATGATGCGAGGTGTCGTGTCGGCAGAAAAGCCCTTGGTACCCTCGTCGATCTTCCTGTTGCCCCAGGTGCGGATCATTTTGATGGCGCACTCGTTGGACTCCGTACCCGAATTGGTGAAAAAGACACGTGATCCGTCTGGAACGGCGTCCGCGCACACGATGCCGAGAACACGTTCGGCCAGTTCAATCTGCGGCGGTGTGGCAAAGAAATTGGAGACGTGATCCAGTGTTGCCAGTTGCGTACTCACTGCGCGCTCAATGGCCGGGTGGCAATGTCCCAGCACGTTGACGGCAATTCCGCCCAGCAGGTCCAGGTACTCTGCTCCGGTGTCGTCCACAACCGTGCAGCCCTGTGCACGCGTGAGGATACGCTGAGGAGGTCCAAATGTGTCCATGAGCGCCTCATGGTAGCGATTTTCCCAGGTCATTGATCCTCCCCTTCATTTCCGTCGGTGGTGATCATCGTTCCGACGCCCTCGTCAGTAAAGACTTCCAGCAGCATGGAGTGCGGCTGGCGGCCGTCGATGACGTGGACACGCGGCACACCCTGTTCGAGGGCGGCCAGCGCAGCAGTCATCTTCGGCGCCATCCCCGAATCAAGGGTGGGAACGAGGGCGGCCAGTTCACTGCGCGAAAGGCGACTGATCAGAGAGTTTGGATCCGGATAGTTTGCGTAGAGTCCTTCCACGTCGGTCAACATGATGAGCTTTTCAGCACCGATCGCGCCAGCCAGTGCTGCTGCAGCAGAATCGGCGTTAATGTTGAGCACTCCAGATGGCGCATCCTGGTTGGGTGCAACGGAGGAGACTACCGGGATGAAACCCGAATCCACCAGCGCCATCAGTGGCTGGGCGTTGACGTGGGTAATAGTTCCCACCAATCCAATATCAACGGCTTCACCATCGACCCATGCGGGTGTGCGTTGAGCCTGGAACAGACCCGCGTCTTCTCCTGCCAGTCCGATGGCCCGGTAACCCTGAACGTTAAGCAGGCTGACCAGTTCGCGCTGTACTTTTCCAATCAGCACCATGCGCACAATCTCCATGACGTCCTCGGTGGTGACCCGCAGCCCTTTGGTGAAGGGCGCATCAAGGCCCACCCGGGACAGCATCTGGTTGATCTGAGGACCACCGCCGTGAACGACGACCGGCTTGACACCCCACTGGTGCAAGAAAAGGACATCCTGGGCAAATGCGTGCATGAGTGAGTCGTCCACCATCGCATTGCCGCCATACTTGATCACGACATACTTGCCGCGGTGGTGACGCAGCCACGGCATTGTTTCCAGCAAAATAGCGGTCTTATCCCGCGCTGTCAGTGTGGTCATGATGAGTACGCGCTGTTCTCGTGGACGTAGTCGTAGGTCAGGTCGGAGGTGATGACGGTGGCACTGGCTGAACCATTGTGCAGATCGACCTCAATACTGACCTGCCGATCCGTCATGTCGACGAGGTCTCGCGACTGCCCCACTCCCCCTGCCTGGCAGACCTGCACACCGTTGAAGCTCACGTCAATGGCATCCGGGTCAAATGGTGCGATCTCTTCAGGGATTGTGCCGATTTCTGACAGGACTCGCCCCCAGTTCGGGTCATTGCCGAATATGGCGGCTTTGAGCAGGTTCGATCGCGCGACGGCACGGGCGATAATCTCGGCTGCTTCTTCACTGTGTGAACCGCGCACGGTGATGTCGATGTCATGAGTGGCGCCCTCGGCGTCCGCAATGAGCTGGCGTGCCAGCGTTGCGCAGGCGCTGCGCAGATGTTCGGTCAGTTCCTGTGCATCGGCGCGGTGACCGGATGCTCCAGAAGCCAGTACAATGACGGTGTCATTGGTGGAGCGGCATCCATCTGAGTCCACGCGGTTAAACGTCGTGCGGACCGCTTCACGCAAGGCGGCGTCAAGTTCACGCTGGTCAACGACTGCATCGGTTGTCAGGACGCACAGCATGGTCGCCAGTGCCGGCGCGAGCATACCTGCACCTTTCGCCATTCCTCCGACTGTGTAGCCGTCTGCATGAATCTCGATCGTCTTGTTCACGGTATCGGTGGTTCGGATGGCATCGGCAGCGTTGGCTCCCGCTTCAGGCGTATCAGCAAGTTCGCCCACCGCCATATCAATTCCGCTGATTACTGCCTCCATCGGCAGCAGCTCACCGATCAAACCGGTGGAGCACACACCGACCTGCATGCTGTCGGCCAGGCTGAGTGCCTGCGCGACGTGGTCGGCCATCTGTTGGGCGTCACGTGCGCCCTGCTCGCCCGTGCAGGCGTTCGCTCCCCCGGAGTTCAACACGACGGCACTGACAGTGCCCGCGGCGAAGTGTGCGCGGGAAAGATGGACGGGAGCAGCGGCGACGCGGTTGGAGGTAAAGACTGCTGCCGAGGCGCGAAGCTCGGTCGGTCCGGTGTTGACGACGAGGGCAACGTCACGGTTACCGCTGGCTTTGATCCCTGCGTGAACCCCTGATGCGAGAAATCCCTGAGGTGCTGTCACGCCGGCCAATGGTGCTGTCTGGTTCATGGTGTCACTCCGATGGTGGGGATTCCGGTCAGTTCAGGCAGGCCGAGCGCAAGGTTTGCGCTCTGGATGGCTGCACTCGCAGTTCCTTTACCGAGGTTGTCGAGTGCGCAGATAGTGACAAGACTGTGGGCACGTTCGTCAATCACTGCATTGACGAGGGCACAGCCGGTCGCGTTGACAGGCGCAGTGGACGGCCAGGGTGCCTCGTGGCTGACACCGATCAGCGGCTCATTATCGTAGATGCTGTAGGCGTGGGCCACGTCATCTGCACTGACGGATGCGTGCAGCGGTGCCACCACTGTCGCCACGATGCCGCGAGCTGTGGGGACCAGAACGGGCGTGAATGTCAGGCGAACGTCGTCCGCCCCGCTGATGCGCAGGTTTTGGATGATTTCGGGGATGTGCCGGTGGGTCCCTCCCACGCCGTAAGGCACGATCGCGCCGAGTGCCTCGGAGGCCAGCAGATGCTGTTTGGGTGATCGACCGGCACCTGAATAACCCACTGACAAGGTGGCGCATAGGGTGGGTTCGACGATGTGCGCGGCGATGGCTGGCTGTATTGCCAGGGTGACTGCTGTCGCATTGCAGCCGGGCACGGCGATCTGACCGGCGTGTGCGAGGGCGTCGCGTTGACGTGTCATCTGTGTTTCGCCGCTGTGCAGCAACTCTGGCATTCCATAGGTCCACGGTTCGGCTGCGTCGGTGCCGTAGTAGCGATGCCATTCGTCTGCATCGGTCAGTCGATGGTCGGCAGCGCAGTCGATGATCAGTGCTGACGTGCCTGCGCGTGCGAGCTCATCGGAAAGTCGGGCGGAGTGTCCGTGTGGCAGGGCCAGGAAAATCACATCAACGCCGCCGAGAGCCTGGGCTGTTGTGTCCTGGATCACCAGCGCACCTTGGGGCCCGGTGATGTTCGGATGCATCTGTGCCAGGGTGTTGCCGGCGGAAGATGCTCCCGTAACTATGCTGAGCGTGATGTCAGGATGCGCGGTAAGGAGGCGTGCGATTTCGCCTCCTGCGTATCCCGATACTCCTGCAATAGCTGCCCGAAAATTCATATGCATGACTATACACAGTCATGCATAATTTGCATAACGGGTGTCCTCTATATGGACACCAGGACTACTGAGCGTCCGACTCCTGCGGTGCCGTATTACCCAACTTCAGATCCTGTGCTATCTCATCTGCCCACTGATCCACTTCGTCCCACGGCCGAAAATCACCTTCTACCGCACCGGCAAGGCGCGCGATGGTGCGCTCACGCAGTGACAGGCGCGAGGGGTCGTAACGACCCGGGAACTTCTGGTGGTGAACAATCGGCACCTTCATCAGCACCGGACCAATGCGCGAGGGATCCTGCAGCGAATGCTTCGGCACTCCGGACAGACCCACTGAAAAAGCCCACACTGGCATCGACAGCAGGTTCGGGCGAAAACGCTCCATGAAATCGTTCGCCTGCGCCATCCACTGCGTCATGTACACGGCTGAACCGCACACAACAGCATCGTAGGATTCCAGAGACTTCACATCCTCCGGATTGATCATCTCGACATCGAAGTCGTGCGAGCGCAGACGGTCAGAGATACGTTCGGCAACCTCACGGGTTGCACCATGTTTTGACGAAGCAGTGACGAGGATTTTCATAATCCCAGTATGGACGCTTTGGCGCGCCAATGTGAGCCGAATCGGTCAAGAAGTCGCAAATACTGCCCTGCTGTGCATACGTTTCAGACTCTGAGCAGGACTAACGCCCGAGCACACGCGTATGCGCCAGTGCGGCCGGCGCTTCACGCACCGGCCGCACTGATCACGATTCGCGCATTCGTTATGCGCGAAGTTGCGCCCCGAGCGTCTTACCTGTGCGAGAAATGATGTCGTTGCGTGTGCGCGTAACCTCATCTGCACTCAGAGTGCGATCATCGGCACGCAGTTTCACAGTGAAGGCCAGCGAGCGGTGACCGTCGGGAACCTGGTCGCCCTCGTAAATGTCAAAGAGGGATACCTCTTCGGCCAGGGCACCTGCCGCCTGGCGAATCACCTGAGCAACGCGGGCAACGGGAATGTCATTGGCGACAACCAGTGCGAAGTCTTCTTTTGCCACCGGGAACGTTGACACGCCGCTCACCTGGATTGGTTCTTCCGCCATATGCGCCACCAGCGCGTCGACGTCCAGCTCCAGTGCGCATGAGCGCTTGGGTAAACCGAATGCCTCACATACACGCGGGTGAAGTTCGCCGGCTCGCGCCACAACAGTCAGAGTCTTGCCGTTGCGGACGAAAACCTGCGCCATCCTGCCTGGATGCCACGGTGCCACTGCGTGCGGGTCACTGCTCGCCTGAGGCATCGGCGGCCCCTTGCGCACGGGGGTAGATTCAGGAAGCCAGCCGCGTGCTGTTTCCACCTTGACGCCCAGTGACTGTGCGACGCGCCAGACGAGGTCGATGGCATCGGCCCAGTCGTAGACGCGGGGCTGCTCGAACACCCCGTTACCTGTGGCATTTCCGCACAAGATTGCTCCCACATGCCACGGCTGCGAGGGAACGCCGGCCTGGAGCTGAGCTTCCACCTCGGCAGAGGGACGCTGCTCAGCGGACGGCAGATCGGATGGAACCGTTCCTACCGGGCGCACAACCTTCGCAATCTCAAAGACCGCGATGTGGTTCATACCGCGTGACATGTTGCGTCCGGCAACATCGAGCAGCGTGTCCAGGATGCGTGTACGCAGCAGCGGCGCATCGTCGGCCAGCGGATTGCGCAGGCGCACTGCCTGACGGTTCGGGTCATCGGCAGCCAGCTGCTGGCGGTCATGGGCAGCAGTGGACATGAAGGGGTAGGACTCTGCCTCGGTCAGTCCAGCATTGGCCAGGACGCGTGCGACGTCACGGCGAGCCTTCTGCGCCGTGGTCAAGCCGTGTCCAGCGGGGGCTTGCGGCAGGATTGACGGGATCTCATCGTATCCGTGCAGGCGCGCGACCTCTTCGACCAGGTCGGCAGGCCCGGTCAGGTCAGGTCGCCAGCTCGGAGGTGTCACCTGCCATTGGGCCTCGCTGTCCTCGCCATGAACCTGGCAGCCGATTGTTTCCAGCAGTTCGCGAATGCGTGCCGGAGGCAATTCGAGTCCGGTCAGGCGCTGCGTCTCACTCACTTTCATGTCGATCGGTCGAGCTTCGGGCACGGTATTGACCTCGAACACGTGGGGGTCAGCCCGTCCCCCGCCGTATTCTTCAAGCAGCGCGCAAGCCCGGGCAATCGCGACGGGCGGAATCGCCGGATCCGAACCGCGTTCGAAACGCTTCGAGGCTTCAGAGGCCAGGAAGTGGCGTCGGGACGTGCGCGCAATTGAAATGGAATCAAAGTGCGCAGCTTCGAGGACCAGGTCTGTTGTCCCCTCAGTGATTTCAGAGTCGAGGCCGCCCATCACTCCGGCAAGTCCTATAATGCGCGATCCATGCTGGCCTTGTGGAGAATCCGTGATAAGCAGGTCTTCGTCGTTCAGTGCGCGATCTTCACCATCGAGGGTGACGAGATGTTCACCTTCTTCAGCTCTGCGCACCACGATGGGTGCTGCCACAGAACCGAGGTCGTAAGCGTGCATCGGCTGGCCCAGATCCAACATGATGTAGTTGGTGACGTCGACGGGCAGGCTGATTGAGCGCATGCCTGCCATCTCCAGGCGCTCCACCATCCATTTGGGCGTCTGAGCGTGCGTGTCGACGCCGCGCACGATGCGTGTAACGAAGCGGTCGCACCCGACGTGGTCGCGGATCGGGCGCTTGTCCTCAACTTCCACGCTCAAAGCTGAGTCGGAGTGTTCGGGCAGGTCAAGGCCATCGGGCAGACCGGGATCAGTCAGGGTTGCTCCCGTTGAGTGGGAGTATTCGCGCGCCACGCCACGCATGGAGAAGCAGTAGCCACGGTCAGGGGTGACGTTGATTTCGAGGACCTCTTCCCCCAGTCCCAGCAGTGGGATCACATCTGATCCGGGAGCGGGGATCTGGTCGGCATCGAACTTGTCGGTCAGAACGAGGATGCCGTTGTGGTCCTCCCCGAGGCCCAGTTCGCGCTCCGAACAGATCATGCCGTCAGAGATGTGACCGTAGGTTTTGCGGGCAGAGATCTCGAAGGGGCCGGGCAGAACTGCGCCCGGCAGGCTGACGACCACCAGGTCGCCCACATCAAAATTGTGAGCACCGCAGATGATGCCGCGACTGGGCAGGTCAGATGGCTCTTTCCCAGTTCCCGGCTCGTCGTTGTGCTGGCCGACATCGACGCGGCAGTAGTTGATGACTTTGCCGTTGGATTGTTCTTTCGGCTCGCGTGTGAGCACTTTGCCCACGACAAGCGGGCCCGTCACGCGGGCGGGATGAATTGTTTCTTCCTCCAGGCCCACTTTCACCAGCGCTGCGGCCAGTTGCGGAACCGTCACGGAGGCGGGAATTTCTACGTGGTCACGAAGCCACGACAATGGAACCATAGGCATGTTCAGTATCCCCTTCCGTTGAGTCCGAACTGCTGGGAGAAGCGCACGTCTCCCTCGACGATGTCGTGCATGTCAGCGATGCCGTGACGCAGCATGAGCGTGCGTTCAATACCCATGCCGAATGCGAAACCGGAATACTCGTCAGGGTCGACGCCGCAGGCGCGCAGCACGTTTGGGTTGACCATGCCACAGCCACCCCATTCAATCCAGCCGGGGCCGCCCTTCTTCTGCGGGAACCACAGATCCATCTCGGCGCTCGGTTCAGTGAAGGGGAAGAAGCTGGGGCGCAACCGCGTGCGCGCGTCAGGGCCGAACATCTGGCGCGCAAAGTGATCCAGCGTTCCCTTCAGGTGCGCCATCGTCAGGTGGCGATCAACTGCCAGACCCTCAACCTGGTGGAAAACAGGTGTATGTGTCGCGTCGAGCGCGTCGGAGCGGAATACCTTACCGGGGCATGCGACGTAGAGCGGAACACCGCGAGCGAGCATGGAGCGGGCCTGAACTGGCGAGGTGTGCGTGCGCATCACCAGGTGACCGTCATCCTCGTGGTCGCCACCGACGGAGCGGCCATCGACGTAGAGGGTGTCCTGCATCTGGCGAGCCGGGTGGTCAATGTCGAAGTTCAGCGCATCGAAGTTGAACCATTCGTGCTCGATTTCCGGGCCTTCTGCGATGTCCCATCCCATCGACACAAACAGGTCGGCCACTTCCTCCATCAAGGTTTCCAGAGGGTGACGCGCGCCCAGACTCTGGCGCCCGGTCGGCACCGTGACGTCCACGGCTTCCGTCTCCAGCGCGCGGGCTTCCTCTTCGTCGCGCAGCACTGATTCACGTTCGGACAGCGCAGTGGCGAGTTGCTTGCGGGCACCGCCCAGTGTCTTGCCTGCCTGCGCACGGTCAGCGGGGTCCAGTGACCCGATCGTGCGGTTAGCCTGGATCAGGGGTGCCTGATCACCCATCACCTGGGTGCGAACGGTCTTGAGTTGGGCCAGCGAACTCGCCTCACTGATACGCGCCAGCGCATCAGTGACGAGGGCGCTCACCGCTTCACCGTCAAGCGGATTGAGCTCAGGAGCACAGTCAGCCATATCCTGCTTCCTCGGTCGAAATTGACAATCGGTCATACGGGAAAACTCCACGTTTCCTCTTCCCCCATATTAGCCGTCGAAGCGAGTCCGCCCATTCGTCGCCATTGGCTGGACAGTTCACTGAGCGCGATCGCGTGTAAGCCCGGTGCACTGACGAAAGCGTCTAGGCTACAGATATGAGTTCACTTGCGCCCTCCGACGCTGCGGCCGTTGATACGGTCCCCGCGCCGACGAAACCGAAAAAAGTTCGCGTCCACCACCTTGCTCAAGCTAAGCAGCAGGGCCGAAAACTCACGATGTTGACAGCTTATGATGCGCTTATTGCCCCGCTGCTGGATGCGGCAGGTGTTGACATGCTGCTGGTGGGTGATTCCTACGGCAACGTGATGTTGGGGTATGACTCCACGTTGCGCGTCACGTTGGACGACATGGTTCGAGCAACTGCAGCAGTGGCACGTTCCACACGCCGCGCCCTGGTAGTGGCAGACCTTCCGTTCGCAACGTACGAGGCCAGTGCACAGCAGGCGTTTGAATCGGCTTCCCAATTGATGCGCGCTGGTGCCCATGCGGTCAAACTCGAGGGAGGCCGACCGCGCGTGGAAGCTGTCCGACTACTGAGCCAGTCCGGTATTCCCGTCGTCGGACACCTGGGGTACACGCCGCAATCAGAGAACACGATCGGCGGTCCGCGTATGCGTGGCCGTGGCGATCAGCGCGATGCGATGATTGCTGACGCGCTGGCTTTGCAGGATGCCGGTGCGATTGCCGTTGTGTTGGAGATGGTGCCTGACGACGTGGCCACTGACGTCACTGCTGCGCTGGAGATTCCCACTATTGGTATCGGTGCTGGCCCGCACACCGATGGGCAGGTACTGGTGTGGTCGGACATGGTGGGGATGCAGGAATGGGTTCCTTCGTTCGTCCATCGTTTCGCGCAGATCGGGCGTGAGATCACGGCGGCTGCTGCCGAGTATGTGGAAAGTGTGGAAGATGGCACATTTCCTGCTCCGGAGAATTATCACCAGCAGTGACATCCCAGCACTGGTCGGCAAAAGATCTAGGCTAGGGCTATGAGTAGTTCTGACAATTCTGGTCGTATTCCGGCATCTGCCAATGCGCGTCGCGCGCCGCTGGGCAACCTGACTGCCGGACGTATCTCCCCCATGCGCTCGGTGCCTGAGTCGATTGAACGCCCCGAGTACATGTTCCACGATGGCCCTGAAAACGTCACTGCCTCGGATATTAAGGATGCGGACACTGTGGAACGGATCCGCCACGCTGGCCGCATTGCCGCCGATGCGCTTCGTGTCGTGGGTGAGGCGGTTCGCCCCGGTGTGACAACCGATGAGCTCGACCGCATCGGACATGATTTTATTGTCGGTGCTGGCGCCTACCCGTCATGCCTGGGTTACATGGGGTATCCGAAGTCGCTGTGTACTTCCATCAACGAGGTCATCTGCCACGGCATTCCTGATGATCGCCCCCTCGAAGATGGCGACATTGTCAACGTCGATATCACGGCGTTTTACGAGGGTGTCCACGGTGACACCTGCGCCATGTTTGAGGTGGGAAATGTTGATCAGGAGTCGCGTCTGCTCAGTGAGAGGACACGCGAAGCGATGATACGTGGGATCCGGGCGGTCAAACCTGGCCGTGAGATCAACGTGATCGGACGTGTCATTTCGGTGTATGCGAAGCGTTTTGACTACGGCGTGGTGCGCGATTACACCGGACACGGCGTGGGCGAAGCCTTTCACTCGGGTTTGATCATTCCGCACTATGATGCTGCACCACTGTATGACACGGTGATGGAGCCGGGCATGGTGTTCACCATTGAGCCGATGCTGACGCTGGGCACTGTCGAATGGGAGCAGTGGGATGATGACTGGACTGTTGTCACGGCCGATCGTTCCCGCACCGCGCAGTTCGAGCACACGATCGTGGTGACCGAAGATGGCGCCGACATTTTGACACTGCCGTCGGACGCGTGAGAGTGCAGATGAGCCGGCCTGTACGCCGGGTTCTGTCCTGCTGACCGAAGTCGGCAGCGGCGACCATTCCTCTAGGACCAGTGTTGCCACTGGCCTCAAGCAACCTACCCGCAAGCGTGGAGCGGGCCGCTCGTACTTGCTGCTCGGTTTTGCTCCGGGTGGGGTTTACCTAGCTAGACCAGTCACCTGGCCTACTGGTGGGCTCTTACCCCACCTTTTCACCCTGACCGCTGGTGCGAAGTGTTCTTCGCGCCAGCGGCGGTCTTGTTTCTGTGGCACTTTCCCGCGGGTTTCCCCGGGTGGCTGTTAGCCATCACCCTGCCCTGTGGAGCCCGGACGTTCCTCGTCACCGCATCACGCGGTGCCGCGGCCGCCCGGCCGACTCATCTGCATCCTCGAGTCTACGACGCGCGCGGCGCCAGGGCCTACTTCGATCGGTGTGATTTTCAGGGGACGGCGTGCTGTCGGGTGATATCGTGCGGGGGCGGGGTGGAATAGCGTGCGGTCAGGCAAGAACCGCGCGTGGCCGGGGCGACGTTTAGGCGTCGGTTCGCACCACTATCTGGCCGGTGTCGACGCACCAGTACACCTCGTCTGCGGGCAATGCATTTATCTGCTGCAGCTCGGCGGGCGAAATTTCGCCGGTGGCTCCTGTGACGACGCCGCCTCGCACCTCCACGATGGCGAAGGGGCTGTGCCGCTGCCAGACCGAGTCGTATTCGGCGATGAGGTCAGAGGGCAGCGAGTCATTCAGGTCAGCTCTCTTGCACTCCAGGTCAGCCAGTTCGAGGTCAGATTGCGCGTTATCATCTTCGAACTGTTTCTTGGTTGCTTCCACGTCCTGCGTCAACGCCTGCGCTTCGCGGATCATGTCGTCTTGTGCTTTTTGGGCAGCTTCGAGGCGTTCTTCAACTTCAAGTTGGTCTTCTTCGAGGCTGTTGAGCCGGGTGCGCATCTGGGCGATTTCGTGTTCCATTGCGTTAATGTCGCGCAGGGGAACTTCATTGCGTTCGATGCGTCCTTCCTGGGCACTCTTGCGTGTGTTGACTCGCTCAATGTCCGCTTCGATGCGCGCCACGTCACGTTTCGTGTCGGCTATCACTGCACTCTGGTTGATCGCAGCACGCTTGAGGTCCTCTGCCCGTCCGGCAAGTTCACGCAGCTTGGCGTGCGCCGGGTGTGTGTCACGCTGGTGTCGCATCTTCATGATGGCGCGATCCAATGACTGCAACTCGAGTAGCGAGCGTTGATCTTCAGGTGATGCCTTCACTGAGTTCCTCCGGTTGTCTGCATGTGAGCCGTCCATGGTTCTGTCACTATGGTAGACGCTGTGATGTCGACGGAGACGTTGTCCGCCTCGGCTTGCTCGCTGAGTCGTTGCGCGAGCACCGGAACCCACGGCCATTCGGTCGCCCAATGGGATCCTGAGATCAGTGCAGGCGCTCCGCCTTCGAGGTGTTCGGACGAGGGGTGGTGGCGCAGATCAGCGGTGACGAACACGTCGGCACCGGATGCGCGTGCCTGCTCAAGCAGGGAATCACCTGCACCGCCTGACACCGCCACACGCGCGACGGTTGATTCCAGGTCTCCGCCCACGAACAGGCCGTGCGGACCGGCAGGCAATGCAGATGCCACTCGCTGCGCAAATTCACGCAGGGTCACCGGATCTATTGTTCCGACGCGCCCCAGTCCCACCGAGCGGCCGTCGCGGTCACGTCCCGAGGGGTCCAGCGGCTGCGTGCGTTCCAGTCCCAGCAGGTCTGCCAAAGCATGCGCGACTCCCCGATAGGCGATGTCGGCATTGGTGTGGGCGTTGAACAGTGCGCACTCGCCACGTACGAGTGTGGCGACGACGCGCCCTTTCGGGTCGCTTTCAGGTAGGAACGACACGCCTCGCAGATACAGCGGATGATGTGTGATGATCATGTCGATCTCATTGCTCACAGCTTCGTCGATTACCGCTGCCACGGGATCAACGGCAATGAGAACGCGGCGCACCTCGCGTGAGGGATCTCCCACAATGAGGCCTACCTTGTCCCACTCTTGTGCCGTTTCGGGTGGATACCACCGATCCATCACAGTAACGACATCGCTCACAGTCCACGTTGTAGTCATGGAATTACCCTAAGCGTGTTCGCATGCGATGTGCACAAGGTGGGACGAGGTGTGTCAGTTTGACGCTCTCCTCAGTCGCGCGTGAGACGACGGTGCGTGACGCGGTGCGGGCGGGCTGCATCAAGACCAAGACGCTCCACCTTGTTGTTCTCGTAGGATTCGAAGTTTCCTTCGAACCAGTACCACTTCGCAGGGTTTTCTTCCGTGCCTTCCCACGCGAGGATGTGCGTGGCAACGCGGTCGAGGAACCAACGGTCGTGGGTGACAACCACCGCGCACCCGGGGAATTCGAGCAGCGCGTTTTCCAGTGATCCAAGTGTTTCCACATCGAGGTCGTTGGTCGGCTCATCCAACAGGAGCAGGTTGCCGCCCTGTTTAAGCGTGAGCGCCAGGTTCAAGCGGTTGCGTTCACCACCGGAAAGCACGCCTGACGGCTTCTGCTGGTCCGGTCCCTTGAATCCGAATGCGGACACGTAGGCTCGCGACGGCATTTCAACGTTGCCGACTTCCAGGAAGTCGAGGCCATCTGAGACAACCTCCCACACTGATTTGTCCGGATCGATGCCCGCACGGTTCTGGTCGACGTATGAGATCTTGACGGTCTCACCGATCCTGAGGTCTCCCCCGTCCAGCGGTTCAAGCCCAACAATGGTCTTGAACAGAGTTGTCTTGCCCACACCGTTCGGACCGATCACACCGACGATTCCGTTGCGCGGCAGTGAGAACGACAGGTCATTGATGAGGACACGGTCACCGAAGCCCTTGTGCAGATTGTTTGCCTCGATCACGATAGAGCCCAAACGAGGCCCTGGCGGGATCTGAATTTCCTCAAAGTCAAGCTTGCGTGTGCGCTCCGCTTCGGCAGCCATCTCTTCGTAGCGTTCCAGACGGGCTCGTGACTTGGCTTGGCGTCCCTTGGGATTGGAACGAACCCAGTCGAGCTCTTCACGCAGCCGCTTGGCCAGTTTCGCATCCTTCTGTCCCTGGACTTTCAGGCGTTTTTCCTTCGTTTCCAGGTAGGTGGAGTAGTTGCCCTCATAGGGGTAGAGGTGACCGCGGTCCACTTCAGCGATCCATTCGGCTACGTGGTCAAGGAAGTAGCGGTCGTGGGTCACTGCGATCACCGCGCCGGCATACGTGGACAGGTGCTTTTCCAGCCACTGCACGGACTCGGCATCCAAGTGGTTCGTTGGCTCATCCAGCAGCAGCAGCTCAGGAGCTTCGATCAGCAGACGGCACAGCGCCACGCGACGACGTTCCCCACCGGAAAGAACCTTCACATCCTGATCGGCAGGCGGGCAGCGCAGTGCGTCCATGGCCTGCTCCAGCTGGGAGTCGATATCCCACGCGTTTGCAGCGTCGATCTCACTTTGCAGCTTGCCCATTTCTTCCATGAGCGCATCAAAGTCGGCGTCCGGTTCAGCCATCTCCTCAGAGATCTTGTTGAAACGCGCGAGCTTGTCGAACGTTTCCCTGGCACCCATCTGCACGTTTTCCAACACGGTTTTCGTGTCGTCGAGTTGGGGTTCCTGCTCGAGGATGCCCACTGTGTAACCGGGTGTCAGACGTGCTTCGCCGTTGCTTGGCTCATCCAGACCCGCCATGATCTTGAGGATCGATGACTTTCCAGCACCGTTAGGACCAACCATGCCGATTTTCGCTCCGGGGAAGAACGACATGGATACGTCATCAAGAATGATCTTGTCGCCATGAGCTTTGCGCGCTTTGATCATTTGGTATATGTACTCAGCCACAGTTCTCCATTTCAAGAAGGGACTCGTCAACTTCGTGTCACTCCATGCTACGGCACGAAGCCCACCCACGGTCAACGTGAGATAACCCGAAATGGCTGATTTTCACCACAAGCGCACTGCCCGCCGATTCGCCGCATTGAGGCAGCTCCCTGCATACAGTGCCCCGTTCGCACCGCCTCCCTTACACCGCTGCCGTTACCATCTGGGCCGCTGGAGCATCTGCTGCGACCGCATCGCCGCCATCATCGCGCGAGGTCCGGATCTGAAGGTTTCCCGTGCCTCCGTCGTCACGTTCTGCTTCTCCCTCTGGCCGTGATTCCTTTGGCCTATCGAAGTGCGACCACCCGTAGTTCAGGTCGTGCCCGGCGCTGTGCGCCACAATAACCAGTTCGCTCTTAACCTCACCCGCCTCATCCTTCCACGCATTAACGCTGGGCCGTCCAGTCAGCACGATGGGATGCCCCTTGGCAAATGAGGTCGACATATTATGCGCGAGCTTGTCCCATGCGCGGATCGTGTACCACTGGGGTTCCTGCTCATCGAATTCTCCCCGATCGTTGATGCGCCAACGCGGTGTGGCAAGCCGGAAACGTGTGGTCGTTCGTCCCGTCGCAGTCCTGATTTCCTTCACGTCCGTTCCGATGCGTCCGCGTAATGTCACTGTCATATTCGCGCTCATGAATTGTCCTTTCGTGTTATCGGCCCTGTGCCGTAGGACAATCCTCACCGCGCCAGGCCCTCGTCCAAAGGCTTCGCGGGCAATCTGTGGACACACACTCAGCCCGCCGCATCCCTGTGGACAACGGCGGGCTGGCAGTGAACTGTGGATAGGGCGTTCCCCTCGTCAATTCTGCTGGGCGGCACCCTCGACAATGCCCAAAGCGGCAACCTCGCCGGCAATCTTCTGGGCGTCTTCGCGACTGGGTCCCTGGTCAGAAGGGAAAAGTGCGCGACGGTAGTACTCAAGTTCCTGGATGGATTCACGAATGTCGGCCAGTGCGCGGTGGCCCCCATGCTTCTCAGGTGAGCACTCGTAAACGCACGGGTACCAGCGCTTGGCGAGTTCCTTGATGGAGGACACGTCGATAATGCGGTAGTGCAGGTGGTCGATGACGCGTGGCATGTTCGCGCTCAGGAACAGGCGATCCATGCCGACCGTGTTCCCCGCCAGCAGGGCGCGACCCGACACAGGGACGAACTTCTTGATGTAGTCCAGGACGATGCTCTCGGCTTCCTCCATCGACGCGATGCCGTCCTTGAGCTCGTCAAGCAGGCCGGATTGTGTGTGCATGTTGCGCACATAGTCGTCCATGTGATTCAGCGCCTCCTCAGAGGGCTGGATCAGAATGTCGATTCCGGGGTCCACGACGGTCAGGCTCGCGTCGGTGATCACGACCGCCACTTCGATCAGGGCGTCATGCGCCACGTCAAGACCGGTCATTTCGCAGTCGATCCACACCAGTGGATTCTTCAGTTGCTTCGTCATGTCTCCCAGTGTAGTGACCCGCGCGGGAATGCGGGTGACTAGCTTGGGTGTGCGGATGGTCAAGCGGACGCTCAGGGCCACAGGGACCGTCCGGATTGTCGAGGGAAACGAGGGCGACTGCCGCGACCTGCTGCGGAGTGTCGTACACGTGGACAGCCTCTCCGAATCGGCACACAGGTGAATACACTGAGTTCACGAACAACGTATACACGCAGATGGAAGGAGCGTTGCCGTGGCATCATCTCAGCACGTACCGCCACATTCAGAACTCAACGACACATCGACAGTGACGCTCAATGACATTATGCGTGCCAGCCTGTCCCTGAAAGACGTCGTCAAGCACACGCCGCTGGATGTGTCGGAACGGTTGACGCAGGAACTGGGCGTGCCCGTCTTGCTCAAGCGTGAGGATCAGCAGGTGTGCCGCTCATTCAAAGTGCGCGGCGCGTACGCGAAGATGAGTGCACTGAGCGCGCAGTCGCGTCAACAGGGTGTGGTGTGCGCTTCGGCCGGTAACCATGCTCAGGGTGTGGCGTTCGCATGCGCGCACCTGAACGTACGCGGCACCATCTATCTGCCGTCGACCACGCCGCGTCAGAAACGTAAACGTATCGCCGCCATCGGAGGCGAATGGGTGGAACAGGTCATCGTGGATGGCGGTTTTGACCGTGCGAACGCTTTGGCGACGGAGGCTGCGCGCGTCACGGGACGCGAATATGTCCACCCCTACGATGATCCAGGAACAATCGCGGGCGGAGGCACCATCGGTGTCGAACTGGCCGAGCAGATCCCTGCTGACACGTCCTGCGTGCTGGTGCCTGTCGGGGGCGGTGGCCTCATCGCGGGGATTGCGACAGCGCTCAGCCATCTGCGACCTGACGTGCGTGTCATTGGTGTGGAGCCGTACGGCGCTGCCTCGATGCAGCGCGCCTTTGACGAGGGTGGTCCTACCGCGCTGGATCGTGTTGATTCCTTTGTTGACGGGACCGCTGTCGGGACGGTGGGAACCTTGCCGTTCCAGCTGGCGCAGGAAAACGTGTCCTCTCTTGTGTCGGTGCCCGAAGGGGCCGTGTGCACGGAGATGGTGTCTCTGTATCAAACTGACGGCATCATTGCTGAGCCTGCGGGGGCGCTGGCCAGCACGGCTGCTCGCACGTTGCTGACCGATCCGAAACGGCGCGCTGAGCTCACGGGCAGCGATGAGGGATCCATTGTCTGTGTCGTGTCCGGTGGCAACAATGACTTGAGCCGTTATGCGGAAGTGGTGGAACGCTCGCTGCGTCATGAGGGGCTGCGGCACTATTTTGTTGTGACCTTCCCGCAGCAGCCGGGTGCGTTGCGCCTGTTCCTGTCAGAAGTGTTGGGTCCAGGTGATGACGTGGTGCATTTCGAGTATACGAAGAAGAACAATCGTGAGACCGGGCCTGCGTTGGTGGGGATCGATCTGAGCGATCCGGCAGACATTGAACGGCTGCGCACACGGATGGAAGCCTCTCCCCTGCATGTCGAAGAAGTTGCTCCGGATTCGGAGATTTTCCGTCTGCTGGTGTGAAGTGAGACCACTTCACCTGCCTGTATTCACACCCGAGGGTGCAGGCACGCTATCCTTATGCGAGTAGCCCCCGTAGCTCAATGGATAGAGCAAAGGCCTTCTAATCCTTAGGTTGCAGGTTCGAGTCCTGTCGGGGGCGCATTTCGTGAAGCGACTGGTAGTGCCGACACCAGTTCAGCTGGCGTGTTGTACGACAGACAATGTGCGTCAACCGGTCAAGGTAAACGAACGGGCTTTTCGTCAACCGGTCAAGGTAAGAGACCACTACTGCCACGTCTCACTATTCAAGATCCGCATAATAGTGCGGGAAAGTCACTGTCGCTGATAAGTGTTCAGTCCGAATCGTCCGCTCATACCTTGACTGGTTGATTCCAGACAACGCGATGACCTTGACCCGTTGACTCCTACCTTGACCGGTTGACTGGCACTCGCTTCACTGACTGTAACTAGGGCACTGCTACCTCGATCCGATGATGTCTACCTCGACCTGTTGAATCCTGCCACAATCAGTTTGATAAGCCGCGTTCTCATACATGCGCTAAGCGTGCTCAATGCACGTGGACAGCACACGAACAGGGGGCCTGCTCTCTGCGGCCGGATTACCAAAATCCCGCCGCGTGGAGCAAGCCCCCTGAGTGAGCCAGTCTCACCGCTTATGCGTGAATGAACAGGAACGAGAAAATCACGTTCAGAACCGTTGCGGCGATCATCGGAACCGCTGTGCGCTTGACCAGTTCAATCGGATTGACCTTAATGGCGCCCGATACGATCAGGACCGCAGCGCACACAGGCGACACCTGACGCATCAGGTTTGACGTTGCCCACATCGAGTTCAGCATACGAATGGGCAGCACACCACCGCTTTCGGCCAAGTGAGGGACAACCTCGGAGAAAGCGAAGTACGGAGCGGTACCAGACCCCGTCAGGGTAGACAGCAGCGCGACCGACACGACAAAGATCAAGATGATCAATGCCGCAGCGCCGCTTGAACCTTCCGTCGCATCAGTCAGCATCTTGATGACACCAAGCTGCGTGATACCTTCCACCAGAATTGCGGCGGCGACCAGCAGCGCAACCACGCCGCCCGCTGCCTCACCCATACCGGTGAAGAAGTTCTTACCCGCATCGATCGCCTTGTTCAGTGAACGCAGGCGGATAGCCTCGACAATCATCGCAATGAACAGGGAGACAACGGTGACAGGCAGGATGCCAGCCTCAAACGGGATGACACCCAGACGATTCAGAGCCGCTGAAATGATGATGAGCAGCAGTGGCAGCAACGGCAACAATGCGTAGAACCACGGCAAGTTGGCTGCACGCTTGAGGGCATCCTGGATCGTTGCTTCTGAGGCACTGTTCGATGCGCCCGACGCAAATTTCTCACCCTTCTTCGCAGCCTTCATTTCAGCTCCGGTCGCACCGGTCGCTGCGACAATGCCAGCAGCCACGTCAGCACGTTTGCGTGCATCAACCAAATCGCATCGACGCTGCCACCACATATGAATGAAAGCCGTGATCAGCAGTGTCGGAATCGTCGCTAACGCCACATGGCCAAACACGTACTGCGTGACAGGCATACCAACCAAGTCAGCGCCCTGGATCAGGCCCGCTTCCAGCGGCGTCGGGACAATGGTCGACGACGTCACCACAATTGCGCCCACCGTCAGCGGCGTCAATCCTGATGCCACCAGCGCCGGCAACAGCGTGGCGATGAGCAGCAGCGACAGGGATGCGGCCGACGGCACCACCAGAGACAAGATGTTGCCCAGGATGAAACCGATGGGGATCAGCCAATATGAGCCGTGCAAAGCCCTGAGGGGTTTCGACAAGATGACGACGGCTTTGGCATCTGCGCCGATGTACCGCATGTAGGATACGAAGCCGAACAGCACCATGATCGCCATACCGATTCCGGTGAAGCGATTGGCGAAGATCGATTCGACTATCTGCAGCTCGTCGTAGAACGCATTGCCAGTGGCTTCAATTTCGCGTGTTGCGTTATCGATCTTGCCCATCGCTGCAGCGATCATCATGAGCACGATGCCGACGGTGAAAATTGACGCAGCCGGATGTACCTTCTTGATCACCAGGTATCCGACCGCAGCAATGCCCGCCAGAGCAATAACAATCACGAGGAAAGCAATCATGCGGACCCTTTCTTTGAAATGTTTCACATGCCAAAGCGGCATCACCCGTGCGGTGCCGCCGTGGGGACGAGTCGCACTGTATCAGTGGACAGACCCAAAACTGTGATGATGATGTAATTAATCAGCAAGACGGCGAGGCGTGAGTTGTTCTTCGACAACCTCATCCCCGTCCTTGAACGTGTGCCAACCGTAGACCTCGTCCCGATCCGACACCACGTCGACAAGTTCCGTATCGCGGTAGACCAGGCCGATCCCGTTTTCTGACGAGTAGGCATCAGTGAAGTCACCCTCGGCCACCATGCGCTGCAGGAGTTCACGACGCTGCGGGTTCACTCCGTAGTGCACGCCGTTGCCGTAGGGAAGGAAGCCGAGGCCATCGGTTACGGGACGCAGGTCCGGCCCGAATGAATCCGTGGCTCCGCCGATGTGCCAGCACATTGATCCGGCGGACACGCCAGCCAGAACAATGCCTTTCTCCCACGCTTCGCGCATGACCTCGTCCAGTCCGTGTGCGCGCCACACTGCCAGCAGGTTCACCACCGATCCCCCGTCAACCCAGATGACGTCCTGGTCCAGGAGGTATTCGCGAGGGTCGTCGACATTCGGCATCATGAAACAGGTCAACGGGTTAAGCTGCCACCCGCGCAACCGCGCCGCCTCCATGCGTTCAGCGATTCGCGCCTTCTGGTCACCGCACGCCGTGGCGAGGTAGCCGATCTTCGGTGCCCGCCCTTCGACGCCTGCCAGCTCCACTGCGTATGCGGCAAGAGGACCATATTCAACGTCGCACCGCCGTCCCGGATGATATGTGCCTGACGTGCCCACAATAAAGCGCTCTCGAGTCATCCCTCACCTCTCAGATTCTTCATGCCGCCGCTGTGATGTGCGGCCACAGGCACCGGATTGCCGTGCTGTTCTTATGTTAACGGAAAGACACGTCCTGTCTGAGTGTTCGGCTGATCCTTCTGGGCACGCACAGCGCATGGATCAGCAGCGTTGCATCATCCACGGCGGCAGCGATCGTACACACAACAAAAGACCCGGACACCTCGCGGGGTGTCCGGGTCCTCACGTCATCGAGTGACGCGTAAGAAAAATGTCTCAGTCGAGATCGTCGACGCTGAGCAAGCCCTTCTTGTACGCCTTCGCCAGGCGACGGGGCACGCGAATCTCACGACCGGCAACCTTCAGATTGTCGAGCTGGGTGAGATCAGCCTTCCATGCTGACCGGCGAGTGCGGGTGTTCGCTCGGGACATCTTGCGTTTGGGAACTGCCATGGCCCTACCGCTCCTCTTTCTACATTCGTGGACATCACTACCGGCAATAACTGTGCCATGCCTGCTGACAAAATGCCAGCTGCTGACTCCAGTTTCGCTGTGATTTCACTCGCGTACCGGCAACCCAAAAACTCTAGCACGCCAGGGGCGTGACTTTCTTCCCTCTTTGTAGGACTTTGCCCACATTTGTGCCCTCCACTCCCCTCGTAATTGTCGTAATTGACGAGGACAACCATGCGCCGCTACTGCATGCCGACACGATAGAGTGACAGCATCATCAATGGAACCACGAGCAAGCGGAGGGGTGACACAGATTCCGTGAACGATATCCGAACGCTTCGTGCAGGAACGCTGATCACCCATGAAATCGAGATCAAACGCTCACGCTTCATCGCCACTGTGGCCCGCGCCGACACCGAAGATGAAGCGCGCGCACTCATCGACATGGTCCGTTCGGAGCACCCACAGGCGCGGCATAACTGTTCGGCCTACCTCATCAGTGCGGATGGCCGAAACGCAATCCAGCATTCCTCTGACGACGGGGAACCATCGGGCACAGCCGGCACGCCTATGCTTGAAGCCCTCAAAATGTCTGACACGTGGAATGTGACGGCTGTCGTCACCCGTTATTTCGGCGGAGTGCTGCTGGGTGCGGGAGGCCTCATCCGCGCGTATTCGTCGGCGGTGAGTGAGGCACTGGCCCGCGCACCTCACGTGGTCATCAAGACTCTCAACATTGCTCGCATCACTGTCGATCCCAATGATGCCGGTAAGTTCCAGTCGGAGCTGCACAGCGCGAATGTGCCGATTGTGGGCAGCACGTGGGATGCGCGTGTCCACCTCGACATCGCCGCCACTGACGACGACATCGAGCTGTGGGCCGACCGCGCGATGGTTCTGACCCACGGGCGGGCCAGCGTTCACGTAACGGGACAAACTCGAATAGAAGTGGACGCATGAGACAAAAGGCCGTACAGTGTCGCATGTGATTCACACAGCAACGAACCAGATGAACGCGACACAGGTCGCGCGGCGTTGCGTGCACGCAGTTTCTGCGTGCTTTTTCTGTATCTGCACGGCGGAGTGTCTCTAGGGCGAATAGCCTTCTCCGTACGTCTATGCGTACTGCTGTTCGCCCGCATGGTGATCGAACCAGCCCATTTTTCTTTTTCTTTCCTTCCTGACTTTTTCTCTATGGAGTGATTTTTCATGACCGCTATCGCCGCAAACGTCACTGAACTCATTGGCCGCACCCCCCTCGTCGCTATCAATCGCCTCGCGGGCGACAACGCCCACGTCATCGCAAAAGTAGAGGCGTTCAACCCTGCGTCATCTGTCAAGGACCGTATCGCTGCCGCCATCATCGACGCTGCCGAGGAATCGGGCGCCCTCAAGGAAGGCGGAACCATCATCGAGGCCACCTCAGGCAACACGGGTGTCGCACTGGCAATGGTGGGCGCCTCGCGTGGTTACCACGTGGTCATCGCGATGCCCTCGTCGATGAGCATTGAGCGCCGCCTGCTGATGAAAGCCTTCGGCGCTGAACTGGTGCTGACCGACCCGAAGGACGGCATCTCCGGTGCCGTGGCCGCAGCCGAGAAGATTCGTGACGAACGTGAAGGCTCAATCATCGCCTCACAGTTCACCAACCCTGCCAACCCGCAAATACACCGCGTCACAACCGCGGAAGAAATCTGGGCGGATACCGACGGCACGGTGAATATCGTCGTTGCCGGAGTTGGAACTGGCGGCACGATCTCAGGTGTGGGCGACGCGCTCAAACAGAAGAACCCTGATATCCAGATCATCGCCGTGCAGCCCGCCGAATCCCCTATGCTGACCGGTGGCGCAAGTGGCCCCCATGGAATCCAAGGAATTGGACCGAACTTCGTGGCCGACACTTATAACGCACAAGTCGTCGATGAGGTGCTCGATATCGACACCCCCACTGCTCTCACCTTTGCCCGCCGCGCCGCTGCTGAAGAAGGCCTGCTTGTCGGCATTTCCTCGGGTGCTGCCCTGGCTGCAGCAACCCAGGTTGCTGAGCGTGCTGAAAACGCCGGTAAGAACATCGTGGTCGTGTTGCCCGATACGGGCGAGCGATACCTGTCAACTGCGCTGTTTGAAGATCTGCGCGACGACAACGAGTAATACTGATACTGATCGGTCTCACGTGTGGGTGGCATGAGCGATGTGCTCCTGTCACCCACACTGGGGATCTCGGCCACTGATTGAATAAGAGGCATCATGGCACTTTCTCCCTCACGTGCGCTTAAGCTTCTGCGAGAGGACCTCGACACTGCGCTCAAACGTGACCCAGCTGCACGATCGCGCACTGAAGTGGCGTTGACCTACCCTGGTGTGCACGCGCTGTGGAGTCACCGTGTTGCGCACGCACTGTGGCAGCGCAATGTGCGTATACCGGCTCGCCTGATTTCCTCTTTCGCGCGTGTCATGACTGGAGTTGATATCCATCCGGCCGCGCAGATCGGCCATCAGGTTTTCATTGACCATGCGACCGGTGTCGTGATCGGCCAGACGACTGAAGTGGGCGACGACGTCGTGATCTTCCATGGTGTCACGCTGGGCGGTGTGTCGATGAGCCCGGGGAAGCGTCACCCCACAGTGGGGCACCATGTCATGATCGGTGCGGGCGCAAAAGTTCTGGGCCCGATCACCATCGGTGACAATTCAAAGGTGGGAGCGAACGCCGTGGTGACTCGCGATGTTCCGGAATGCTCGGTGGCCTTGGGGGTTCCGGCCAGGTCGCATCCTTCCCCCGAATCGGTGGAAGAGCCCGATGATGAGCTGATTGTGGATCCGAACTCCTACGTGGATCCATCCCTGCTGATTTAACCAAGGTTTCTCGGCCTCTGCGCTGCGCTTCCCCCTCGGCCCACACCGCATGTTGCACGCGCTCACGCCAATGCGTGTGACACCGGAGGTGACGTCACCTGCCAAAATACCCACAAACGTGCGCCAGGTCACGTAGGCTAAGGGCATGACGAAGCGAACGTTGCAAGCTTCTTTGAATACGTTGGCCGATGTCGATCAGCCCCAGGGCGTCCAGCTTGCCACCCTCACGAGGTACGACATCCCAGCGTTGGCATCGCTCCATGTCATCGCCTATGGAGCGCCCTCCACTGCGGAGAACCTGTGGGAATCAACGGATGAAATGCGTCTGTATTTTGAAGGTGCGTTTGGTCAGCCTCGTGACGACTCGTTCATCGGCGCGTGGCGTGACGGAAGCCTGGTGGGAGCGATCCTGTGCGTCACCGATGTTGTGTGGGATGATGCTCCGCGCGGTCCGTTCGTCATTGACTTGATTGTTGATCCTGAATGTCGTCGTGAAGGCATTGCAACGGTGCTCATTGCCGAGCTTGCCCGCCGTTGCGCGTCGTGGGGTGAAAATGACTTGTCCTTGCGCCTTGATCTGAAATCCGCGCCCGACGCGCAGAAGCTCTACGACGCGCTCGGTTTTGTGGAGGTCAACGCCGAATCGGACGATTCCGCGTCCTAGGTCCTCCCCTGCTCGCTGCAGACGCCTGTCTGCCCCGCTTCTCTACCGGCTTTCGTCCGTCTTCTATTTTGCATGGGCCTGTACGCCCGAGCTAGCTCCGGCTTGCATCCATGACCACTGCGGGGCACCGCACCTAGGCGCCCTAACACGATTGACGAGGGCGACCCATCCGATGTTCGGTGCACACCACCAGTGCGTGAGTCACCCTCGTCAATGTCGTATTCAGCTGAACATTACCTAGCCTGTCGGCGCCTTGCTGCAACCAAGGAGAGCCCACCAATCAGGCTGATTCCAACAAGTGCGGGCACGAGGCTTCCGACTGTGGAGCCAGTACGCGCAACCGTTGCCTTGTAGCCGGCTTGAGCGGATGCCGCTCCTGCCTTACCCCCGTTGCCGTTTCCTGGCCGGTTCACGTCGCCACCAAGATTGCCCTCGCCCTTTCCACTACCGGCATCGGCGTTCCCGCCCTCGCCCTTTCCACTACCGGCATCGGCGTTTGCATCACCATCTGCAGGCTTGGTGTCGGACTTACTCGGTCCAGTGGCCTTCAGAGACAAGCTATCCATCTGCACCCACTGGTCAGCAGTAGGGGCAGCGTCCACGAAAATATCGATCTGGCTGTTGCTTCCCGAGTCGAATTCCACAACAAAGCGCGTGTATCCGGCCAAGTGTGTGAATTCCTGAGAGGCAAGAACCTGTCCGCCTGGACCGGTTTGACGCGCACCCACCGTTCCCTTGTCAGTGCGCTGCGGGTTGTCAGGACCAGTCGTCACGAACGCTGTCATCTTGTAGTGAGTGTTGCGTGTGACGGTTACTGTCTGGGAAAGCTCCAACGTGCCTTGGTTGTTCCGCATCCATGCCTGGTGTTCTGACCCATATGCCCAATCCGGCTTGCCATCAAGACCGCAAGGTCCGTGGCATTGCCAATGGGGACTCATACCGCCATTCTCTACGCGCTCAAAACCGGGGTCCTTAACGAGGTTCGGGTGGATCACATTGCCATTCTTATCTACCTCGAATGCCATCTGGAAAATGTTGTAGGAGCCCCAGATTGACATGGCGAAATGCACTTCTGAACCTGAATTCCACGGGTGCATGTACGGTGCATACATTCCGGGATAATCCAGTGAGGTTGCCACTACTGTCTTGTCTGACCACGGGCCTTCCGGACGATCTGCCAGACGGTACACCACGTCAAAGATTCCCGCTTCGTCTGAATCAGTGGTGTACATCAGCATCCACTTGTTCAGGTAAGAGTTGTACTGCAAAGACAGTTCCGTCGTCGGAGCTTCAACGATGTCGACCGCGGCACCCTCGTCGGCACCCCACTCGCTGCCGTTCCAGTACTGGTACGCATCCTTTTCGAGGATCTTGTTCTCATCAACCCTGGCGATGCGGATGGCACCGAAGCGACCATTCGGCGTGCCCATCATGTAGACGAAGCCATCGCCTTGACCGTGAGCAAAGCCCACCATCTGAAAGTTATTGGACCACTTGTCATCGTTGGTCCACTGCGGGCCGTCGGTCGTATTCCAGGTTTCTCCCCCGTCATCGGAGTACGCGATACGGGAATAGTTCGTGAACCATTCTCCGGGGACGCCCCACTTATTGACGGACATGAACGCCAAATACTGCCGGCCGCCCACCGCGATGCCGCCGGTGGGAATAGTGGTGTGCTCGGTTTCAGGGATCTTGAGCGAGGGAATGATCTCCCGCGCTTTTCCGTTCTCATCGACCACGGCAGAATCGAACAGGATTCCGTCTTCAGCGAAGTTCCTGGTGGACGAACGCAGCAGTGCATTCGAACGCCAGTCTTCTCCGCCGCCACCATTGCCGCTCCATTCGCCGAAGGTGTCACCAACAGCGAATAACACATGACCGTGTCCGTCATCCCACATGATTCCAAGGTCGGTTCCCTGGATTTTCATGGTCTGGGCGGTGTTTGTAAAACCTTTAGCACCTGTCAGCTGAGCGACAACGCGTGCAGCCGAAGGATGAGCGTATGGCTTCTCCGCCTCGGGTGCGGCTGGATCGGCAGCGCACGCTGTTCCTGCCAGACACAGCGCGCCGGCGCATGCGCAGGCAGCAATGATTGCTCCTCGTCGAGTGAATAAGCAGCGCCCTGGTGGTGAGCTAGACTCACGCATAGCGTGTCCTTTCCTTGGATGGGTGTGTCGGCCGTGACCGTCGTCCTCATCGATGAGGACGCTCCTACTTCAGACCGGACATTTTGATGTTGCCAATGATCTGGCGCTGGAAAATAAGGAAGATGATGATCACTGGCGCCGCTGACAGGACAGAGCCCGCCATGAGTAAACCCAGTTCAGAGGTACGTTCCGAGCGGAACGTCGCAAGGTATTGCTGGAGCTGGTACTTCTCCGGGGACGTGATGGTCAGAATCGGCCACACGTATGCATTCCAGTATCCCAGGAAGGACGTGATGCCCATGACGACGAACGGAGGCTTCGACAGGGGCAGGAACAGACGCACGAAAATCTGGAAACGCCCGCACCCATCCAGCATGGCTGCCTCTTCGAGGGATGAGGGGATCGACAGGTAGAACTGTCGGATAAAGAAGATCATTCCCGCGTTCGCGATACCGGGAATAACCAGAACGGCCAGAGTATCCAGCATGCGTAACTTCGTCACAACGATGAAGCTGGTCAGCAGAATCGTCATACCCGGAATGAACATCGTCGTGATCATGACGACCCACAGGATTTTCTTGAAGCGGAACTCCAGGCGTGCGAACGCATAGGCAGCAAGTGAGTTGACGGTCAGGCTGGCAGTCATGAAGAGCAGCGCACCCAGAAGCGTCCACAGCAATGCGCGGATGAACGTGGGATCCTGCGCGATGCGCGCGTAGTTTTCCCAGTGCCACACTTCGGGGAAGAACTGGAAGGGGGTCTGAACAACTTCGGTCTTTGCCTTGAATCCTGCGATGACCATCCACAGCAGGGGGAACAGTGCAGCGAAGATGAAGATCGCACCGAACAGGCCTTTGATCAGGATGACCGGCCACCATTGTTTCCGGTGGAACTGCGGTGCTGCTGCCTGTTCTTTCTTCGTGGAGTCCGATGTCTCCATTGCGGTGCTGACACCCGTCGACGTTGACATTACTGACATGATTAATCCACCAGCTTCTCGGAGTTCACGAATTTGAAGATCAGTGCGGAGAGGGTTCCCAGAACCAGGAACATCAGCAGGGCTGCTGCAATCGAGTAGCCCACGTTCATGTCTCCGCGGAAGTGATTGAAGATGAACAGGTTCGGTGTGGTTGTCGAATCCAACGGCCCGCCGCCGGTCATGACCAGCGGGAGCTCGTACTGTTGGATCGCGCCGATAATGCCTGTTACCAGCAGATACAACCCCACATTCTTCATCTGCGGCAATGTGATGTAGAAGGTCTTTTGCCACCAGTTCGCTCCCTCGAGCGAGGCGGCTTCGTAGAACTCGCTGGGGATGTCAATCATGGCTGCCACCATGATCAGGGATGTGAGGCCCATTCCCAGCCAGATTGCCGGGACTGCGATGGCCAGAAGCGCCCACTGGGGGTCACCCAGCCATGCGATTGGTTCAACTCCGAAGAACCCGAGGAACCAGTTCAAAATGCCGCCGGAGTAGTCATAGATCAACACGAAGATGATCGAGGTAATAACGCCGGAAATAATGGTCGGCAGATAGATGCTGACCTTCAACGTGTCAGCAAATCTGCGCGACACAGATACGACAAGACTGGAAAAGAGGAATGCGAGAACCAACGTGGTGGGCACGGTGAACAGAACGAACATGAAACCGCGTTTAATGGCGGCGATAAACAGCGGGTCCTTGAGGACGTCCGTGTAGTTCTTGAACGCAACGAATACTGCGGGCTTGTAAAAGCTCCAGTCCTGGAATGACAGGTACGCTGCGTAAATTGCTGGCCACACCACGAAGATCCCGAGCAGCACAAAGGCGGGAAGGATCAAGAGGTATGCGAGTCGTCCATCACGGAAACGGAACTTCTTTGAGTCCTTCCGCACCTTTGTACTGGACATCGGGATTCCTTTCTTCAGCCTGGGAACAGTCCTATGACAGGGCTGAGTTACTTATCGCCGGGAGCAGGTGCTTTCTCGGGAAGGCTCTCACGATCGATCACGGTCTGGATCGCCTTCTCAGCAGTGTCGATCGCCTGGTCAGCGGTCGCGGCACCCTTCATCACGGTCTCCATCGCCGTGCCGACTGCCATCGAGACATCCCACGGGTAGGCAACGCTTGGAATGGCATCGGGAGCAATCTCAGTCATGATGACGTCTGACCACGGAGCGGACTTGGCCTCTTCAGTGGCGGCCACGCCTTCCTGAACGTCGTCGCGCGGAGGAATCTTGGTGAACTGGGTGGCAACATAGAACGGAACGAGGTTCTCAACGTCTCCGGCCAGAACCCATTCGAGGAACTTGCCTGCTTCTTCAGGGTGCTTGGCCTTTGCGTCAACAACCCACTTGAAGTCACCCAGTGTGGTGGTGGTTCGTCCCTCTCCGTTCGGTGAGCTCGGGAACAGGCCCAGACCCGTGTTCGTCAGCATGTCCTGGTAGTCGGAGCCAACCTCGGACATCATCCAGGAACCGGACACCTTGTAGGCCACCTTCTTTTCACCGAATTCCTTGGCTTCCAGGTAGCTGCCCAGAGGCTGCTTGGCCATGTAGCCGTTGTCCCACAGATCCTTGTAGAACTGCATGAGGTCACGGTAGCCCTGGTCGTTGATGTTCGGTGCGCTCCAGTCATCGGTCAGTGCGTTGTGTCCGGAAGCATTGAACTGCTGGCCCACAGATGCCCAGGCGAATGTGCCGGCATCAGATGCCGGGGAAATGCAGTACTGACCATCCGACAGGGTTGGCTGAATCTTCGCGCAGTTGTCGAGCAGATCCTGCCACGTCTTCGGTGCCTGCTCAGCGTCAAGGCCGGCAGCGGAGACCATTTCCTTGTTCCAGAACAGCACTGTCTGCGGCTCCAGAACCAGCGGGTATGCGTAGTAAGTGCCATCAATCTGGGAAACCGAACGTGCCAGGTCGGTCATCTTGTCCAGGCCTTCCTTGGACACGATCGAATCCAGATCGTGGAACTGAGCGGCATTCACGCCGTCATTGAGCGGTCCGGCGAAGGTGTAAATGTCGGGACTCTTGTTTGCTGCCTGCGCCGACTTCATCTTCTGATCCCACGCGTCGGCCGGTACTTCGGTGTCGACTACGGTGATCTCGTCCTGCGCTTCGTTGAACTTCTGAACGATGTTCTTGTACCACTCATTTTCCACGGGGGTGAATGTGCGGTGCCAGAATTCAATGGTCGTGCCGCCCTCGGATGATGACCCCGAGGCTGCTGCGCCGCTTTCTGAACCTGCGGGTTCACCTGGCGTTCCCGAGCCACATCCTCCTACGAGAACAGATGCCAAGGTGAACGACGCAATCCCTGCCCACGCCCACCTGCTCTTTCCTGAATTCATGGTGTCTCCTCTTCGATATGACTCAACGTTGAGTCCGTTAGTCCTATCTCGCGTTGTGATGATCTTTGAGCATTCCACCAGTGGAAAACTCGCTGATTATGGCACCTGGAAGCCAATGGCTAATTGACCCTGACTACCTGGTGCTCTACACTATACAGTAATCGATTACAACTCGTGAAATTTCGACACACATTGTGATATTTTCTCAGGAAAGGCGATCAACGATGCTCTCCCCCTTGACAGGTCTGACCACAATTCGCAACGTAGCCACTCGCTCCATCTCTCCGGAAAACTTCGACGGCACACCTGGGGATGGCGGCCGTGCGACCGAGGGAACCGGTGCGGAATGCGCACGCGACCTGGGACCCACGTGGAAGATCTCCCCCAGTATCGACGTTCCGGCTCGCGGCACATTCGAGCTGGCCAACATCTCAGGTGCCGGATGCATCACTCATATCTGGATGACCGCTCACACCTCACTGTGGCGTCGCCTGGTCTTCCGCTGCTACTGGGACGGCAGTGACGAACCTGCCGTTGAGGTGCCCTACGGCGACTTCTTCTGCAATGGCTGGTCCGTGTTCTCGCAGGTTAATTCTGTTCCGATCGCCGCCAACCCGCACGGTGGTTTCAACTCCTACTGGCCCATGCCGTTCAAGTCCGGTGCTCGCCTGACACTGGAGAACACCTCCGACGAGGATGCCCGCGTCTACTACCAGATCACCTACGACATTGACGAGGGTGACTCATCCGCCGCTGACGGCGCAGCCGCCAAGGATGATATCGCCTACTTCCATGCGCAGTGGCGCCGCTCCAACCCCCTGCCGACGCTCACCACACACCCGATTCTGGAAAACATCGAGGGCCAAGGGCACTACGTGGGCACCTACATCGCATGGTCAGTCAATGACAATGGCTGGTGGGGCGAAGGCGAAATCAAGTTCTACATGGACGACGACACTGACTATCCCACGATCTGTGGCACCGGCACTGAGGATTATTTCGGTGGTGCCTGGAACTTCGATGTCCCCGGCCGCGGATACACGACGTTCTCCACGCCGTATTTGGGAATGCCGCAGGTCATCCGCCCCGATGGCCTGTATATCGCCAATCAGCGTTTCGGAATGTACCGCTTCCATATTCAGGATGCAATCCACTTCTCCAAGGGACTGCCGCGCGTCGACATTCAGGCTTTGGGCTGGCGTTCAGGTGGCCGCTACCTGCCGCTGCATGACGACATCGCCTCGACCGCCATGTTCTACCTGGATCGTCCGGTCACGAACCGTCCCGAGGCGCCGACCTACGATTCCATGGAGGTCCACCTGGGAGCAGCTCCGGCCACTGACCTGGCCTAGTGTCATAGCCTTCCTGTCAGCGTCGGGCTTTTGCCTAGCGCTGACAGCTCGGACACCAGAAGAGACGCCTCGTAGCCATCAGATCCTCCGCAACGGGAGTGCCGCAACGCAGGCACGGCCTACCGGTGCGGTGATAGACATACCAGCGTGATGCTTCAGGATCACCCTCAAGGGGTGGTTCCGGAGCATCCTCGTCGCTCACTGTTTCGATTCTGCCCACTTCAAGGCCGTGTGCCATGAGTGGGCAGATCGTTTTCCACAGCAGGCTCAGGCGCGCCTCGGCCACTCGGTTGCCTCGGCGTCTGGGATGAATCCCCGTAATGAACAGCGATTCTGCGCGGTAAATGTTCCCAACGCCGGCAATCACAGACTGATCCATAACCAGTTCGCCGATGGTGCGCGATCGTGAGCGGATCGCATCGATGAAGGCGCGCTCCAGGTCGGGACGAGTCAACGCGTGGGGTGACAGCGGATCGGGACCCAGACGCCGCAGCACCTGGCGCTGTTCATCAGGTGTGATGACTTCGCAGCGATTGGGACCTGACAGGTCGGCGACCGCGTCATCTGTTTCGATGCGGACCCTGACCTGGCCAACCGGCTCGGGTGGAGTCCATCGGCCGTACTCGTCCGTTGTGCCGTTGTCGCCAGCCAGCCGCGGAGCTCCGATCGATACCGGAACCTCCACCGATTCACCGCCATATAAACGCCACGACCCATACAGACCCAGGTGGACATGCAGCCACAGGTCGTCGGTATATGCCACCTGCGTACCGTCGGGGTGTCCCTCGCGTACCGGTCCGGGCGCGCTCAACTGCATGAAGAAATGCTTGCCGTGCGCACGAACCGACGTCACTATCCTGCCGTTGATCAGGCGTGCTCCGCCGGCGAAGCGCCCCTGCGGCGATGACACCCGGACCGCACGTCCGACAAACAGCGTGTCGAACGTGCGGGTCAGAGCATGAATAACGTCGCCTTCAGGCATAGGTTCTCGCCACTACCAATCTGGCAGTGCGCGGCTAGTTCTTCGGCAGAACCAGGTTCACCAGTTTAGGTGCGCGCACAATAACTTTCAGCGGCTCACGTCCATCGAGGATGGCGCGGATCGGCTCCAGGTCGAGCGCGCGAGTGCGCAGATCGTCCTCGTCAATTGAGGGCGATACATCGAGGCGGGCACGAACCTTGCCGTTGACCTGCACGATCGCAGTAATCGTTTCTTCTTCGAGCAGTGATTCGTCCTCAACGACCGGGAACGGTTCACGTGCGAGCGACTCACCGTGCCCCAGTTTGTGCCACAGTTCTTCAGCGATGTGCGGCGCAACAGGGCTGACCATCAGCACCAGGGGTTCGATGATTTCGCGCGGTACCGCATCCATCGACGTGATGTGGTTATTCAACACGATCATGCGGGCAATGGCGGTGTTAATGCGCAGGTTCTCGAACTCAACCGTCACATCCGCGATCGTGCGGGCCAGCAGTTTGCGCGTGGCCAGATCGGCCGGTTCGTCACTGACAGTGACCTCACCAGTTTCTTCATCGAGGACATTGCGCCACAGGCGCTGCAGGAAGCGCTGAGATCCAACGACGGCTCGCGTCTCCCACGGGCGGGAAATATCCAGCGGTCCCATCGACATCTCATACACTCGCAGCGTGTCCGCGCCATAGTCCTGAGCGAATTCGTCAGGTGTGACAACGTTCTTCAGGGACTTGCCCATCTTGCCGTATTCCTGTGTGACGGGCTCACCCTTCCAGGTGAATCCGCTTTCCTCGTCGCCCGTCACTTCATCGGCCGGCACGTATGCGCCGCGTGAATCCGTGTAGGCGTAGGCCTGGATGTAGCCCTGGTTGAACAGCCGGTGGAACGGCTCAGATGCGCTGACGTATCCCAGGTCGAAGAGGATCTTCTGCCAGAAACGCGCATACAGCAGGTGCAAAACGGCGTGTTCGACGCCACCGACATACAGGTCTGCACCGCCGGATTCGCCCGGGTTGCGCGGCCCCATCCAGTACTGCTCATTGACCGGATCAGCGAAATGTTCGGTGTTATTCGGGTCGCCGTAACGGATTTCGTAAGCGCACGAGCCAGCCCAGTTCGGCATGGTGTTCGTGTCACGACGATACGTCTGTTTGCCTTCACCCAGATCCAGTTCAACGTCCAACCAGTCCGTTGCCCGACCCAGCGGTGCTTCCGGCTCAGACGCAGCATCGTTCTCATCGAATGTGCGCGGCGAAAAGTCATCAATTTCCGGCAGGGTGACGGGGAGCATCTCATCAGGCAGCGCGTGCACGCGGCCATCAGCCGAATACACCACGGGGAACGGTTCACCCCAGTAGCGCTGACGTGAGAACAGCCAGTCACGCAGGCGGTACGTCACGGTTTTCTTGCCCAGGCCGCGTTCTTCCAGCCACTGTGTGATGCGCTCAATGGCTGCTTCCTTGCCCAGACCGTTGAGGTCCACTTCCTCATTGGCCGAGTTGGTGATGACACCGTCACCGACCCACGCGGCTTCGTCGCGGTCGAAGTCTTCGGGTGGGGTGATCGTGGTGATGATGTCCAGGTCGAAACGACGTGCGAAGTCAAAGTCACGCTGGTCGTGCGCGGGCACAGCCATAATCGCGCCGGTGCCGTATCCCATCAGGACATAGTCGGCCACAAAAATCGGGATGCTCGTGCCGTTAACAGGGTTGGTGGCGAAACGCCCGGAGAACACGCCTGTCTTCTCCCCTGCTTCGGCGGTTCGCTCCGCATCCGTCATGCGTGCAGCGCGTTCACGGTAGGCTTTCACAGCCGTAGCTGGTGTGGCGTATCCACCTGTCCACGCTTCGCGTGTTCCCTCGGGCCACTCGGCAGGCACGTTCAGGTCAGCAGCGTCGCCCTCGTCCCCGAGCAGGGGGTGTTCGGGGGCAACGACCATGAATGTTGCGCCAAAAAGCGTGTCAGGGCGGGTGGTGAACACATCGAGCCGCGTGCCGTCAGCGTCAAATGTGACGCGCGCGCCGGTGGAGCGGCCAATCCAGTGATGCTGCATTGAGCGCACCTTGTCCGGCCAGTTCACTGTGTCCAGGTCAGCGTCCAGGCGGTCAGCGTAGGCAGTGATTCGCATCATCCATTGGCGCATGCGCTTGGTAAAGACTGGGAAATTGCCGCGCTCGGAGCGTCCCTCGGCGGTGACTTCCTCGTTGGCGAGCACGGTGCCCAAGCCGGGAGCCCAGTTCACGGGCGCCTCGTTGATATAGGCCAGGCGGTAGGAATCGAGCACGCGGGCCTGTTCGATCGCTGTCAGATCGTCCCACGCCTTGTCGAATGTTTCCTCGCCCTCAGATGTGGCGATCGGGCGCGTGCCGGAGCGGAATTCGTCTTCCAGTTCGCTGATCGGACGGGCGCAGCCTTTCGTGCCGGCCGGGTTCGTCGCTTCAGTGTCATACCACGCGTTGAAGATCTTCAGGAAGATCCACTGCGTCCAACGCACAAACAGGTCATCGGTTGTAGCAAATGAGCGGCGCTTGTCGTGCGACAGTCCCAGGCGCGCCAGTTGGCGACGCATATTCGCAATGTTGTCGTATGTCGTGATGCGCGGATGTTGGCCAGTCTGGATGGCGTACTGTTCAGCGGGAAGACCGAATGCGTCGAATCCCATCGTGTACAGCACGTTAAAGCCGCGCATGCGCTGGAAACGTGCGATCGTGTCAGTGGCGATATAGCCCAGTGGGTGTCCAACGTGCAGGCCTTTGCCTGACGGGTAGGGGAACATGTCGAGCAGGAAGTAAGGGGTCAGTTGCGCCAGTGGCCCTTCAAGGTCTCCGGTTGGGTTATCGGCATTGAATGTGCCACGGTCATCCCACTGCTTGTGCCACTTGTCTTCGATGGCGTTGGCCATCTGTGCGGTGTAGCGGAATTCCGGCTCCGAACCTTGATTCTGGCTCATTGATGGATCCCTCTCGAATTCTTCGGTCATGCTCGTCAAATTGGCCTGTTGCCAACCACTTAAGGGTATCTCATCGCGCCACTGGCTACCGGATTCGTTCAGCGTACGATCGGGCGCAGGTGCGGAGGGGTATCGCGACGAGGGTGGCCCATGCGGGCGCAAGATGGGTGACAATAGAGCCATGAGTACAGCATTTGAGAACATCATTGATGGAACATGGTCGGGACGCTTCGCATGGGCTGACGACGTTTGTGTTGTTTTTGCCACCATTGAGCCGATCCGCGCTGGTCACATGCTGGTGGTGCCGCGCCACCCTTACCCGTCGTGGACGGACGCGCCGGTGGAGGTTGCCGAGCACCTGATGCGCGTGGCTCACATCATTGGGCGAGCACAGATCGAAGCCTTCGACGTGGAACGAGCCGGCCTGATCATTGCCGGTTTTGAGGTACCTCACACCCATCTGCATGTGATCCCCATGAAGTCGGAAGCAGATATTGCATTCGCCAATGCTGCTCAGGCTAGTGATGATGCCCTCGACGATGCTACGACGAGGGTGCGTGAGGCACTGGTGGGCCTGGGGTACGAGGCGAACGTGCCGCCGTCGATGGGGTCAGCTTCCCTGAGCTAGCTCGGGTGCGCGGCTGCGACAGTTGGCGCGCGATTGCGCCCGTTACTGTTCGACGTGAAGATCGTCGGGGTCGGTGGCTACGAAAATGGCATCTGCGGCCACGTCACCGATTTCGACGGTATGCGCGCGCTCTTCACCAGATTCACGCACGTCAAGTGTGAGTGTTCCCAGCGCAGGTGAGCGGCGCACCACCGTGATACGGGCATCCAGGGCGATCCCCCTGCTGGCCAGATCGCGCAGCATCTGCGGATGGCCATCTGAGATTCGCACGATGACCGTGTCAGTTCCTTCGACAACGTCAGACAGCGGCATCATACCGGGAGCCAGGCGAGTGCCGTCAGGAGCCGGAATCGGGTCGCCATGTGGGTCGCGCATCGGGAAACCAAGCGCACGGTCGAGGTGCTCAAGCAGCGTCTCGGAGACCGCATGTTCAAGGATTTCTGCTTCTCGGTGAACTTCGTCCCACTCAAAGTCGAGCTTTTCGTACAGGTATGTTTCGAGGAGGCGGTGTCGGCGCACCACACCTACTGCTATTGCGCGGCCTTTTTCGGTCAGGTGAACCTTGTGGTATGGCTCATGTTCAACCAACCCCTGGTCTTTGAGCCTTTTGACGTTTTCAGATGCCGTTGATGCGACGACCCCCATTCTGGCGGCAAGATCGTTCACCGACACTCCGGCACCACTCCACTCCCCTGCGGAGTAAATGGTCTTCAAGTAGTCCTGCGTCATTTGCGTGATGGGCACGTCACGCAGATCGTCGTGGTGTTCCATCAGCCCTCCAGGTTTGTCAGTGTCAAAGACGCGTTGGCGCTCCGGTTCTTACTGTAGATGCCCATGCGCGCCTGTGCATGCGTCCTGCAGATGTGTCCTATCGCCTACTTTTCAAGTTGTCTGAAGCCCCTTGACACGAGTACAGTATTACTTCGTTACGAGACGTAGCGCCGTTAGCTCAATTGGCAGAGCAGCTGGCTCTTAACCAGCGGGTTGGGGGTTCGATTCCCTCACGGCGCACTTTTTATGCTTCCGCTCCTCCGAGAGAATTTGTCACCTCTTCATGCTTCTTCGGTCACGTGCACGTCTTGGCGGTCGACACCAAAGCCTGCACAGATACTGCGCAGAGTGAGCCGAGGGTCGGCCATGGTTGGCGTCTCAATGCGCATCCCCGTCATCGAGATCGGCGAGGCGATTGTCGTGATCCCCGTTCGAGTAGCTGACGCTGGATCGAGTGCGGATGAAACACATTGCGCATGAAAAGAGCGTCCGAACTTTCCGCCAGCAGCCTCAGCTCTTCGACAAACGGCTCATCAAGACTCATCAACGACACAGCCTTGTGCCTTCCTCACACACGTTATTCCTCGACGATAAAGGCTTCCAAAGCCGGACGACCATCAGGATCCAGGAAAGAGTCAAGAAGATCCCGAACCGGAATATCACAGATATAAGAAAACAGCACAGTCTCTGAATAGTCGTTGACGAGATCGTCATGCATACGCATCGGTAGGACCTGGCCAGCTGGCGTCTTAAGAGTGTACGTGTACTTTTCTACCTCCACCAGTTCATATCCGGGCCGCTGCTCGTAGGTATAACACGGAAAGTACAAGGACGCACAGTCAGCTCTTACGCGGAACGCCTCGCCTGCTTGGTAAATAAGCCAGCGAGTAGGCAGTTCAAGATCCGGGGAAAAGAACGTAAACTGGATACCCCCGCTTCGGGAGCTTTCCCCGTATGCGAACTGCCCGTCCTCAAGCTGAGCCACGTGATAGACAGGGTCCTCGTCGTTGTAACTGAGGCTGACTGAATTCGGATGAAACACATTACGCATGAAAAGAGCGTCCGAACTTTCCGCCAGCGGCCTCAGCTCCTCGAAAAACGGCTCATCAAGACTCCTGAGCGTCAATATTGCATCATCCCTTATTCTTAAGACATGTGAGGGAGTCTTATCCTTCATTATACGGTCTGAACATATGAGAGCCATCCAGCTCTGGGTGGAGCCTCCGCTCTCAGAGTTTTCTTGCGTTGGCTCTAAGGGGCAAGGAATTGGGAAAGCGAAGGTTCTCCGTTTGCGTTGGTCACTGAATCGACCAGGTCGTGTACCTCTATGTCATGAATGTGAGAGTAGCGCACGCATTGGGAGACGTCATGTACAAGGTCGTCGCTCATCTTCATCGGCAGAAGTTCGCCATCTGGAGCTCGCAGAGTCGAAAGTGTGCGCGTCAAGCGGTGGAGAGCATATCCTTCCCGTATCTGACTAGTTCGGTGAGGAATGGAGAACTGCAGGTAGGCGCGAGCGTATCGATAGGGGAAGCTGGCGTTTAAGATAAGCCAGCGTAGGGCAATCTGTGCGTCCATAGTGACAAGTGAGAAGGAAATAGGACCACCTCGACCGCTTGAACCGAATGCGAAAGATCCGTCGTTGTGGTGTACCACGTGGAGGGCGGGGTCGCCATAGTCGTAGCTCAGCGTGACAGATTCATGTGCTACCTCGTTGAGTGCAAATCGGGCCCATCGGCATTCAGCTAAAGGCCGTAACTCATCGAAACTCAGTGTATCCATTCGAGGAGAATTCCTTTCTCTATGCACTCTGCAATTGACACCATTTCACCTCGTTCATTTAAGAAGATGAATTGCTTACCTCCGCCTTCAAATCCTAATGCGGGGGCGATTGTACCCTCTTCAACAGAGTAGCCACGAGGCAGTTCACCCAGCTGATAACCGTAGAGACGGTCATGAGCTTTCGGAGGCGGCATTGATCGCTTTTCAAATGGAATATGACGGCCTTCAGGTGCCGATGCGACGAATTGTCCCCCTGGATGACCGATCCGGTCGACGAATCGTCCATACTTTTCCTTGATTTGTTGAAGGCTGCTATGGCGCACAACTGAGTCAGGCAAGGCGCCGTTTGTATCTTGAAATCTATAATTCGGAACACCTCTCGAGTTTAAATTCTTTGAAGCCCACGCGTCGTAGGTCGGATACGGCTCTCCGTGCGCGTTCTTCCCAAATGGCGCGGGGCTTGTGTCCCAATGGGGGGTTGCGTCGGAGCGATGCAAGGAAAACTCGGTATATTGAGCTGGGTCTACGTGAGGGGCAGAAGCGTTGATGCGTGTCGAGGGTGTGTCTGCGCCTTTGCGGAGGAGCCTGTTGAGGGTGTCAGAGAACTTCCTGAACAACTCGGTGAGCTTGCCGAGCAGTCCCTTGAGATTCTTGACTGAATCAATGACCTTGTGAACAGTTGTGCTGATCCTGGATGTCATCGTGGCAACACTGGTGGATATTTGCGCCGCGATTGCGGGAATACCCAGCCCAGCGGTGGCAACCGCTTCGATAATGGCGGATGCGAACTTGCCGATGATTTCAGATAGAGCATCACGCACCAGGTCGTGAACAATCTGAACAAGCGTGGCAGCAACGTTAAGAGCCTGCCCCATCGCGCTGGCCCACTTGCCTGCCTGCTCAATCAGCTTGCCCAGGTCGGCTTCCAAGACGGTGATCGCGCTGATGGTTTGCCCGCTCATAGATGACAGGTCAGAGCGCGTATACCCGGCCAACTGCTGGGAGCACGCGGACAGCTGAGTGTTAATGTTGCCCCACGTCTGAGCATAGGCCGCAACCTGGTCCGCATCGCCAGTGAACTCATCGAGCCACTGATCCAAAGGGTGAACATGCTCAAGCACCCATCCGGCACCCATCGCGATCAGCGAACCGATCGGGTCAGCGATAAAACTGGCCGCATCACCTACAGCAGCGAAAGCAGCCATACCGCCACTGACCCAGCTGCCTGAATTGAACGCGCCAACCAGCTGCTCGCCGTCTTCAAGAAGAAACGTGCCGGCAAGCGGGCTGGTCGAGTCCTGACGCTGCGCCACCAAAGGATTAGCCACGCCGACCTCGCTTCCCCCACACGCTCACCTCATTGTTGAAGGAGCGTGCCAGCTCGTCTTCGTGAGCAGTAAAATCCTCCACAGCAATACCCAGCTGACTGCACAGCCGGTCCAACGCGCTCGACGCGCTTGACAGCGCGTCACGCGCCTGACCTTCCACGAGCGACAGGGGCGGGACCAAAAAAGGCGAACACAACACGCCGAACGCACCATCACCCACACCGACCTGAACGGACGCATCACGGGCCATCTGAATTCCCTGCCCCACGTGAGCGACATGACACCGGTGCTCATCAAGCTGGTCAGTGTTAATACGCAGATCACCAGTCATTGGTCCGCAAGCTTTCGCACAGTCGGCGAATCAGCACCGAAGATCTCTGAGGCCACAGCAACCATCTGGGTGCGCACATCGCTCAACGCTGCCCTGTACGCCTCCATCACGCTGGACGTCAACTGGCTTTTCGACAAGGTCGACACCTGGGCGGCGAACTCAATCCTGTCAAGATGACCACTGTGATCCACATGCACCGTGACAATACGATCACGGCTCGAACCACTCCCACACGTATCCTCAGCCCGGCGCTGAAAACTCACCGCCGCTTGGGCATGACGCTCAGCGCCCGCCACCTGACAGTCAACCGCATCATGCGCCCCATCAAATTCATCCACACAACGTATATACGAGTTTGCACGGCATCCCGTCCATGAAACACACGTCACACCTTCAGCCGACACGCGCATAGAGCTGTCGCGCCTCGTTTGGGACACGGGCACCTGCCCTCCAGACCTGCAGGCGCAGACCGTCCCTGTACGACTCAGTCGATGCCGAGTTCCCTGCGCAGACGCTTGACGTGGCCTGAAGCCCTGACGCCATATTGTGCAAGGGCAATTGTGCCGTCAGGGTTGACGACAAATGTGCAACGTTTTGGTCCCAGAATTTTGCGGCCGAAACTCATTTTTTCGCCAAAGGCCCCATAGGCGTCAATCACGGTGCCTTCCGGATCTGACAGCAGCGGAAATGTCAGTAACTGGTTTGCCTCGAACTTTTCCAGCGCCGCCATGTCATCCTTGCTGATGCCGACAACCTCATATCCTGCGCCCTGCAGCGAGGCCAGCGAGTCACGAAAATCGCACGCCTCGGTGGTGCATCCGGGCGTGAACGCACGCGGGTAGAAGTACACCACCACGCCGCGTGCAGCACGAGCCAGCATGTCAGTCAGTGACACAGTGCCGTGCGTGGAATCCAAAGTGAATTCAGGAGCCTTGTCCCCCACCTTCAGTTCAGCCATGGCAGCCTCCTCATGTGTCCGCCGTATTTGTCCGTCGTCATCCACCACTGTAGGTCACGCCCGCTGCGAGCGCTCATGAAGGAACCATCCTGCCGCATCACGGCAACGCTAGAATCCTTTGGACTGCAGCCATCTCATCAGTTCACGTGTCCTGGCCTCCCAGTAGTCATCCCGGTCAGCCGCGTCGCCCTCGTGCCTCCTATCGAGTTTCCTGCTGTCAATGGCATCCACGATCACCCCGTCACGCAGGTAGACGATCCGGTCCGCGCGCGCAGCGCACACCGGGTCATGTGTCACCATGACAATGGTGGTGCCATCCTGATGTGCTTCCTCAAGCGCCTCCAGCACCTCACCGGTCATGGAGGTGTTCAGCGCACCGGTTGGCTCGTCAGCGAACACGATCGATGGCTGGGTGGCGAGTGCGCGACAGATGGTGGCGCGCTGGAGCTGTCCCCCGGATACCTGGGTGATCTCATGATCAGCTACTGCGCCAATGTCGAATCGCTCCATCAGTGCGTCGACGCGTTCCTCGGCCGCCCTCGTCCCTGACCGTCCGGCAGCTTTCAAGGCGGGCAGCGCAATGTTGTCGCGAATCGTAAAGTTCTTCAGGAAGTGCGCCTGTTGGAAAACGAAACCCATCTCGTGCAGGCGCACGTGGCTCATCTGCTGATCGTTCAACTCGGTGAGCTCATGCCCTGCCAGTTCGACGGAACCGCCGGTGGGTCGATCCATTCCGCTCATGCAATACAACAATGTGGACTTCCCCGAACCTAACGCCCCCATCACGGCCACGAACTGTCCGCGCGGCGCCTCCAGGTCGATGCCTCGCAGCACCTGCGTGGGCGGCTCCGTCGTCGAAAAGGTCTTCGTCAGGCCCTGCACGCGCAGCAGCGTCTGCCCCGCCTGCTGTGTGTGATCTGCAGGTTCGCGCGCTTCCATGTTGTCTGCGGCCATGCGCATTGTTGCCCACACCAGACCAAGTGCAACGGCGCAGATAATATTGCCGATCGCCATCAGGCGTGTGCGGTCAAATCGATCGGCAAGCACTCCGGCGGGCGGTGCCAACAGGACGGCGGGCAGGAACCCTGCCAGCGTGATCAGCGCGACCGACGTGCTCAAGCCGGTGTGCTGGTAGGCATAGATGGTCAGAGCGAACGGTGTCAAGCCGTTGCCAGTCTTGGCGATCAGCTGCGCCACCCAGATCAGGGCGAAGCGGCGTCGGCCTTCGCGTTCGTGTGAGTTGGTAAGCGTCGGAGTACTGGTCGGTGCAGACGAGTTAGCCCCTGAGGCCCGCCAGTTGGTGGCGGCGCGTCGGTTGGAGAAGGCGTGCCGGTGGGTGCAGCGGTACTCATCTCAGTCGCGTCCATCCAACATGGCTTGCGAGGCAGTCGCGCCACCCTCGGCGTTCGTGCTCTTTCCCTCGGTCAGTGCGCCGTCGGCCTCCCTCGTAGCTTCGCTCCAGCCGTACACCATTGCTCGCAGCGCATAGTCGTATTGACGGTCTGCATCGTAGCGCCACCCGCTGTTGAACACGGCTGCGAGGTGCGGAAACGAGGCTGGAAGTACCGTTTGGTGGCTCATCTGGTCGGCCTCGCCGCCCACTGGCTCCCCCGCCTCTGCGAGGACATGGCCAACCGTGTAGTTCACCAGAGCGTTCAGCTGGTCAGCGGCCTGGGAGTTCACAGGCATTCCTGCCTCCGCGAGAGACGTCAGCAGGCGTTCCATCAGGGCGAATAGTTCCGGTCCGGTTGCGGGGCGTGTGCCGACGATTGAGATGGCACGAGGGTGTCTGAGCAATGCGCGTCTCAAAGTGTGCATCACAGCGACCAGGTGCTCGCGCCACGAAGGTGTTGTCTGGGCGGCTGCCGGTACGGTGACGTCGCGCCACATGACCTCCATCAGGCCGTCAAGCACCGCCACCTTGTTGGAAAAATGCCGGTAGATCATCATCGGATCGACGCCGAGATCGCGTCCGAGCCGTCGCATGGTCAGTGCGTCGATACCGTCGTCGTCCACGATCTGCATGATGTATCGACGGGGAGGCCCCACAAGTCCTTCCTCCTCATCGTTCGTCGCACACAGGTCGGGACAACCGTCCAGCATGTCAGCGCGCAAATTCCGCTGCGATAGACAGCTGCTGACCAGCATCAGGGCTCTTGAGCAGCGCCAAGCTTGAGGCCGCTTCGGACAGTGTGTCGCGCATATTCAGCAACAATTTGCTCCGGCGCTGCTCGGTCCTGTGTCGGCGACGGTGGGTTTTGTCATGCCGGTGTGGTAAGCGGTGCCTTCGAAGGTGACGGGCACGTATGTGCCGTCGATCTGGACCCATTTGCCGTCTCCGTAGGTGGGGTCTGCCATGACGGTGACCTTGTCGGAGATGGTGCCGTTGTCACCGACTTTGGGGTCGGCCACGGTGGTGGCTTGGGGCTGGAAGTCGAAGATGACATTCCAGGTCGGACCGTCAACGTCACGGTACTCAGGGTCGTTGTGCGGGCGGTTGCCGTACGAGAGTGTGTCCTGAACGTTGCCGTTCGTGTCATACTTGGTCAGCGTGACGCGGCCGCCCTCATATCGTGCCTTGGATGAGACTTTGCCGTTTCCGGTGGAGCGCCACTCCAGACTGATCGGCGTGGTGCCGGTCTTACCGCTCCAGGTCGCCTTGCCGGTCGACTTGAACACAGCAGGACCATTGAGTGTGACAGACACGTTGCGCCCTGCGACCCAACCGCCGGAAGCGTTTTGAATGCCAATGTTGTTGATGACGCCTTCGCGCTGCTTGTCACCGGTGTACCCAGGGGACTTGAAGCCAACAGGCGCACTGTTGCGTGCTTCACTCGCGTACTGCTGTGCCAGGCGATCCACCTGGGGATGCTGGGAGCGGATCACACTGACCATTGTCGCCACGCGTGAAGAGCCACTGACTGCGCCCAAACCCTGCTCGTAGTTCGCATGAACAAGGTACGAGATCGCGGCACGCGAATCGGCGGTCGCAATGTGCTCCTTGTTTTGCAGCACCCACGCCAACTGGGGTGTGGTGAGCCGAAGTTCTGCGGGCTGACCGTTATCTCGCACGGTTCGCAGTGTCTGGACGGTGACCGCATTCCCACGCGTCGGAGATGGGACACCCTTTTCAATACACCATGCAAGCCAGTTGGCCCCATTGGGGTTTTCCAGTGCGCCGAACCATACCGGCCCCATCCCCAAAATACCGTTGACCTCGTAGCCGGGTTCTACCTGGCCGGGGAAATCAGCAGCTTTCGCGGGTTGGGGCGAGATCAGCATGGCGAAAGTGACAAAGAGCGCGGCACACATAGCGGTGATTTTCTTTCCGCCTTGCGCCACCAGGCGGCTGTATGAACCACCCCGTAGTCGAACCATCGTTATCCTCCTGTTTCGTATTCGCAGACGGCAAACAACCGCCTCACTCATGCGTAATGCGACAAACACATCTGGAGGCACAAAAAGCTCTCGAACAGACCAAGCTGAACGGGAGCCAATCGGGATGGATTCTCAGTTGCAGGGAACCTCCCATCCGTTGCCCGATGTATCCGCCTCGGAACAATAGTCCTGCTCGTTAGTAACCCATCCGCCGCTGGTGTTTCCGCCGCTGGGCGCGGGAGTGCTCGGGGCTGGTGCGGGCGCAGAGTAGTCCGGCTCCACGTAGCCGCCGCCCGACGTGTAGTCAGGCTCCGAATACGTCGGCTCCACGTAACCGCCAGCAGGCTCACTGGCCGCAGCCTTCGCGTCCTCGGCCTTCTTCCACGCGGCGTGAGAATCCGACACCTTCTGAGCAGCAGCCTTCACCTGGCCGGTCATCTCAGTCAGTTTCGCGCTCATCTCGTCAAACGGGTCAGCCGTCTCACCGCTCACAGCATCAGCCTGACCGATCAGGGCTGTCGCCTCGTCTACCACTTGTTGCGCCTGGGTGCGTGTCGCCTCGTCACTGACTTTGCCGGTCGTGTCGGACAGAACCTTGATTGCTTTGTCTACTTCCGCCTTGAGGCCGTCGCGCGCAGCCACCATCAGGTCTTTCGCGTGGGAGGCCATTGCGGAGCGAACCTTGTCACTGGCAGTGTCAATTTTCTGGGCGGCACTGGTGAACACTCCAGCCGAATCGTTCAATGACTGCGCACCATCAGCCAGCTCACGGGTAGTGCCCGACTGGGCGGCAGGCATCGTCAGTGCTGCTCCCTCGTCCAGTGCAGCGCGAAGGTCAGCCCGGCTCGAATCATCGTCAGCCACCTTGCCCTCCGAGTCGGCATACAGCTGCTCACCCCCACTGATCGCGTCCGTCAGGGACGTGTATGCGCCAGTGGCAGCAGACTGCGCCGCGTCAAACTCGCTGCGCGCCTGGCTTGCCGCGTGAGAGCGGTAGGCGCTCACGCCAATAATCGCCACCACCAGTGCGACGACAACCGCGACGCACACCGCCACGACCATAGCCTTGCGGTTCTTCACAAGCCGCGCAAACACGCCGTTTTCTTGAACTCCACCACTCGTACTCATTGCCCTCACGTGACCTTTCTTTTACCCGAGTAAGTTTTGGATTCACCCGAGTTGTGGGACGAGAACACTCCACACGCCGCACACGAACGCCATTCACACGATCCGCGCGCATCAGTGCACTCATAGCATAGCCAACTTCTTATGTAGCATGATCAAGTATGACAGCATTCCGAAAACCTCCGCCCGCAACCTTTCGTACAGAGGGGCCGGCCGAGGCGGCGCGATCGTTCAGTACACATTCCCCTAGATTCAAGACAAATTGTGCACATACCCCTAAAACTGCCGCGCAACGGTGCACATACCCCTAGATTTAAAGCAAATTTTGCACATTCCCCTAGCTAAACTCCGTGCTGCCGGGTAGGCCAACAAGGAACAAGGCTCTGACCAGCGGTTATAGAAATAGCGCGGAAACCGGATCACGAAGATTTAGGGGAATGTGCACTTTCGCGCTACTTTTTAGGGGCATGTGCACGGGAAGGCCCAAGATTTAGGGGTATGTGCATGCCGACCACTTAAATCTAGGGGAATGTGCACTTTCGCGCTACTTTTTAGGGGCTTGTGCACACCGGGCACTGGCAGAGCAGTAGCGTCAGTGCATTAGGAAGTTTATGAAGGACCGGACACGCCCACCCCATACACATATTTCGGGCATTAGCCCCGGATCGGGCCACCGCCACACACAAAAAAGCCGGGACACCGCCAACACAATGTCCACGATGTCCCGATACATCACAAGAGTGCGCGAGGGGGGACTTGAACCCCCACGTCAAAGACACTGGAACCTAAATCCAGCGCGTCTGCCAATTCCGCCACTCGCGCGCGACATTTATCTTACGCGGCATCTATTCTAACGGTTTCTAGCTGGCACGAGCTCCCTCATGGCTCACACCCCGCGAGACACCGGACACACTCCCCCGCCGAGCGGTCGACTCGATCGTTGCTTCAGCGATCACCTGCGTGCCTCGGTACAGCACCAGCGACTGGCCCGGAGCCACGCCGCGGATCGGATCAGCCAGATCCACACTCAGTGCAGGCGCAGCGTCGCCCTCGTCAATATGAACCCCGGCGACAACGGAGGGCGTTCCGTGAGCGCGCACCTGCGCGGTCAGGACATCCTCGGGGACATCTGCCAGCATCCGTCCGGCCAACGCAGACCCGAACGCGACGGTCGCCTCCTGATCAACAGTGGCGAGGGAGCGCGGCGCCATCCACACCACGTCGGTGGTCGAAATGTGATCCACGCTCAGCAATTCAGCAGGCCCCACGATCACCTGATTGGATTGCGGGTTGGTGCGCAGAACGTAGCGCGGCTTGCCGTCAGCGGCCGGTCGTTCCAAACGCAGTCCGCGGCGCTGCCCCACCGTGAAGTTCCAGTATCCACCGTGTTCACCCACGATGTTGCCGTCCGCATCCACGATCTCACCCATGTCCTTGCCAAGGGCGCGCTGCAGGAAGCCCTGCGTATCGCCGTCAGGGATAAAGCAGATGTCGTAGGAATCGGGTTTGTTGGACACGCCCAGTCCGCGCCGATCCGCCTCGGCACGCACCCACGCTTTATCGGGCGCATCGCCTAGCGGTGTGATAACACGAGAAAGCTCCTCGCGCCCCATGATGGCCAGCACATAGGACTGGTCTTTTGCTTCGTCGCGGGCGCGATGCAGCTCGGGACCATCCGGACCGTCGATAACGCGCGCGTAGTGCCCGGTGCACACGGCATCGAAACCGAGGGTGCGGGCGCGATCGGCCAGTTCACGGAATTTCACGAATTCGTTGCATCGCACACACGGGTTGGGAGTATGCCCCTGGCGATATTGATCGACAAAGTCGGTGACGACAGTTCGTTCAAACTCCTCTGCCAGGTCCCACACGTAGAACGGCACGCCCAGCGTCTGCGCCGCGCGGGCGGCATCCCCTGCGTCCTCCACCGAGCAGCATCCGCGTGAACCGATGCGGCATTCCTGAGGCTGGCTGGACAGCGCCATGTGAACGGCAACCACATCGTGGCCTGCTTCGACAGCGAGCGCACACGCCACAGCAGAGTCCACTCCCCCTGATAGTGCAGCCAGGACCCTCATCTGTCCTCCTTCACAACATGTCCCCGTTCATCGAATCCGTCCATTGCCTGCGCCTGCGAAAGCGCGTCAGGTAGAGCCTGACACAGTGCGCGCACATCGTCGAGGGTTGTTGATGTGGAGACGCACACACGTAGCACGCCCAGTGCTTCACGTTCCGATCTGTCCATAGCCATGACCACCTCAGATGGGCGTGTCACACCAGCATGGCAAGCAGAGCCTGCTGACACCATCACACCGGCTCGGTCCATCGCCATGAGCACCACTTCGGGGTGTACGGTCGGCATCGACAGGTGAATGATCGAGGGCACGGTGGGCGCATCCCCCACCGTCGCTGACACGCCCTCAGGCAGGTGGTCAAGGATCTCGCGACGCATCTGCGAGCAGTGCCGATGCATCTGATCCCGCTCGGAAACACATTCGACCATCGCGGCAGCCAGGGCGACCGCGCCCGCCACGTCCGGTGTTCCCGAACGGATTCCGCGCTCATGCCCCCCACCGGGTCGGTCCGTTGTCAACGGGATGCCGCGCCGCGCAACCAGGATGCCCGTCCCCACAGGCGCACCCACTTTATGTCCCCCGATGCTCAGCAGGTCAGCGCCGAGGGTGTCCATGCTGATCGGCAGGCATGAAAAGGCCTGAGCCGCATCCGTGTGAATGATGGGGCGCTGACCACGCGCAGCTCTTACCGGATCATTACCGGCAGCGCCGAACATGTCGGCAAGCTGGGCAACCGGCTGAATGGTTCCCACTTCCGAGCACACCGTGCACACCGACACCACCGCCAAGTGCTCACTGAGGTGTGCAGCGTCGAGCTCGCCAATGAATGTGATGCCCTGAGCGCTGGAAGGCAGTACCTGCCACGTGAATCCGGCAGGTTCAAGGACCTCGCGCTGATGTGCCACTGCGTCATGTTCGAGGGCGGACACTGCCACAACGCTGCGTGCAGGGTTGACAGCCCGCACCGCCCGAGCTGTCCCCGACACGGCGAGGGCGTCAGATTCAGTGGCGCCGGATGTGAAGAGCACTTCGTGCAGGTTCACACTCAGCAGGTCTGCGATCTGTTCACGCGCATCGTCCAGCATCCGGCGGGCAGCACGCCCACCCGCATGCAGGGAGGACGGGTTGCCGGGGGTGGCCGTCAAGTCATGTTGGGCTTTCAGCCAGGCTTCCCGGGCAACGGGCCGAAGCGGCGTGGTCGCCGCAAAATCCAGATAGTGCGTGGGCGTGGTCATTGGTCCTTTCGCGCCCGCAGATCCTCCAGAGCCTGCGGAACGACCTCGAAGATGTCGCCAACGATGCCGAAGTCAGCGATCTCAAAGATCGGAGCATCCGGGTCATCGCACACGGCAATGATCGTGTCGGAGGCTTGCATACCAACAGTGTGGTGGATTGCGCCGGACACGCCCAGGCCGATGTACACCGACGGTGCCACTGACACGCCGGTCTGGCCGATCTGGATGGAACGCGGTACCCACCCTTCATCTGAGGCAACGCGGGTTGCACCCACCGCACCTCCAAGTTCGTCAGCCAGCTGTTCGACCAGTGAGAAGTCTCCGCCGGTGCCGCGCCCGCCGACCACGACGACGTCTGCGTCGGTCAGTGACACGCGTCCGTCACCCGCGGCGTGAACGGATTGTGGGACCTGAACGGCGTCGGCTTCTGCACTGAACTTCACGGCCACGGTGGTCACGTCAGGCGTGGTCGCCGTCTCTGCGTCCTCGGCCTGAACAGACGAAGGCCGCAGACCGATAATCGGCGTGCCGCGAGTGATTTCCATTGTCGTTTCCCATGTTCCGGCCAGAACTGTCTTGGCTGCGTGGAGAACGCCGCCGCTGATATGCACATCTGACACGTCAACAGCCGCACCCGAGTCGAGCTGGACAGCCAGCCGAGCGGCAACCTCTCGCCCTCGGTAATTCGCCACACACAAAATGGCGGCAGCATCTGGAACGCGGTCGAAGCAGGCTCGAACCGCGTCCGCCACAACAGCACTGATGCGCGGCGAATGGCCGGCAAGGTCCGGGCTCAGGACGTGCGCTACGCCCTGCGCTCCCAACGCCTCCATGTCCGGCGCACTGTTCAGAGCGATCGCTGTAATCGGCCCGGTGGTCAGTGAGCGTGCCAGTGTGAGGAGCTGGTGCGATGCCGGGGTCAGCGTGTATCCCTGCGCGTCGTCACCCGTGTGGTCGGTCATCACCAGCAACGGCTGGTCAAGTGTTTCTGCCATAATCAGCACTCCTCCATCAGGTAGCGAGCCAGTTGGTGACCGCCGTCTCCCGAATCGGCCACGATCGTGCCCTCACCGTCGCGTTCACGTTCCTGCGCATCAAGGACGTTAATGGCACGCGGAGCGCCGTCCTGGCGAATCTCATCGAGCGACGCATCGTCCACATCGTCCAGTGAGAGCTCGTCGAGCGGCTTGGAACGCGCAGCACGCATCGTCTTGAACGAGGGATAGCGCGGCTCATTGATCTGGTCGGTTACCGACACGAGGACAGGAGTGGAACTGGTCAGCGTGTCATCGAAGCCATCAGCGGTGCGCTGAATCGTCACAGTCCACGGCCCTTCTTCCTCGCCCGTCAGGCTCATCTGATGGGCAAGACCCAGGTATGGCAGATGCAGGATCGTGGCCAGTGCCGCCGGCAACGCCGAGGTGAGAGAGTCAAGTGCGGCCATTCCGGTGATCACCATGTCGAGAGGCTCATCCTCGCGCAGCTGGTCGAGTGCGGCTCCCAGCACCCGCGCCGTGGTGACCACGTCTGCGCCTTCGAGACGCTCATCAGTGACGAGGATGGCGCGGTCGGCTCCCATTTGAAGTGCGCGCACGAGGGCATCTTCAGCGTCCTGCGGCCCCATTGTCACTGCGATCACTTCACCGCCGTGTTCTTCGACCAGGGAGACGGCAGCCTCGATCGCGTTTTCATCGAGTTCATTGAGCACGTCATCTTCTCCGCGTACCAACCGCCCGTCTTCGATACGACGCTCCGATTGGACGTCAGGTACGTGCTTGACACATACTGCAATTCTCATGCCTTTAGCGTGCCACACTTTGAGGCGAACCTCGTGGTGGCTTACGTTACGTCCACCAGGAGCGTCTCAGCTCCTCGCGAAGAAATGCGCGGTCAGAGCCGTCATTGAGACGCATGACTGGGGGTGATCACTTACAATCGAGACAGGAATTGTGCCTGCCTGACACACGTTTGAGAGTAAATGGATAGTAAAAGAAACATGGTGCCCAGCTCCGATCACGACTTCGCCGCTCCTGCACCGCGCATCCCCTCACCGAATCCCACACCTCGCCGGATCGGAGTGTATGCGCGTGAAGGCGGAATCGACGTTGCTGTTGTGGCGCGCCATGCGACGCGCGTGGATCTGTGCATCCTGGCAGATGACGGTACGGCACATGAAAAGCGCTGGTCATTGCTCGGACCCGAAGACGGAATCTGGCATGGGCACCTGGACGGCGCAGGCCTGGGAACGCACTACGGTTTCCGAGTCCACGGCCCGTGGGATCCTGACGCCGCAATGTTTCACAATCCGGCAAAACTTTTGCTGGACCCCTATGGGCGCGGCCTAGCCGGTTCGGTCCAGATGGGGGCTGCCGTTCACGCGCACACCGTTGACGAGGACCTGTACCCGGCAACCTATCCGCTGGAAAAGTCTGACCTGAACTCAGCACCCTACATGCCGCACTCGGTTGTCGTGTCCACGCAGTTCGACATTGCCGACAAACCGCGCACACCGTGGGACCAGACCGTGATCTATGAGCTGCACGTCAAGGGCTTCACGCTCAATATGCCTGACATTCCGGATGACCTGCGGGGAACTTACGCAGGACTGGCGCACCCCGCAGCGGTGGACTATCTGAAGAAGCTGGGCATCACGGCTGTGGAATTGCTGCCCATCCACGCCAAACACGATGAGACGTTCCTGATTGAGCGCGGGTTGACGAATTATTGGGGTTATTCGACGCTGTCGTTCTTTGCCCCTGAACCGTCGTACGCTACCGAGGCTGCACGCAGGCGCGGCGCTCAGGGTGTGATTGATGAGTTCCGAGGCATGGTGTCGATCCTGCATCAGGCCGACATCGAGGTGCTTCTGGACGTGGTCTATAACCACACATGCGAAGGGTCGGAAACGGGATCGACACTGTCGTGGAGCGGTTTTGATGCACCGCTGTACTATCGATTCGATCATGGGCGCCCTCGTCGCATGATCGACGTGACGGGAACGGGCAACTCGCTGAACACGGACGAGCCACTGGCCATGAAAATGGTGCTGGATTCACTGCGCTACTGGTCGCGCGAAATGGGGATCGATGGCTTCCGCTTCGATCTGGCGGCCACGCTTGGACGCTTCTCAACGGGCTTTGCGCCGATGCACCCTCTGCTTATCGGGATCGGAACCGATGAGGACCTGTGCCAGGACAAGCTCATTGCCGAGCCGTGGGACATTGGCCCGGGCGGGTGGCAGACCGGTAATTTCCCCTCACCATTTTCTGAGTGGAATGATCGTTACCGCGACACGGTGCGCGAGTTCTGGCTTTCCGATTTCAGGTCCCTGGCAATGGGTCGCGGTGCGATCGGCCCGATGAAGCTGGCCACACGCGTGTCCGGCTCTTCTGATCTGTTTGCTCACGGTGGTCACCGTTTTGACGGACCGCGGCGCTCCGTGAATTTCGTGACAGCTCACGACGGGTTCACCCTGGCTGACCTGACCGCTTTTGATCACAAACACAACATGGCGAACCTGGAACAGAACCGCGATGGTACGACGAATAATCATTCGTGGAACCACGGCATCGAAGGCACTATTGCGCAGACTCCGGTCGATGACGCTCACGACGCGCTGAACGGGTCGCCTGTCAGTTCTGACTTCCTGCAGGACATTTACCCCACGCGTCACAGGAGCCAGCGCAATTTGCTGACGACGCTGCTCACCTCGTCTGGTACTCCGATGATTGTGGCGGGCGATGAGTTTCAGCGCACGCAGTTCGGCAATAACAACGCTTACTGCCAGGACTCTCCCATCTCATGGATCGATTGGAACATGTCGGACTCGCAGAAGCAGCAGCTTGCCACTGTTCGCTGGCTGCTGGCCCTGCGACGTCATCATCCGGTCTTGCGTCCCTCCCTTTTCGCAGATGGCAGGATAGCTGAGGGCGATGTCATAGCCGATCTGGGGTGGTTTGATCGTGACGCTCACGACATTGCGCAGGATGGCTGGGCTCAGGAGCACAACCGTGTCTTCCAGATGCTCCGTTCGGGGTATCAGCTGGGTGACCGCGACGCCCTCGTTGTGGTGAATGGAACATTGGATGTTGCCACGGTTCGTCTGGTGAGCGGGCGCGGCTCTGACTGGTACGTCGTCATGGATACCTCCTGGTCGTGCCCTTCCGATGGCGGTATCAACGTCGAGGGAGACATCGAGCGCCTGGAACGCGGGCTTCCTGACAGACTGGAAGTTGTCCGTTGTGGGGACGAAGTGACGATCGAGCCACAGTCCGTGATCGTCATGTTGTCAGCACGCACCCCTCATCATTCGGTAGACTACGGGCGTGACTAGTAGTGAAGACCAACTTGAAAATTCCACCAACCACGCTTCGCTGGAACGGGCAAAGACTCGATCCGTTGAACTTGAGGAAGCCATTGATCAGGATCCGTCGCGATTCCGCATCCTCACCGGCGACCGGCCGACCGGAAAGCTGCACCTGGGGCACTATTTCGGCACGTTGAAGAACCGCGTGGAACTGCAAAACCGCGGCGTTGAAACGTGGGTTCTGGTGGCCGATTATCAGGTCATCACTGACCGCGACGCTGTTGGCCCGCTGCGCCAGCGCGTCCTGGGCCTCGTTGCCGATTACCTGGCCGTGGGTATCGACCCAAAGCGCAGCATCATCTTCAACCACTCGGCAGTGCCGGCACTGAACCAGTTGCTGTTGCCGTTCCTGTCATTGGTCACCGAGTCTGAACTGCATCGCAACCCTACGGTCAAGTCAGAGCTTGATGCGACGAACGGTCGCGCCATGTCGGGATTGCTGCTGACCTACCCGGTGCATCAGGCCGCAGATATCCTGTTCTGCAAGGCGAACCTCGTGCCGGTGGGACAGGACCAGCTCCCCCACCTGGAGCAGACACGCCTGATCGCTCAGCGTTTTGACCGCCGCTACGGGCGCGCCGACAAGGAGCATCCTGTTTTCCCGCGCCCTGACGCGTTGCTGTCGAAGACCCCGCTGCTGCTGGGCACCGACGGCAACAAGATGTCAAAGTCTCGTGGCAACACGATCGAGCTGGATATGACTGCCGATGAGACGGCGCGTGTGCTCAAGAAAGCCAAGACTGATCCTGATCGCGTCATCACCTATGACCCGGAGAATCGACCCGAGGTGTCGAACCTGTTGATGATGGCGTCACTGGCCACTGGCGAGGATCCCCACGCCATTGCCGACCGTATCGGCGATGGTGGCGGCGGCACGCTCAAATCAGTCGTGACCGACGCGCTCAACGAGTTCCTCGCGCCGATCCGCGAGCGCCGTGAAGAGCTGGCCGCTAACGAGGATTACCTGCTGGAGGTTCTCCATCACGGTGATGAAGTCGCCAATGAGCAGGCTGATCGCACGCTGGCTGAGGTGCGTCGCGCGATGGATATGGTGTACTGAGCGAGCCAAGGTTTGCGTAAGCTGGCCATTTTTAGATCAGCTTTTCCTTGCTAGAAACCCGCTTTGACCTGCGATAATGTGCTCTCATGAGTACTGTTGTCGAAGCGGTGCGCAGTGAACGGCAGGGCTTCATTTCCTCCAAGCTCAACTGGCTGCGTGCAGGAGTGTTGGGAGCCAATGACGGCATTGTGTCGATCGCCGGTCTACTGATCGGCATCGCCGCTGTCGACCCCACGAACACACATGCCATCGTGATTGCCGGAATCGCCGGTATCGCCTCGGCAGCACTGTCAATGGCAATCGGCGAATACGTATCGGTATCCACTCAACGTGACACTGAGCGCGAAATTGTCCGCCTGCAGCACGTGGCACAGAGCCGCAATCCCGGCCACGCTTTCAACGAGATCAAGCAGGTGTGTCTGCAACGCGGCATGAGCGAGGAGAGCGCGCACCAGGTTGCCTCGGACCTGTCCTCACATGAGCCGGTCAATGCCGTCATTTCATTCAAGTACGGCATCGATTCGGATTCACTGACCAGTCCGTGGGCTGCGGCCGGCAGCTCCTTCATCGCATTCGTCAGCGGTGCTGCCCTGCCGATGCTGACAATGGTTCTGGCTCCCCCACCGCTTCGCATCGTGTCAACCTTTGTGTCTGTATTTGTGGCTCTCGCATTGACAGGGTGGATCAGCGCGTGGCTGGGACGCTCTCCGCGCCAGAGGTCGGTCCTGCGACTGGTGTGCGCCGGCAGTGCGGCAATGATCATCACCTACACGATCGGTCGACTGCTGGAAAGTGCGTCAATGGTGTGATTGACGAGATCGCGATGCCCGTGCTACACTGCTTTACTACAGACTCAATACTAACGACGTAGTTGGAAAGCAGATACGGTTGCGCTCGTGTCAGACAGGCGCGCCGCCATGGGAAGAATCTCGATCAGTATGGGGAGTGATCCAGTACTCATGCACACATCCATCACGAATCACATGCGCGCCACGCGCATTCTTCTGATCGCAGCAGGACTCTTATGCATCACAGCGACCTGTCTTGCACTGTTCGTCCTCACGCCCAGCACGCAGGCAAACAGGACTGAAGCGCGCAATCCTGATCTTGCACAATACGCTCAAAGCGCCGATATTCCAGAGCAGATCACCACTCAGGCACAGCAGGAAATGGCACAAGTGGGCGAGGAATACCCGCCCGGCGCCACCCCTCCCACCGTTGCCGACCTGCTTCCGTGGGCAGTAGGCGCTGAAGTGGATTCAGTAAGCACCGATCACATTCAGTACACGTCCGGCGCCGATAACCCCGTAGCAATGCGTCAGGCACAGCAAACTGACCCGTCTGCCGACACTCCCGTCACAGTCGTCACCGCCGAAGGAGATGTTGCGGTCCTCGCAGCCCTTGACTGGGAGTGTGCCTGGATCAAGGAATTCGTTAACGCCACGAACAGTGGAAACGCGGACCGTGTGAACACAGCAGTGACGCAGATCAGCAAATTCCCCGATCTTGACGTCATCCAGCGTTTTAACCCTGAAGTCGGTGAAGGACACGCCCGTGACGTCATTCCCCGTATCCAGCAAGGAGACGTCGAATTTGCGAACTATTGGCTCGCTACGACATGTAGCGAGCCTGAATAGTTCAGCGTGACAGGATCACTGGTCGATCGGGGCTGCCTCAAGCTTCCACACCTCGCGCGCATAGTCGCGGATCGTGCGGTCCGATGAGAAACGTCCCGACTTCGTGATGTTGACCCATGTCTTGCGTGCCCATGCCTGGCGGTCACAGTAGTCACGCGCCATCTGGTCGCGAGCCGTGCGGTAGGCATCAAAATCACCCAGCACGTAGTACACGTCGGCCGGATCGTAACTACCTTCCAGCAGTGACAGACGCAGGTCATGGAAATCACCTGTGCCGCCGTCATCCAGCGTGCCGTCAGTCATTGCATCGAGCACACGCTTCAGTCCAGGTACGTTTTCATAGTGCCAGCGCGGATCGTATGTGCGGCGCAGCTCAGGCAACTCATCTTCCGTGGCACCGAAGATGTAGGCGTTATCCTGGCCAACAGCGTCCAGAATCTCCACGTTCGCGCCATCGAGCGTGCCCAGCGTCAGTGCACCGTTCATCATGAACTTCATGTTCGAGGTGCCCGACGCTTCCTTGCCGGCAGTTGAAATCTGCTCAGACACGTCAGCAGCCGGAATGATGTGCTCAGCAGGCGAGACGTTGTAGTTTTCCACGAAGACAACTGTGATGCGCCCGTCAATGTCAGGATCGTTGTTGACCAGATCCCCGATTGAGTTGATCAGCTTGATGATCGCCTTGGCGCGCACATATCCCGGCGCTGCCTTCGCACCGAAGATGAACACGCGCGGCGGCAGATCCAGTGACGGATCCTCCTTGAGGCGGTAGTACAGGTCCAGAATGTAGAACGCATTCATCAGCTGACGCTTGTACTCGTGCAAACGCTTGATCTGCACGTCGAAGATCGCATCAGGATTGACCTCAATGCCCTGGCGGTTCTTGATCCACTGAGCAAAGTCAACCTTGTTGTCATGCTTGATGTCGATCAGTCGCTGCAGAACACTCTCGTCAACGCTGTCAGTGAACTGTGCGAGGACGTCAAGATCGGTGACCCACTGGTCTGAGCCGGTCACCTCGTCAAGCAGGGCGGACAGGCGCGGGTTGCACTGACGCAGCCAGCGACGAGGGGTCACACCGTTCGTCTTGTTATTGAAGCGCTCGGGCCAGATGTCATGCCACTGACGCAGCGTTTCGCGCTTGATAATTTCTGTGTGCAGCGCGGCCACACCGTTAATCGAATACGACGCATAGCAGGCGATCCACGCCATGTGCACCATGTTGCCCTGGACCGGAGCCATGTAGTTGATGGTTCCCTCGTCGATGGCGCGCTCAGTCATGTCGATGCGGAAGCGGCGGTCGATTTCGCGCACAATTTCCATGATGCGCGGGAAGAGGCGATCAAAGATCGATGTCTCCCACTTCTCCAGCGCTTCAGCCAGCACCGTGTGGTTCGTGTACGCGAACGTGTGACTGACGACGTCCCATGCTGCTTCCCACGTCCAGCCGTACTCATCCAGCAGGATTCGCATCAGTTCGGGGATAGCCAGAACCGGGTGAGTGTCGTTGAGCTGAATCGCGTTGAAATCAGCCAGAGTTGTCAGGTCGCCCTCGTGCTGGGCAATATGGTTGGCAACAATGTCGTGCAGCGAGGCGGCGCAGAAGAAGTACTGCTGGCGCACGCGCAGGATCTTGCCCTCGAACGTGGAGTCATTGGGGTACAGCACGCGTGAAATGTCGGCGACGGCTTCACGCTCGACAATGGCGTCAGTGAAGCGCTGCGAGTTGAACGCGTCGTAGTCGAATTCTTCAACCGGCTCTGCACGCCACAGTCGCAGCGTTCCCACGTTGCGTGTGCCGTATCCGGTGATCGGCATGTCGTAGGGAATGGCTCGCACATCCATGTCGGCATAGTGAATGATGCGCTGTTCTTCCTCGCGGCGCACAATGAAGGGGTAGCCCTCCTCCATCCACGCATCGGGCTGTTCACGCTGGAAGCCGTCCTCAAACAGCTGCTTGAACAGGCCGTAGCGGTACAGGATTCCGTAGCCGTTCACCGGGTAGTCCAGTGTGGCGCATGAGTCGAGGAAGCAGGCTGCCAGTCGCCCGAGGCCACCGTTGCCCAGCGCTGCATCCGGTTCCTGTTCCAGGACATCGGACAGCGTCTGGCCAAAAGAATTGACGATCTTTTCTGCTTCGTTCGTCAGGCCGAGGTTCGACAGGTTATTCAGCAGGGCGCGACCCATCAGGAATTCGGCCGAAAAATAGTGTTCCCGTCGTTTGGTTGCATACAGACGGTTGGTACGATCCCAGTCGCTCGCGACGCGGTCAACAACTGCCGCAGAAAGGCCCTGCCACATTTCCATGAGGGTGGAGCGATCTGCTGGTCGACCTGAAAAGGAGCGGACTTGCGAAGTGGCTGCATCAGCCAGGCTATAAGACATCTAGTAATCAATCCCTTCAGTTAGACACGCTGCAGCAGCTGAAGCACCCGCGTGTAATACGCTGAATCATTCTCACACACAGCAGTCTAGTGGTCCCTGCATTCAGCGTCGAATGGTGAATAACTCCGCTGAATGCATGGTGAGAAAATTTCATTGACGTTTCACGTGGGGTCTCGAACGTGTCATGGCTCAGTCACGTTCAGCCTTGATGCGACCACAAGATACGGCATGGGAATTCTTCTCGGCGATGCGCACACCACCCATGGTCCCCCACGTGCCTCCCAAATTCAGTACCCTAACAATGTGAGCCACAAATCTTCTCGACCACTCGACATGACCGTGACACGCATCCCCGCGGTGGAACTCTCCCCCGTTGTGGAAGGCGGGCGACTTCCAGCCAAGGCGACCGCCGGTGAGCCATTCCCCATTCGCGCAACGGTGTTTCGCGAGGGACACGACGCCTATCAGGCCGAAGCGGTCCTGATTGACCCCGACGGACATGACCACACGATTGCTCCAATGGTGGATATTGCACCCGGTCTGGATCGCTACGAGGCATGGGTGATGCCTGACCGACCCGGCAACTGGTCATTTTGCATTCAGACGTGGTCAGATCCCTACGCTACGTGGCGACATGATGCCACCATTAAAGTCGATGCCGACATCGACGCTGACCTCATGCTGGAAGAGGGCGCACGCCTGTTTGAGCGCATGATCGAAGGGAGGGCACTGGCCAATTCTGACCAGCAGGGTCTGGCTGAGCCCCATGCGCGCGTCCTCCACAGTGCAATCTCCATCATGCGCGATGCCACCCGATCAAACCAGCAGCGCCTGTCGGCCGGTATATCGTCTTCTGTGCGCCACATTGTGCGTCAGTACCCACTGCGTGACCTGGTCGGTCGCACTGAGGCCTATCCGCTGCATGTCGCGCGCACCCGCGCCCTGGTGGGCTCCTGGTATGAGATTTTCCCCCGCTCAGCCGGAGCATTCCAGCGCCCTGATGGCACATGGGTCTCAGGCACACTGCGCACCGCAATTGAGGAACTCGATCGCATCAGTGCGATGGGATTTGATGTCATCTACCTCACACCAGTTCACCCCATCGGCACGACGTTCCGCAAGGGCAAGAACAATACGCTGAATGCTCTGGAAACCGATCCTGGTTCCCCCTACGGCATCGGGTCAGATGAAGGGGGCCACGACGCGATTCACCCTGACCTGGGAGATTTTGACGATTTCGATGCATTCGTCGCTGCCGCATACGAACGCGGCATGGAGGTCGCACTCGACTTTGCCCTGCAGTGTTCACCGGATCACCCGTGGGTCAGGGACCATCCCGAATGGTTCTCGCAGCGAGCCGACGGCTCCATCGCGTATGCGGAGAATCCGCCCAAGAAGTACCAGGACATCTACCCCATTAACTTCGATCACGATCCTGAAGGCCTGTTCGAAGCGATCCACGACCTGTTCCGCCTGTGGATCGCACACGGCGTGAAGATTTTCCGAGTGGACAACCCGCACACCAAGCCAGTGAACTTCTGGAAACGCATGATGGACACGCTGCATCGCGAATATCCAGACGTGATCTGCCTGGCTGAAGCGTTCACTCGCCCCGCCATGATGCGCACGCTGGGTGCCGTCGGTTTTGACCAGTCCTACACGTACTTCGCGTGGCGTACCTATAAGAAGGAGATCGAAGAGTACCTCAAGGAAGTCTCCGAGCAGACACCGCACCTGATGCGCCCGACATTCTGGCCGACGACGCACGATATTTTGACGCCGCAGATGACCGAGGGCGGCACCGCCATGTTTGCAATCCGCGCGATTCTGGCCGCATGCGGCGCTCCGACGTGGGGCATCTACTCCGGCTACGAGCTGGTCGAATCGGTACCGCGCCCCGGTTTTGAAGAACAGATCAACAACGAGAAATACGAGTACCGTCCGCGCAGGTGGGAGGATGCGGAGCGCACGGGTATTCCTCAGTTGCTCACCCTGCTCAACACTGCACGAGGGCGACATCGTGCCCTGCAGCAGCTTCACCAGATCAGCATTCACCGTACATCCAACGACCAGTTGCTGTGCTTCTCACGGCACATTCCCGGACAGTTCACACCTGATGGGAACCCGGACACGGTGATCGTGGTGGTCTCACTGGATCCGCATCATGAAGTGTGGGGCTCTGTTGACCTCGATGTCAACGCGCCCGGCATGGAGCTGCTCAACGCTGGCCACGGCGGCGGGTTGAACCTTGTCGATGAACTGGACGGCATGGAGTACCGCTGGGGTGCGTCGAATGTGGTGCGGCTGAGCCCGTGGACCCGCATCGGACACGTCTTTGGGGTTGAACAGCAACAGTAGAATGCACCGCGCGCCTCCAGGCGCCGCGGGTCCCACTCGCCGGGCATGAAATGCATACACACCGTGCATCAGCGCGCCGTAACTGGCAGTATGATGCCATGACCGTTGATGATTCATCGCGCGCTGAACTGGACGCCGCACCTGAGACGACGACCGCCACCTCCAGCCACTATGCGCAACTCTCACCATTCCACAATATGACGGTGGACCAGCCACACGAGGATGAAGCCGCCCTCGTCCCTGTGGCCGACGACCCCAGTTGGTACCGCCACGCAGTCTTCTATGAGCTGCTGATCCACTCTTTCCAGGACTCCAACGGCGACGGCGTGGGTGACATTCCCGGCCTGATCTCGCGGCTCGACTACCTCAAGTGGCTCGGTATCGATGCAATCTGGCTGCCCCCGTTCTTTCCTTCCCCTCTGGCCGACGGCGGCTACGACATTTCCGACTACAAGGGCATCGACGAACGCTTCGGCACGATGGATGATTTCCGTGCCCTCGTGGAAGCCGCACATGAACGAGGCCTGCGCATCGTGCTGGACATGGTCATGAACCACACGTCCGACCAGCACCCGTGGTTCCAGTCCTCACGCTCCGACCCGAACGGACCGTACGGCGATTTCTACGTCTGGCGTGACCGACCCAACGAATACGCCGACGCGCGCATCATTTTCGTGGACTCGGAAGTATCGAACTGGACGTGGGATGAGGAGCGCCACCAGTTCTTCTGGCATCGTTTCTTCTCACACCAGCCGGACCTGAACTATGAAAACCCTGCGGTGCGCGAAGCCATGAAAGACGTGGTGCGTTTTTGGTGCACCACCGGTGTGGACGGCTTCAGGTTGGATGCCATCCCCTACCTGTTCGAAGAAGAAGGTACGAACTGCGAGAACCTCCCGGCCACGCACGAGTTCATCGCGGACCTGCGCGCAATGGTCGAAGAAGAGTTCCCCGGCACCGTCATGATTGCCGAGGCGAACCAGCCGCCTCACGAGGTTGTCGCCTATTTTGGAACCGATGAGGCACCCGAGTGCCATATCTGCTTCCACTTCCCGATCATGCCGCGCATTTTCGCCGCGCTGCGCGAGGAATCCTCACACGGGCTGCGCGAAATCCTGGCTGCCACCCCTCCCCTGCCCAAGGGTGGCCAATGGGGTGTTTTCCTGCGCAATCACGATGAACTGACCCTGGAGATGGTCACGGACGAGGAACGCGCCAGGATGTATGAGTGGTACTGCCCTGAAGAGCGCATGCGTTCCAATGTCGGTATACGTCGACGACTCATGCCGCTGCTGCATGCCTCGCGCCGCGAGGTTGAACTGGCCTACGCGCTGCTGCTGTCCTTGCCCGGTTCCCCGTTCCTGTTCTATGGCGATGAGATCGGTATGGGTGACAACGTGGATCTGCCTGACCGTTTCGGCGTGCGCACCCCTATGCAGTGGGATGACACGCCGACGATGGGCTTTTCCGATGCCCCGCAGGATCAGTGGTTCCTGCCGGGAATTTCATCACCGACCTATGACCAGCGCGCAGTGAACGTGGCCGAGCACGCCACCCGCCCGACCTCGATGCTGAACTGGACGCGCAAGATGCTGAACACGCGCCGCAAGCATGCGCCGTTCGGATTTGGTGACATGACGCTGCTGTGGTCCTCTGACGATGCTGTGCTCGCGTTCTTGCGCCGAGACGAATCCGAAACGATTCTGTGCGTCAACAACCTGTCCACTGAACCGCACTCCGCGAAGATCCACCTGCCCGGCATGGCCGGCTGGCATCTGTACGATCTTGGATCGGGCAACGCGTTCCCGGATGTGCGTGACGATGAGACGGTGGACATCACGCTGCCGCGCCACGGCTTTTACTGGCTGGGCGTGACGTTCCTTGAACCAGAAAGTGAGGAAGAAGATGAGTAACGCACCGTCTTCCATTCAACTCCTGGAAGCGATCGCCCCGTGGCTCACGTCGAGGCGATGGTTCCCACGCACCAGCGACCGCACATTGCAGGTCATTGGCGAGCTCAATGCCGATTCAGGCTATCTGGAACCGCCGGGAACTCCGGAGTCCGATTCCGGTGATTTAGCGTCAGTTCGCCTGCTGATCATCCAGGCCGGCTCGCAACTGCTCAACGTCCCCCTCGTTCTCGTTCCGCAGGCCGGAGACGACGTTGCCGAAACGTTCGACAATCCTGCGACGGACGTTGACGAGGGCGACCCCATCGGATCGATTGGTGACCTGAGTATTCTGGACGGCGTGTCGGTGTGGGCATTTTGGGACACGTGGCTGGCGATGGGTCGTGCCGTTGGAACGGTGGATGCTGACACCGTTGAACGCATGCGCGACATGCGTGACCAGGTACAGGTGTATGGAGGCGAGCAGTCGAACACCTCGGTTATTTTCCGAGGTACCACAGACGAGACTCCTGGAATCATCGCGAAGGTACTGCGCGTGCTCACGGAGGGTGCTCACCCGGATGTTGAGGTGCCCACCGCGCTATGCGAGGCTGACTGGAACCACGTGCCACGCGTTTTCGGCTACGTTGCCGTCCCGGCACGCGTGCGTTCGTGGCCCAAGAAGGAATCGGAACTGTGTGTGGCGACCATTATCAGTGAGCTGGTACGCGATGGGCGCGACGGTTTCGTCTTCTTTGTCGATGGTGCCTCCCGCGGTGAAGATCTTACCGAGCAGGCACGTTCACTGGGTACCGTGACAGCTCAGATGCATGAGATTCTGGCGAGGGCTCTGCCCACTGCTGACGGGCCGACGCCATCGCAGATCGCTGCGCGGGTGCGCAACAACCTCGATGCTGCGCACGCTGAGGTCCCTGGCCTGACCGGCGAACTCGTGGATACATTGGGCCGCGAGCTGGACCAGCTCGCACAATGGGACGAGCCGCTTCAGGCGACCCGCATTCACGGCGACTACCACCTGGGGCAGACCCTGCTCAGCGATGATGGGTGGAAGATTCTGGACTTCGAGGGCGAGCCGCTGCGCCCCCTGGCCGAGCGCACCGCCCCTGACCTGCCGCTCAAGGACGTTGCCGGGATGCTGCGTTCCTTCGACTATGCGATGGCGCAGGCACGACGCCTTGCCGATGATGACTCAGCGATTGACGATGCCGTCGCTCACGAGTGGGTCAGCCAGCACCAGCGTGCGTTCCTTGAGGGGTATCACGCTGATTTCTCGGGTCGCGACGACGCACTCATGACTGCACTGATCATTGAGAAGGCAGCCTATGAGTCGATCTACGAACATAGGATGCGTCCAGACTGGCTGAGTATTCCCCTCGATGCGCTCACCGAACTGGCTGAGCGGTAAAACGGTCGACACGTGGAGCACATCGGACGGTCGTTTGTTGCAAAGAACGCCACGACCGTCCGAACGGCCACGCCGTGACCGTGTGCATGGGAAAATGAGGTCATGAACGCCTCACCGATTCCTCAAGATCCAGACCTCCTTGATACAGTGGCGCAGGGGCAGTACTACCTGCCTCATGCCGTGCTCGGAGCGCACCTCAGTGACGGGTCAGTGACGATCCGCACGGTGCATCATTTGGCCGACGCCGTCCAAATTGTCACGCCCGATCAAACAGTTGACGCTGTTCACGAACGCTCCGGCGTGTGGGTTGCCGTCTTTGAATGTGACGATATTCCCGACTACCGAGTGCGCGTGACCTACGGTGACCAGACGACACTGATGGACGACCCCTACCGTTTCCTGCCCACACTGGGCGAAATGGATATTTACCTCATTTCCGAGGGACGACACGAAGAACTGTGGAAAGTTCTGGGAGCACATCTGACTCACTACACCGGCCCGATGGGTGACGTCGAGGGCGTCGCATTTGCGGTATGGGCGCCCAACGCGTCTGCCGTGCGCGTCGTCGGCGACTTCAACTATTGGGACGGCAGCGCCAGCGCAATGCGCTCACTGGGATCGTCCGGCGTGTGGGAGCTGTTCATCCCAGGTGTGGGCGTGGGAGCGCGCTACAAATTCGAGATCCGAGGGCCGGGCGGTAACTGGTTCCAAAAGGCTGACCCGATGGCACGTGCCACCGAGATTCCTCCGGCAACTGCCTCTGTTGTCACCGACCGTTTCCACAGGTGGGATGACGATGAGTGGATGGACAGGCGTGCTCACACCACCCCGCACACCGCTGCCATGTCAGTGTACGAAGTCCACATTGGATCCTGGAAACAGGGGCTGGGCTACCGTCAGCTCGCTGATGAGCTGATCGCCTACGTCACCGAAGCCGGTTTCACGCACGTCGAATTCATGCCGGTGGCTGAACATCCGTTCGGCGGTTCGTGGGGCTACCAGGTCACCTCGTACTACGCGCCGACCTCACGCTACGGCACGCCCGACGACTTCCGTTATCTGGTGGACCGCCTCCACCAGGCAGGTATCGGCGTCATCCTGGACTGGGTGCCAGCCCACTTCCCGAAGGATGACTGGGCGCTTGCCCGTTTCGACGGCACTCCCCTGTACGAGGATCCCGATCCGTTGCGTGGTGAACATCCGGATTGGGGAACGTACGTCTTCAACTTCGGGCGTCGGGAGGTGCGTAACTTCCTGGTTGCCAACGCCCTGTACTGGCTCGAGGAGTTCCACGTCGATGGCTTGCGTGTCGATGCGGTGGCCTCCATGCTGTATCTGGATTATTCACGCAAGGAAGGCCAGTGGCGGCCGAATCAGTACGGCGGTCGCGAACACCTGGAAGCCATCCAGTTCCTGCAGGAAGCCAACGCAACTGCCTACAGGCGTCACCCCGGCATCGTAATGGTGGCTGAAGAGTCAACAGCGTGGCCCGGCGTGACCGCGCCAACGTCAGGAGGCGGCCTGGGGTTCGGCATGAAGTGGAATATGGGCTGGATGAACGACACGCTGCGGTACATGCAGGAAGACCCTGTCAACCGTCGCTGGCACCACGGTGAACTCACGTTCTCGTTGGTGTACGCATTCTCCGAGAACTACATTCTGCCGCTGTCCCATGATGAGGTCGTTCACGGCAAAGGCTCGCTCGTTTCGAAGATGCCCGGTGATAAGTGGCAGAAAATGGCCTCGCTTCGCGCACTGTACGCCTACCAGTGGTCGCATCCTGGCAAACAACTGCTGTTCATGGGACAGGAATTTGGGCAGGAACAGGAATGGACCGAGCAGCATTCTCTGGATTGGTGGCTGCTCGATGACGATCTGCATTCCGGGTTGCTGTCGCTGGTGTCGGCTCTCAACAGGATCTATCGCGACGAGCCCGCGCTGTGGGACGACGACTACACGGGCTTTGAGTGGATCGACGCGTCAGACGGCGATCACAACGTGATCTCCCATATCCGCAAGGGAATGGGCTCCGATGACAAGCAGCACCTCCTTGTCTGCGTCACGAACTTTGCCGGCACACCTCACGAGGGCTACCGCGTGGGGCTGCCGTTCAGCGGCCAGTGGGAGGAAATCCTCAACACTGACAGCGAAGAGTTCGGCGGATCCGGTGTGATCAACATGGGGCCGGTCATCGCTGAAGATGTTCCATGGAACGGCCGGCCAGCATCGGCTGAGCTGCGCGTGCCACCGCTGGGTGCGCTCTGGCTGCGTCCTGTCACATCTGAGAACTAGACACGGACGGTTGAGCGGACGGGCAGCAATTCCTGCCTGCTCGCTCAACCGCCCGTGAGATATGCGAGCAATGATGGAACTGATCAGCGGCGACATCACAACACTTGAGGTGGACGCCATTGTCAACGCTGCGAACTCGTCACTGCTGGGTGGTGGCGGCGTGGATGGGGCAATTCACCGCGGAGCTGGGCCCGACCTGCTCGCCGCCTGCAAGAAAGTGCGTGCCAGCCAGTTCCCTGATGGTCTTCCCGTGGGGCACGCTGTAGCGACTGAGGGTTTCAGACTGCCGGCGCGCTGGGTAATCCACACTGTCGGACCTAACCGGCATCGCGGGCAGACTGACCCGGATCTGCTACGCTCCTGCTTCACGTCGAGTCTGCGGGTTGCCGAGGACATCAGTGCACGCTCCGTAGCGTTCCCTGCAATTTCAGCAGGAGTGTACGGCTGGGATATGGAACAGGTTGCGAGTATCGGCATAGAGGCGGCTCGCACCTATGAAAGCGAACAGGACGAGCACGCAATCAGGATCGTGTTCTGCTTATTTGATGACCGAGCCCTGCACGTATGGCGCAGCGTCGCCGGCGAGCACTAGACTGCCCCGACGCGCGGACGAGCCGATTCGAGCTGCCTCAGGTGCGATCACCACACCAGCCTCTAGATCATGAGAGCGGTTGCCAGCCTGCGACGGGCAGCGTTGACTTCCGGTGAGGATCCGGCCACGCGGAACAAGTCCAGGATGCGTGTGCGCAGCTCTTCACGCCTGTCATCATCGGTGCTGTGCTCCAAAGCGCTGATCAGAACGTCGAAGGCCTGAGCGTGCTGGCCGGCGTTAAACAGCTCATCAGCATGATCCAGGTCGTTATCCGCATTCCCAGCCGTGCCGCGCTCAAGCAGACGCACGCGCGCCAACTGGGCTTCGGCATCGTGGTCGCGCGCATTGCGCTCCACGATCTTCTCCCACGCCGCGATCGCGCCGTCGAGGTCACCTGATTCTTCCAGGTCCAACGCATGCTGGTGTTCAGGCGGTACGGGCGCCTTCACGTCCTCCCCGCTGACTGCGACGCGGCCCGTAACCCCCATCTGCTGGGCTGCCGTCAACAGTTCATCCAGGACCGGCACGACCTGTTCTTTAATCGCATTTCCCTGGAAGAGCGGGATCGGGCGCCCACCGATCAGTGCACACACCGTCGGCAAGGCCTGCACCTGAAGTGCGCGAGTGATGCCCGGAGCTTTCTCCACCTCGATCTTCACCAACTGGAAGGCGCCGCTCCTTTCGCGGACGATCCCCTCCAGCATGGACAGAACGGACGATGACTCCAAGGAGCGCGATGACCACAGTGCCATCAGCACAGGAACAGTGCGTGACGTTGCCATGATGTCCTCGAACTGAGCGTCATCGCAGTCGCGAATCAAAGGCACGTTCAGTTGCACCCCGGCATCACCGTCGGCAGGAGCGGCAGCAGGGACGCCCGAAGCGGACAGGTCAACGGCACCGTGAGAATCGGCGACCTGACGCTGCACGTGAGACTGTTCGGAGGCCTCCGCGCTGTGCGCTGCACGCGAGGCTGGTTCCCGCTGCGAATTGTGCTGCGCCATTGATGGATCACTCTCTGCCACTTATTCTCCTTCGGGTTTGGTTGAATCGTCGCGCGTGACCTGCTCGATCACACGTTCAGCGCCGATGACGCGAGCTTTCTGATCGGATCCGGCCTGCGGCAGCTCAATCAAAACCGAGACCAGGTATTTTGCAGATGCCGATCCGATAACCTTGGGGTCTCCCTCGTTAATAGCCGCAGGGGAGCCGCCCAGCTGCATGGTGGATCTGGCAACCGTGCGCTGGTAGGTGTGCGTCATTGCGAACGATGCGGACACGAGGGCTGATCCGTTGTTCAAGACGAGTCCTGAGATCGGCAATCCCTCCGTCTGTGCGTGAGCCGTGACGGTACCGGCGGCCTGCACGGATTGTCCGAGCGATGCGATCTCGTCGAAGTGCGAGCGCGCATACTCGTCTTCTGCGAACATGTCGGATCCGGCGGTGCCAGAATTGAGCATTTCGACGTATTTTTCCACTGCTTCGCTGGGCGTCATGATGAAGCCGTCGGCATCGGCAGGTACGTATGCTGCACCCGTCTCCAGTGGGGCTGTCGTGAATTCTGAGCCGCCCAGAAGGCGCACCCAGTTCTCCAGTTCGTAATTGGAGCGCGCATCCTGCTGAGTGATGACGTAAACAATCGGCAGTTCCCCGTCCGAGCTTTGCTCGATGTCCAGGAACATTCGCGGCCACGTCGTTGAGTTGGTCGATGTCACCATTTCCCCGGTGAGACTCAGCTGCGGCACCGTGGTGTCCTTGGCTTTGGCGAGCACGAACTGTGCACCGCGCATGCGCAGAGCCGGGTCTTTGACGCGTCCGGACAGGGCTTCGGTCGTGCCCTCGTCACTGGCTTGGTCGAGTGCGGCCTGGATATGTCCGAGGATCGTGTTGATGCGGTTGGCATCCAGGTTGGCCGCACCGTTTGCGCCGGACGCTGGCTGTTCAGTGGCCGGTACTTCTATTTCTCCTGACGAGCAGGCGCTGACCATCGACAGTGATGCGAGCATCACCACGGCAGCGCAGATGCGGCGGCGTATCACTGTTCCTCCTTGGTCGATCCTGTTCCGTCACGATGCAGCCAGTTCGACATGATGGACGTCCATGCGCCCTTTTGGGAACGGCCAGTGTCCTGAGGTCGTTCGGCGTCAGCTTGTGTATCGTCGCCCCGTGGATCGTCGCCGTCCTGTGAACGGTCGGTTCGGCTCGCGTGTCCAGTGCCGCTCACATGGTCGGCTTCGTTTTCCGCACGGTCGCCGTCTGTCTGACGTACGAGGGTGTCGCCGCTGTCTGCTTGGTGCGCCGACGGGACGATCGGGATGAGGCCAGTGTTGAATTCGTGGCCATCGATATTCACCGATTCTTCGCCTCGGGAGCGCGCTTCGCGTAATGCGCGTCGCGTCGGGAAGACCATCGGTACACGAGCCACGGACATGTCAATGACACCCGAATCGGTGGGGGCCGAATGTTCGACTGGTTCGGCTGGCTTTGCAGTCTCAGCCGGCTCAGCAAGCTCAGCCGGTTCTACAGCTTCCTCCGACTCAGCGGGTTCGGCAGCCTGTTTCTGTTCGACGAGGTCTTCAGCTTCGCCGTTCATGGCCGGCTCGACAGGTTCAGCGGATTCAGCAAGTTCTTCCGGCTCTTCCGCTTCTTCGTACTGGTCCGCCTCTTCGGAGCGTTTCACCTCTTCACAGTGATCGTGTTCTTCCCGGTGAGCTTGCTCCTCAGGCAAGCCGTCAGCTTCATCTGTCAGGTCGGCTACCGGGACCGGCTCGCTGACATCAAGCGACTCAGCCTCGTCTGCTTCATGGGTACCGTCCTCAGCTTGCGACACGTCACCCTCATCGTCTGCCTCGTCAGAGGCTTCCTCGGCGTCTGGCATCTGGGAGATGTCGATCGGGGCGGTGTCGGTGGTATCAGCCTGGTCACGAGACTTCAGCTCGTCGGCACGTGCCGCGCGGCGACGCTGGTTGCGCCAGATGATGACCGCCATGACTGCGGCGATCAGTGCCAGGACAATGGTCAAAAGCCACACGGCGATCGCTGCGATATTGGTGCGCTCAACCGGCCAAGTCAACGTCAATGTCGGGGCTTTCGAACCGTCTGTCGTGGCCAGTACGGACACCGTGTCAGGAACGGCTTTCAGTGTGAGCGACGCGCTCCCCTGGCCGGCTGCCTGATCCAACCACATGTCATTATCCAACGGGTTCGCAATCGAGGCCCCCGACTGAGCTTCTTCCTTGGCAGTCTGAGCTTCGGACTGTGCCTGGCCATCGGCCGTTGACTGAGGAGCAGCTGCGGATTGCTCGCCATCAGCCACATCCGACGATTGCGCCTGATTCGCATCCGTTTCCGCATGGTCGGTTACTTTCAGCTGTGTCATACCAGCTTCCAGGCCCACAACTTCGGTATAAGCCTCGTCACCGAGCCACCCGATCACATCAGGAGTGGATCCAACCACGACACTGACGGGCGTCGACGCATCGGCAGCTTCGACGGTCACTGTCACGTCTTCTGCTTTCAAAGGGAGCACACGCGCACGCGTCATCACATAGGGCTGATCTGGGTCAGCCTTGGCCTCAATGTGCTGTCCAGGTGCCCAAACGGTCAGTGTCAAAATGCCGATGATGCCAGCAACAAGAGCCACTGCTGCAAGGGCTAAAGCGCTGGCGTAACGTCTGATACCACTCACAGTGTCCGCTCCTCCGCAAAAATTCCTCGTATGCCATTCACAATACAGTGCCCGTTGATGTGAGCGCAGAACCGATGGTAATAATCCATCATATCGCAGAGTCGAAAAGGGCAGTGCCTGACGGGCTCACGAGACAGGCCCAACAAGTCAGGCTCAGAGGGGCCGAAGCCGGTGCTCCCAGCAATGCCGGTGCCAATGACGTCTGGCTTCCACCCCCTGATCCCATCCAAAGGGTGCTTCTTCGGGCCACGCGACCACATGAGGTGTGCCAGGAGCAATCGGATGGACACAACCAGGACACGTGTACGTCTTCTGCGATCCCGACACGTACGACACCTGATAGTGCAGCCCACCAGGCCCCTCGGCACTAAGCGGCATGGAGGCCAGACGACTCATATCGAGGCGCGGATGTTCGCCGCCCCAAGGTCGTTTTCGTGACCGTCTGCCCCGCCCCATGTCGTGATCGCTCCTCTGGCCGCCTACGTCGTCTTGCCGCTCTTACTTATTCCTATCGCACACGACACCCGCGCGCCACACGCGCAAGGGGTGCAGCTCAGAATCCAGACAGACCACGTCAGCACGCTTGCCGACTTCGAGTGCCCCCACCGTCTCATCGCCAAGGATTCTGGCACCTTGAGCAGATGCCATAAATACCGCATCGACCAGCGGAATTCCAGCGCCTACTGCGACGCGCACGCAATCGAGCAGGTGAGCTGTTCCACCGGCGATCGCTCCGCCATCAGTCAGACGAGCAATCCCATCAGTTACCGTCACAGCCTGAGGCCCAAGCTGGTAGCTGCCATCCGCCATTCCGGCAGCAGCCATCGCATCAGTGATGAAGACGCAGCGCGACCGTCCGAGAACCTCGTACACACAGCGCACCAGCGTGGGATTGACATGCACACCATCACAGATCATCTCCACGACCGCATCACCTCGCGCACCCGCTGCAAGGAACTCTGCAATGGAACCGGGATCGCGGTGGTGCATCGGCTTCATGCCGTTAAACAGGTGCGTCACCGTCGCCAGGGGACGTGTATGGTCCGGGTCTTTCAGCTGATCAGCGTAGCGTCCTCGGGCGTCCTCAAAGACGGCTCGAACGTCGTCCGGCTCTGCATCCGTATGCCCCCACGATGGCAGAGCACCCCCCTCGCGCAGTACTTCAGCCACTGATCCCTCACCGCTGGCGTGCGGTTTCTCCGGCGCCACGGTCATGGTCACCGCGTGCCCGCCAGCCACGTCCAGCAGTTCAGCTGTCAGCACGGGATCCGGGTCGCAGATGAACTGTGGGTCCTGCGCGCCACAGCGCTCATGAGACACGAACGGACCTTCAAAGTGGATTCCAGCCAGCTCCCCTCGATCGGCCAGCGTGGCGAGCATGGCAGCACGTTCCTTGAGGGTCTGCGCGTCAGCAGTCACCAGCGATGCAACAAGGGAGGTCGTCCCGTGAGCGCGGTGCTCGGTAACAGCCGTCATCGCTTGCTCGGGGGTCTGCGCGTTCGGGAACGATTCGCCACCACCGCCGTGGCAGTGCACGTCGACGAGGCCAGGGATGATGATGTCATCGCTCGGCTTCAGATCATTGAGTTGTTCACGAATTGACGAGGGGGCCTCCTGCGCCGCCGCATCACCGACCCAGATAATGGTGTCGCGGTCCCACGCCACTGCCCCATCGTCGATCACCGTATCCGGTGTGACGACCCGTCCTCGAAGAGCAACGAGTGAAGTGGATTGATCAGTCTGATCCGTCATGGTCTCTCTTTTCCTAGAACAGGCGAGATTCTGCGTCATCGACGCCTCGCATTGCGTCGTAGTCGAGTACGACTACTTGGATTCCTCTGTCTTCTGCCAGTGTGCGTGCCTGCCGCGTGACCTCCTGAGCAGCGAAAATGCCGCGAATGTCAGAAAGCAGGGGATCTCTGGCCAGTAGCGACAGGTAGCGAGTGAGCTGTTCCACTCCGTCGACGCCACCGCGTCGCTTCACCTCGATAGCGATGGGAACATTGTGTTCGTCGCGCACCAGCAGATCCACCGGCCCGATTGGCGTGGGATATTCTCTGCGAACCAGCGAGTATCCCGTTCCTAGGATCAAGGGCACCTGTTCAGCCAGCAGAGCCTGCAGGTGGGCTTCCACGCCGTCCTTAATGAGGCCTGGATCCACGCCGAGGTCCTCGTTGACGTCGTGGAGAACGTCGAAAATACGGATGAGCAGCTGGTCGTCAGACTTGGCGGCCTGAACAGTCCACACCTCGCTCACGCCTAGATCCGTTTCATCGGTGCTGGGCTCATCGATGCGCATATGGCACGGGGCGCTCATCCAGTTCAGCGGCTTATAGGAGCCGCCATCGGAGTGAACCAGGACCGAGCCGTCTGCCTTCAGCATGATGACGCGCGGGGCTTTGTCCAGGTGCGCGGTTAGCCGGCCTGAATAATCAACTGAACATGTTGCTACTACGATACGCACGAAAGCGTGCCTGCCTTTTTGCTCGTTTTAGTCGATGGACGATTGCGAGGAACGCGGAGGGCCAGATTCTGCCCATGACACCAGGCCGTTGTAACTGGATGCGGCCATCGCCACCTGCCAGCGATCATCACCGGAGACCAGATGCACCTCGATCATGGTTCCGTCAACAGAGCGAGTGTCGGGCGCTGAGACTTCAAGGGTACGTCGAGGCATTGAGAAAACCGGCCGCATGGAAAACCCCACCAGGCGGTACCAGGTGAGGGTTTCGACTCCGTAATGGGCGACTCCGGCTGTCCAGCCGGACTGAGAGTCTCGGCGCGCCCAGCATCTAAACGATCCCAGGTAGGTGTCCAGCCGGCGGGCACGCACATTGATATAGCCGACGATCAGCATAGCGATGACGGCGAGTATGACGATGAGCCACAGCGCCCACACCAACGCAGTGTTCATGATGCTGTAGCTCCTTCCATGCAGTAATATCGCCTACGTCCGTGATGAATGCTCATCACGGACGTAGTTCTCAGTGTTCTCAGGACTCCATGCCTTCTGCAACAACGGTGACAACGTCAGAATCCACGGAGACGAATCCGCCGGCTACCGGAAATGTCTTCGTGTCGTCGCCAATGGTGAGAATGACGGGACCTTCTTTCAATCTAGCCAACAATGGTTGACGATGAGGCAAAATGCCCAGCGAGCCGTCTTCGACTGGGACCTGCACATACTGCGCAGCTCCCTGCCAGGACAGGCCTCGCTTCGTCACGATTTTGACGCTCAGCGCCCCTGTCTCGGCCATCAGGATTCTGCCTCAAGTTCGTGCCACTTGCGCTCCAGATCCTCAATGCCGCCGATATTGAAGAATGCCTGCTCAGGAACCTTGTCGTAGTAGCCCTCGGCAATGCGCTTGAAGGCTTCGATGGTTTCTGACAGCGGAACGGTGGAGCCTGGCTGGCCGGTGAACTTTTCAGCCATATAGATGTTCTGTGACAGGAACTGTTCGATTCGACGTGCACGCGCAACCGTGACCTTGTCTTCCTCGGACAATTCGTCGACACCCAGAATGGCGATGATGTCCTGCAGCTCCTTGTTCTTCTGCAAGATGGCCTTGACGTGGATTGCCACATCGTAGTGTTCCTGGCCGATCGCAGCCGGGTCAAGCAGACGGCTGGTCGATGACAGCGGGTCAACCGCCGGGTACAGACCCTTCGACGCGATCTCACGGGACAGTTCCGTGGTCGCATCCAGGTGCGCGAACGTGGTAGCCGGCGCGGGGTCCGTGTAGTCATCGGCTGGCACGTAGATGGCCTGCAGCGAGGTAATGGAGTGACCACCGGCAGAGGTGATGCGCTCTTGAAGCTGGCCCATCTCGTCCGCCAGATTCGGCTGGTAACCCACGGCCGAGGGCATACGGCCCAGCAGGGTGGACACCTCGGAACCTGCCTGAGTGAAACGGAAGATGTTGTCGATGAACAGCAGCACGTCCTGGTTTTGTACATCGCGGAAGTATTCCGCCATCGTCAGGCCGGTCAGCGCGATACGCAACCTGGTCCCCGGCGGCTCGTCCATCTGGCCAAAGACCAGTGCGGTCTTGTCGAAGACGCCTGCATCAGCCATTTCGTGAATCAGGTCGTTGCCTTCACGGGTACGTTCGCCCACACCGGCGAACACGGACACGCCGCCGTGATCCTGAGCAACACGCTGAATCATTTCCTGAATCAGCACGGTCTTGCCCACGCCTGCGCCGCCGAACAGGCCGATCTTGCCGCCCTGCACATAGGGGGTAAGCAGGTCGATCACCTTGATGCCCGTTTCGAACATCTTGGTGCGTGGCTCAAGCTGATCGAATGCAGGTGGTTGACGGTGAATAGGCCAGCGCTCTGTGATTTCGAGCTGTTCGCCATCTTTGAGGTTGAGCGGTTCACCGATCACGTTGAAGACGTGTCCCTTGGTGACGTCACCGACCGGGACAGTGATGGGGCCGCCGGTGTCGCGCACGCGGGCACCGCGCACCAGGCCGTCAGTCGGCTTGAGTGCGATTGTGCGAACCAGGTTGTCACCCAAGTGCTGTGCGACTTCCAGCGTCATGACGAATGATTCGGATCCTTCGCCCTGGTCAGGCAGCTCCACATCCACCTGCAGTGCGTTGTAGAGGGCCGGGATCCGGTCAGGCGGAAACTCGACGTCGACAACGGGGCCGACGACGCGGGCAACTCGGCCTTCGCCGGTTTCTGGTGATTCTGTCATGGTCATCTTCTCCATCATGTGGGCTCAGCCGTTAGCCAAGGCGTCGGCCCCGCCCACGATCTCACTAATTTCCTGCGTGATCTCCGCCTGGCGGGCCGAATTCGCCAAACGCGTGTACTTCGTAATCAATTCTTCAGCGTTGTCGGTTGCCGTGTGCATCGCTCGCTGACGCGACGCCAGTTCCGATGCGGCGGCTTGAAGCAGAACGTTGCGGATGCGGCTTTCCACATAAAGAGGCAGCAAAGCATCGAGGACGTCGCGCGCAGACGGGATGAATTCGTATTCAGGGAAAAGCAGTGATCCGTCGTCCTTTACCGGATCGACTTCATTTGTCTCGCCTTCACCATAGGCATCCACGACAGTCAGCGGCAGCATCTGCCTGACCTGAGGAATCTGACTCATCATGTTCCGGAATCGCGTGTAGACCAGGTGAACCTCGGACACGCCGGTCATCCTGTCCTCATCCAGGAACCGCTTCAGCAGTTCCTCGGCGATGCTGTGCGTCATCTCCAGGCTGGGTTCGTCCGATTCACCTTCCCACGAACGCTCGATCTCAGCGCCACGGAAGCTGAAGTAATTCTTGGCGCGACGCCCGCAGGTATAGAGGATCGGGGTCTTCCCTTCTTCGCGCAGCGTGGTGATCAGGTGCTCTGTTTCACGCAGAATTGTCGCTGAATAGGCACCCGCCATGCCTCGGTCAGAAGCGACCACCAGCACGGCCACGCGAGGCGTGTCGTTTCGCACGTCGGTCAGCGGGTGCCCCATATCCGTGTGGATGGCAACTGAGGCCACAGCCTGCGTGATCGCCTGCTCGTAGGGTCCCACTTCGGTCGCATCGCGACGCGCCGCGCCGATCCTGGAGGCTGCAATCATCTCCATGGCGCGGAAGACCTTGCTCAGCGTTTGCGTAGACGCAATGCGCTGCTTGTAGATCCTCTGCTGACCAGCCATCGATCAGGCCTTCTTCTCACGGCGACGACGGACAATCTCTTCACGTGAATGTTCAGCTTCAACCTCGCCGTCCTCCAGGTTCTCACCTGGCTGAGCGCTCAGCCACTGCTGCGTGAACTTCTCTGCGGCCTCACGCAGAGCATTCTCCGTGTCATCATCCAGCACGCCAGTCTCGCGGATCGTGGTCAGCACGTCGGAGTGTGAGCGCAGGTAGTCCAGAAGCTGATGCTCATAGGAACTCACGTCAGACACGTCCAGCTCGTCGAGGTAGCCGTGCGTACCCACCCAGATCGATGCGACCTGTTCTTCCACGGGGTACGGCGTGGACTGCGGCTGCTTGAGCAGTTCCATCAGACGCTCACCACGAGTCAACTGCGAACGGGTCGTGGCGTCAAGGTCGGAAGCGAACATTGCGAACGCCGCCATCGAACGGTACTGGGCCAGCGTCAGTTTCAGCGTGCCCGCCACTTTCTTCATGGCCTTGATCTGAGCGTCGCCACCCACGCGGGACACCGAGATACCGACGTCGACTGCAGGGCGCTGGTTCGAGTTGAACAGATTCGACTGCAGGAAGATCTGGCCGTCGGTGATTGAAATGACGTTGGTCGGAATGTAGGCCGATACGTCGTTCGCTTTCGTTTCGATGATGGGAAGACCCGTCATCGATCCGCCGCCCAGTTCATCGGAGAGTTTGGCGCAACGTTCGAGCAGACGTGAATGCAGGTAGAACACGTCGCCGGGGTATGCTTCACGCCCCGGTGGGCGACGCAGCAGAAGGGACACGGCTCGGTAGGCCTCGGCCTGCTTGGACAGGTCATCGAACACGATGAGGACGTGCTTGCCCTCGTACATCCAGTGCTGTCCGATAGCGGATCCGGTGTAGGGCGCAAGGTACTTAAAGCCTGCGGGGTCGGATGCCGGTGAGGCAATGATGGTGGTGTAGTCCATCGCCCCGTTTTCTTCCAGTGTGGAGCGCACCGATGCGATCGTCGAACCCTTCTGGCCAACCGCCACGTAGATGCAGCGCACCTGCTTGCTCGGATCGCCCGACAGCCAGTTATCACGCTGGTTCATGATCGTGTCGATCGCGATGGTGGTCTTACCTGTCTGACGGTCACCGATGATCAGCTGACGCTGGCCACGTCCGATCGGAATCATCGAGTCGATAGCTTTCAGACCGGTCTGGAGCGGCTCGTGGACCGAACGACGCATCATCACGCCGGGTGCCTGAAGTTCGAGGGCGCGTCGACCCGTCAGATCCTGGATCTCGCCCAGACCGTCGATCGGATTGCCGAGGGGGTCAACGGTGCGCCCCAGGTATCCGTCACCAACCGGCACAGACAGAACGTCACCTGTGCGGTGAACCGGCTGGCCTTCTTCAATGCCGCTGAAATCACCCAGCAGAACGGCACCAATTTCGCGCACGTCGAGGTTCATGGCCACGCCAAGCGTGCCGTCTTCAAAGCGAAGAAGCTCGTTTGCCATTGCACCGGGCAGGCCTTCCACGCGGGCAATGCCGTCGGCCGTTTCGGTGACGTGTGCGACTTCTTCGACTGCCGCTTGAGTGGGCTTGTAGGAGTCCACAAAAGAATCGAGAGCCGAGCGGATCTCTTCGGAGCTAATCGAGAGTTCAGCCATTGAGCGTTTCCTTTGTCTGTGTATTGTGGTGCGCCTTCATCTATCAGTGCGCGAGGGATTGGTGCAACTGTCGTAGTCGCGTTGCTATCGATGAATCTATGACGAGGTCGCCGGAGATGATTCGGAATCCTCCGATCAGGGAGGGATCGTATGTCATGTCGATGCTGACCGTTTCGCCCAGTTTCTCGTTGAGCATCGTCTGGAGGCGATGCATCTGAGTATCTGTCAACGGGCCGGCACTGATGACGGACACCAGGTTTTCATCTTTCAGGGACGCTGCGTCCTGCGCGATATGGCGCAGATGCGACATCAGCTGTCCTTTGTTGAGCCGTCCGACCTGGCGGCGCACAATCCGCAGAGTCCATGCGCTGACGTGAGGTCCGAAAATCTTTTCCGCCAGAGCTGCCCGATCGTCAGATGATCCACGCCCCAGCACCGACAGCTGCGTGCGCAGCTCCCGGTTGGACAGGAGGACCTGGTGAATGTCGGACAATTCGGAAAGAACCCGGTCCAAGCCGTCATGAGACTTCGCGTCACGCAGAAGAGCGTGAATACCCACCTGCTCCAGACCCTCGATAATGTCACTGGACGATGACCACTCGCCCTCAACGAGAGTGTGAATCACCTCGAGCGTCTGAGAGGTGACCGTGGCGGCGAACAAGTCGTCAGCCAGACGCACCTTGTCCTCACGAGCGCGCGCCGGATCGGTCAATGAGCGACCCAAGCGTGAATCGTCCCTGACCATATCTGCGATAGCGAAGAGCTCTTCCGCCACACGCAGTCCCTGGTCAGTTTCAGAGAACGTGGGCGACAAGATGCGCGACACAACTGACTGTGCGGCATCGACGCTCATGCGGCTTGATCTGCGCATTATGCGTTCGTTCCTTGCGGCTGTGCGGAGGTCGACGCAGGTGTGCTCAACGACATGTCATCAAGGTCATCGAGGAAGCGGTCCATCACCCGATGTGACAGATCCTGATCCCTGAGCTGCTCAGAGACGATGCGTTCGGCCAGCTGGGTTGCCAGCTCACCAATGTCCGAGCGCAGCGAAACCACTGCTGACTGGCGTTCAGCCTGAATCTGGCGCTGAGCGTTCTCCTGAATGCGGGCGGCTTCTTCCTGGGCGGATTCGCGAGCCTGAGACTTGATGCGTTTCGCGTCAGCATTTGCCTGCTCGCGAATGGAATGAGCCTCAACGTTGGCCTGCGCCAACGCCTCTTCGCGTTCGCGTTCAGCAAGTGCACGGTCTTCACGTGCCTGTTCAGCAGCATGCAGACCGGCCTCGATGCGCTCCTCGCGCTCATCCATCATCGCGTAGATGCGGGGAAGAGCGAACTTGCCGATGACAAGCCAGATTCCCAGCAAAATGATGGCAGACAGAAAGACTTCGGCCACTGGTGGGACGAGGACGCTCGTCCCAGCCGCCGCATCTCCTGCTTCTTGCATTGGCAACATGAATATCACTGAACGACGAAGGGCATTGCGAAGCCGATCAAGGCGAGGGCTTCGACAAGTGCGGCACCGATGATCATGTTGGTGAACAGACGGCCGGCAACCTCAGGCTGACGGGCGGTTGCTTCCTGGGTCTTGCCCACCAGCATGCCAATACCCAAACCAGGTCCGAGGGTTGCAATTCCGTAGCCGATGTAGGCGATTGTTCCGGTCATGGATTCTTCCTTTTCTGTGTGTGTGCCAAGCGGCTGTGTATTTGACTAATGGGATTCCACCGACAACTTGATGTAGACAGCAGTCAGCGTGGCAAAAATGTAGGCCTGCAGGAAGGCGACGAAGATCTCGAAAAGCGTCATTGCAATGGCTGCCGCGAATGTGGCGACCGCCAGAGCCTTGAGCGAGCCTGCCGCCGCCAGCAGGGCTGACGTCCCGAAGAACGTCAATGCGAGCAACAGGTGTCCCGACATCATGTTGCACAGGAGTCGGACCGCCAGCGTTGCAGGGCGGACAATGAATGTTGAGAAAAACTCGATGGGAGTGATCAGCAGGTAAACCGGCTTAGGGAGTCCCTTCGGCAAGAGCTGCTCAGCAAAGAACGTGCCGACACCGCGGGTACGGATACCCGCCCAGATGAACGACACGTAGGAGAAGATTGCGAACACCAGCGGCACAGCGATTACCGACGAGGCGGCAATGTTGATACCGGGAACGATGCCGGTGATGTTCATTGCGATCACGCCGAAGAAAAAGACGCCGATCAGTGGCGCGTACTGTCGCCCTCGCTTCTCCCCCAACATCGGGATGGAGATCGAATCGCGGATAAACAGGGCGCATGCTTCAATCAGTTGCTGGAAGCGAGTGGGGACGATCTTCGCCCTCATTGCGCCCGCAGCAAACAGAGCGCAGATCAGCACCGCAGCAATGATGCGTGCCAGTGTCAGGCGGTTGACCACCGTACCGTGTTCAGGTCCGAACAGCGATGGCGGGAAGAAATCTGTCACACCGGGACTGTGGGGATGGCTGCGCAGCGCAGGAATAGCTGTCAGAGCTATCAGAAGAACCAGACCTGCCGTGACAATCCAGTACCAGAGCGGAAGGTTACGTCGCCTGGGCTCAGCGGAGCGTGACGTGACCTGTGTGGACACCTGGGTCGTTGACATCGCCGAGGACGGCCTCCTTTCGATCCGCATGCACTGCGCTACAGGCTAGCCGACACGTGGTGTCACGAGCGTTGCAGCGTCCCTACTCTAACAGGGTTCAGACCCTCTTTAGTGCCAAAACTACCTGATACGCGGGACAAACGTCACATTGAGGTGTCAGCACCCGGATCGTGCTCACCTAACCGCGTGCGGGAGTAGTCGCGAGTTTGCGCCACTTGACCGGATTGCGTCGCAGCTGGGACCACCGTGGGGGTGCGCGTACGCATCAAAATCACGAGTTCAATCACCATCAATGAGAGGATTGTCACGATTACCGTCATCGCGACAACGCGGTGATTGAGCCCCAGGGGGCGCGATGCCAAGAGCGCGACCGCCACTGCCACAAGCTTGAGCAAATATCCCCCGCCGATCCACGCCAGGAACAGATTCGGTCCCTGCGCGACCATGCGCGGCAGTGCAACGAATTCGGCGGCGCACAGGACTGCCACAACCAGGATGCTGACCAGCGCGGTCGCCCAGCCGACCGTTGACATCAACGCCCAGCACACCAGGATCCCGCCTGTCATCACGACGCCTGCAAGCACTATGAACCGGCGCAGCGCTGTCATGGCGTGATTCATCGCTGGCTGAGTAGCTGCGCGGGTGGGCGTGTGGTCATTGTCGAGTGACATGGCTACCTTTCGGATCTCGGGTCGGGCGCATCTGCCTCGGACTGTGGCGGGCGTGCGCGCGCTGATATCTTCCACGGGAATTCAGATGCGGTCAGGATCGTGGCCAGGACAATCAGCGGCACAAAAATCATCACTGTCCGGTTCCATTCAACCAGCAGCAAGGACAATGCGGCAGTCGAAATGATCGCCGTCCATAAATACAAAATCATGACAACGGCGCGATGGGAACGTCCTCGTGCCAATAGGCGATCGTGGAAGTGGGAGCGGTCGGCGTGGAATGGGCTCTTCCCACGCATCATGCGTCGAACTGCCGTCACCATCAGATCTCCGATGGGGACGACGATCACAGCCAGGGGCAAAATAATCGGCATGAGACCGGCGATGATCTGGCTTCGCTCCAGCACGTTGGGGTCGATCTGACCGGTGACGATGACACCGGAGGCAGCCAGAATCAATCCCAGCGTCTCAGCTCCCCCGCCCATCATGATGGACGAGGGGTGATAGTTGTACCACAAGAACCCGGCGCAGATCCCGACCAGTGCAATCACGATCAGTGACGCGGTTGTCGCATATGACTGTGCACCAAGCTGGCGTGACAGCAGGTAGGAATACCCGAAGAACACGGCCGCACCAATCCCCACGACTCCGGCCGCCAGACCGTCCAGACCGTCAATGAAGTTCACGGCGTTGATGATGCCGACCATGACGAACACGGTGGCAATCAGCGACAACCGTGACGACCCGATCGTGATGCCGAAGATGGGAAATGAAACGAGTTGAACACCCTGGAGTGCCATGAGACCGGCGATCAGGATCTGTCCGGTCAGTTTGGTCAGCCAGTCCAGCTCCAGCAGGTCATCGAGCACGCCCAGCACGCACATGGCTGCAGCACCTGCCATCACTGCCCACGGGATGCTGGTCGAATACACGGGCGCCATGTACGGGATTCGTGAGCCGATCAGCAAAGTGATGAGCAGACCGACGGTCATGGCGATGCCACCCAGTCGCGGTATCGGTGTGACCTGAATATCGCGTTCACGCAGCTTCGGCACAATCCCCCACCGCAGACACGCCCATCGCACCAGCGGCGTCATAATCGCGGTGACACCACTGGCTATGAGCATGAGCAGCAGGTAGACCTTCATCGGTGGCGGCCTCTACTTGTCCTCAGGACTTTTAAAAGTGCAGCCCGCCGTATCTTCCAGGTCGCGCGGGTCGATGACGCCCAGGCGGATCAGTGTGGGCTGCTCCGTGGCCATATTGATGATCGTCGAGGGAGTCGCCCCCGCCGTTGGACCACCGTCAATATACAGGTCGACGTGATCCTCGAACGAGGCAGCGGCCGCCTCAACACTGGTGGCGGGAGGCTCGCCCGTCAGATTCGCTGATGTGACGGCCATTGGACCGCATTCGCGCAAAATCGACAGCGCCACCTCACTATCAGGCATGCGCAGTGCGATCGTGCCGCCCGTGTCGCCCAGATCCCAGCCCAGGTCGGGGTGGGCGCGGACGATCAGCGTCAAACCTCCAGGCCAGAACCGTCGCGCCAGTAAACGCGTGCTCTCACTGATGTCAGTGCCAAGCACGTCCAGCGCTTCATTATCTGCGACCAGAACCGGCGGCGGTTTGGAGCGTCCTCGCCCCTTGGCGTGTTGAACAGCTTCGACGGCGGCAGGGTCGTGTGCGGTTGCGCCGATCCCGTAGACCGTGTCGGTCGGCATGACGATGAGGCCACCACCGTTGACACATGCGCGGATGCGCTGCAGATCCTGCGCTGAGATGCCATGTGAACAGTGAAGAATAGTCGAATGTGCCACGCGGCTATTGTTCCACGACGGGGGCGGTTGCGATAACCATGCGGGGCCGTCCCGTCAAATCCGGTGCCGTATGCGCATTCGTGAAGCCCTGAGCTGTAGCGTATGCCACCAGATCCTCTGCCTGAGATTCGGCGTGCTCCATAACGAGTGTGCCGCCCGGAGCCAGCAGGGCGCGCGCCCGGGTCATGATGCCACGTGGGATCACCAGCCCATCTTCTCCCCCGCCATACAAGGCACGCGGCGGGTCCAGTTGCGCTTCGCGTTGCGTAGGGTGGGCGCTGCCGGGAACATACGGCGGGTTCGACACGACAACGTCGGCCCTCCCCTCGTATTCGACGAGGGCGGATAATGCATCGGCGCGTACCAGATGAACGCGCACCGGCTCGATGTCAGCGATATTGCGAGCGGCAAGCTGACAGGCAGCCTCGTCAATCTCCACGGCAAGAACGCGCGAGGCGGGTACCTCGGTGGCAACCGCAAGTGCGATGGCTCCCGACCCTGTACACAGGTCCACCACCACAGGCTCATCCGCACTGCAGGTTCGCGCCGCGTCAATGGCGTGCTGCGCGACCATTTCGGTTTCGGGTCGAACAACGAATACGCCGGGCTCTGCGCGCAGGGTGAGCATCCGAAAATACATGCGACCTGTGATGTGCTGCAGAGGAATGCTGGTGCGCCTCGATGCGATGGCGCAGCGGTAGCGTTCTGCTGCGCGCGCGCCCACCTGGTCCGGGGCACTCACGAGGCTGTCACAGCCCAGTACCCATTCCAGCAGCTCACGGGCATCCTGGTCGGCGTGTGCTCCCTCCAGGTTGACTGCTTGAAGGGCGCGTCTGCCCCACGCGAACAATTCGCGTGGCGTATAGGTTGCTGAACGCGGCAGCACCAGCTGCTCGTTCAGTGCCCTATTCATCGCCCGCTTTGCCCAGGCGCGCTGCCTCGTCAGTGTCGATCGCTGACTGGATGACAGGATCCAAGGAGCCGGACAACACCTGGTCAAGGTTGTAGGCCTTGAAACCGGTGCGATGGTCAGAGATGCGGTTTTCCGGGAAATTGTAGGTGCGGATGCGCTCCGAGCGGTCAACGGTGCGTACCTGAGACAGGCGCTGTGCGCTGGCTTCAGCCTCACGCTTGGCCCTGGCTTCAGCAGCAAGTCTGGATGCCAGCACGCGCATAGCTGCGATACGGTTTTGCAGCTGCGATTTCTCATTTTGCATCGACACGACGATGCCGGTCGGAATGTGAGTGATGCGCACAGCCGAGTCCGTCGTGTTCACTGACTGTCCGCCAGGCCCTGACGAACGGTAGACGTCGATGCGCAGATCGTTCTGGTCGATTTCAACTTCGTCATCTTCTTCAACTTCCGGCATGACGAATACGCCGACAGCAGAGGTGTGGATTCGTCCCTGCGATTCGGTGACAGGAATGCGTTGGACGCGGTGAACGCCACCCTCGTACTTGAGATGAGCCCACACGCCTTCTTCCGGGCTGGGTGTGCCTTTGGCGCGGATCGCCATCGTGATGTCCTTGAAGCCGCCCAGCTCGGTGGGCGTGGAGGACAGTTCGGTGACCGACCATCCCTTCGTGGTGGCGTAGCGCTCGTACATACGTGCCAGGTCTGCTGCGAACAGGGCGGATTCTTCGCCGCCTTCACCGCTCTTGACTTCCAGGATCACATCGAGCGCGTCGTCAGGGTCGCGCGGCGTCAGAATATCGACGAGGGCATCGTGCGCCTGGCGGGTCTGTTCCTCCAGGCTTGTCACCTCATCCGCGAATGAGGGATCCTCCTCAGCGAGTTCGCGAGCTGCTTCCATATCATCAGTGGCTGCGCAGTAGCGCTGGTAAGCCTCGGCAACACGGTTCAGTTCGGCGTAGCGCCGCCCCACTTTACGAGCCTTTGCCTGATCGTTGTGCAGTGCAGGATCTGCCATTTGCTGCTCGACACTATGGTGCTCTTCGAGCAGTGCCTGCAGCGTCGGGAATTCATCTGCGTGTGATGCCGATGCCATGCGAGCTCCTCCGATTGTGGCGAAAAGATGTGCGATACAAAGACGCCGGTGCCCTGACGGGTCACCGGCGCTGAAGTCAAACGCTACTTGCTGCGTTTGCCGTAACGGGCTTCGAAGCGAGCCACGCGGCCACCAGTATCCATAATCTTCTGCTTACCCGTGTAGAACGGGTGGCACTGGGAGCACACGTCCACGCGCATCTGACCCGACGTAATCGTCGAGCGTGTTTCAAACGAGTTGCCGCATGTGCACGTCACCGTGGTGGGAACGTATTCGGGGTGGATACCCTTTTTCATGGTTTTCTCCTTACGGGATTCGAGGACGCCGGGTCCGCATGCGCAATCATCGACATCGCGCATTACGCGGTGAACCGGAACCGAGTTGCAATTGTGCCACTTTCCGGCCGATAGATCCAGATGATGTACCGGCGGTGCAGGTGAGATTACCCACCTGCACCGCCGGTGTGTGATCTAGTCAGCGTTCGGCGTGGTCTTCTGGATCAGCATGAGGAACTCAGCATTGGACTGGGTTTCCTTGAGTTTGTCCAGAACCACTTCCAGTGCCTGCTGTTGCTCAAGGGATCCGAGGACGCGGCGCAGCTTCCACATGATGCGCAGCTCTTCAGGCTTGAACAGGACTTCCTCGCGACGAGTGCCCGAGGCGTTGACATCGATGGCCGGGAAGATTCGACGATCTGCCAGCGCGCGCGACAGGCGCAGTTCCATGTTGCCGGTGCCCTTGAACTCTTCAAAGATGACTTCGTCCATCTTGGACCCGGTCTCCACCAGGGCAGAGGCCACGATGGTCAGTGAGCCGCCTTCCTTGAGGTTGCGGGCTGCGCCGAAGAACTTCTTGGGCGGGTACAGCGCGGAAGCGTCCACACCACCGGAGAGGATACGACCTGACGCCGGTGCCGCCAGGTTGTAGGCGCGTGACAGGCGCGTGAGTGAATCGAGCAGCACGACAACGTCCTGTCCCAGCTCGACCAGGCGCTTGGCTCGCTCAATGGCAAGTTCGGCAACCGTGGTGTGGTCGGAAGCGGGGCGGTCGAAGGTGGAGGCGATGACTTCACCCTTGACAATGGAGCGCATGTCGGTGACTTCTTCAGGACGCTCGTCAACCAGGACGACCATGAGGTGAACCTCAGGGTTATTGACCTCGATTGCCTTGGCGATCTGCTGGATAATCATCGTCTTACCGGCCTTCGGCGGGGAGACGATCAATCCTCGCTGTCCCTTGCCGATCGGTGCCACCAGGTCGATGACGCGAGGCGTTACGGCCTTCGGGGTGGTTTCCAGGCGCAGCTGCTCATTGGGGTACAGCGGCGTCAGTTTGCCGAATTCGCGGCGCTCGCCGGCTTCCTCGACAGACATTCCGTTAACGGTGTCCACCTTGACCAGTGCGTTGTACTTCTGGCGCTGGCGCTCGCCTTCGCGAGGCTGACGCACCGCACCGGAGACGGCATCGCCTGCGCGCAGGTTCCATCGGCGCACATTGCCCAAAGTGACGTACACATCGTTCGGGCCGGGCAGGTATCCCGAGGTACGAACAAAGGCGTGGTTTTCCTGAACGTCCAGGATGCCTGCGATAGGTGCCAGCACATCGTCTTCACGAATTTCCGGCTCATTGTCGCGACGGCGGTTGTTGCGCGAATTTCGCTCCGAACGATCTGAGCGGTCTCGGCGCTCGTCACGGTCTCGTCCGCGGCGGCGCGCATTGCGTTCTCTGCGACCGCGCCCACGGGAGTTGTTCGCGTTGTCGCCTTCAGGCAGTTCAATCTCATTGAGTTTGCGGTGAGCTGACTCGCTACCGGACTGCTCGGCGTCGGCCGAGTCATCATCACTGTGAACACCGGCGAGTTCAGCACGCACATCGAGGGCAGCCGCGCGATTCTCACGCGCCTCGTTGCTGCGGTCATACTGGTTGGAGCGTGAACGTCCGTGACCATTGCCCTTGCGGGCCAGTGGCTTGCGTTCGCGGTGCTCGTCAGATGAGTCGCCCTCGTCGTGGCCGTCACCCTTGGGAGCCAGCGGCTTGCTCTGGAAGTCCGACCCAGGAAAGTCGAGTGAGAATTGACGCGGCTCGACAGCACCGGCAGTGGCGACGCGGCGACGTCCTCGTGACCGTGTCGGTGTCGAGGCCTGTTCGCCTGTCGATTCAGATTGGTGGCGTTCAGAGGCGTCAGCGGCAGGGCGTTTGTGCTCTGAGCGTGCTTGAGACAAATTGTTGCCGCGGCGGGCGGCTTCGATGGTGGAGACCAGATCGGCCTTGCGCATGGTCGAGACTCCGCGGAGCCCCATCTGCGCTGCAAGTGCCTTCAGCTCCGTCAGCTTCATGGCTGACAATGGCGCGTGATTCGATGCGCCATCAGTGTGATCGTTGCTCACTAATTGTTCCTCACTTGATCGCCCTATGCGGGCAGATGAAATCCGTTGAAAGATACACAAACGGAGGTGTACACGTCGAACAAGTCTTGTGACGAGTACCAGGATGGCCGACACAGCGGCTATGACTGTACAACACAGTCACCGCTGAAAAGTTTAACCACTTCTCCCCCCACTATGCCATCTTTCGCGTGGCAATGCGAGGATTGTTGAGCGGAAAATCACACATTGGGACGCTGCGGGCGATCTGTTCGGATTCCATCCCCGCTGACAGCCAGAGAGCGCACAGTCCAACCCGACCGCTGCGCGCTCGCACGCATGTCATCATCCACGTGGTTCAACGCCATGACAGTGGGTCCTGCGCCGGAGACCACTGCCGCCACGCCGGCTTCACGCAGCCAGTCAACCAGTGCCAGTGACGGCTCCATCACGGCGCGCCGGTATTCCTGGTGCAGATGGTCCTCAGTTGCGTCGAAAAGCCAGCGGCTGATATCCGCATCGTCCGAGCCGACAGTGCGCGCATTGTCGGACATGACGGCAACCAGCACAGCTGCACGTGAAATGTTGGCAACAGCATCGCGATAGGGCACGACGTCGGGCAGGACCTGACGCGCCTTCGACGTGGCGAGTGGGAAATCAGGAATAAACACGGTGGGCGTCATCGACGCGGGGGGCTCAAATCGCAGGGCCTGAGCGTCATCATCACCCATCCACGCCACTGTCATGCCGCCTTCGATTGCGGGGGCCACATTGTCCGGATGCCCTTCCATGTGCGTGGCGAGCTGCAGGATCGTGTGATCATCCAGCGCCTCAGCGTCGCGGATCAGCTCGCGCGCCAGGGCCAGTCCCGCCACGACGGCACTGGCCGATGAGCCTAATCCCCTGCTGTGCGGAATGACGTTATGGCAGTGCATTCTCACGCCTACCTGCGGCGCGCCCACATGATCCAAGCCCACTCGCATCGCACGCACGATCAGGTTGTCGTCGCCCTCGCTGACAGTGCCTACCCCTTCGCCCTCGACAACAATGCTGGTCGGGCCGGCAGTGGCGTGAACGGACACGATGTCGCGCAGATCCAGTGCGATCCCGAGACAGTCAAAACCCGGCCCCAAATTGGCGCTGGTGGCCGGCACGCTGACACGAGCAAAATCCGCACGCAGTTGCACGATGGTCTCCCACACATTGATTAACAGTGAACGAGGGCGGCGCTCGCCGCCGTTCATGAGGCGATGAAACTTAGTCTAGACCGCACACGGCGCCGAATCGCCCACTAACGGCACAGCGATGCGCCTGCGTGCACCTCGATAACGTCGGCTACTTCAACCCCAGCAGTTCAGCAACTTCGTGCGTGTCGGGTGCAACGACTTCGGCCTGCACACCCCCGTCAGGCAGAGCCGCGAGCGCCGTCTTCGTATCCTTCAGGCCATTGCCCGTCACCGTGCACACAATTCGTGCGTCGCGCGGAACGCGTCCGTCTTCAGCTGCGCGGAGCAGCCCGGCCACGGATGCGGCAGATGCCGGCTCGACGAATACTCCGGCTTCGCCGGCGATGATCTGCTGGGCGCGCATGATTTTCTCGTCGGGAACAGCGGTGATGAGTCCCTTGGAATCGTCGCGCGCACGTGAGGCGAAATCCCACGACGCAGGGAATCCGATCCGGATGGCGGTCGCAATTGTTTCCGGGTTGTCGATGGGGTGTCCGGCAACAAATGGTGCCGCTCCGGCTGCCTGCACGCCCCACATCTGCGGTACGTGTGTGGCAACGGCTGGAAGGTTTCGGTAGGACTCTTCCATCGTGGTGACAGCTTTCTGGCCAGCGTATTCGTTGTAACCCATCCAGTAGGCGGAAATGTTCCCGGCGTTTCCCACGGGCAGTATGTGAATGTCGGGCGCATCGCCCAGCGCGTCAACGATTTCGAATGCGGCGGTCTTTTGCCCCTGTAGGCGGTAGGGGTTGACCGAGTTGACCAGTGCGACAGGGTAGGTTTCCGTCAGCTTGCGCACGATGCGCAGCGCATCGTCGAAGTTTCCGTCGACCTGAACCAGGCGGGCACCATGCATGATGGCCTGGGCCAGCTTTCCTGCAGCGATTTTTCCGGCGGGCAGGATCACGACGCATTGCAGTCCGGCAGCCACAGCATAGGCTGCAGCCGAGGCTGACGTGTTGCCGGTGGAGGCGCAGGCGATCATCTGGGTGTCAGTGGCGGCGATTTTGGACACGGCCATTGTCATGCCGCGGTCCTTGAACGAGCCAGTCGGGTTGGCGCCTTCCACTTTCAGCCAGACGCGCGCTCCGACGCGCTTCGAAATGGCAGGAGCTTCTACCAGTGGCGTACCACCTTCCAGCAGCGTGACAACCGGGTCGGATTCTTCCAGTGGGAGCCGCTCAGCGTATTCACGCAGCAATCCGCGCCATTGATGAGCCATGTGTTATTCACCTTCCATACGTAGGAGCGACGCCACGTCGATGACGGCGTCAGATTGACGGAGTGCTTCAGCTACTGCCAGCACGTCAGCCTCACGGGCACAGTGCGTGGCGATCACGATGGTGGTTTGCGCACCCGGTTCACCGTCACGCTGGTCGACCGAGTGGATGGATACGCCGTGACGGGCGAATACGGAGGCCACGTCAGCTAAAACACCCAGATCGTCATGAACATGCAGACGAAGCTGATAGCGGGTGCGTGTCATGCCCTGTTCAATGATAGGCAGATGCGCGTAGGTGGATTCGCGCGGAGCATGGCCACCGTGCACACGGTGGGACGCCCCGGCGACCAGGTCGGACAATACCGCTGAGGCAGTTGGCGCACCGCCTGCGCCTTGCCCGTAGAACATGAGCCGTCCGGCAGATTCGCCTTCGATGATGACGGCGTTGTACACGCCGTCGACAGTGGCCAGTGGGTGTCCTGTCGGCACGAGGGCGGGGTGGACGCGCGCGTTGATCACTTCATTGCCCAGATCGTCGAGGCAACGCTCAGCCACGGCGAGCAGTTTGATCACGTGATTGGTGCGCGCCGCTTCCATCATGTCGTCAGCGGTGATCTGCGAGATGCCTTCGACGCTGACATCGTTCATGGATACGCGTGAATGGAACGCCAGGGAGGCCAGCAGTGCGCACTTAGCGGCAGCGTCATACCCTTCGACATCAGCAGTGGGGTCAGCTTCCGCGTAGCCTCGTTTCTGCGCGTCGGCAAGGGCTTGTTCGTAGCTGGCGTGTGCGGTGAGCATGGAATCAAGGATGAAGTTCGTCGTGCCGTTGACGATGCCGACAATACGGCTGATCTTGTCACCTGCCAGCGATTCACGCAGACCGTAGACAACTGGGACGGCTCCAGCCACTGCCGCTTCGAAGTACAGGTCCGTATCCGCCTGGGCCGCAGCCTCGTACAGTTCCGGGCCGTGGGCGGCAAGCAGTGCTTTGTTGCCGGTCACGACCGTTGCCCCACCATTCAGGGCCCGCAGCACGTATTCACGTGCCGGTTCAATGCCGCCGATCAGTTCGATGACGATGTCTGCATGGTCGATCGCTTCTGCCGCATCCGTTGTCAGCAGTTCCGGATCGATGTCAACATCACGCGGAGCGTGCACATTTCGCACGACGACAGCTGAGATTTCCAGCTGCGCTCCGCATCGTTCGCTCAAGTCATCGCTTCGTTCGTGGATCAGTCGAATGACCTGCGAGCCGACGGTTCCCGCTCCCAGGATGGCGACTCGCACTGTGCGCGGCTGTTCCGACATCGTGCACCCCTTCATTGATCAGACGTTTCGATAGTGATCCTAACCAAGGCCACAGGCCCGATGCGACAGTGTCCAGTGTGCGGCACATGGATCCGCGTCGTTGATGCTCGCTCCTCGTCAATGGCGACCGTCACTGCGAGCGAGGGCTCCCTCGTGAGCGTCATCACGAGGTATATGGCAGCAAGATTGCGTACAGTAAAAGATGCGCCGCATGTATGTGGTGATTCGCAGATCGATCCTCGACGGTTAAGGAAAAAGACGCAATGAACGTCGCAGAACAACTCGTCAGCCAAATGGTGGAAGCTGGAGTACATCGGATCTATGGAATCGTGGGCGATTCGCTCAACCCAATTGTTGATGCGGTGCGCAAAACCGGAGGATCCGCCAGGGGCGGTATCGACTGGGTGCACGTGCGCCACGAGGAGTCGGCCGCGTTCGCCGCTGCCGCTGATGCTCAGGTGTCCGGAAAACTGGCAGTGTGTGCGGGTTCATGCGGCCCGGGAAACCTGCACCTGATCAACGGCCTCTTTGATGCGCAGCGTTCCGGCGCGCCTGTCCTGGCTATCGCCTCACACATTCCCAGCGTGCAGATCGGACAGTCTTACTTCCAGGAGACCCACCCCGACCGGCTTTTTGTGGAGTGCTCGTCGTACTGCGAAATGGTTTCCACCGCTCAACAGGCTCCGCGCGTCATGAACGCTGCGATCCGTCACGCGATTGGCACTCAGGGTGTCGCAGTGGTGACGATTCCCGGTGACGTGTCTGACCAGAAGGCGCAGGCTCCCACACCCCAGTTCGTTCCGGCTCGCCGTCCGATTCTGCACCCCAACCCCGATGATGTTGCTCAGCTTGCCACCATGCTCAACAAAGCCAAGAAGGTCGCGATTTTCGCGGGTATCGGTGTGGCGGGCGCACATGATGAGGTCATTGCACTGGCAGACGCACTGCAGGCACCAATCGGGCATACCCTGCGCGGGAAAGACTTCATTCAGTACGACAACCCCTTCGATGTCGGCATGACCGGCCTGCTGGGATACGGCGCAGCTGCAGAAGGCATGAACGATGCGGATGTCCTGCTGCTGCTTGGAACAGACTTCCCGTACAACCAGTTCCTGCCTGACACGCTGACCGTACAGGTCGACAACAGCCCCGAAAAACTCGGACGACGCACCGACGTGTCCCTGCCGATCTGCGCCGATGTCAAGGCATTGATTGACAGCCTCATGCCGCAGCTCAAGGGGCGCCGCTCATCAGCATTCCTGAAGAAGCAGCTCAAGAAGCACGCCAAGATCATGAAGGCACCCGTCGGCTCCTATACGCGCAAGGTCGAGCACATCAAGCCGATTCACCCCGAATACGTCGCACACGTCCTGAACGAGATTGCCGCACGCGACGCGATCTTCACCGCCGACACCGGCATGTGCAACGTGTGGACAGCCCGCTACATCGATCCGCTGGGGTCGCGCCGACTGATCGGCTCCTTCCTGCACGGATCAATGGCGAATGCTCTGCCTCAGGCCATCGGCGCTCAGGAAGCATTCCCGGACCGCCAGGTGATCTCCATTTCAGGCGACGGCGGCCTGTCAATGCTGCTCGGCGAGCTGGTCACAGCCCGCATGCATGACCTGCCCATCACGGTCATCGTGTTCAATAACTCAACGCTGGGCATGGTCAAGCTGGAGATGCTCGTGGACGGAATGCCTGACTTCGGCACCGACGTGCACGACATGCACTATGCAGATGTCGCGTCCGCAATGGGATTCCAGGCTGAACGCGTGGACGATCCTCAGGATGTGCGCAATGCCTTGACGAGGGCGCTCAGCCATCGCGGTCCCTCCCTCGTCGAAGTCATCACCGATCCAAACGCGCTGAGCCTTCCACCTGAAATTACCGGCGAGCAGCTGTTCGGCTTTGCCACGGCCATGTCGAAGATCGTGTTGAACCGCGGTGCCGGCGAAGCAGTGTCAATGGCAACGTCAAATATGCGCAACATTCCACGCTTCTGATCCGGCGCGGACAGGACTCCCTCGTCGCTTACTGCATAATGCGACATTCGTCATGGGACTTTTGTCCCATTGCTCAGAATGCCGTCAGCATAACCACGCGCAGTGAGACGTAGTCCATAGGTCCTGATTCAGGATCCTCCTAGAAGGCCCAGCGCTTTCGAGAGACAATAAGGTCAGATGTCAAACAGACATACATTGGCTGGCCGCGAACCACGCCACCGAAACCCTTCAGATCGAAGGGACCGGAACCGGAGAAGAGGGATTATGACCACCCAGATGACCGCTCCAACATCCGTCAGCGAAGACCCGTGGGATGGGTTCGAGCGCGGTGCATGGACCGAGCACATCGACGTTCGTGATTTCATTCAGCGCAACTACACGCCATACGAGGGCGACGCCTCCTTCCTTTCTGGCCCTACAGACAAGACACTGCGCCTGTGGGACACACTGGAGAAGAATTACCTGTCCGAGGAGCGCAGGAAGCGCGTACTCGACGTTGACACGGATACACCGGCAGACGTTGACGCGTTCGGCCCCGGATACATCAGCGACGACGACAATGTGATCGTCGGCTTGCAGACCGACTCACCCCTCAAGCGCGCGATGATGCCGTTCGGCGGATGGCGCATGGTGGAAACCGCCATCAAGGAAGCCGGTAAAGAGGTCAACCCTGACGTGAAGAAGATCTTCACTCAGTACCGCAAGACCCACAACGATGCCGTGTTCGATATTTACACACCTCGTATTCGCGCAGCCCGTTCTTCCCACATCATCACCGGCCTGCCGGACGCCTACGGCCGTGGCCGTATCATCGGTGACTATCGCCGCGTCGCTCTGTACGGTGTCGACGCGTTGATCGAAGCCAAGCAGGTTGACAAGGACCGCTACGCTGATCAGCCGTTCTCCGAGCACTGGGCCCGCTACCGTGAAGAACACGCCGAGCAGATCAAGGCTTTGAAGAAACTGAAGAGCATGGCTGCCAGCTATGGCTTCGACATCTCCGGCCCCGCGAAGAACGCGCAGGAAGCTGTGCAGTGGACCTACTTCGCTTACCTCGGGTCCGTGAAGTCTCAGGACGGCGCTGCAATGTCAATCGGCCGCCTGTCCGCATTCTTCGATATCTACTTCGAGCGCGACCTCAAGGCAGGCGTGATCACCGAGCAGGACGCTCAGGAAATCATCGACGCCCTGGTTGTCAAGCTGCGTATCGTGCGTTTCCTGCGCACCGAGGCGTACGATCAGATCTTCTCCGGCGATCCCTACTGGGCAACCTGGTCAGATGCCGGTTTCTCAGAGGACGGTCGCACACTGGTCACCAAGACGTCTTTCCGTCTGCTGCAGACACTGCGCAACCTGGGACCGGCTCCCGAGCCAAACATCACGATCTTCTGGGATGAGAACCTGCCCGCAGGTTACAAGGAATTCTGCGCCTCGATCTCGATTGAGACGTCCTCCATCCAGTACGAATCCGATGAGCAGATCCGCGCTCACTGGGGCGACGATGCAGCGATCGCATGCTGTGTGTCTCCGATGCGCGTGGGCAAGCAGATGCAGTTCTTCGGCGCGCGCGTCAACGCCGCCAAGGCTCTGCTGTACGCCATCAACGGTGGTCGCGATGAGATGACCGGCAAGCAGATCGTTGACGAGTACGAGCCCATCAAGGGTGACGGCCCGCTGGACTTCGATGAGGTCTGGGCCAAGTACGAGGACATGCTGGATTGGGTTGTGGGCACCTACGTTGAGGCCCTCAACATCATCCACTACTGCCACGACCGTTACGCCTACGAAGCGATGGAAATGGCACTGCATGATTCGGATATCGTGCGCACCATGGGCTGCGGTATCGCCGGCCTGTCCATCGTGGCCGACTCCCTGGCTGCCATCAAGTACGCCAAGGTCGTCCCCGTGCGTGATGAGACCGGCCTGGTTGTGGACTACGAGGTCGAAGGTGACTTCCCGACCTACGGCAACGACGATGATCGTGCAGACGAAATCGCCGCCACCGTTGTTCACACCATCATGGACAAGATCCGTCAGATCCCCCTGTACCGTGATGCCATCCCGACTCAGTCGGTGCTGACCATTACCTCGAACGTGGTTTACGGCCGCGCAACCGGCGCGTTCCCCTGCGGACACAAGGCCGGCACACCTTTCGCGCCGGGCGCCAACCCGCAGAACGGTGTGGACACGCACGGCATGGTCGCATCCATGTTGTCGGTCGGTAAACTGGACTACAACGATGCCCTTGACGGCATTTCGTTGACCAACACGATCACGCCATCAGGTCTGGGTCGGAACAAGGGCGAGCAGGTCACGAACCTGGTCGGCATCCTCGATTCCGGCTTCATTCCTGAAGACTGATTGAGACGACGAACAGTTCTTTTGAGATACTAGAAACAACCTGAGAAGGAGAGATCATGGCAACGAAGACGTTTGATGAGCGCCTGGCCGACATGAAGGACAAGCGTGAGGAGAACGGCGGCATCAAGGGGCTGTACCACGCCAACATTAATGTGCTGGACCGTTCCACCCTGGAAGATGCGATCGACCATCCTGAGAAATACCCGAACCTGACGGTGCGTGTGTCCGGCTACGCAGTGAACTTCGTGAAGCTCACCCGCGAGCAGCAGCTGGATGTTCTGTCCCGTACGTTCCACCACTCAGCCTGATCCCCGCAGGTACGAGGGCGTCCTCGGCACTGCGCGATGACACCGCAATGCGAAGATCAGAAAACTGAAACGTGCCGCTTGGTTGCCTGCCGATCGATTCAACGATGGCAGGCAGCCAAGCGCTTTTTATGGCAGGAGGTGCATACATGACGACACAGTCACAGCCAGTGGCTATTGAGCTGCTCGGCGACCAGGATTTTCAGCCGCCAGCTAATCGGATGGCCGGGGCGGGCACAGCCGGCCTGCAGGAGCTGACCGACCTTGAGCGAACAGATCGTCTGCGCCGTATGCGCGAAGGAACACTCGGGTCGATTCACTCGTGGGAACTCGTGACCGCGGTGGACGGACCTGGTACCCGCATGACGATTTTTCTCAACGGGTGCCCGCTGCGCTGCCTGTACTGCCACAACCCTGACACTCTGAATATGCGCGACGGCCAGCCCATCGAGTCCGATGAACTGTTGCGCCGCATTAAGCGCTATCGCAGAATCTTCCGTACCACCGGCGGCGGAATCACGCTGTCGGGCGGCGAAGCACTGATGCAGCCTGCTTTTACTGCACGCATCCTGCGCGGCGCCCGTGAAATGGGTATTCACACGGCGCTGGACACTTCCGGCTTCCTGGGTGCGATGGCAACCGATGAAATGATCGAGGACACGAACCTGGTGCTGCTCGACGTGAAGTCCGGTGATCCTGATACCTACCGAAAGGTCACTGGCCGCGACCTGCAACCCACCATCAGTTTCGGGGATCGCCTGGCTCAGCACGGCACCGAAGTATGGGTACGTTTCGTCCTGGTGCCGGGTTTGACCGACGATCCGGACAACATCGACCGAGTGGGACGGATCGTCGAAAAGTGGCCGAACGTGTCCCGTCTGGAAGTCCTTCCGTTCCACCAGATGGCGATCGACAAGTGGAAGAACCTGGGGATGACGTACACGCTGGAGGACGTCAAGCCCCCCAGCGTGGAGCACGTGGATAAGGTGCGCGAGCAGCTGCGCCGCTTCGATATTGCAGCGGTGATGTAGCAGTGCCTCGCGCCACCCTTGGCGTGGGTTCCGTCACCCGCGCTCGGGGTGTCAGCGCAGCGGCCTCGAGCCACTACACTGGAAGAAATCTATGACGATTGCCAGCACAGATGGGTGGGAACGATGACACGCACACTTTCCGGACACGATATTACTCTGCGCGCAGGCGCATACACCGCTCACGTGGTGTCGGTGGGAGCGGCTCTTGCTTCCCTGACGTTCAACGGCCGCGATGTCACGCTTCCGTTCGACCCGAACGTTTTGACGAAGGGCTACTTCGGCAAGACGCTGGCACCGTGGCCCAACCGCATCACCGAGGCGACGTACACGTGGAACGGTGAGCGCATGGACGTGCCGCGAAACGAAATCGAAACCGGGGCAGCTCTGCACGGGCTGGTGTCCTGGACCGACTGGACCGTCGTACACTCCGATTCTGATTCAGCGACCATGAGCACATTCCTGCCGCCGCAATACGGCTACCCCTTCGCCCTCGACCTGTCGGTGACGTACGCACTGAGCGCGGAGCGCGGCCTGAGCATCACGATCTACGCGAAGAATGTGGGCAGCGAACCTGCCCCCTATGGTTGCTCACACCACCCCTACATCACGATCGGTCAGCAGTCGATCGACGCGATGACGCTGACGGTTCCGGCCGGCAAGGTTTTCGATGTCGATAAGCGTTTGGCACCCGTCGAGCTGAAGGATGTGGAAGATCTGGATCTGGATTTCCGCTCCGGGCGGCTCATCGGCAGCCAGTCGGTCGATCACGCGTTCACCGAATTGCCCGACGGCACGTGGCAAGTCAGCCTGTGTGACGAGGGCGGCTCATCCGTGTCGGTCACCTCTGACGCGCCGTGGGTTCAGGTGTACTCCGGTGATCAGCAGGGACGTATCGCCACCGCTGTTGAGCCGATGACTTGCCCGCCTGATGCGTTCAATTCCGGGATCGACCTGATCGTGCTGGAACCGGGCGAGGACTACTCGATGACGTTCATGATCAGTGCTGACTTCGTCGAATGAGCACACTGACACTGTGACGGATCCGGAGTCGAGTGCCAGCGAGCCCCGGCGATCGCTGTTTGATCTGATCACACATCCACCGGACCTGCCTATCGTGTCAGTCCTCGATCAGGTGACGCGCGCCGCGCACCCGGGGACGTTTGCCGTCGTGTCAGCCACCGCCGGGTCCGGTAAGACGACGCTCATTGCGCCCGCTGTCGCAGCGCGCGTCAGCGGCACGGTGGTCTGCACGCAGCCGCGACGTATGGCTGCGCGCGCTTCCGCCCGACGAATTGCCTCCCTGCTGGGTGAGCGTGTGGGGGAAACGGTCGGGTTCACGGTGCGCGGCGAGCGCGCCGTCGGCCCGCACACGCGTATCGAGATGGTCACCCCTGGCGTGTTGGTGCGCCGCCTCCAGGCTCATCCGGATTTGCCGGGAGTGAGTGCCGTAATTCTGGACGAGTTCCATGAGCGTGCGCTCGACTCTGATCTGGCCCTGGCGTTCCTGCTCGATGTACGGCAGACACTGCGTGAGGATCTGACGATCTTCCTCACCTCGGCAACGCTGGATATGGCGCCGACACTGACTTTCGTCCGCGCCCACGCCTGCGAGTGCGAGGGTGCAGATGTCATGACGATTGAGGCGCCGGGCGTGCTGTTTCCACTGGAACAGTCGTGGGCGCCTGCCGCACCGAGCGTTTCTGCTCTCGCACCTGTCGGTGGCAGTGGTCGAGTGGGAGTAAGTCGAGAGTTCCTGGCTCACATGGGTCGCGTTGTCGATGAGACTGTGCAGCGCACCAGCGCAGATGTCCTGGTCTTTGTGCCAGGTGCACGCGAGATCCGCATGCTGATTGATGAGTTGCGTGCGCGTCTGCGGGGCGACGTGGAGATAGTGCCTCTGTTATCTGCTCTGTCGGCGGCCGAGCAGGACCGTATCCTGACACCTGTGCCTGAGGGCTGCGAGCGACGGCGACGCGTCATCGTGTCCACGTCGATCGCTGAATCGTCACTGACTGTTCCCGGAGTGCGCGTCGTTGTTGATTCTGCGCTGGCTCGCCACCCGTCCATCGACCCGGCACGCGGTGTCACCACCCTGGTCACAGTGCCAGCGTCACGAGCTGAGATGGTCCAGCGTTCGGGGCGTGCAGCCAGGCTCGGCCCTGGCTGGGCGGTGCGGTGCTGCGCGGAAAATGAGTGGGCGCGCCGCCGGCAGACCCCGGCCCCGGAAATCGTGGAGTCTGATCTGACTGATGCACTGTTGCAGTGCGCGGTGTGGGGCGTGCGCGACTTTGCTGACTTGCCGTTGATGGATCAGCCCCCCTCGGGCAATGTCCAGGCTGCTCGCGAGGCGCTGGTCGCTATCGGGGCGCTCGACACTGAGGGCGCGCCCACACCTCATGGCGAGATGATTGCGCGACTGCCGGTCGCACCCTCGCTTGCTCACGCACTGGCAGCCTGCGCGCCGGTCATCGGGGTGGAGGCCGCGTGTGAGTGTGTTGCGATCATTGATGAGCAGATTCGCTGTGACAACGCCGATCTTGCTGCCAGCGTGCGCCGTCTGCGCCACTCCTCGCACGCCGAGTGGTCGCATATACGCGACCAGTCGGCGCGACTGACACGCCTCATGGGTCGATACGCTGCCGACATGTCGCGCCACGCACCTGCAGACCAGCTCAGCCGTGATGACCAGCTTGCCCTCGTCGCCGCCACCGCTCACCCGCAGTGGATCATGCGTAGGCGCGGCGATTCTTTCTTGTCCTACCAGTCGGTGTCCGGTCTGGGAGCGTCCCTGCCCGCCACCAGTCCCCTCGCCGGACAGCAGTGGCTGGCGGTGAGCGATATGACACGGCCGTCAGGCAGTTCAACCGCGCTGATCCGGGCGGCGCTCCCCCTCAGCGAGGATGATGCGCTGGGGTGTGCGGGCGCCCTTGTCCATGAGGACACGCGCGCCTGGTATGATCCGGCAGCACAGCGATTTCGCGGCGAACAGGCCACCATGCTGGGTGCTATTCGACTCGCGTCACGGTCACTCAGGACGCTGCCGCCGCAGACTGTTCAAGATCTCATGGAGCAGGTCTTGAATGAGCACGGAATGTCAGCGCTGACGTGGACACCGACCGCCGTGCAGTTGCGTGCCCGCATGGCAGCGCTTCACGAGACTGTCACAGATCCGTGGCCGGATGTGTCGGATGCAGCATTGGCCTCGAGTTTTCCGCAGTGGGGAGCTGAGGATTTACCTGCCTTGACTTCGGGAAAACCACTGACCAGCATCGATACGATGCGACTGTTGCGTTCGCTGTTGCCCTGGCCTCAGGCTGCGCGACTGGATGAACTGACTCCGCCCGATATTGAGATTCCAACGGGAGCACGTCGGCGCATTGAGTGGACTGAGAACGGGCCGACGCTCACGCTGCGAGTCCAGGAAGCATTCGGGTGGACGTCTACGCCCAGATTCGTCGACGGCCGAGTTCCGCTGATTATTCACCTAACCGATCCGGCCGGTCGTCCGGTGGCGATCACTTCCGATCTTGCGTCGTTTTGGGCTGGTCCCTACCAACAGGTTCGCTCCGAGCTTCGCGGCCGGTACACGAAGCATGCCTGGCCTGAAGACCCCCTGTCGGCTACTCCCAGCTCGCGCGCAAAGGGACGAGGGCGATCCCGCTGAGAGTGTTGAACGGCGGTTGTTGAACGCCGAGGGTTCGCCGGGGCGGCTCAAAGAGCGAAGGATTCCCGCCGGCGCTGCCTGTGGTGGCCTGGACAGACAACGTGGCGCCCACACCACACGGTGCAGGCGCCACGTTTGAGTGCGACATCGGCTGCGGTTGCACCCGGTGCCATCCTCACTAAATCAGGAACGCGTCATGCGTCGCGAAGCTGTCAACGCTCCAGCCCCAGCAAGCGCAAGACCGGCCAGTGCCATCGCGGGCACCGATGCGCCGGTACGGGCAACGCTGGGCTTTGCACTGTATGCAGCTGGCTGCTTATTTTGCTCGTCGTGCTTGCGGGTCGTGTCCAGAGTTCCCTGAACAGCCACCGTCACATCGTCATCAGCACGCGCATCGTTATTACGTCCCCACGCGTCGACTGCAACATTCAGCTTCCTGTCCGCAGTGAATGCCTGAGCGACTTTCAACTCAGCTTCCAGAAAGGCAACTTGCGAGTCGAAGGCGCCAGTCCCGTCAAGGGTGGCCACGGACCGACCGTTGACTCGCAAAGCAGCTTTCGTGTAGGGCCCGGCCACTGCTGCACGAATCCTGACGTACTCACCCTGGGGCGCAACTTTCGCATCCGCAATGGCCTTCCACGACTGGCTCTCAGAGTCCCAGTACTCCACTCCCGCAACCGTCGGCTGAGGCTGATTCACTGTGACAGCTGCCAGTGCGTCCACCAGACCGGTGCCGCGGTATTCCTTGCCGTCTGGCGCCTCTGCGTTGTTCGGGTCGGCCAAGACCTTGTAGCGCCCACCTGCCTGTTCACGCAGAAGGTTTGCTGCCTGGTCAGCACTCAGTGTCGGGTTAACGGACCGCAAAAGTGCTGCAACGCCTGCGGCATGTGGCGACGCCATAGATGTACCGCTCTTCGATGCGTACAGTGCAGTCTCATCCCTCCAGTCGAAACCAAGTGGAATCGTTGAAAAGATTCTCGATCCAGGTGCGGCGACATCAATAGCATTCGCGCCGTAGTTCGAGAAGTATGAGCGAATGAAGGGTCCGTCAAGCGGATCTGAACCCTTTGCCTTTGCCACCGAAGAGACCACGACCACTCCGGAAAGATCGCTGGGAAGGTCCACGCCTCCCACTGACGAGCGGTTCTCAATTGCAGCTCCAGCCACATCATTCGGGCTGCCACTGTCTGTCGTCGCGTTGTCAATGTCGCGATCGTCATTGCCGGCAGCCGAGATGTTGAGCACGTCGTGGTCGTGGGAGTAAGCAACCGCGCGAGTCACGGCCTCCAGGCCTGCAGCCTGGTTTTCTTCAGTGGGAAGCCAGTGTTCCCACGGATCGGTGAAGTATGAATTATTGGTCACCGCGATGTCGTGTTCTGCAGCCCAGATGAAGCTGCAGGTAACGTATTCGGGGTAGAACAGACCATCAGCGTTTCCTGCCTTAATCGCGGCAAGTTTCGCATGCGGTGCTACACCGTCAACGCCGATCCCATTGTGCGCTGCAGCAATCGTTCCGGCGACGTGTGTCCCGTGATCAGATCCAGATGTCGGGGAGGGCTGCCATGCCTCAAACGAGGTGTCAGGAATACCATTGTGAGAGCATCCAACGGATTTGCTGTGATCGATCTGGTCCTTGAGGTCTTCGTGAGTTCCATCGATACCGGAGTCGATGACACCAACCGTGACCGGCTCAAGCATGACATCGACGGCCGCTGCCTGGTCGGCACGGACAGCCTTCAGACCCCACGCTTTTTCGGATTGAGGATCGGGTGTGTACTCCTGGTCCAGTTCACTGTTCTTTTCAAGCTGGCTGCGACCCGTCATCCTCGTCGATGTGCCTGGCTGCCCTGACGGGGCTGAGTCTTGAGCCGCTTCCACGACAATCTCGTCACCTTTAACCTTGGCGTAGCGGGTGGGTCCGACGTTCGTCAACGGCACCTTCTTGTCAGCCAGTGTTGTGCGCACGTGCTCCGCAAAGTTCCTGTCAGCTGTCTGAGCAAAGAATGAATCGATCTGCGGGTACTGCTGCAGGATCACGGCACCCGTGTCACGCACGGCCGCCACGGCAGAGTTAAACTGATCTGAACTGACGCCGCGCTTGAGGTTAATCGCAAAATTCTGGACGTAGGGAACACCTGGCTCAGGATCGCTCGCATCGTCCGCTTGTGGGGTTCCCTCGTCTGCCGCCCTGTCTGTTGCGGCCGGCTGGTTAGCCGCTACTGGCTGTCCTGACTGGGCGCCATCAGGTGACTGAGGGGCATCTCCAGATTGAGCAACTTCCACTTCTGCACCGTCGTCAGCTGGTGTTCCAGGCTGGGCACTCCCCACTCCCGTGACGACGCCAGCGCTGGCCACGCCAAGAGCAACCGTCACTGCTGTCAGCCGGGCAGCCCGCGTTACATTACGCTGCACACGCATTCTTGACCTCACTTTTACCATGTTGAAAGAAATCTGAGAATATAACTTCAGATAAACCGCAGGTTAAGTCAGATGCATTCAAGAAAGGCGCAAGGTTTCACATTCTGATTAGTTTGTCCACAACGTGATCACACACTACAGGTGTCAATATCTTCTGGTCTAAACTACGCCTGAACTGCCGCGACACACAACAGCCCCTACGCAACACGCAGTTCTGCCAGTTTAAACGCTCTTTACTCAAATTCGTCCGGATGCGCCCCGATGCGGCCGCTTTCACTGTGGAGGGCATCGATCGCCTCCAAGTCAGTTTCCGGCAGGCTCACACCAGCTGCAGCCAGGTTTTCCTCCATGCGCTCAGGCGACGTGGTCTTGGGAATGACCACGCGACCACGTTGCATATGCCACGCCAGAACAGCCTGCGCCACGGTGACACCGGCACGCTCAGCGATGTCGAGGATCACCGGGTCCTCGAGGTCGCGCGCCTGGCCCAACGGTGAGTACGCTTCGATGACCATCCCCCGGTTACGAGCATCAGACAATACGTCAGGCTGCGAGAAAGACGGATGAACTTCGGTTTGTAAGATCACCGGTGTCACGCCCGTCTCGTCGCGTAGACGGTCGAGGTGATGAGGCAGAAAGTTGGAGACGCCCAGCGCGCGCACGGCTCCCGTGTTGAGCATGCGGATCATGGAACGCCACGTTTCGACAAAAAGATCTTTCGAGGGAACCGGCCAGTGAATCAGATACAGGTCGATGACATCGAGACCAAGCGCACGTCGGGAATTATCCAGCGCCTCAATGGCTCGGTCAGCACCGTGATCGCTATTTTGCAACTTCGTCGTCACGAAAATATCGGAACGCTCCAGACCTGAACGTCGAATCGCCTTACCAACGCCGGCTTCATTGTGATATCCAGCGGCAGTGTCGATGTGCCGATATCCCGCCTCAATCGCCTGTTCGACCCGTTCTGCAGTTTCCTCAGGCGGAATTTGGTAGGTACCAAAACCAACTTGCGGGATGGTCATTCCCTGTTTCAACACAATGTCATTCACGTGAGAGGTCGAATCAGCCATGCATCGACCATAACGCACTGCGCCGCTCGTGCAAGTGGCATTGACGTAATAGGGCGCACAGCTGCCAGTGATCCTGAAGCTTCACCCAGCTTCACGCAGGTCAGGCGAGGCCCACGTCGCAGGCCAGTAGATCTTCCACGCTTTGGGAACGCACGATAACCTCAGCATTCCCGTCGCGCACGGCCACAACGCCTGGCCGCGGCACCATGTTGTAATTCGACGCCATCGACCAGCCATAGGCTCCCGTCGCCAGCACCACCAGCAGGTCACCGCGATGCAGGTCAGCGGGCAGGTCGACGTCCTTCACGACGATGTCACCGGACTCGCAATGCTTTCCAACCACTCGGCAGCGCACCAGCGGAGCACTAAGCCGCCGATTCGCCAGCGTGACGGAATATTCCGCGTCGTACAGTGCGGGTCGAATATTGTCCGACATTCCCCCGTCGACAGCCACGTAGCGGCGCACCAGATCGTCACTGACCTGCACGTCCTTCACCGCACCCACCGTGTACACGGTGACCGTTGTCGTGCCGATCACGGAGCGTCCTGGCTCCACGCTCACTCGCGGGACTGGTTCGTGATAGCGCTCAGCTTCTGCTCGAACGGTTGTAGCCAATTCACGCGCCACCTGCGCAGGTGTGGGTGGAATCGGGTCGGTTGACGTATAGGCGATGCCCAGTCCCCCACCCAGATCGATGTCATCGACGAGGACACCCAGTTCCTCATGAATCCTGTGGCGGAAAGCCATGACTATCCGTGCGGCGTGGGCAAAAGGCTCAGCCTGAGCGATCTGCGAGCCGATATGGTTATGCAGACCCACCAGCGTCAGGTTCGGAGCATCCAGAATCGCACGGACGACGCTCATCGCATCGTCTCCTGCCACCGATAGACCAAATTTCTGGTCTTCGTGGCTGGTTTGAATCATCTCGTTGCCACCTGCATGGATGCCGGTCTTCACTCGAACCATGACACGCGCTGTCACGCCGCTCTCGGCCGCAATGCGTTGAATCTGCTCCACTTCACCAGGTGAGTCCACGAAGATGCGGGCAATGCCTCGGCCGTTACCAGCAGTGAGCGCCACACGGATTTCCTCGTCCGACTTATTGTTCCCATGCAGGCCGATGCGCTCGGGGTCCACGCCACTGCGCAGCGCACTGGTCAACTCCCCGAAGGTGGAGGTGTCGATGCCCATGCCACGTTCAGTGGCGGTGCGGGCCACGTGGGAGCACATGAAAGCCTTGGCGGCATAGAATGCGTCGCCACCGTTCATGCCGTATCCGTCCCAGAATTCCTCGGTCATGGTGGACGCCCACATACGCGCGCGAGCCTGAAGGTCGCGATCATCCAGAACAAAAAGCGGCGTGCCGAACTCTTCGGCCATCTCCGTCAGCGCGCACCCACCGATTTCGATGACACCATCATCTGTGCGGCGAGCTGACCACGGCCACATGTCCGCACGCTCGGAAGGATCGGGACAGACGAGGGTACCAACGGTTGCTTTTGCTGACACGCTGGGGATCAGAGTCGGGTCGTCCTGTGCATCATGTGCTGACATCGTGGTCCTCTTTCTCGATTCCTGGCGCTGGACAAGCTGCGTGCACTACATGCGCTCAGGGGCGCTCACTCCCAGCAGTGCCAGTCCGTTACGCAGAACCCGCGTCACCGCATCGTTGAGCCACAGGCGGGCCACGTGGGACTCGGTGACGTCCTCGTCAGCGCGAGGGGTGACGCGGCACTGCCCGTACCATGCGTGGTACGTCGCAGCAAGTTGTTCGAGGTAACGGGCCACACGATGAGGTTCACGCATTGAAGCGGCCTGCGCAACAAGCGCCGGGAATGTGGCGAGCACTCCGAGCAGTTCACTGTCGGCAGGATGGTCCAACGCGGACGGGTCGAATCCGGCGTCTCGGCTGACACCGTGTTCAGCTGCATTACGCGCCACGTTGCAGGTTCTGGCGTGTGCGTACTGCACGTAGTAGACAGGGTTTTCGTTTGTGTGCGAGGACAGCAGGTCCAGGTCGATGTCCACGTTTGAATCCATCGATACGCGCACCAGTGAGTAGCGCGCGGCGTCAACGCCCACAGCATCCACCAGGTCATCAAGGGTGACGATCGTGCCGGCTCGTTTCGACATGCGCACCGGTTGTCCGTCCTTGACCAGGTTGACCATCTGGCCGATCAGGATCTGCATGTTGACACCTGGCTTGTCACCAAACGCTTCGCACATGGCCATCATGCGGCCGATGTAGCCGTGGTGGTCAGCGCCGAGCAGGTAGATTGCTGCGTCTGCTCCGCGGGAGCGCTTATCCAGGTAGTAGGCCACGTCGCCTGCGAAGTAGGCAGCCTGGCCGTCCGACTTGATGAGGACGCGGTCTTTGTCATCACCGTAATCGGTGGTGCGCAGCCAGACGGCGCCATCCTCGTCAAACACTTCGCCGCGTTCGCGCAGGATTTCGATGGCACGTGTGACGGCTCCGGAGGTGTGCAGGGAGTCTTCGTGGAAGAACACGTCAAATTCGGCGCGGAAGGCGCGCAGGCGATCCTTGATCTGCGCGAACATCAGGTCAACGCCGCGAGCGCGAAATGCCTCGACAGCCTCTTCATCCGGCAGTGTGGCAGGATCTGGCTCCCCTGCTGCCGCCGCATCGTGACGCACCTGGTCTGCGATGTCCTGAATGTACTGGCCGCCATACCCGTCCTCGGGCGCTTCCTGACCGCGAGCGCGCGCCACCAGTGAGCGGGCGAAACGGTCAATCTGGGAGCCGTGATCGTTGAAATAGTATTCGCGCGTGACTTCTGCGCCGCTCGCGCTGATCAAGCGGGCCAGCGAGTCGCCCACGGCCGCCCAGCGTGCGCCACCCAGGTGAATCGGGCCGGTCGGGTTGGCCGAGACGTATTCGAGGTTGATATGCGTGCCGGCAAGTGAGTCGTTGCGCCCATATGCTTCGCCTGCTTCCACGATGGTGCGCGCAAGCTCGCCGGCACTGGCTGCGGCCAGTCGGATGTTAATGAATCCCGGACCTGCGATCTCAACGCTGTCGATCCCCTCGTTCTCACGCAGTGCGTCTGCCACGACGGTGGCCAGGGCACGCGGCGCGGTGTGTGCTTTCTTGGCCAGTTGCATCGCAACGTTGGATGCCCAGTCTCCGTGTTCGCGTTGCCGAGGGCGTTCCACGGTCACTGTTTCAGGGATGTCAGCCTCATCCAGGGTGATGGTGCCGGCGTGGGCGGCATCGCGCACAATGCGCGTGATCAGTGCAGAAAGTTCTTCAGGCGTCATGGTTCAAGATTAGACGGCATCGGCACCGTGCTTCCACTCGTTACCGCACTGTGGCGCACCCCGCGTTCAATCTCTCATTGAGCGCCTACCTGTGAGCGCCCCGAACAGGACTCGAACCACGTTTTTGCGTAATTCAGTAAACGCGCGTTTTGTGTTGATATAGAGCCGAAAAGTCCCGTCTGCCTTGAGTGCGTCTAGTGCCTGTATTATGCTTGTTTTTAGGTGTTTCGGGGAACGTTCGGGGAACGTTCGGGGAACGAAACGCACTCAAAGGAGCCACCACCATGCCACGCAACACGCCACAACAGCAGCGACCCTTCGGTAAAATCAAGCGCCTACCGTCCGGGAATTACAGGGCGGATTATCCTGACCCGCGCAAGAATGGGAAGCGTATAGCCGCCCCGGCCACGTTCTCACGCAAGGAAGACGCGCAAGTATGGCTATCGACTGAGAAGCAATCTATTGACCGGGGAACGTGGAAAAGTCCTGAGCAGGTGGAGCGTGAGCGCGCCGAAGCAGAACGCAAAGCCCGGTACGACAATATGACGTTTGGCGACTACTACCCGATGTTCAGGAAGTCCGTCCGTTGGGCACCCTCATCAGCGCGCACACGCGAGCCAAGAATCAAGAAATATATTCTGCCCTACTGGGAAGACGTTCCGATCAAGCAGATCGACAAGTGCATGATTGACCAGTGGGTGACCGAGGTTGTCGCACCATTGGGCTACGGGCAGCGCAAGGAAGTGTGGCGCTTGTTTAAGCAGATTATGAGAGCGGCGGAAGATTCCGACGTGATCGACGTGGTGCCGAAGGTCAGCAGACACTCGAAGGATCTTATACGCCCACAGGTCAACGAGCCGCCCGCTCACTCCAACCGTGCTTTATCGCGTGAGGAAGTACAGAACGTGATAGCCGAAGCGTCCGACGAGAGCAGACCCGCCTTAGTTCTCATGACTGTTACCGGCATGAGGCCGGGCGAGGTTAGGGGCTTGAAGCCCAAGGCGATTGACTTCAAGAACAATCTTGTGCGCATCGAGCACACAGTGAAGATGGAAGGCGAGGCGCAGCGAGGCGAGGACAACGCTAAGACGCGCTCCAGTCTTCGCACCATTCCGATTGACCCGCGCATCACCGCGATGTTGAAGCAGCACATTAGTAGCCATATGACCGGGGTGGATGCTTACGTGTTCCAGTCACCTAAAGAAAAGGGGCGGGCCGTCTCACTGACCAGTTTCCAAAAGACCGTGAAGGCCACACAGAAACGGCATGGCTATGAGCGTATGGCACCCTACTGTTTGCGCCATACGTTCGAGACGCAAGCCCAGTTAACTAACGGTGCCATCATGATGGATGTCGACGCGATGATGGGGCACGAGGTCAGGAATGATCCGAATATGCAGCGTCGCTATTCTCACGCTAGCTTGGAGCGTCAGCGCCTTGTGGCCACCTACATGGCTGATTGGGTGTTGAACCCACCAGCGAGCAAAGCGGAAACGAGAACCGACATCGTGGGCTAAGCGCTCGCAGACAGGAGAGAAAAAGAGTGAGCGGCAAAATAACCTTCTCAGGTTCTGACATGCCTGACTTGTTGCACGCCATACAGGTTCGGTGCTGTCACAAGACTGTTGACGGGCGAGAGCTGTCTGACAGGGGAACCGTGCGTGTAGCGATAATCTACCGGTACGTGGGGCAGGGGTGGTCAACGGCAGAACCCGTAGATGACCCATACAATTTATACGGCTTTTCGAAAAAGCCGCCGGAGGTGGTGGACTTTGGCGTAGTCACGTGTCCCGTCTGTGGAAGCACAATTGAACTTCGCTACACGCAAGTGCAACTTGCTCTTGATTCTTATCTTAGGTGGAAACAGTGGCCGAACCAGATCATGATCCACTACGTCAAGAAGGCACCCCCAGTAACAGCGCCTGACAAAAGCGACGTAGACCTGTTAAAAGAGCGGTGGGCAGTGGAGAGGAAAGTCCTTGAGGGTAGGAAAGCCAATGCCGACCCATTCGCTCACCTGTTCGGGGACGAGAAAGCCCTTGAACGTGAGCTAGCGGAATTGGATGGCTTGGAAGACACACCGCCTTTCTAGACACGCGTTGTGCTCCAATGCGAACAGATGTGCTATTCTGCTGTCTAACGGAGTTTGGATAACTCGCGTGATGGTGGTTCTCCCGCCCTAGATGTGAGCAATATAGTTCAGCACTAGGCGACAGTCTCGATGCCAAGGCAGACCAGATGGGTCGATAAGTCGGTGACTTATTAGGGACTTGGGTCAGGCGACAGGTCGGTGACCTGTTAGAGGCGCATAGTGGATTGTGACAGGTCGGTGACCTGAAGGTGTTGGCACGCTAGTTGACCCTGACAAAAGTAGGGGTTCACTTGGCGTGCCGTTTTTTATGCCATGAACCCCAGTGAATGATCATGGAGCGAAAGATCATGGCTGAAAACTTAAGGGACAACGCGCACCCAGCTAGTCCCGAACTTCTCACGATTCAACAGGCAGCGGAACTTCTCAACGTGTCAGTGGGCACCGTCCGCAAATGGATTACCAGCGGTGAGCTGAACGCCTACCGCTATGGGGCACATGGTCGTATCGTGCGCATCACCCGCGATGATATCCACCAGTTCGCCACCCCCATCATTGGAGGTGCCAAGTGAGCGCACCAATGAACAACCCGGTAACCCGGCAAGCGTGTAGAGACGAGCACAGGCAATACCGCGCTTACATGAAGGTTAGCGACTTGACGGCCTTCACCGGCATTGCGCCCAACACGATCTACACGTGGATCAAGCAAGGGCGGATCAAAACCGTTGAGTTCGGCTCGCGTATCTTGATCCCAGCAGACGAGATGGAGCGCCTATTAACCGAAGGCGTGCCTACACCCAACCGGTACAGGGACGGTGACGCGGCATGAACGAGCACAAAAGAAAGTGCCCCAGTGGGGAAACTGGGGCAAAAGATAAGAGCACGCAACCCTTGGGTTCTAGTGTAGCAACCCCCGGGTTCGACTGGAGACGCTTCACCCCGCGTGAGCAACAAATCTACGTGCAGGGAATGACCGACGGTATCACAATCGGTCACCACGAAGGCTATGTAGACGGCTACAAGCGTGCCGTGGAAGAGCATAAACACCAGTGGATCCAAGAGTGGTTCGAACGCGGTTGGAAGGCGTGCGAAGACTACTTCACGGCAATCATGGCACTATGCCTACCCTATCTAGAAGACGCGATCCGCTACCCCGATTACGCCACCTTGTGCGACATGCGAGGCGACCACGCGCGGGCAGAACGCCAACGCCAAACCCTTAAAGAACGCGGGGTGTGGTATGAGTAGCACGCGCATCGCAGTTATCACCCGCCCTGACAAGATTCAGATCAAGCGACCAGTATTCATTAAGGAAGACTGGTACCCGCGAGGTGTTCTCACACTCATAGGTGGACGTGGTGGTGAAGGAAAATCATCCCTAGTCCTTGCAGACGTGGCAGCAGGAACACGAGGAGAACTCGAAGGCGACAGCTACGGGCAACCCTTAAAGTTCATCCTCACGTCACCTGAAGACGATCCCAGTATGCAAAAGTCACGCCTGAAAGTCGCCGGAGCTGACGAACAGTACTACGGATTCCTCGAAGTCCAGCAAGCAGATGATCTTATGTACTTTTCGGAGAGCACGCCTAACCTACTGATCGACCTTAAAACGATCGGTGAACAGCTCCAGACATTCGGTGCTGACGCATGGATCATTGACCCGATCACGAACATTATCGGAGGCAACCCCGACAAGAAAGAAGACGTGCGCAACGCGCTGAACCCGCTAGCGCTACTAGCCCGCAAGCTCAACATTGCAGTAATCGGCATCATGCACTTCAACAAGGGCGGCGGATACCAGTCAGACAAACTCAGTGGCAGTGCAGCATGGAGAGACGTAGCACGAAGCGTCATCCTTGTTGCCCACGATCCCGAAACCAACGAGCGGATCATTACCGTTGACAAGTCCAACTACTCACAGGCAGCAGGGAAATCATGGGAGTTCAAACTAGACACAGTCGACACCGTTGACGATGACGGCAACGCCATGCAGCAAGTCATGGCAACCGTCCTGAATCCGACAGCGACCAGCGTCCAAGACGTCATTAATCGTCCCTACGACATGGACACAGGAGACCAGAACGAAGCTAGAGCCTTCATCATTGATTATCTGCAATCCAACGGTGGGGAAGCCAAAGCCGCTGAGGTGCTCAAGGCCGGCAAAGCCGAAGGATTCACCAACGTTGAACTAAAGAACGCGCGCAAGAGAGCACGCAACCCCGCGATCAAAACCAGCAAGCAACAATACAGTGGTGGATGGTTGTGGAGCCTTGACGAACAAGCCAACGAGAAGCCGCCCAAGGTGTCACCACAGCCCCAAGGTGTCCAAGGTGTCATGCACGGTGTGGGTGACACCTTGGACACCTTCGACACCTTCGAACCGAAAGACCCACCACTATTCACACTCCCAAAGGAGGAAACAGCATGAGCAGGACACCACGCAAACCAGCATGGGACGAGCCATGTCCCGCACCTGAGTTCAGGTCGTGCGTATCCACCGACTGTAAAGGCACTGTGGTCTTGGACGCTTCGGACGTGTGGGTGTGTGATCGTTGCGGCACGCAGTATGGGAATTGTTCTAGGTGTGGTGGCGCGCTTATAACGGGGCGTGAGCGCGCTCAGGGGCGTTGCGTGTCGTGTAGGTAGTGCGCGTGACTTTGGGGCGCTTGTGGCGGCGTTTAGCTACCGTGAGCGCCCCACGGTTGCGTTGCGTGCGCTCGCGGTGGTGTTGCCGTGTTGTTGTCTAGCAAGCGTGTGGCAAATTGGTAAGCAAATTGCTAGGCGGTTGCTAGGCAAATTGGTAAGCAAATTGCTAGGCGGTTGCTAGCGTGTCGCTAAGCGTACCG
>OKIH01000030.1_pt1 | contig 71315 bp, 56 predicted proteins | sample 1611011 | NCBI WGS metagenome assembly OKIH01 (sample SAMN04436704, study PRJEB24849) | human gut metagenome | biome: human gut; feature: NICU; material: stool | host: Homo sapiens | place: USA: Saint Louis, MO | collected 2010-07-28
GAACGTGATGCTGAAGAACAAGTCGATCAAAGATCGTCTGGTTCCAATCATCGCCGACGAAGCGCGTACTTTCGGTATGGAAGGTCTGTTCCGTCAGATCGGTATCTACAGCCCGAACGGCCAGCAGTACACCCCGCAGGACCGTGAGCAGGTTGCATACTACAAAGAAGACGAGAAAGGTCAGATCCTTCAGGAAGGTATCAACGAACTGGGTGCAGGCGCATCCTGGCTGGCTGCTGCGACCTCTTACAGCACCAACAACCTGCCGATGATCCCGTTCTACATCTACTACTCCATGTTCGGGTTCCAGCGTATCGGTGACCTGTGCTGGCAGGCAGGCGATCAGCAGGCTCGCGGCTTCCTGATCGGGGGTACTTCTGGTCGTACGACCCTGAACGGTGAAGGTCTACAGCACGAAGATGGTCACAGCCACATTCAGTCTCTGACTATCCCTAACTGTATCTCTTACGACCCGTCTTACGCGTACGAAGTGGCAGTCATCATGCATGACGGCTTGCAGCGCATGTACGGTGAAGCGCAAGAGAACATTTACTACTACATCACCACCCTGAACGAAAACTACCACATGCCGGCAATGCCAGCAGGTGCCGAGGAAGGTATCCGTAAAGGTATCTACAAACTCGAAACCATCGAAGGTAGCAAAGGTAAAGTTCAGCTGCTGGGCTCCGGTTCTATCCTGCGTCACGTTCGTGAAGCAGCGCAGATCCTGGCGAAAGACTACGGTGTGGGTTCCGATGTGTACTCTGTTACCTCCTTCACTGAACTGGCGCGTGATGGCCAGGATTGTGAGCGCTGGAACATGCTGCACCCAATGGAAACCCCACGCGTTCCGTACATCGCTCAGGTGATGAACGACGCGCCAGCGGTGGCGTCTACTGACTATATGAAACTGTTCGCTGAGCAGGTTCGTACTTACGTTCCAGCTGATGATTATCGCGTACTGGGTACTGACGGCTTCGGTCGTTCTGACAGCCGCGAAAACCTGCGTCACCACTTCGAAGTTGATGCTTCCTACGTGGTTGTAGCAGCACTGGGCGAACTGGCTAAACGTGGCGAAATCGATAAGAAAGTGGTTGCAGACGCAATCACCAAATTCAACATCGATGCAGATAAAGTTAACCCGCGTCTGGCGTAAGAGGTAAAAGAATAATGGCTATCGAAATCAATGTACCGGACATCGGGGCTGATGAAGTTGAAATCACCGAGATCCTGGTCAAAGTAGGCGACAAAGTTGAAGCTGAACAGTCGCTGATCACCGTAGAAGGCGACAAAGCTTCTATGGAAGTCCCGTCTCCTCAGGCTGGCATCGTTAAAGAGATCAAAGTCTCTGTTGGCGATAAAACCGAGACCGGTAAACTGATCATGATTTTCGATTCCGCCGACGGTGCAGCAGCTGCTGCACCTGCGCAGGAAGAGAAGAAAGAAGCCGCTCCTGCTGCTGCTCCAGCAGCGGCCGCGGCAGCGAAAGAAGTGAACGTGCCTGACATCGGCGGTGACGAAGTTGAAGTCACTGAAATCCTGGTGAAAGTGGGCGATACCGTTGCGGCTGAGCAGTCACTGATTACCGTAGAAGGCGACAAAGCCTCTATGGAAGTGCCGGCACCGTTCGCGGGTACCGTTAAAGAGATCAAGATCAACACCGGCGACAAAGTGTCTACGGGTTCCCTGATCATGATTTTCGAAGTGGCGGGCGCTGAAGGCGCTGCGGCTCCAGCGAAAGCGGAAGCTGCTCCGGCTCCGGCTGCTGCACCAGCGGCGGCTGGCGGCGTGAAAGACGTTAACGTACCGGACATCGGCGGTGACGAAGTTGAAGTGACCGAAGTGATGGTGAAAGTGGGCGACAAAGTTGCCGCTGAACAGTCACTGATCACCGTTGAAGGCGACAAAGCTTCTATGGAAGTGCCTGCGCCGTTCGCCGGTACCGTTAAAGAGATCAAAATCAGCACCGGCGACAAAGTGTCTACCGGCTCTCTGATCATGGTCTTCGAAGTGGAAGGCGCTGCACCTGCCGCCGCTCCGGCTGCCGCGGCTGCTCCGGCACCGTCTGCTGCACCGGCTCAGGCTGCTAAACCGGCTGCTGCCCCTGCTGCTAAAGCAGAAAAATCTGAGTTCGCTGAAAACGACGCTTACGTCCACGCGACTCCGCTGATTCGTCGCCTGGCGCGCGAATTCGGTGTGAACCTGGCGAAAGTGAAGGGCACCGGCCGTAAAGGTCGTATCCTGCGCGAAGACGTTCAGGCTTACGTGAAAGACGCGGTGAAACGCGCCGAAGCTGCACCTGCGGCAGCCGCTGGCGGCGGTATCCCGGGCATGCTCCCATGGCCGAAAGTGGACTTCAGCAAGTTCGGCGAAATCGAAGAAGTGGAACTGGGCCGTATCCAGAAAATCTCCGGTGCGAACCTGAGCCGTAACTGGGTGATGATCCCGCACGTTACCCACTTCGATAAGACCGATATCACCGATCTGGAAGCGTTCCGTAAACAGCAGAACGCCGAAGCTGAGAAGCGTAAGCTGGACGTGAAGTTCACTCCAGTGGTCTTCATCATGAAAGCGGTTGCGGCGGCGCTGGAACAGATGCCACGCTTCAACAGCTCCCTGTCCGAAGACGGCCAGAAGCTGACGCTGAAGAAATACATCAACATCGGTGTTGCGGTTGATACGCCAAATGGTCTGGTTGTTCCGGTCTTCAAAGACGTGAACAAGAAGAGCGTCACTGAGCTGTCCCGTGAACTGACCACCATCTCCAAAAAAGCGCGTGATGGTAAGCTGACTGCCGGCGAAATGCAGGGCGGCTGCTTCACTATCTCCAGCATCGGCGGCCTGGGTACCACCCACTTCGCGCCGATTGTGAACGCGCCGGAAGTGGCTATCCTCGGTGTGTCCAAGTCCGCGATGGAGCCGGTGTGGAATGGCAAAGAGTTCGTGCCGCGTCTGATGATGCCAATCTCTCTGTCCTTCGACCACCGCGTGATCGACGGGGCTGATGGTGCGCGTTTCATCACCATCATCAACAACATGCTGAGCGACATTCGCCGCCTGGTGATGTAATCGAAAAGCCGGCCAGTCGGCCGGCTTTTTTCTGATAATCTCATGGGGTTTTTGAGGTTATTGGTGAAAGCGATAATTCGTGAGCCGTTTGTTGTTTCAAAATTGTTAACAATTTTGTAAAATACGGGCGGATAGAACGACCCGGTGGACGACGGGTATACATTAAGAGGTCATGATGAGCACAGAAATCAAAACTCAGGTCGTAGTACTTGGGGCAGGCCCGGCAGGTTACTCCGCAGCATTTCGCGCCGCGGATTTAGGTCTGGAAACCGTCATCGTAGAACGTTACAGCACCCTCGGCGGTGTTTGTCTGAACGTCGGCTGTATCCCTTCTAAAGCGCTGCTGCACGTAGCGAAAGTTATCGAAGAAGCCAAAGCGCTGGCTGAACACGGTATCGTCTTCGGCGAGCCGAAAACCGACATCGACAAAATTCGTACCTGGAAAGAGAAAGTTATCACTCAGCTGACCGGCGGTCTGGCGGGTATGGCCAAAGGCCGTAAAGTGAAAGTGGTAAACGGTCTGGGTAAATTCACCGGTGCGAACACCCTGGAAGTGGAAGGCGAAAACGGCAAAACCGTGATCAACTTCGACAACGCGATCATCGCGGCAGGCTCTCGCCCAATCGAACTGCCATTCATTCCACATGAAGATCCACGCGTGTGGGATTCCACCGATGCGCTGGAGCTGAAAACCGTTCCTAAGCGCCTGCTGGTTATGGGCGGCGGTATCATCGGTCTGGAAATGGGTACCGTGTACCATGCGCTGGGTTCAGAGATCGACGTGGTTGAAATGTTCGACCAGGTTATCCCGGCTGCCGACAAAGACATCGTTAAAGTCTTCACCAAACGCATCAGCAAGAAATTCAACCTGATGCTGGAAACCAAAGTGACTGCCGTTGAAGCGAAAGAAGACGGTATTTACGTTTCCATGGAAGGCAAAAAAGCCCCATCCGAACCACAGCGTTACGACGCCGTGCTGGTGGCTATCGGCCGTGTGCCGAACGGTAAAAATCTCGACGCGGGCAAAGCTGGCGTGGAAGTGGACGACCGTGGCTTCATCCGCGTTGACAAACAGCTGCGCACCAACGTGCCGCACATCTTTGCTATCGGCGATATCGTCGGTCAGCCAATGCTGGCGCACAAAGGTGTTCACGAAGGTCACGTTGCCGCTGAAGTTATCGCCGGCATGAAGCACTACTTCGATCCGAAAGTGATCCCATCTATCGCCTACACCGAGCCAGAAGTGGCATGGGTCGGTCTGACTGAGAAAGAAGCGAAAGAGAAAGGCATCAGCTATGAAACCGCCACCTTCCCGTGGGCTGCTTCTGGCCGTGCTATCGCGTCCGACTGCGCAGACGGTATGACCAAACTGATCTTCGACAAAGAGACTCACCGCGTGATCGGTGGTGCGATTGTCGGTACCAACGGCGGCGAGCTGCTGGGTGAAATCGGTCTGGCTATCGAAATGGGCTGTGACGCGGAAGACATCGCGCTGACCATCCACGCTCACCCGACTCTGCACGAGTCCGTGGGCCTGGCGGCAGAAGTGTTTGAAGGTAGCATCACCGACCTGCCAAACGCGAAAGCGAAGAAGAAATAAGTTTCTTCATTTGAAAAAAGCGGCCTCAGGCCGCTTTTTTTATGCGCCGCGTTCAGGGGGTGACAGGCTGCCAGGTTTTATCCAGGCGGTATGCAGCGAGCGCCTGCGCTTTTTGTGCCGAATCGTTGCCGAGATTTGCCTGATAAACTTTGTCATCCTGATTAACGACAAAGCTCATTACCCCCGTCTGACCATAGCTCACGGGCCAGGCAACCATCGCAAAGCCATTTTTATCCGGCAGAATGCGGAACCGATAGCCGTGATAGCCCATACCTGGCTCCGGCGGGCTGAAGGCGGGACCCAGCGGGCTTGGCGCTTCGCCCGGCGAGATGGGCCAGTACAGGCCGTCTTTTAGCCCTGGCGTGCTGACAATCTTCTGCGCATAGCGGTGGTTCATGGCGTAGTAGCTCTGCTGTGCGTCGACGTAGGCGTGCAGCGCTTCGATAGCCGCGAGTTCGTTGCGGCCGATTTCGCGGGTCAGGATCTCATCCGCCGCTTTCTGCATATCAAATTGCCAGCCCTCTTTTTTCTTCACTACCGGTATGGGGAGTTGCCAGCCGTTATCGCCAACTGACAGATGGGCTATATCGCCGCTGATTTCGGTACGATGGTATATCTTCCAGTCACGCAGGAATCGAGCCACCGCCTCCGGATCAACTCCTTCAGGTGGCAGATAGTCGCGCCAGTTATCCCCCAGCAGGTCGGCCATCGCGCGCTCATTCTGCTCGCTGATGGCCTTCGTCAGGGCATTGGCTGCCTGCTCAGGCGTGGAGAAGGATTGCTGGGCGCAGGCGAAGGTGGATACCATCAACAACAGCATTCCACCGATCGGTTTCATGTTCATAGCGGCTCCCTTAACGACGGTGGAATTCACGGTGTTCAGTATGGTGTTCGGACAGCTGCTGGCGGAAGCTGGCACGCTGTTCACTGTTCAGCGACGCGTGCTGGCGGCTTTGCAGCCCGCGCTGGTGCTGGGCCTGCCAGCTGGCCGAACGGCTGTCGTTGCCGCTCAGGGCGTTTGCCCGCAGCGGCTGATGCTGAACCTGCGTCGGGCGTCTGGTTTGCGCAAGAGTATTATTCATCTGTTGTGCGTGGGGCCGCGCGCTGTCGTAGCCGCGATAGTTGCTGCGCTGAGAGAGCTGCTTCAGCTGCTGCGCGGACGCTGAATGTTGCGGGAAATGCGCGTCGCCATGCTGTAGCTGTTTGAGGGTTTTGCCCGTCGACTGCTGTACCTGCGCCATCGCAGCCTGCCGCTGGCTATCACGGTTGACCGGCTGCTGCCGGGTAGCGCTCAACCCGCCCGGCACTGAAGTCTGATGATAGCGGCTGGCAAGCTGGCTATTGGCGTAGGGCACGCCGTTGCGGTAGGCCGGATTATGCTGCCAGACCTGATGATTATCGGTGAGGTGCTCGCCGGTGATCTTATTGAAGTTATTAACATTAATATTAATGTTATCGCCGTTATGCGAATAACCGCCGTGGTGATCGTCATCATGATCGTGATGGTGATCGTCGTCATCGTCCCAGTCGATGTTACTGAACAGCGCATAGGTGGTGGCTACGCCGAGGCTATAGCCAAAGCCTCTGACAAAACTATTGGTAAACTGCTGGCCGGGAGACGGGGGCAGATACACCGGCGGATAGCTGGCGTTTGGCCACGTGCCGTAAACGGTGGAAGGGTTGTAGGTAGGGACATAAACCACCTGTGGATCGGCTGGCTCAATTTTAATCACCGTCGGACTAGCCGACGTTGACGTCGCGGCTGTACTGGTGGAGGCTGGCGCAGATTTTTTCACGGTGGTGACGGTCTGCTGCGGGGTGGATTGCAACGTGCCTGTCTGCTGCGCCAGCAGGCGCAGACGCTGCACGGAATCCATCACATCCTTTGGCTGGGCCAGAAAGGCGTCGCCGAGGCTCTGTACCCACGACGGGTTTTCCCCCATCAGTGACATTAACTGCGGAAAGGCGACCAGCGATTTTACGCTGGCATCCCATGGCTGCCCGCTGACCGCCTGAATGGCGGCATCGCCCTGCATTTTAGGGTTGTCCTTTGACCACTGGGCGGCCTGAATCACGCTCGCCGGATAGGTTGAGGCCATCAGAATTTGCGACAGCAGCGCGTCGGGGTAGAGCGCAATGGGCGCGGTCCACTGATCGATCTGCGCGGCCGTATAGGCCGGAGTCGCCACCGGGGCAGGCTGTGCTGCCGGGGCGGGGAGCTGCGGGGCAACCGGCGCAGGTGCAGGTGCGGGAGCGGGTTCCGTTGCGCGGCTTTTAACGAACATGACGCCTGAGGCGGCAAACAGCCCCGCACTGCAAAGCAGAACAAGAAGATGTGGTTTAAAAGGCAACTTCATAGATTGACTCCAACGAGACGAGTGCAGTGCCGTGAGGCGTTGCTGTTGCCGCGAGTATCATTCACCCGTGTTTTACAGTTTTGACTTTTATTGGGAAACCATCCGAAGCGTCCGGATAAAGAGTGTGAGTATTTATTACACAATTATATCGGATGGCTGAACCGGCGACGGAAATTCAGAAGGCCGCGCGAGCGACCAGCAGCGCGTTGTCGGGGTGACGACAGACTTACGGAACTGCTTCCGGGCCCGGTGACGGGTTGCTACACCATGCTTAACGATTCAGCAAATTTTTTAATGTTGCTTTTTTGTAAACAGATTAACACTGTGCAGAAATCCTGCTATGCTGCCCGACGCGGTATCGGGCATTTACCCTACAAACTGCTGTCTCACAGGAGCGTGAAGAGAACGCCCGCCGCATATGACAATGAGAGCGAGGAGAACCGTCGTGCTAGAAGAATACCGTAAGCACGTAGCAGAACGTGCCGCCGAGGGAATTGTACCCAAACCGTTAGATGCAACCCAAATGGCCGCGCTCGTCGAGCTGCTGAAGAACCCGCCTGAGGGCGAAGAAGAATTCCTGTTAGATCTGCTGATCAACCGTGTACCGCCTGGCGTAGATGAAGCTGCCTACGTAAAAGCCGGATTCCTTGCCGCCGTTGCCAAAGGCGAAGCCACCTCCCCACTGGTTACTCCTGAAAAAGCGATTGAACTGCTCGGCACCATGCAGGGCGGCTATAACATTCATCCGCTGATTGACGCGCTGGATAACGACAAGCTGGCGCCGATTGCTGCCAAAGCGCTCTCTTCAACGCTGCTGATGTTCGATAACTTCTACGATGTGGAAGAAAAAGCCAAAGCAGGCAACGTTTACGCGAAGCAGGTGATGCAGTCCTGGGCTGATGCCGAATGGTTCCTGAACCGTCCAGCTCTGGCTGAAAAAATCACCGTGACCGTCTTTAAGGTGACCGGTGAAACCAACACCGATGACCTCTCTCCGGCACCGGATGCATGGTCTCGCCCGGATATCCCTCTGCACGCCCTGGCGATGCTGAAAAACGCCCGTGAAGGCATTGAGCCGGATCAGCCGGGCGTGGTTGGCCCGATCAAACAGATCGAAGCACTTCAGAAGAAAGGCTTCCCGCTGGCTTACGTCGGTGACGTGGTCGGTACCGGTTCTTCCCGTAAATCCGCCACCAACTCCGTGCTGTGGTTCATGGGCGACGACATTCCGCATGTGCCGAACAAGCGCGGCGGCGGCCTGTGCCTCGGCGGCAAAATTGCGCCAATCTTCTTCAACACCATGGAAGATGCGGGCGCGCTGCCAATTGAAGTGGACGTGAGCAACCTGAACATGGGCGACGTGATTGACGTTTACCCGTATAAAGGCGAAGTGCGCAACCACGAAACCAACGAACTGCTGGCCAGCTTCGAACTGAAAACCGACGTGCTGATCGACGAAGTGCGTGCCGGTGGCCGTATCCCGCTGATCATTGGCCGTGGCCTGACCACCAAAGCGCGTGAAGCGCTGGGTCTGCCGCACAGCGACGTGTTCCGTCAGGCGAAAGACGTGGCGGAAAGCAACCGCGGCTTCTCGCTGGCACAGAAAATGGTGGGTCGCGCCTGCGGCGTCGCCGGTATCCGTCCTGGCGCGTACTGCGAACCGAAAATGACCTCCGTGGGGTCTCAGGACACCACTGGCCCAATGACCCGTGACGAACTGAAAGACCTGGCGTGCCTGGGCTTCTCTTCCGATCTGGTGATGCAGTCCTTCTGTCACACGGCGGCGTATCCGAAGCCGGTTGACGTGACCACGCACCACACGCTGCCTGATTTCATTATGAACCGTGGCGGTGTCTCCCTGCGTCCGGGCGACGGCGTTATCCACTCCTGGCTGAACCGCATGCTGCTGCCGGATACCGTCGGTACCGGCGGTGACTCCCATACCCGTTTCCCAATCGGGATCTCCTTCCCGGCGGGTTCCGGTCTGGTGGCGTTTGCCGCAGCGACCGGCGTGATGCCGCTGGACATGCCTGAATCCGTGCTGGTGCGCTTCAAAGGCAAAATGCAGCCGGGCATTACCCTGCGCGATCTGGTGCACGCGATCCCGCTGTATGCCATCAAACAGGGTCTGCTGACCGTTGAGAAGAAAGGCAAGAAAAACATCTTCTCTGGCCGCATTCTGGAAATTGAAGGTCTGCCGGATCTGAAAGTGGAACAGGCGTTCGAGCTGACCGATGCCTCTGCCGAGCGTTCTGCTGCGGGCTGTACCATCAAGCTGAACAAAGAGCCGATTATTGAGTATCTGACCTCCAACATCGTGCTGCTGAAGTGGATGATTGCGGAAGGCTACGGCGACCGTCGTACGCTGGAGCGCCGTATCCAGGGCATGGAAAAATGGCTGGCGGATCCGCAGCTGCTGGAAGCCGATGCTGACGCAGAGTACGCGGCGGTGATTGAGATCGATCTGGCGGATATCAAAGAGCCAATCCTGTGTGCGCCTAACGATCCGGACGATGCGCGTCTGCTCTCTGACGTGCAGGGCGATAAGATCGACGAAGTGTTCATCGGCTCCTGTATGACCAACATCGGCCACTTCCGTGCTGCCGGTAAGCTGCTGGATACCCATAAAGGCCAGCTGCCAACCCGTCTGTGGGTGGCGCCGCCAACCCGTATGGACGCGGCACAGCTGACCGAAGAGGGCTACTACAGCGTGTTTGGTAAGAGCGGGGCGCGTATCGAAATCCCTGGCTGTTCCCTGTGCATGGGCAACCAGGCGCGCGTGGCCGACGGTGCAACGGTGGTCTCCACCTCAACCCGTAACTTCCCTAACCGTTTAGGAACCGGGGCGAACGTTTACCTGGCCTCTGCGGAGCTGGCGGCGGTTGCGGCGCTGATTGGCAAACTGCCAACGCCGGAAGAGTACCAGACCTTTGTGGCTCAGGTAGATAAGACGGCGGTGGATACCTATCGCTATCTGAACTTCGACCAGCTCTCTCAGTACACCGAGAAGGCTGACGGGGTGATCTTCCAGACCGCAGTATAAATGCTACCCTCTCCCGTGGGAGAGGGGCTGGGGGTGAGGGCACCAGACCGCTCCGCACCTGACCCATTGCCCGGTGGCGCTACGCTTACCGGGCCTACAAAACCCATCGCAACGTCGGTGGGTTTTTTATTTTCATTCCTCCCGCCTCTCCCGCTTTTTTTCTTCCTCGCTGCTGCGATAATTACCCTAATGGCTTTGCAGAGGAAAACGCTATGGATTACGAATTTTTGCGCGACATCACCGGCGTGGTGAAAGTGCGAATGTCGATGGGGCACGAAGCCGTTGGACACTGGTTTAACGAAGAGGTGAAAGAGAACCTCGCGCTGCTGGATGAAGTCGAACAGGCGGCGGAAACGGTGAAAGGCAGTGAACGCTCCTGGCAACGCGCCGGGCACGAATACACGCTGTGGATGGATGGCGAAGAGGTGATGGTGCGCGCCAACCAGCTTGAGTTCTCGGGTGATGAGATGGAAGAGGGGATGAGCTACTACGACGAAGAGAGTCTGTCGCTGTGCGGCGTGGAAGACTTCCTGAGCGTGTTGAACGCCTACCGCGATTTTATGAAACAGAAGTAACTCCCCGAAGCGTCCCTGCTCCGGGTTACGTTTACACGGTCGGAATGTTACGGCCGTAGTAAATTTCGCGCATCTCTTTCCAGAGCAGGTCGGTAATGACCTTACGCTCTTCTTCACTTAAATCTTCCGGCCTGGTGTGGAACATGTAGTGCTTAAGGTCGAATTCCTTAAGTAACATTTTGGTGTGGAAGATATTCTCCTGATAGACGTTCACATCCATCATGTCGTACAGCGACTTCATGTCCTCGGACATGAAATTCTGAATGGAGTTGATCTCATGATCAATGAAGTGCTTCATGCCGTTGATATCACGGGTAAAACCGCGCACGCGATAATCAATAGTGACGATATCGGATTCCAGCTGGTGGATTAAATAATTCAACGCATTCAGCGGTGAAATCACGCCGCAGGTCGACACTTCAATATCCGCGCGGAAGGTACACAGCCCGCCTTCCGGGTGGCTTTCCGGGTAGGTGTGCACGCAGATATGGCTTTTATCCAGGTGGGCGACAACCACTTCCGGCAGCGGGCCGGGGTGCTCGGTTTTGTCGATAAGCTTTGGGTCAACCGGCTCTTCACTCACCAGAATGGTGACGCTCGCACCCTGAGGCTCATAATCTTGGCGCGCGATATTCAGGATGTTCGCGCCGATAATCGAGCAGGTCTCTGTCAGGATCTCGGTCAGACGGTTGGCGTTGTAGAGTTCATCGATATAGGCGATGTAACCATCGCGCTCTTCTGCTGTTTTGGCGTAGCAGATATCGTAAATACAAAAACTCAGGCTTTTGGTCAGATTGTTAAAGCCATGCAGTTTAAGCTTTTTCAATTAGTTCACCTCCTTTGAGGACAGCGCGTCTTGCAGATATTGAGGCAACGCAAAGGCTGCGGTGTGGATCGCCGGGTTGTAGTAGCGGCACTGGAGCCCGGCCTGATGGAAGCGGGCCTGGATAATTTCGGTAGAGAGATGGCGCAGGACGTCGTTATCCGTCGCCCAGGCAAAGGTCATGATCCCGCCGTAGTAAGTGGGGATCGCCGCCTGGTAGAAGCTGACGTCAGTAAAATAGGTGCTCAGCTTACGGTGGCTATCAAGCGCTTCATCCTGTTGCAGGAAGCAAACGCCGTTTTGCGCCACAAAAATTCCGCCAGGCTTCAGGCAGCGCTTGCAGCCTTCGTAAAACGACGAGGTAAACAGCGACGCGCCCGGACCGATAGGGTCGGTACAGTCAGAGATAATGACATCAAACGTTTGCGTGGTCTGGTTAACAAAATTGACGCCATCGTCGATAACCAGATTAAACCGCGGATCGTCATAGCTGCCGGCATTATGGTTGGGCAGATACTGGCGGCAGAACGACACCACACCGGCGTCGATTTCCACCATGGTGATGGTTTCGACATTCTGATGGCGAGAGACTTCACGCAGCATCGCGCCGTCGCCGCCGCCGATAATCAGCACGTCCTTCGCGTGGCCGTGGGCCAGCAGCGGGACGTGGGTCATCATTTCGTGATAGATAAACTCGTCGCGCTCGGTGGTTTGCACCACGCCGTCCAGCGCCATCACGCGGCCAAAGGCGGCGTTTTCGAAGATTATCAAATCCTGATGATCGGTTTTCTCATGATAGAGCACGTTATCCACGGCAAAATACTGACCAAACTGGTCATGCAGCGTTTCTTGCCATACCGTTTTTTCGGTCATGGGGAGCACCTCCTTCGTTAACATCCATTACATCCGGCAGATGGGCGCAACACAACACCGCCGTGAGGCGGTTAGCGGGTCAACAAGGGGCGTCGGGAAGGTTACTTCACGTAGGCGAGCAGGCTGAGTGAATCGCGAGCCAGCGCTTTGCATTTTTTAGCAGTGGGAATGCCAATACCGCTTAAATCACGGTAGCTGTCTTCACCGAGCGCCTTCATGTCGAAGCTGTCGTAGTTGCTGAGGTCCCATTGGTTCTGCTGGGCAAAAAAGACCAGTGCGCGACGAATTTGCCCATTGGGTAAATTCTGGTAACCACAATCGTTTTTCAGAAAAACAAAAACTGCCGTCAGATCGGCCATATCTTCCGCTTCGTTTTCACTTAGCGCGTAACTGTTCGCACACATCGCCATCAGGCTGGCGAACAAAATTGTTCTGAAAAACGTCTTCATTGCCTTTACCACTGCATCACGGAAAATTAACGTTAGCATACTTGATGCCAGGCCGACGATCTTTATTATTGCCGCCGTGCTTGACCTTCCGGTAAGGGGAGGGTTTATGCTCAAAAGATCGCCTGCTGGAAATAAGGAAATGCACATGCAACGTCGTGATTTTTTAAAATTTTCTGCCGCGCTGGGGGTTGCCAGCGCGTTACCTCTCTGGAGCCGCGCCGTATTTGCCGCCGACAGACCGGCTTTACCCATTCCTGAATTACTTTCCCCAGATGCCCGCAGCCGCATTCAGCTTGTGGTGCAGGCCGGTAAAACCACGTTCGGTCAGCACGACGCCACGACGTGGGGCTATAACGGCAATCTGCTCGGCCCGGCGTTGCAGTTACGCAAAGGGAAGGCGGTGACGGTAGACATTCATAACACGCTTGCGGAAGAGACCACCCTGCACTGGCACGGGCTGGAAGTCCCGGGCGAAGTGGATGGGGGGCCTCAGGGCATCATCAGGCCTGGTGGTAAACGCAGCGTAACCTTTACCCCGGAACAACGCGCGGCGACCTGCTGGTTCCACCCGCATCAGCATGGCAAAACGGGCCATCAGGTGGCGATGGGGCTGGCCGGCCTGGTGCTGATTGAAGACGATGAAAGCCGCCTGCTGCGCCTGCCGAAACAGTGGGGAATCGACGATGTCCCGGTGATTGTGCAGGACAAAAAATTCAACGCTGACGGGCAAATTGACTATCAGCTGGACGTCATGAGCGCGGCGGTAGGCTGGTTTGGCGATACGCTGCTGACCAACGGCGCGATCTACCCGCAGCATGCCGCGCCAAAAGGCTGGCTGCGCTTACGTCTGCTTAACGGCTGTAACGCCCGCTCGCTGAACTTCGCCACCAGCGATAAACGCCCGCTTTACGTAGTGGCAAGCGACGGCGGCCTGCTGCCGGAGCCGGTGAAGGTGAGTGAGCTGCCGATGCTGATGGGCGAGCGCTTCGAGGTGCTGGTGGATATCAGCGATGGCAAAGCGTTTGACCTCGTGACCCTGCCGGTCAGCCAGATGGGGATGGCCGTTGCGCCGTTTGATAAGCCGCATCCGGTCCTGCGCATTCAGCCGCTTCAAATCACCGCCTCCGGTACGCTGCCGGAGACCCTCACCACGCTGCCAGCGCTCCCGTCGCTGGACGGGCTTACGCAGCGTAAACTTCAGCTCTCCATGGACCCGATGCTCGACATGATGGGCATGCAGGCGCTGATGAAGAAGTACGGCAATCAGGCTATGGCGGGAATGCATCACGGCCAGATGATGGGCCATATGAATATGGACCATGGCAATATGGGCGGCATGGATCACGGAGGCCATGGTTTCGATTTCCACAACGCCAACCGCATCAACGGCAAAGCGTTCGATATGAACACGCCCATGTTCGCTGCCACGAAAGGGCAGTTCGAACGCTGGGTGATTTCAGGCGAAGGCGACATGATGCTGCACCCGTTCCATATCCACGGCACGCAGTTCCGTATTCTCACTGAGAACGGTAAAGCGCCGGAGGCGCATCGTGCGGGCTGGAAAGATACGGTGAGGGTAGAAGGCGGCGTCAGTGAGGTGCTGGTGAAGTTCGACCACGACGCGCCGAAAGAGTTTGCCTATATGGCCCACTGTCATCTGCTGGAACATGAAGATACGGGGATGATGCTCGGTTTTACCGTATAAAAAAGCCGGGTGGCGGCTTTGCCTTACCCGGCCTGCATAGGGCACCCGTAGGCCCGGTAAGCGTTAGCGCCACCGGGCTTTTCAGTTACTTGTTTTCGTCAGGTAACGCATACGCGACAATATAGTCGCCCATCTTCGTGCCAAACGAACCGTGACCACCCGCAGAGATGACAACGTACTGCTTGCCATTCACTTCATAGGTCATCGGCGTTGCCTGTCCACCGGCTGGCAGACGGCCTTGCCACAGTTTTTCACCGTTGGTCATGTTGTACGCGCGCAGGTAGTTATCTGCGGTTGCCGCGATGAACAGCACGTTACCGGCGGTGGAGATTGGGCCACCCAGCATTGGCATACCCATATTGAACGGTACTGGAACAGGCATCGGGAACGGCATGCTGTCCTGTGGCGTACCAATACGTTTCTTCCAGACGATCTTGTTGGTCTTCAGATCCAGACCGGAGATGTAACCCCAGGCAGGCTGTTTACACGGCAGACCGAACGGAGAAAGGAACGGATTCAGGGTCACACCATAAGGAACGCCATATTGCGGCTGGATACCGGCTTCGGTACCGCTGCCTTTCGCATCTTTCGGCTGCTCCATTGGGTTACCCGGACCGCGAGGGATCAGGCGGGAAACGAACGGCAGCGCCATTGGGTTAGCGATGGCGACCTGACGGTTAGGGTCAACGGAGATCCCACCCCATTCGAACATCCCCAGGTTACCCGGGAAGACCAGCGTACCCTGCTCTGACGGCGGGGTGAAAATCCCTTCGTAGCGCAGCTGGTGGAACATCACGCGGCACACCAGCTGGTCAAACATGGTGGCACCCCACATGTCTGCACCGCTGAGATCTTTCTTCGGACGGAAGCTCAGGTCAGAGAACGGCTGCGTTTTGGTGACGTAGTCGCCTTTGGCCGCGCCCTGCGGAACCGGTTTTTCCGGTGCAGGCACAACCAGCTTACCGTTGCTGCGATCCAGTACGAAGATGTTGCCGGTTTTGGCTGGGGCGTAAATCACCGGAACGGTTTTACCGTTAACGGTAATGTCCGCCAGCGTCGGCTGGGACGGCATATCCATATCCCACAGATCGTGGTGAACGGTCTGGTAGCTCCATGCCAGTTTACCGGTCGTTGCGTTCAGGGCCACGATGGAGCTGGCGTAACGTTCCTGCTCCGGCGTACGGTTACCGCCCCAGATATCCGGCGTGGTTACGCCCATCGGCAGGTAAACCAGATCCAGCTTCGCGTCATACGCTGCCGGTGCCCAGGAGTTCGGTGAGTTAAAGGTAAAGGTGTGTTCATCCGATGGGATCGCGTTAGGATCTTTCGCGCCCGGGTCGAAGGCCCACAGCAGTTTACCGGTGTTCACGTCGAAACCACGGATAACGCCGGAGGTTTCACGCGTGGAGAAGTTATCCGTTACCGAACCGGCAATCACGATGGTTTTATCGGTGATGATTGGCGGCGAGGTCGGTTCATACAGACCCGGCGTGGTGTCCGGCATGTTGGTCTGAAGATTCAGAATGCCTTTATTGGCGAAGGTTTCGCACAGCTTGCCGGTCTCAGCGTTGATGGCAAACAGGCGGCCATCGTTCACCGGCAGCATAATGCGGCGAGGACAGTCGGCAATGACTTCCGGGCTGGCATTATCGGCGCGTGCTTCGTGGTAAGAGACGCCGCGGCAGGTCACGTGCTGGAACGACGGGTTGGAGTTCAGCTGTGGATCGAAGTGCCATTTCTCTTTACCGGTGGCCGCGTCGAGCGCGAACAGACGCTGGTGCGCCGTACACAGGTAGAGCATGTTGCCCACTTTAATCGGGGTCACTTCGTTGGTCAGCTCACCCGGATCGTTTGGCATCTTCAGGTCGCCGGTACGGAATACCCAGGCTTCCTTCAGGTTTTTCACGTTGTCCGCATTGATCTGCTTCAGCGGGGAGTAACGCTGGCCTTCCTGGTTACGACCATAAGCAGGCCAGTCACCGTCCGCCACCTGCGAGATAGCCGCAGCCGGCGTGGATTCCGCGTTCAGCGTACCGTTGATCTCCTGCGGGTCGTTAAAACCGGCCCAGGTCAGGATGCCGCCACTAATCAGCAGGGCAACGACCAGACCGGCCACGGCGCCACTGGAAGGGACGATCAGACGACGCCAGACAAACGGCAGGATCAGCCAGATACCGAAGAAGACCAGAATGTCGCTGCGCGGCGTCAATGCCCAGAAGTCGAACCCGACTTCCCAGACGCCCCAGATCATGGTTGCGAGCAGTAACGCTGCGTACAGCCACAGAGCAGATTGTTTTCTGCGTAAAAGCAGGACGGTTACGCCAACCATAACCAGACCCGCAATCGGGTAGTACCAGGAGCCGCCAATCGCGACCAGCCATACGCCACCGATTAACAAATACAGCGCGCAGAATGCGGCAAACGCGGCTGTTAATGTCACCAGTAGACGCGGCTGTTTAGTTTTTGTTTCAGCCATAGAAAAGTACTCGTCAGTTTTGTTAATTATTTGCTAGCAATTAATTATAGGTATTAACAACTGTGATCGGAATCACAAATATTGCTTTTTATAACTCATACGCCAGGCTTATCCATTTACTGGTATAATGGCTGGCTTGCGTATCGATGCCGGAGCGAGAGTCATCCGCATTGAGAGATTTTCACTAAAATCATTTGGTTAGTAATATGAAACATACTGTTGAAGTGATGATCCCGGAAGCCGAGATCAAAGCGCGTATCGCCGAACTGGGTCGTCAAATCACCGAACATTACAAGGACAGCGGCAGCGAAATGGTGCTGGTCGGTCTGTTGCGTGGCTCTTTCATGTTCATGGCAGACCTGTGCCGTGAAGTGCAGGTGCCGCACGAGGTCGATTTTATGACCGCCTCCAGCTACGGCAGCGGCATGTCCACAACCCGTGATGTGAAAATCCTGAAAGATCTGGATGAAGATATTCGTGGCAAAGATGTGTTGATTGTTGAGGACATCATCGACTCCGGCAACACGCTCTCTAAAGTGCGTGAGATCCTGAGCCTGCGTGAACCAAAATCACTGGCGATTTGTACTCTGCTGGATAAGCCTGAGCGCCGTGAAGTGCAGGTGCCGGTGGAGTTCGTGGGTTTCTCCATCCCGGACGAATTTGTGGTGGGTTACGGCATTGATTACGCGCAGCGTTATCGCCATCTGCCGTATGTTGGGAAAGTCGTGATTCTGGACGAATAGTACTTTTGCCCGGTGGCGCTACGCTTACCGGGCCTACGAATGGGCACATGTAGGCCGGGTAAGGCGCAGCCGCCACCCGGCTTTGTTATTTATGATTAACGTGCTTAAGCTTGAGGTTGGCAATTCCCGAGCGGTAACGCTGTTCCAGCGTTTCGCGGTTGGTGGCGGTCACTTCCAGATTGCGCAGCAGGCCGTCGTGAATACCGTACGCCCAGCCGTGGATGGAGACCTTCTGCCCGCGTTTCCAGGCAGACTGCATAATCGTCGAGTGGCCCAGGTTATAGACCTGCTCCATCACGTTCAGCTCACACAGCGTGTCGAGACGGCGCTCCTGCGGCATTTCGCCCAGCAGTGAGCTATGTTTGAACCAGATATCACGGATGTGCAGCAGCCAGTTATCGATTAACCCCAGCTCTGTATTCTCGACCGCCGCCTGTACGCCGCCGCAGCCGTAGTGACCACAAATAATGATGTGCTCAACCTCCAGAACGTCAACGGCATACTGAACAACCGAAAGGCAGTTGAGATCGGTATGAATAACCAGGTTAGCCACATTGCGGTGAACAAACAGTTCGCCCGGTTCAAGACCGGTCAGACGTTCGGCGGGGACGCGGCTGTCGGAACATCCAATCCAGAGAAAGCGCGGGTTCTGCGCTTGCGCGAGTTTTCCAAAAAATCCGGGGTCTTCCTCCACCAGCATTTTTGACCATAGTGCATTGTTGCTGATGAGTGTATCTATGTCGTTCATGGAGGTTAGCGACCTGTAACCAAGTGATTGCGTTGCGCTACTATAGGGTAACCCGACTTTTAATGAAACCACACAACGTGTGTCAGAACTTAAGGTAAGTTGAATTCATGGCGATTGCACTGGAGCTTGAACAGCTCAAAAAAACCTACCCGGGGGGCGTTCAGGCGCTGCGCGGGATAGATCTTAAAGTCGAAGCGGGAGATTTCTACGCGCTTCTGGGGCCGAACGGGGCGGGGAAATCCACCACCATCGGGATCATCAGCTCGCTGGTCAATAAAACCTCGGGCCGCGTCAGCGTGTTTGGCTACGATCTGCAAAAAGACGTGGTCAACGCCAAGCGCCAGCTGGGGCTGGTGCCGCAGGAATTCAACTTCAACCCGTTTGAGACGGTGCAGCAGATTGTTGTTAACCAGGCGGGTTACTATGGCGTTGAGCGCAAAGAAGCGCTTGAGCGCAGCGAAAAGTATCTCAAACAGCTTGATCTGTGGGAGAAGCGTAACGAGCGCGCGCGGATGTTGTCCGGGGGGATGAAGCGCCGCCTGATGATTGCGCGCGCGCTGATGCACGAGCCAAAACTGCTCATTCTCGATGAACCGACCGCTGGCGTAGATATTGAACTGCGTCGTTCCATGTGGGGCTTCCTGAAGGATCTGAACGACAAAGGCACCACCATCATCCTGACCACACACTACCTGGAAGAGGCGGAGATGCTGTGCCGCAATATCGGCATCATTCAGCACGGCGAGCTGGTGGAAAACACCTCAATGAAGAATCTGCTCTCCAAGCTGAAATCAGAGACCTTTATCCTCGATCTGGCGGCGAAAAGCGCCCTGCCGAAGCTTGAGGGGTATAACTATCGCCTGGTCGATACCTCGACGCTGGAGGTAGAAGTGCTGCGCGAGCAGGGGATCAACAGCGTGTTCTCCCAGCTGAGCGCGCAGGGCATTCAGGTGTTAAGTATGCGTAACAAAGCGAACCGACTGGAAGAGCTGTTTGTCTCTCTGGTGCACGATAAACAAGGAGACAAGGCATGACGCATCTTTACTGGGTCGCGCTGAAAAGCATCTGGGCGAAAGAGATTAACCGCTTTATGCGTATCTGGGTGCAAACCCTGGTGCCGCCGGTGATCACCATGACGCTCTACTTCATCATTTTCGGCAACCTGATTGGCTCCCGCATCGGTGAGATGCACGGCTTCACCTATATGCAGTTTATCGTGCCGGGCCTGATCATGATGGCGGTGATCACCAACGCTTACGCGAACGTGGCGTCCTCATTCTTCAGCGCCAAGTTCCAGCGCAACATTGAAGAGCTGCTGGTGGCGCCAGTGCCGACGCATGTCATTATCGCCGGTTACGTGGGCGGCGGCGTGGCGCGCGGGCTGTGCGTGGGTATTCTGGTGACGGCGATTTCGTTGTTCTTCGTGCCGTTCCAGGTGCACTCGTGGCTGTTCGTGGCGCTCACGTTATTGCTGACGGCGATCCTGTTCTCACTGGCTGGCTTGCTGAACGCCGTGTTCGCCAAAACGTTCGATGACATCAGCCTGATCCCGACCTTCGTGCTGACGCCGCTGACCTATCTGGGCGGGGTGTTTTACTCCCTGACGCTGCTGCCGCCGTTCTGGCAGGCGCTGTCGCACCTGAACCCGATTGTCTATATGATCAGCGGCTTCCGCTTTGGTTTCCTCGGCATTACCGATGTCCCGCTATTCACCACCGTTGTGGTGCTGGTGGTATTTATCGTGGCGTTCTATCTGCTGTGCTGGTATCTGATCCAGCGTGGACGTGGGCTGCGTAGCTAACCTTCTGCCCGGCGACGTTCTGTTTGCCGGGCACTTTCTTTGACAGTTATCACCGTAAACTAACCTTCACCTGGATAAACTACTCGCCTGCTAAGGAGAGACGTTATGCTGGGATGGGTTATCACCTGCCACGATGAAGAGGCACAGGAAATGCTCCTGAAGCTGGAGGCCCGATTTGGCCCTCTGGCGCAATGTCGTGCGGTAAATTACTGGCGAGGGCTAAGCACCAATATGCTCAGCCGGATGATGTGCGACGCGCTGCATGAAACCGACTCCGGTGATGGCGTGATTTTTCTCACCGACAGATCGGGCGCGGCGCCTTACCGTTCAGCGGCGTTAATGAGCCATAAGCACGATAACTGTGAAGTGATCTCCGGTATCAGCCTGCCTTTACTCGAAGCGATGTATCCGCTGCGCGCAACGTTGAGCAGCGCTGAGTTTCGCCACGCCATTGTGGCGCAGGGCTCGCCGGGCGTGAGCAGCCTGTGGCACCAGCAGCAGAAGAATCCGCCTTTCGTTCTGCTTCACGATCTGTATAAGCATTAAACATTGGTATTGATGTCGCTTTTGCTACAATGTCGGCTGATTTTCCGTATCGATTATATCCCATGCTCATGCGCGTTATCTTTATCCTTCTGCTGCTGGTTTCCGGTGGTGCGTCTGCCAGCCTGACCAGTGAGCAAGGCCTTCCTGCTCAATATATGCAAACTACCGAAGATGCGGCCATCTGGGCGCAGGTGGGAAATGCCGTTGTGAACGTGGGCAATGTCCGCGCCGGGCAGATCCTCGCCGTCTTTCCGGCCGCGGCGGATTACTATGAATTTCGTTTCGGATTCGGTACGGGGTTTATTGATAAAGACCACCTGGAAAACGTGCAGGGTAAGCAACGCGTTGAGGATAGCCTGGGCGATCTGAACAAGCCGCTCAGCAATCAAAACCTCATCACCTGGAAAGACACGCCGGTGTATAACGCCCCCAGCAGCGGAAGCGCGCCCTTTGGCACCTTAAGCGCCAATCTTCGCTATCCGATTCTGAATAAGCTGAAAGACCGCCTGAATCAGACCTGGTTTCAGATCCGCATCGGCAATCGTCTGGCGTGGATCAGCAGCCTTGATGCACAGGAAGATAACGGGCTACCGGTTCTGACTTACCACCATATCCTGCGTGATGAAGAGAACACCCGTTTTCGACATACCTCCACAACGACCAGCGTACGTGCGTTTAATAATCAGATGGCCTGGTTACGCGATCAAGGCTATACCACGCTGACGATGTACCAGCTTGAAGGGTACGTGCGTAACAAGATGAACCTCCCCGCGAAAGCGGTGGTAATCACCTTTGATGATGGCCTGAAATCGGTGAGCCGCTACGCCTATCCGGTGCTGAAACAGTATGGCTTCAACGCGACGGCGTTTATTATCTCATCCCGTATTAAAGGCCACCCACAGAAGTGGGATCCCCGATCGCTACAGTTTATGAGCGTTCAGGAAATCAAGGGCATCCAGGATGTGTTCGACATTCAGTCTCACACCCACTTCCTGCATCGCGTGGATGGGTATAAACACCCCATCTTATTGAGCCGCAGCTATCACGTGATCCTGTTCGATTTTGAACGCTCACGGCGTGCACTGGCGCAGTTCAACCCGCGCGTGCTGTATGTTTCGTACCCGTTTGGCGGGTATGACAATAAAGCGATTAAAGCCGCGAACGATGCAGGGTTTCATCTGGCGGTGACAACGGTGAAAGGGAAGGTGAAGCCGGGGGATAATCCGTTCTTACTGAAACGTCTGTATATCTTAAGAACGGATTCGCTGGAGACCATGTCGCGGCTGATCAGTAATCAGCCACAGGGGTGAGTTATTCGTACGTGGTCTGGAAGGTCACGGTGGTGCCAAAAACGCCGACGGTGACCGGGTCGCTACCGAGCTTAACCAGTCTGGCCCAAACTGATTTGTCTATAACGTTATCTGTGGGCTCTCCGGCTATTTCTCCAATGGCAATGACGCGTTTTACGCCATTTGCTGGGACCGGATAAGTATCGCTAGGATTATCGAAAATCTGAACGCCGACGCCGCCTGCCGCAGTGACACCACCACTACTCTGAACGGAATTAGTAAAAGATTTCTTATCTGCCGTTGTGTGGGTGGATGAAAGTGAGTACTGAACCAGCGTGGTATTTGCACATGTTCCCGTAATATGAAACTCAACTTTTGGGGTATTGCCGTTTTCCAGTTCCGCAGGAAACCAGTCCCCAAGGTCTACCGTCGTGGGTGCACGTAAGGCACAGGTCGGGCGATTTAATGGAATGCTAAACGACATCTGAGACATATTTACCAGAGGGCGTGGATGATCCTCCTTTGTGGTTCCATCAGGCTTTCCGATTATAATTTGACCTATAGGGCCGCTGCTGGCGGTCAGGAAATCTTCGTCGGGCGGCACACCGGTAAATGCATTGGTTTGCCAAAACTCCATACGAACATGCCAGTTTTTCTCATCTAGCATGCTATAGTCATAACCGACGATGCCTGTTCTATAAAATGCGTTGGCGTTTGGTGGGAACCATGCGGTTACGCCGTTGCCATCAGGAAAAAACGCCAGCGTGTAGATAATCCCAGGGATATTGGTACGAAACGTGGCTTTGCCATCTATTTCTCCATACAACATGGCATTATTGGTTAACTGATAAACATCGCCGCCATCATCACCACCTGCACAGTGCGATTTTAATGTTGGCGTCGTCTCCATAATGATCGTGGTGCTTATCTGCGTTGGGGTTGTTACCGTGCCTACGGGCAAGGGGGTAATTACCGGCTGCGTACCCGGAGACATAATTAACACATTGTCTGTACCACCATAGAATTTACATTCATAAGCTTGCGCTGCACCAGACATCCCCAGCATCACGAATGCAAATAGATTGACATATTTTTTCATCATAAATCCCTTTATTCGTAGCTCACATTAACAAGAACATTGCTCATCACAGCGCCGCTGGTGATCGCTCCAACGTTCTGATAACGCGCGTAAAATCCATAATCCTTTATATAGTTCTCACTACTTCCACTGACATCGTAAATAACGCCAGACGTTCCATCACTTTTCAACACGTTCGTTCTGTATTTTTCAGAGAAAATAACGATACCTACATTTTCAGCCGCACGGGCTGTGGCATCGTTTTTAAATACCTGGTTATGATTACTCCAGAAACCATTTTGCGGAGCAAAACTAAATTTGAGTTGGTTAATCGTTGCGCCTTCTGTACCGCTCGCGTAACAGTCATCCACGTGAATTGTAAAAGGCGTTCCTGCTTCATCATCGGTTGGCGATAAACGATCGCTCTTGTCGCTGTTATAAAACCAGTCTCGTGCAACGGTCGGTAAATAGATCTCTCCGCCATTTTCGACGCTTAGCCGACAGGTATTATTAACAATATTCGCTGTCAGGTTTACATCCACACCTGAACCTGCCTGGCATATGCCAGGCAGGGTGCTACCAGCCAGACCGATAAGCAACACAAGACCGGGCTGGTGTAAATTTAACGGTGATTGTTGCATGGTGATTCCTGATACTATTGATAGGTGACGGTAAACGTTACCGGAGCGGTAACCGCACCTGTGCCAACATCAGCAATGGTTTTGCCTTTACCGACTACAATACGGGAATTCATTGGGAATTCGCCGGTGCCATTAGTAATGGTGACTTCTTGTGCTGCCGGAGGGGTGTTACAGCTCAAGAGTAGACCGGTATCAACAACGCCAGACCATATTTCAAAACCCGTTGCCAGGCCCCCAGAAAACGAGTCGCCGCTCTTATCTGTGCCACTGCATTCTCCGCCAGCGCCTTTCGCGGCAGCGACCGTTGCCTTCGTTACCCCAGAACAGTTGGTGAAGACAATTTTGAGTGGTTCGACGCGGGTTTTATTCACCAGATCTGATTTGTATACATCGCCAAACGCAATTTCAGTGGATGCAGTACCTGCTCCGTTGAGCACTTTGGCTGTACATGTACCTGATACAACTTTGGTTTTAATCGTCATCTCAACACTGCTGGTACCTGTAATTGCTGCACTTGCCATTCCAGAGAACAGAAGGGCAGAAACGGACAGGGCGATAAAAGTTGATTTAAATTTCATAATGTTGCTCCGTTTTCCTGCGCCAATTACTCGTAGCTAAATTCAAAAGTCGCCACAGCCTGAAAATCACCAAGGGTCATGCTATTCGCTTTGGTTTCACGCATTGTGGCCACCAATGGAACCTCCTTATTCTGGATTTCTGTAGAGGTCCAGACCAGGCGTTCCGCATCCACGGTAGAGTTAATGGTAAACGGGGCGGTCGGTGAGCTGGCTCTGGCGATTTCGACAGCAGAGTAATCTGAACCACCGCTTTCTTTTACGATCTGGTTCTTAAGCCCGGTAGCTAAATAACCCGATGGGGATCCTTTTACCGTCGTTTTCAGTGAGGTAAGAGATGCCGGACATTCGACGATCACGATTTTGAAAGTAGCGTTTGCAGTCCCGGCTTTCACATCGTCAAGTCGCACCTGTCCATTATTTCCTATAGTCAGCGTTTGTTGCGTATCGGAACCCGTACCACCGACCAGTTTCATATCACAGGTAGTTTCACGGATATTAGCCGTGAAGTTAACATCTAAATTAGTGCCCTCGGCGAGCGCCGAACCTGATAACGCCAGCATCGTCATGGCAACGGCTGACAGGCTATAAAGATTTTTTTTCATACAAACTCTCGTCTATTTTCCCGAATAATTACATCTGGCACACTTGATTGCTGAGTACCGTTGTAAGTCCTACTTTTTGAGCATGTGATGAGACGTTATAATGCACGTCACACTTACTGTCTTTATCGCTTCCCCAGACAACATGAAGCGTGCCTTCATCTTCAACGCCGCGGACATAGGCTTGCCCCGCCTGCCCCACAGTGCCAATTGATTCATTTTTTTCATTTAAAACATCCGCGCCTAAAGGAATAAATCCGTTATCGGTGCGCTTAAGTTCTAAAATTAATGAACGACCTTCATCGGTTGCAAAATCAACCAGCACGACGGAACCACTGCGGGGAACCGTAATTTCACTGGTGTTTTTAATTTCAACATCGTTTTCCAGCGTGCTGATATCAAGGTATACGCGGTTTTCACGGTAGGCGGACATATAAGGCAGAATGCCATAACCGGAACTGCCTATTTCGCTACTACCAAAACCGATGCCGGCGCCTTTCGCACCACTCGCTTTGACCAGCGCCAGCGCATCGTTGTCACCAATACTCCCTGGCGCAAATGCGATGCCCCCTGAATGCAATACCATGCCACCGCTATAGGAGGCAGAATATTGTTTACTGTTGTCATCACCAAAAGAGGCAGATAAACCCAGCGGGCCATATTCACTGTTATAGGACCCAAAGCCACTTATCTGATTAAGGTCACCGTAATTACCACTGTTTGACGAGGCGCTAACGGAATAGCTCACTTTATTATCTTGGGTATTTCCACCCGCAGATGTATTAAAGCTTGTGCCGCCTTTAAGGTCAGAACGTAACCCCATGTTGATGTTCGAGAATCCACCAGAGTTTCCTCTATCTTTTGAGAATACACTTAATGGAATGCTGAGGCTTAGATAAACGCTGTCGTCTTTCTTGCCGTTCTGATCATAGGTTCGCTGTAATGACAGACTGTAGCTGCCATAGGTGAAGCTATTGTTATATCCAATATTGTAATTGGAAGTTGAGCCCGTAGCGTTCCAGTAATCCTGCCAGGTACCGCTTATATAAAGGGAGCCAAAATTGTCTTCTCCGGATATTAGCGGTTGGTTAAGACTAATTTGCACCTGGTTTTTGGTACGCTGATAGTCTGCATACAACGCTGCGTTTGAGTCATAGCTACGATTTGAGTATTCCTGATGTTTGATACTGTCCTGAAGTTGCGCCGCATCGTTAAGCGTCAGATAATCTTCAGTCGAGAAACGATACGCCGCAACGTTAAAGGACGTATTGGTTGACTCAATCATTTTACTGTACGTTAAACGATAACTTTGACCACTTAATGTATCCAATTCCTCGATATCTGCATAAGATTGCGTAACGTCGAATGCAAACGCACCAACAGGGGTGTTCATTGCCACGCCGAGTATACCGGCATAAAAATCCATATCGGTATATTGTGCGCCAATATAACCCGTGAACGTATTATTCAGGCCATAGTAAAGCGTACCGTAACCCACTTTAGGCGCATCAATCAGTGAATCGTCATTTAATTCACCTAAACCGACGTCCCAGCGAGAGGCTCCCGGACGGAGCATCTGGGTAACGGATGAAAAGGGTACGGTAAAGGAGCGTTTGCTGCCGTCCGCTTCTTCAATCGTTACCAGTAAATCATTTCCGTAACCTGTGGTACTCAGGTCGTTTATTTCAAACGCGCCTGGTGGCACCGAGGTTTCATAAATCTTATTGCCACTCTGCGTGACGCTGACCTTCGCGTTACTGTTCGCGACACCCCGGATGACAGGAGCGTAGCCTGTGGAACCCATTGGCAGCATGCGATCGTCACTGTACATGCGTGCACCGCGAAGGCTCATAGAGTTAAATGCCTCGCCACGCGTGTAAGAGTCACCGATTACGAACTGCGCACTCAACGGCGTGATATCGCGCTGCAAATAGACATCCTGACTGGAGTATTTTGTGCCGCTATCTTTGTCCCAGTTAAAGTTTCCACGCGAGCGCAGGCGCCATGGCCCCATATTCAGGCCATAGCGTAATCCTATATATGCACTTTCTGATGTACTGCCGTTGTTCTCGCTACGCCAGCCGTTCATGTCATAAGAGAGCAGAGCGGCAGGAATTCCGTTATCCCACAAGGACGGATCGACATAACCAGCCGGGCGTTTCAGCACATAAATCTGTGGAAAATTAAAATCAATAGTCTGCTTGCCGCTGTCATAGCTAACCGTAGCGCCAGGGAAGGATTTCTTAATATCGACGCAGGTTTCATCGTCTTCCGGTCCGTCAGGTAATGTGCTGGTGTCAACACCCGATTGAGACAGTAGCAGTTTTGTTATGCACGGGGTCGCACGAGGTGTTCCGTTATCTTTAAACGTGACCTCCACGGTAGATTTCAGTTTACCGTTCAGGTTGATCTTAGTGCGATAGGTCCCCGGTAAAACAGGGTTGCCATGTGAAAAACGATTAATATCAATATTAGCGCTGCCATTTAAAAGAAATTGATCGTTAAACTCGACCTCTTCTTCATTTTCAGGCAGATCTGTTGCTGGTGTGATATTTTCTGCGCAAGCATAAAAAGGCAATGCTGCGCTTATCGCAAGACATAAAAGGGAACGTTTAAATAACATGGCACATCCACTTAATCAGTGTAGAGAGAAATACTCTCTACAGAGTTAATACTATCAATTATTATATGTATTAAAGAGTGCTCTATTTTAGTCCAGCTTCATGATGGTCTGTGCCGCCATAGTCATTTATGGTATCAAACTCAACTTTACCCGTTACGGCAGAAGCTAAACCTTTCACCATCATTGTGGTATCACTAAATGGTGGAACGGCCTGATGAATAACGTCGTATTTTTTTTGGCTGGTTTTAATGGTTACAGCCGAAACGGAGACGTTATAGGGTGAATTATTGTGAGCAACAAGCTTAACTGCATTCCCCTCTTTTTTCTGCGTCCATGTCAAATGGTCAGCTGCTTCACCTGCTGAACCTTTTAACCCGTCTGGTCGATAGAAGAGTTTAATACGGGTTCTGAATGCCAGCTGAAGCTGGTTAAGATTCTCTTTATTCGCAGCTTTTGATTTTGGCGGAATCTCCAGGACATTGAACCAGAAAAGCGATTCACGATCCTGTGGTAAAGGCGCACCTGTATAGGTAATACGTACGGATTGGCCTTTTTTCGGATCAATACGGGATACCGGAGGGGTAATGATAAAAGGAAGTTTTAACTCTTCCGGGTTTACGCCATCACGGCCATCATCAAGCCATGTTTGAACCAGGAGCGGTTTGGTTCCATGGTTATCGAGATTAACAACGACATCCTTCGATGACTGTGGATAGATAATGCGGGTACCGGAAATAACAATATCCGCACTTGCATTCGATGCGGCCAAAAAGGCAGTTGCGAGCAATACGGCTTGAAAAATTTTAATGAAGACTGAATGAGACATTTTTCCACTTCCTTTTGGAATTACACAAGCAATCCCTCACTCATCATGAAGGATTGCTTAATTTAAAGTTTACGAATCTCTTATTCGTAAATCATGGTGAAGGCAACCTGTGCCTGCACGGTACCAGCAGACACTGGGTTAGTTGTTGCATCCCAACCCTGACCCTGGGTGTACGCTACGCGGTAGTACAGGTTTCCTGCGCCAGAAGTTGCATCAATAGTTGCTTTCTGAGTGTTGTTGGTCTGGTCAATTTTAATCTGATCGGTAGCTGAGTTACCGTCGTTTGACAGCACCAGGTTAACGTTCTTAGCAGAACCCTGTGCATTGCTTGGTGGCACCAGCAGACCGCCTTCTGTAGAAGAAGAACCCGCCCATGAAGAGAACTGGGCAGACGCTTTCTTCGCAGTCTCGGTATCACAACCGGTCAGAGAAAGGCTAAATTTCTTTTCACCCAGGGTGCTGGTAGTACCCAGTGCGGTTGCAAAATCACGTACAAATACAGTGTCCAGGGTTACGTCAAAATCATTACCGTTTTGATCGATTTTCTGGTCAAGGGAGACCTGGCAAGTATTGTTAGAAACCATGCCGTGGAAAGTGATGGTGCCCGTGTCATCTGCTGCCACCGCTGAACCCGCAGCCAGAACGCTTGCCATTGCAATTGCCAAACCATATTTTTTAGAAATCATTTCAATATCCATATTCGTTGAGTAAATAATAAATGCCTATAAAGCTTTTTATATGAAATTAAATTTCGCCGTGGATTATATTGATAATTTTCGTGAAATATAGCTAATTGAAGTGATTTAAACTTAATGAGTGATTTAGAAAATTTAAGATGATTATAATTTGTGGGGGCGATACGGTAGAAAAAAGAACTTATGAGGGGGTAAATTGTGAATGGTTTTTCACACCCTATACATTGAAATAATATTTTAATGTATAGGGTATATAATATCAGGCTACCTGTACCGGAATGGCTTTCGCAGTACGTTTCATCTCATTGTCGCCTTCAAAGTAGGCCACTTTAGGCTGCCAGCGGCGCGCTTCTTCGTCAGACATCATGACAAAGCTGGCGATAATCACGATATCGCCCACGTCAGCGCAGTGTGCCGCCGCCCCGTTGACGGAGATGATTTTAGACCCGCGCTCAGCGGCAATCGCGTAGGTAGAGAAGCGTTTGCCGTTATTTACGTTCCAGATATCAATGGCTTCGTTTTCGAGAATACCCGCCGCGTCGAGAAAATCCTGGTCGATCGCGCAGGAGCCTTCATAATGCAGGTCGGCCTGAGTGACTTTCACACGGTGAAGCTTACCTTGCAGCATTTTGCGAATCATTACGTTTACCTTTCATCTTCCGGGTAGTAAAACTACGCCAGCTCAACCACTTTGTTGTCGATAAGGCGGGCCTGGCCGAGCCATGCCGCCACCAGAATTACCGCACGTTTGCTGGTCTCTGTAAGCGCCAGAAGCGTATCGGCATCCCGAATTTGAACGTCGTCAGCACGAAGACCTTTCTCGTTCAGCGCCTGTTCAGCCAGGGCGATAATCTCTTCTGCTGTTAACGCTTTTGCCAGCAGTTGCTCTGCCATGGTATTCATGACTTTGCTTAAGCCCGGCGCAATTTTACGCTGTTCGGCGGTCAGATAGCCGTTACGGGAGCTGAGCGCCAGGCCATCTTTCGCACGGACAATCGGCACGCCGACGATCTCGATGTCGTAGCCCATGTCGGCAACCATTTTGCGGATCAGCGCCAGCTGCTGGAAATCTTTCTCGCCAAAGCAGGCGATGTCCGGCTGCACCAGGTTAAACAGCTTGCTGACGATGGTGGAGACGCCACGGAAATGGCCCGGGCGGCTGGCGCCCTCCAGCATGGTCGAAATACCTGGCACGTCGACGTAGGTCGATTCAGTGGTGCCCTGGGGATACACATCTGCGGGTGCCGGTGCGAAGACGATATCCGCATGACGTTTTTTGAGCTTCTCGCAATCTTCCTGCAAGGTACGTGGGTAGTGCGCCAGATCGTCTTCGCGATCGAACTGCATCGGGTTAACGAAGATACTGACCACCACGATATCTGCCCGGGCTCTCGCTTCATCGACCAGCTTCATATGCCCGTCGTGCAGATTGCCCATGGTCGGGACCAGTGCAATACGTTTACCTTCCTGACGTGCACGGCGGATATGCTGACGTAGCAGCGGCAGAGTTTCTATGATTAGCACACCTGGACTCCTTAATGGAAACTGTGTTCTTCGCCCGGATAAACGCCGGACTCAACTTCGGCAATATACTGCCGCACAGCAGCACGCATGTCGCCTGCTTCTGTCAGGAAATTTTTTGCAAATTTCGGAATGTGGCCGCCGGTGATCCCGAAGGCGTCGTGCATCACCAGAATCTGGCCGTCGGTGACGTTGCCCGCGCCGATGCCGATCACCGGAATCGACAGCGCCTCAGTGATACGCTTAGCCAGCTCAACCGGCACACACTCCAGCACCAGCAGCTGCGCGCCTGCGGCTTCCAGCGCCACGGCATCATCAAACAGCGTCTGCGCCGCATCGCCTCGGCCCTGCACCTTGTATCCGCCAAAGATGTTGACAGACTGCGGCGTCAGCCCCAAATGACCACAAACCGGCACGGCGCGGTCGGTGAGCATTTTCACCGTATCGACCAGCCAGGCGCCGCCTTCGATTTTGACCATATTGGCGCCAGCGCGCATCACTGTCGCCGCATTTTCGAAGGCCTGTTCCGGGGTGGCATACGCCATAAACGGCAGATCGGAAAGCAGCAGGCAGGCGGGGGCACCCCGGCGCACGGCGCGGGTATGGTAAGCAATATCCTCGACCGTGACCGGCAGAGTGGAATCATGTCCTTGTACCGTCATCCCTAACGAGTCTCCGACCAGCATGACGTTGATCCCTTCTTCGGCAAACAGTTTTGCGAAGCTGTAGTCATACGCGGTGATAGTGGCGAAGCGTTTTTTTTCCTGTTTGCATTTCTGCAATAAGGAGATGGTGGTTGGTTTCATACTGTTTCCTGATGGCCCAAAAGCGAATCTTTGCGCATTCTAACAGTAACATTCGAGGGAACAATGATTTTAGGCAATCGATTAACCGCAAATAATAAATGGTTAATCGATGCAGAGGCGGGATTACCAGCGGGCCGGTTTATCCGCGTTGAGATTTTGCAGAACGGCGTGCAGCGAGGCGCCGTCAGGGAAGGTGAGATCGGGCGCGACTTCAAACAGCGGCCAGAGCATAAACCCGCGGTTTTTCATGTCGTAATGCGGCACGGTGAGGCGTTCGGTGTTAATCACCTCGTGACCGAAAAGCATAATATCGAGATCGAGCGTGCGCGGTCCCCAGCGTTCGGCTTTGCGGACGCGACCCTGCTGTAGCTCAATACGCTGGGTATTATCCAGCAGCGTTTCAGCGTCAAGGGTCGTTTCCAGCACCACGGCGGCGTTCAGATAATCAGGCTGATCCTGCGGGCCGAGCGGGGGCGTACGGTAAAATGAGGACAGCGCGACAATGCGGCTTTGGGGGATCTCTCCCAGGGCCTGCACGGCAGCGTTAACCTGCTCCAGCGGAGAGGCCAGATTGCTGCCGATGGCGATATACGCGAGGGTCATGCCGTGCCTTCACGACGCGGTGCGCGTTTGCGCGGGCGACGGTGACGACGGCGCGGTGCCGGCTCATCATCCAGATCCGTAAGCATATCTTTCTGCTCCGGTGGCGCAGAAACCTGAAACTCGCCCCACCACTGCGCCAGGCGCTGTAGCTCCGGGTTCCGTTCAACTTCAGCACGCAGAGAGAGCAGATCGAACGCGGCGCGGAACTTAGGATGCTCCATCAGCTTCCAGGCGCGTTTACCCTGACGGCGGGACATACGCAGCTGAAGCTGCCAGATATCACGCACCAGCGTGGTAATACGTTTCGGGATCGCCAGCGTGCGACAGCCTTCGTCCAGCACGTCGTTTGCCGCCAGCGCGAACGCATCATAATAGGCGAGACCGCTCTCCTGGGTGATGCGCTGCGCCGTTTCCAGCAGCGGATACCAGAACATGGCCGCGAACAGGAACGCCGGATTCACGCGCATATCGTTATGAATACGGGTATCCGTGTTTTTCAGCACCTGCGCAATTATCCGCTCCATTGCGCTGTCACCGTTTTCGGTGAAGTAGCGGGTAATGGTCGGGAACAGCGGCTGGAACAGGTTGTATTCACGCAGCAGGTTGTAGGTTTCAAATCCGTAGCCTGCCTGGAGCAGCTTTAACGACTCCTCAAACAGACGGGCAGGGGGCACGTCGTTAATCAGCGTCGCCAGACGCGGGATCGGCTCTGCGGTTTCCGGGCTGATACGCATGTTCAGCTTGGCGGCGAAACGCACGGCGCGCAGCATTCGGACCGGATCTTCGCGATAGCGCGTTTCCGGCGTACCGATCAGGCGAATTAGGCCGTCTTTCAGATCCTGCATACCGCCGACGTAATCGCGCACGGTAAAATCCGCCACGCTGTAGTAAAGGCTGTTGATGGTGAAATCGCGACGCTGAGCATCTTCTTCAATAGAGCCGAAGATGTTGTCGCGTAGCAGCATGCCGTTTTGGCCGCGCTGGGAAGTCGTGCGATCGTTGACGCCCGCTTCGTGGTGACCGCGGAAGGTCGCCACTTCAATAATTTCCGGTCCAAACATCACGTGCGCCAGACGGAAACGGCGGCCAACCAGACGGCAGTTGCGGAATAATTTACGCACCTGCTCAGGCGTGGCGCTGGTCGTCACGTCGAAATCTTTTGGTTTTTTGCCCAGCAGTAAATCGCGCACCCCGCCGCCGACGAGATAGGCCTCGTAGCCTGCTTTATTCAGACGATAGAGCACCTTGAGGGCATTTTCACTGATATCTTTGCGGGAAATATTGTGCTGCTCACGCGGAATGACCGACATGTGTGGCTGTGCAATAGCGTCGTTCGCCATGCTCTCTTCGCGGCTCAGCACTTTACGGCAAAAATTAGCGACTCGGGTAAAAATAGTACACCTCGTAGTGTGTTTTGTTATCAAAAAAGCGGCTAATCATAGCTCAGCGCAACGCATTTGAGAATGCTGGATTTTTGGCACGGCCATAAGCGTCCAGTCAGCAATGGCCGTTTTCAGCAATTCATCCAGACTCAGATCCTGCCATTCCTGCGTTACATTCTGGTTGAGAAATCGCAGCGCGTCGATCAAAACCGGGCGCGGATCGCCGTCAGGCAGCGCCGGGGCATGATTCTGTTTTGACAGCTTATTTCCCTGTTCATTGACCGCCAGCGGCAGATGGATGTAATCCGGCACCGCCCAGCCAAACTGCTGGTAAAGCGATATTTGCCGCACGGTAGGCTCAACCAGATCCGCCCCGCGCACGATTTCCGTGACGCCCTGGAAATGGTCATCGACAACCACCGCCAGGTTATAGGCAAACAAACCATCACGACGGTGAATAATAAAATCTTCACGCGCCAGGCGTTCATCCGCCTGAATTGTTCCTGAGAGAACGTCGGTAAACTGCGTCACCGGAGAACGCTGTATTAGCCGTACGGCGGCATTCTCAGGACCGTTGTGCCGCGTGCGGCAGTGGCCGTCATAAACGCCACCTACGCTCTGAATACGCGCCCGCGTGCAGGTGCAGTTATAGGAAAGGCCCTGTTCAGCAAGCCACGCCAGACGTTCACGGTAGGCATCATGGCGTTGAGACTGCCAGAGTACGTCGTCGTCCCAGTGAAGACCGTAATGTTCCAGCTGACGCAGAATAGTTTCTGCTGCACCGGGAACTTCACGCGGAGGATCGATATCTTCAATTCGGACCAGCCATTTACCCTGACGGGCGCGAGCCTGTAGGTAGCTGCCAAGCGCGGCAATTAATGAGCCGAAGTGTAATTCACCGGAGGGAGATGGCGCAAAGCGCCCGATATAGTGAGATTCAGACATATCAACGGTAACAAGGCGGGAGAGACTCCCGCCTTAGCAGAGTAGTGAGAGGGCAGGCGTTAGCCAGCCATCTGTTTTTCGCGGATTTCTGCCAGCGTTTTACAGTCGATGCACAGATCGGCTGTTGGACGCGCTTCCAGGCGACGAATACCGATTTCAACACCGCAGGATTCGCAGTAGCCAAAATCTTCGTCCTCGACCTTCTTCAGCGTTTTTTCGATCTTTTTGATCAGTTTGCGCTCGCGGTCACGGTTACGCAGTTCGAGGCTGAACTCTTCTTCCTGAGCGGCACGGTCAACCGGGTCCGGGAAGTTAGCAGCTTCATCCTGCATATGTGTAACGGTGCGATCGACTTCATCCCTGAGTTGATTACGCCATGCTTCAAGAATACGCTTGAAGTGCGACAGCTGGGCTTCGTTCATATACTCTTCGCCCGGCTTCTCTTGATACGGCTCCACCCCAGCGATGGCGAGAATACTCAGGGACGATGTTTTACGGTTTTGCCCTTCTTGCATGTTGCTTCTCCTTAACACGCACTATCGATCCCCGTGTTGGGGGAAAAATCAGGTCGCTATAAATAGCAGATGCTTTTCCGTATGGCAATTATCTAAACGTAACACTTGACAACCCTGTGAGGAAAAGCGTATTTGCGCACGCGGCCAGAACACTTATTAGTCAATCGTCTAATCCCTTATAAGACAATGGGAAGAGAGGATCTCAGAGTCATATTATCGGCAGAAAGTTCCGCTTTATAAGCGAAAATCTCTACCCCCTGCTTTTGTGCCTCATTCAACAATTGCGCGTATTTAGGATCAATATGACGGGCCGGGGAAAACCGTTCAATGGCTGAATGCAGAACCGCAAACAGCAACACGGCGCGCTTGCCCGCCGCCGCTACACTCATTAGCTCTCGCAGATGCTTCTGGCCACGTAGCGTTACCGCATCCGGAAAGAAGCCGTTTTCCTGTTCCGCTAACGTCACTGATTTCACTTCAATATAGCACTCAGGGCGGTCTTCCGCCTGTAACATAAAATCAATTCTGCTGCCTTCATCGCCATATTTCACTTCGCTTTTTTGCGTGCCGTAACCCACCAGTTCAGGAAGGATTCCATTTGTCAGGGCTTCCTTAACCAGCTGATTTGCGCGCAGGGTATTCACGCAAATAAATGCCCCGCTTTGCGTCTCGGTCATTTCCCAGGTGTGGGGATATTTGCGTTTAGTATTTTCTGATGTGGAATACCAGACCGTGTCACCCGGCGTGGCGCAACCGGTCATGGCGCCGGTGTTAGGGCAGTGCAGCGTGAGCGTTTCGCCCTCAGGGGTGATCACGTCAGCGAGAAAGCGTTTGTAACGCTGGATCAGCGTGGCGGGCTGGAGTGCAGGGCTAAACTTCATCAGGATTCCTTAACGTGTCGCCCAGCGTCCAGCGCTGGAGCGGAGTATAGCGGGTGCGTCCTTGTAAAAAGGCAGATTCGTAAAGCGCAAATTCATTCACCTGAAAGGACCAGTGAAAGCCCGGTGGCGGGATGGCAACGGCCTGACCCGCATCGCGCAGCAGGGTAATGTGGGGATGAAACGGCTGCGGGCTCTGATAACAGCCGCTGCGCGCGGCCTGCGCCCGCAGCATGTTGGCGAGCTGTAGCAGTCCGCGAGGGGGCTGCCGCGTCCCCAGCCAGACCACCCGAGAGCGCAGCCATTGCCCGGCATCGTCAAGATGCAGCGTAAACCCCGGCTGCGAAATGCGTCCGGCCATTGCGCTTAACGCGCGCTGCTTTTCAGCGCTTACTTCACCAAGAAAGGCTAACGTCAGGTGCATATTGGCGGCGGCGACGGGGCGGCCCGCTTCCGCGGGGAAGTGGCTGGCGCGCCAGCGAACAATCTGCCGTTGAAGCGTGGTGGGTAATTCAATGGCGAAGAATAGCCGTTTTGACTCAGACATGCGCAAGACTCGGTAATGATATGCGCCGATGCTACAATGTACGCCGATTAATGTTAACCCTCTGGAGCCGTAAGTGTCCTCTTTGCCCGTCGCCGTCGTCCTTCCTGAGCTACTCGCAGCCTTAGAACATGCGCCACAGGTTTTGCTCAGCGCGCCCACTGGGGCGGGTAAATCCACCTGGCTGCCCCTGCAAATTCTGCGCGAGGGGAGCATCAGCGGGAAAATTATCCTGCTGGAGCCACGCAGGCTGGCGGCGCGCAATGTGGCGCAGCGCCTGGCGGAACTGCTGGATGAAAAACCGGGCGAGACGGTAGGGTACCGGATGCGCGCCGAAACCTGCGTTGGACCGTCCACGCGGCTGGAGGTGGTCACCGAGGGTATTCTTACCCGTATGCTGCAAAACGATCCGGAGCTGACTGGCGTCGGGCTGGTGATCCTTGATGAATTTCACGAGCGCAGCCTCCAGGCCGATCTGGCCCTTGCGCTGCTGCTCGACGTTCAGCAGGGGCTGCGCGACGACCTTCGGCTGCTGATTATGTCGGCGACGCTGGATAACGAGCGGCTCCGGCAGACGCTCCCTGATGCGCCGATGATCGCCTCTGAAGGGCGTGCGTTCCCGGTTGAGCGCCGCTATCAGCCGCTGCCTGCCCATCAGCGTTTTGACGAAGCGGTTGCCATCGCCACCGCCGAATTGCTCCGTCAGGAGCCCGGCTCGCTGCTGCTGTTTTTACCCGGCGCAGGCGAAATCCAGCGCGTACAGGAGCAGCTGGCATCCCGGGTGAACAGTGACGTTATGCTGTGCCCGCTCTACGGCGCGCTGCCGTTGGCTGACCAGCGCAAGGCGATCCTTCCCGCACCGGCGGGGCAGCGCAAAGTGGTGCTGGCGACCAATATCGCGGAAACCAGTTTGACCATCGAAGGCATTCGTCTGGTGGTGGACAGTACGCAGGAGAGGGTAGCCAGTTTTGATCCGCGTACCGGGCTGACCAGGCTACTGACGCAGCGCATCAGCCAGGCCTCGATGGTGCAGCGCGCAGGGCGAGCAGGGCGTCTTGAGCCGGGTATTTGCCTGCATTTAACCAGCGCCGAGCAGGCGGAGCGTGCGGCATTGCAGAGCACGCCTGAGATTTTACAAAGCGATCTCTCCGGGCTGGTGATGGATCTGATGCAGTGGGGCTGTCCGGACCCTGACCAGCTCACCTGGCTTAATCCTCCGCCTGTCGTCAACCTTTCCGCCGCGCGCAGTCTGCTGACCCAGCTTGGCGCGCTGGAAGGCGAGCGACTGACGGCGCGCGGTCAGAAAATGGCGGCGCTGGGCAACGATCCGCGTCTGGCGGCAATGCTGGTGGCAGCACAGGGTGATGATGAAATTGCCACGGCGGCAAAACTGGCGGCTATTCTTGAGGAGCCGCCGCGCGGTGGCAGCAGCGATCTGGGACAGGCCTTTTCACGCCATCAGGGAAACTGGCAACAGCGCGCGCAGCAGCTGTGTCACCGCCTGAAGAGCCGGGGAGGATCGCCTGACAGCGATAAAGTTACCCCTCTGCTGGCCCAGGCCTTCCCGGACAGGATTGCGCGCCGTCGCGGGCTGGATGGTCGCTATCAGCTGGCAAATGGGATGGGCGCGATGCTGGACAGCGATGACGCCCTGACGCGCCATGAATGGCTGATTGCGCCGCTCTTACTCCAGGGTAGTCACTCCCCGGACGCGCGCATTTTACAGGCGGTTGCCGTGGATATTGACGCTCTGACGCGTGCCTGCCCTCAGCTGCTTCAGCAATCTGACATCGTGGAATGGGATGATGCCCAGGGCACGCTGAAGGCGTTCCGTCGTAGCCAGATTGGTAAACTGACGCTCGGGACGAAACCGCTGGCGAAGCCGTCGGAGGACGAGTTACACCAGGCGATGCTGAACGGCATTCGGGAAAAAGGGCTGAGCGTACTGAACTGGACGCCGGAGGCCGAACAATATCGCATTCGCCTGCACTGCGCCGCGAAATGGCTGCCGGAACAGGGGTGGCCAGCGGTGGATGATGAGACGCTGCTCGCGACGCTTGAACAGTGGCTGTTGCCGCAGATGAGCGGCGTACACTCGCTGCGCGCCCTGAAGGGGCTTGATGTTAAGGCTGCGTTACAGAATTTACTGGACTGGTCGTTACGTCAACGTCTGGATAGTGAACTGCCTGGGCATTACACTGTGCCAACCGGAAGCCGGATTGCCATTCGTTATCATGAGGATAATCCACCGACGCTGGCGGTTCGGATGCAGGAGATGTTTGGTGAGGCCACCACGCCGTCCATCGCTGAAGGGCGTGTGCCGTTAGTGCTTGAGCTGCTTTCGCCTGCGCATCGTCCCTTGCAGATCACCCGCGATCTGGGGGCGTTCTGGGCGGGGAGCTATCGTGAAGTGCAGAAAGAGATGAAGGGGCGATATCCCAAACACGTCTGGCCGGACGATCCGGCGAATACCGCGCCGACACGGCGCACAAAGAAATATTCGTAATGGGGAAAGTGCGGCCTGATGCCCTCACCCCGGCACTCTCCCTGTGGGAGAGGGAGAAACAAACTTTGAGAGATTTCTTCTTTCACTGACCTGTGCAAGATAAGAAAATCTGGCCTTTGCGCCTGAATGTTGCGGAGAAAAAGCATGGCGGGGAATGACCGCGAGCCAATAGGACGTAAGGGAAAGCCGACGCGTCCGGCGAAAGAAAAGGTAAGCCGTCGTCGCCTCAGAGATGAGGAGTATGACGATGACTATGAAGACGATTATGAGGATGAAGAACCGATGCCGCGTAAAGGGAAAGGCAAAGGGCGTAAGCCTCGTGGGAAGCGCGGCTGGTTCTGGCTGCTGCTGAAGCTGTTCATTGTTTTTGTTGTCCTGATCGCGATTTACGGCGTTTATCTGGATCAGAAGATCCGCAGCCGTATCGACGGGAAAGTCTGGCAATTGCCTGCGGCAGTGTACGGCCGCATGGTGAACCTTGAGCCGGACATGTCTATCAGCAAGAACGAGATGGTGAAGCTGCTGCAAGCCACGCAGTATCGTCAGGTCACGAAAATGACCCGTCCGGGTGAATTTACCGTCCAGGCGAAAAGCATTGAGATGATCCGCCGTCCATTCGACTTCCCGGACAGCAAAGAAGGGCAGGTGCGCGCGCGTCTGACCTTTGACGGCGATCGTCTGGAAACCATTGAGAACATGGATAACGATCGCCAGTTCGGTTTCTTCCGTCTCGATCCGCGTCTCATCACCATGCTGTCGTCCGCAAACGGCGAACAGCGCCTGTTCGTGGCGCGTAACGGCTTCCCGGATCTGCTGGTAGATACCCTGCTGGCAACCGAAGACCGCCACTTCTACGAGCACGACGGTATTAGCCTTTACTCCATTGGTCGTGCGGTACTGGCGAACCTGACCGCCGGGCGTACGGTGCAGGGGGCGAGTACCCTGACCCAGCAGCTGGTGAAAAACCTGTTCCTCTCCAGCGAGCGCTCTTACTGGCGTAAAGCCAACGAAGCGTACATGGCCGTGCTGATGGATGCGCGCTACAGCAAGGATCGTATCCTTGAACTGTACATGAACGAGGTGTACCTCGGTCAGAGTGGCGATAACGAGATCCGCGGCTTCCCGCTGGCGAGCCTGTACTACTTTGGCCGTCCGGTAGAAGAGCTGAGCCTTGACCAGCAGGCGCTGCTGGTGGGCATGGTGAAAGGCGCGTCGATCTACAACCCGTGGCGTAACCCGAAACTGGCGCTGGAGCGTCGTAACCTGGTGCTGCGTCTGCTGCAACAACAGCAGGTGATTGACCAGGAGCTATACGACATGCTGAGCGCGCGTCCGCTGGGCGTTCAGCCGCGCGGTGGGGTAATCTCTCCGCAGCCTGCCTTTATGCAGATGGTACGTCAGGAGCTGCAAAGCAAGCTCGGTGATAAGGTCAAAGATCTCTCCGGCGTGAAGATCTTTACCACCTTCGACTCCGTGGCGCAGGATGCGGCAGAAAAAGCGGCGGTTGAAGGCATTCCGGCGCTGAAAAAGCAGCGTAAGCTGAGCGATCTTGAAACCGCGATGGTGGTGGTTGACCGTAACACCGGCGAAGTTCGTGCCATGGTGGGCGGTGCTGAGCCGCAGTTTGCGGGCTATAACCGTGCCATGCAGGCGCGTCGTTCGATTGGTTCACTGGCAAAACCGGCGACCTATCTGACCGCGCTGAGCCAGCCGAATCTTTATCGCCTGAATACCTGGATTGCCGATGCGCCAATTTCCCTGCGCCAGCCTAACGGCCAGGTATGGTCACCGCAGAACGATGACAGACAGTTCAGCGGCCAGGTGATGCTGGTGGATGCGTTAACCCGCTCGATGAACGTGCCAACGGTTAACCTCGGGATGGCGCTGGGCCTGCCAGCCATCACCGACACCTGGCAGAAGCTGGGCGTACCGAAAGATCAGCTGCACCCTGTTCCGGCCATGATCCTGGGGGCGCTTAACCTGACGCCAATCGAAGTGGCGCAGGCGTTCCAGACCATCGCCAGCGGCGGTAACCGTGCTCCGCTCTCCGCCCTGCGTTCGGTGATTGCTGAAGATGGTTCCGTGCTGTATCAGAGCTTCCCACAGGCTGAGCGCGCTGTTCCGGCGCAGGCGGCCTATATGACGCTGTGGACCATGCAGCAGGTTGTTCAGCGTGGTACCGGCCGTCAGCTGGGGGCGAAATATCCTGGCCTGCATCTGGCAGGTAAAACCGGGACCACTAACAACAACGTGGATACCTGGTTCGCCGGTATTGATGGCCGTGAAGTGGTGATCACCTGGGTGGGTCGCGATAATAACCAGCCGACCAAACTGTATGGCGCGAGCGGTGCGATGTCGATTTACCAGCGCTACCTCGCGAATCAGTCTCCGGTGCCGCTGAACCTCGTTGCCCCGGAAGATATCGTCGATATGGGCGTGGACAGTTCGGGTAACTTCATTTGCGGCGGTGGCGTGCGTACGCTGCCGGTCTGGACGACTAACCCGGATGCGCTGTGCCAGCAAAGCCAGCCAGAAGAACCGACAGGTAACCCGTTCGATCAGTCTTCTGAACCTCAGCAGCCGCAGCAGCAACAGCCGCAGCAGCAGGAAGAGAAGAAAGACAGCGATGGCGTCGCCGGCTGGATCAAGGATATGTTCGGCGGGAACTAACCCTACTGATACCCCCTTCTCAGGAAGGGGGTATTTTTTTCACCTCAGTAACTCATTTCCTTAACCCTGTTTTCAATCCTTATTAACGACCCGTTTTCCGTTGATTATTTCTTAAACCCTCAATTCTTGTAGGGCCGCATATCGCTTGCTATGCCGTCAGCGTTTCGCATATTATTCTGCGGTCATAATAATAATTCTCGTTTACGTTATCATTCACTTTTCCATCAGAGATCCATCATGGCGCTTTCCAATACTGCTCAGCCAATTAACACGTCGCTGCGTAAACTCGCAGTCGTCGTAGCCACAGCGGTTGCCGGCATGTCTGCTTACGCACAGGCCGCTGAAACCCCCAAGAAAGAAGAAACCATCACCGTGACTGCCGCACCGGCAGCGCAGGAAAGTGCCTGGGGTCCTGCACCGACGATTGCAGCAAAGCGCACTGCAACGGCGACGAAAACCGATACACCGATCGAGAAAACCCCGCAGTCTATTTCCGTGGTGACACGTGAAGAGATGGACATGAAACAGCCGGGAACGGTTAAACAGGCACTGGCCTATACCCCAAGCGTTTTCGCAACGCGCGGCGCATCAACAACTTACGATGTGGTTTCGATTCGTGGTTTCACGACCTCCAGCACCGTGAATACCAACCAGTATCTGGATGGTATGAAGTTGCAGGGAGACAACTACTCTGAAGCGTCCATGGACCCGTACTTCCTTGAGCGCGTAGAGCTGCTGCGTGGCCCGACGTCCGTACTGTATGGCAAAAGCCACCCGGGTGGGGTGGTGAGTATGGTCAGCAAGCGTCCAACCACGGAACCGTTGAAAGAAATTCAGTTCAAAATGGGGACGGATAACCTCTGGCAGACTGGGTTTGATTTCAGCGACGCGATTGACGATGACGGCGTGTGGTCCTACCGTCTGACCGGCCTGGGACGCAGTGAGAACGCGCAGCAGGAAATGGTGAAGTCTACTCGTTACGCGATTGCGCCGTCTTTCAGCTGGCGTCCTGATGATAAAACCGATTTCACTTTCCTGAGCAACTTCCAGAGCGATCCGGATGCGGGTTACTACGGCTGGTTGCCGCGTGAAGGTACCGTTGTGCCTTACTATGATGCTAACGGAAAGGCGCACAAACTGCCGACCGACTTCAACGAAGGCGATGAAGACAATAAGATCTCTCGTCGTCAGAAAATGGTGGGTTACAGCTTCGCGCATGAATTCAACGACACCTTCACCGTGCGTCAGAACCTGCGTTATACCAAAATCAACACGCTTTACCGTTCAGTTTACGGTAACGGCTATATCGCCCCTGCCCAGATCAGCCGCGCGTACGTGCGCTCAGATGAAGACCTCAACTCGTTCACGGTTGATACACAGCTCCAGTCGAAATTCGCGACCGGCGCCGTTGACCATACGCTGCTGACGGGTGTGGATTACCTTCGTATGCGCAATGATATTGATGCTGACTACGGTACCGCCGATCCGATCAGCATGAACAATCCGCAGCACGGCAATGCGAACGTCAATGTGAACTTCCCGTATGCCATGCTCAATCGCCAGGAGCAGACCGGGCTCTATGCGCAGGATCAGGCGGAATGGGATAAGTGGGTACTCACCCTGGGTGGGCGCTATGACTTTGCGAAAACGTCTGCCTTTAACCGTAATAACGGGACCACCGCGGAAATTAACGATCAGGCATTTACCTGGCGCGGGGGGATTAACTACCTGTTCGACAACGGGATCACCCCATACTTCAGCTACAGTGAATCCTTTGAGCCGCTCTCTGGTACCACCCAGGGCGGCAAACCGTTCGATCCGGCGCGCGGCAAGCAGTATGAAGCGGGCGTGAAGTATGTTCCGAAAGATCTGCCTGTTGTGGTGACGGCCGCGGTCTACCAGCTGACCAAGAACAACAACCTGACCGCCGATCCGGCGAACCCGACCAGCGGCTTTAGCGTGCAGGGCGGTGAAATTCGCTCCCGTGGCTTTGAGCTGGAAGCGAAAGCGGCGGTGTCGGCTAACGTGAACGTAACGGCGGCCTACAGCTACACCGATGCGGAATATACCCACGATACCTGGTATGAAGGTCGTCGTCCGGCAGAAGTACCGCGCAACATGGCATCCCTGTGGGCGGATTACACCTTCCACGAGACGGCGCTGAGTGGCCTGACCGTCGGTGCGGGCGCGCGTTACATCGGTAACACGGTGACGTACTACTCCTCAGCGTCGCCTAAAGCCTATGAGTCCTTTAACGTCGCGGGTTATGCCCTTGCGGATGCGACCGTGAAATACGATCTGGCGCGCTTCGGTCTGCCGGGATCTTCCGTCGGCGTCAACGTGAACAACATCTTTGACCGTGAATACGTCTCCAGCTGCTACAGCGAGTATGCATGCTACTGGGGAGCAGGACGCCAGGTTGTTGCCACGGCGACCTTCCGCTTCTAACCTCTTTATGGGCACGGTTCGCCGTGCCCTTTTTATTTAAGTTGGCTGACATGCAGGATAATAAAACGCAATCCGACTCCACCTTCACGCTCAACAATCTCTCCTTTCGCGTACCCGGGCGCACTTTGCTGCATCCGCTCTCTTTGACGTTTCCCGCAGGTAAAGTGACCGGTTTAATCGGGCACAATGGTTCCGGTAAATCGACGCTGCTGAAGATGCTGGGTCGTCATCAGCCGCCGTCCGGGGGCGACATTTTGCTGGATGACCAGCCGCTGGCGAGCTGGAGCAGTAAGGCCTTTGCCCGCAAGGTGGCCTATCTGCCGCAGCAGTTGCCGCAGGCGGAGGGGATGACGGTGCGCGAGCTGGTGGCGATTGGACGTTATCCGTGGCACGGTGCGCTCGGGCGTTTTGGCGTCGCTGACAGAGAGAAAGTGGAAGAGGCGATCGCGCTGGTTGGGTTAAAACCGCTGGCGCACCGTCTGGTGGATAGCCTGTCCGGTGGCGAGCGTCAGCGCGCATGGATCGCGATGCTGGTGGCGCAGGACAGCCGCTGCCTGCTGCTCGACGAACCCACGTCGGCGCTGGACATTGCGCATCAGGTTGACGTCCTGGCGCTGGTGCATCGCTTAAGCCAGCAGCGCGGCCTGACGGTGATTGCCGTTCTGCATGATATCAACATGGCGGCACGCTATTGCGACTACCTGGTAGCGCTGCGCGGCGGTGAAATGATCGCTCAGGGTACGCCTGCCGAACTGATGCGCAGCGAAACACTGGAACATATCTACGGTATTCCTATGGGCATCCTGCCTCACCCGGCCGGGGCTGCACCCGTGAGCTTTGTCTACTGATGCTGGATCCAACATTCATTAGCCGCCGTCGCCTGCTGACGGCCATGGCGCTCTCACCGCTGCTGTTAAAGATGGGCCCGGCCCGCGCTGCCGCTATCGATCCGCACCGCATCGTGGCGCTGGAGTGGTTGCCCGTCGAACTGATGATGGCGCTGGGCGTGACGCCTTACGGCGTGGCCGATATTCCCAACTACACCCTGTGGGTGAATGAGCCAAAACTGCCGGACTCCGTCATCGACATCGGCCTGCGTACGGAGCCGAACCTTGAGCTTCTCACCCAGATGAAACCGTCTTATTTATTCTGGTCTGCGGGGTATGGCCCGTCGGAAGAGACCATGGCGAAGATTGCGCCCGGACGGGGCTTTTCCTTTAGCGACGGCAAAAAGCCGCTGACCATGGCAAAAAATTCCATCCACGAGATGGCGCAGTTCCTCAACCGTGAGGCTCAGGCGAAAAAACATCTCGATGAATTTGATGCGCTGATTGATTCCCTCAAGCCGCGCTTTGCCCACCGTGGCGATCGGCCTTTGCTGATGGTGACCCTGCTGGATGCCCGCCATATGCTGGTCTTTGGAAATAACTGTCTGTTCCAGGAAGTGCTCGACAGCTTTGGCATTCGCAATGCCTGGGAAGGCGAGATGACGTTCTGGGGCAGTACCGCCGTGGGGATTGACCGTCTGGCGGCGTTTCGTGATGTGGACGTGCTGTGCTTCGATCACGGGAACGAGCGCGAAATGCAAACTCTGATGGCGACCCCGCTCTGGCAGGCAATGCCGTTCGTCCGCGAGCAGCGCTTCCTGCGCGCGCCAGCGGTATGGTTCTACGGCGCGACGCTGTCGGCAATGCATTTTGCCCGCGTGCTGGACAATGCACTGGGAGGCAAGGCATGAGCACGCGGATGGCCCGTTTCCCGATGTTACTGTTAGCGCTCATTTTTCTGGCTGCCCTGGCGTTAACCGGCTTTAACCTGACCACGGCGTTACCGCGCGATCAGTGGGCAGCCGCGTTTGCCGCACCGGATATCGATAATATTCAGCAAATGCTGTTCCACTACAGCCTGCTGCCGCGTCTGGCTATCTCCCTGCTGGTCGGGGCGGGACTGGGACTGGTGGGCGTACTGTTTCAGCAGGTGCTGCGTAACCCGCTGGCAGAACCGACCACGCTGGGCGTGGCGACGGGGGCTCAGCTGGGGATCACCATCACCACTCTCTGGACCCTGCCGGGAGCGTTAACCTCGCAGTTTGCCGCGCTGGCAGGCGCATGCGTGGTCGGTGCGCTGGTCTTTGGCGTGGCCTGGGGAAAACGTCTCTCGCCGGTCACGCTGATCCTCGCGGGGCTGGTCGTCAGCCTCTACTGTGGGGCGATCAACCAGCTGCTGGTGCTGTTTCACCACGACCAGCTGCAAAGCATGTTTATGTGGAGTACCGGCACGCTCACCCAGACCGACTGGAGTATCGTCCAGCGCCTGTGGCCGCAGTTGTTCGGCGGCGTGGTGCTGACGCTGCTGCTGCTGCGTCCGCTCACGCTGATGGGCCTCGATGACGGCGTGGCGCGCAATCTGGGGCTGGCGCTGTCGCTGGCGCGTCTGGCGGCCCTGACCCTGGCGATTGTGCTGAGCGCGTTACTGGTTAACGCCGTCGGCATCATCGGTTTTATCGGCCTGTTTGCGCCGTTGCTGGCAAAAATGCTCGGCGCACGCCGTCTGCTGGCGCGGCTGATGCTGGCTCCGCTGATTGGCGCGCTGATCCTCTGGCTTTCCGATCAACTCATTCTCTGGCTGGCGCGCGTCTGGATGGAAGTTTCCACGGGCTCGGTGACGGCCCTGATCGGCGCGCCGCTGCTGCTGTGGCTGCTGCCGCGCCTGCGCAGCATTAGCGCTCCGGCAATGGATACCGGCGATAAAGTTCATGCCGAACGTCAGTCGGTGGTGTGGTTCAGCCTTGCCGGGCTGGCGGTGCTGGTTATCGCCTCGTTTGCCGCACTCTCGCTGGGACGCGACGCCACGGGCTGGCACTGGGCGACGGGGGATCTGCTGCATGAACTCATGCAGTGGCGCTGGCCGCGGATCTTCTCCGCGCTGATTGCGGGCGTCATGCTGGCGGTGGCGGGCTGTATTATCCAGCGTCTCACCGGCAACCCGATGGCAAGCCCGGAAGTATTAGGGATCAGCTCCGGGGCCGCGTTTGGCGTAGTGTTGATGTTGTTCCTCGTGCCGGGAAATGCGTTCGGCTGGCTGATGCCTGCCGGAAGTATCGGCGCGGCAGTCACGCTGATGATTATCCTGATCGCCTCCGGGCGAGGGGGGTTCTCACCTCACCGCATGCTGCTGGCCGGGATGGCGCTCAGCACTGCGTTTACTATGCTGCTGATGATGTTGCAGGCGAGCGGCGATCCGCGCATGGCGCAGATCCTGACCTGGATTTCCGGTTCAACGTATAACGCCACCGGCAGTCAGGTAGTGCATACCGGGATTGTGATGATCGTGCTGCTGGCGATTGTGCCGCTGTGCCGTCGCTGGATGACCATTCTGCCGCTGGGTGGGGATACCGCTCGCGCGGTCGGGCTGGCGTTGACGCCAACGCGTATCGCCCTGTTGCTGCTGGCCGCGTGCCTGACGGCGACGGCCACCATGACTATCGGCCCGCTCAGTTTTGTCGGATTAATGGCGCCGCATATCGCCCGTATGATGGGCTTCCGCCGGACTTTGCCGCATATCGTGATCTCTGCGCTGACGGGCGGGGTAATCCTGGTCTTTGCTGACTGGTGCGGAAGGATGGTGCTGTTCCCGTATCAGATCCCGGCGGGCCTGCTGTCGACCTTTATCGGCGCGCCGTACTTTATATATCTGTTGAGAAAGCAGAGTCGGTAGTAAAAGTAAACGGCAATCCTTGGATTGCCGTTTTCGTGTTTGCTCCCTCTCCCAAGGGAAGATGGAGAACATCGTAGGCCGGGTAAGCGTTAGCGCCACCCGGCAATGCCCTTAGAGCTTCGCAAACACCTTACGCGCTGCGTCGATGGTGTTATTGATATCTTCTTCGCTGTGCGCCACGGACATAAAGCCCGCTTCAAACGCTGACGGCGCAAGATACACGCCTTCTTCCAGCATCAGGTGGAAGAAGCGTTTGAAGCGTTCCACGTCGCATTTCACCACGTCCTGATAGCAGGTCACGGTTTTCGCATCGGTGAAGAAAATCCCGAACATCCCGCCGACGTGGTTTACCACCAGCGGAATACCCGCGTCTTCTGCGGCTTCCAGCAGACCGTTTGCCAGCTGCGTCGTCCGGTCCGTCAGGGTTTCGTGGATACCCGGCTGCGCCACTTCGGTCAGACAGGCAAAGCCCGCCGCCATCGCAATCGGGTTACCGGAGAGCGTACCCGCCTGGTAAACCGGACCGGTTGGCGCCAGCGCGTCCATTACGTCCTTACGGCCGCCAAACGCGCCGACGGGCATGCCGCCGCCAATGATTTTGCCGAGGCAGGTCAGATCCGGCTCGACGCCGTAGTATGACTGCGCCCCCGCCAGCGCGACGCGGAAACCGGTCATCACTTCGTCGATGATCAGCAGCGCGCCGAACTCATCGCACAGTGCGCGCAGGCCCGGCAGGAAATCCGGCTGCGGTGGAATACAGTTCATGTTGCCCGCCACCGGTTCAACGATGATGCAGGCGATCTCTTGCGGATACTGCTCGAACGCGGCGCGAACGGTGTTCAGATCGTTATAGGTGCAGGTCAGCGTGTGTTTCGCGAAATCAGCCGGCACCCCCGGAGAGTTTGGCTGGCCAAGGGTCAGCGCGCCGGAACCGGCTTTCACCAGGAGGCAGTCGGCGTGGCCGTGATAACAACCTTCGAACTTGATGATCTTGTCACGACCGGTAAAACCGCGCGCCAGACGAATAGCGCTCATGGTCGCTTCGGTACCGGAGTTCACCATACGCACCATGTCCATCGTTGGCACCAGCTCGGTGACCAGCTCCGCCATTTTGACTTCCATCTCGGTTGGCGCGCCGAAGCTCAGGCCGCGCTGAGCGGCTTCAATCACCGCGTTGCGGATCGCCGGGTGGTTGTGCCCTAGTACCATCGGGCCCCAGGAGCCGACGTAATCGACATAGGCTTTACCATCCACATCATACAGATATGCGCCATCCGCACGTTCGATAAACAGCGGGGTGCCACCCACGCCGGTAAAGGCGCGCACGGGTGAATTCACGCCGCCTGGGATAAGCTCGCGGGCTGCGCTGTAGAGGTTTTCAGACTTGCTCATGGCGTCGTTCCTGGTTCGTAGAAATAAGTTAAGGCAACTATTCTAAGTGATTCGGAAGAGGTTATAAAATTTTTGCCCCTCAGAAGCCTTAACAATTGTTAAGTATTTTTCAGGGGACGAGGGGATTGTCTCTGGTAGAATCCCTGCGGCCTTTTGTATGACGAAACAGAACAGGTAATGAACGAGAACACGCCTTCTTTTGAACAACAACAGTTTACGCGCGCGAAGCACCGGGTCAGTATCCGGCGGCTGCTCAACCGTGACAAAACCCCGTTAGCCATTCTGCTGGCAGCCGCCGTGGTCGGTACGCTGGCCGGGCTGGTGGGGGTCGCATTCGAGAAAGCGGTCAATGCGGTGCTCAACTGGCGCATCGGTACCGTCGCCAGCTTTGCCGATCGGGAATGGCTGGTCTGGCTGTGGGCCTTTGGCCTTTCGGCGCTGTTTGCCATGGTGGGCTATTTTCTGGTGCGTAAATTCGCCCCTGAAGCAGGTGGCTCGGGGATCCCTGAAATTGAGGGGGCGCTCGAGGAGCTGCGCCCGGTTCGCTGGTGGCGGGTGCTCCCGGTAAAATTTATCGGCGGGATGGGAACGCTCGGGGCGGGCATGGTGCTCGGTCGGGAAGGGCCAACGGTACAGCTGGGCGGTAACGTCGGGCGCATGGTCGGCGATCTGTTCCGTATGCGCAGCGCCGAGGCTCGGCATACGCTACTGGCGACGGGGGCGGCGGCGGGGCTGTCTGCGGCGTTTAACGCGCCGCTGGCGGGTATCCTGTTTATCATCGAAGAGATGCGCGCCCAGTTCCGCTACAACCTGATCTCCATTAAAGCGGTGTTTACCGGCGTGATTATGTCGAGCATTGTCTTTCGCGTCTTTAACGGCGAAGGGGCGGTGATAGAAGTTGGCAAGCTGACCATTGCGCCGGTCAATACTTTATGGCTGTATCTGGTTCTTGGGATGATTTTTGGCGTCGTCGGCCCGCTTTTTAACACCCTGATTTTACGGGCGCAGGATATGTTTCAGCGCATCCATGGCGGAAATACCACGAAATGGGTGCTGGTGGGAGGCCTGCTTGGCGGCGTGTGCGGGATCCTCGGCTTTATCGAACCGAATGCGGCGGGCGGCGGTTTCGGCCTGATTCCCATTGCCGCGGCGGGGAATTTCAGCGTAGGCCTGCTGCTGTTTATGTTTATTTCTCGCGTCATCACTACGGTATTGTGCTTCTCCTCCGGCGCACCGGGTGGCATTTTCGCTCCGATGCTGGCGCTGGGGACGCTGCTGGGTACGGCGTTCGGGATGGCGGCGGCGGCAGGCTTCCCGGCCTACCATCTGGATGCCGGGACGTTTGCGGTGGCGGGAATGGGGGCGCTGCTGGCGGCCTCCCTGCGCGCGCCGCTGACCGGGATCGTACTGGTGCTGGAAATGACCGACAATTACCAGCTCATTTTGCCAATGATCATTACCTGTCTCGGCGCGACACTATTAGCCCAATTCCTGGGTGGAAAACCGCTATACTCCACCATTCTTGCCCGTACCCTGGCGAAACAGGAAGCTGAACAGGCCCTGAAGCAGAATACTTGAATGAATTACCAGGGTATTAGATAATGACAAAAAGAATTGGGTGATTTTTGCCCAATAGCAGTCGCAGTATTCATGGGAGCATAAGATGAGTGATGACGTAGCGTTGCCGCTGGAATTTACCGAAGCAGCAGCGAAAAAAGTGAAAACCCTGATTGCCGACGAGGACAATCCGGATCTGAAACTGCGTGTTTATATTACCGGCGGCGGCTGTAGCGGCTTCCAGTATGGTTTTACCTTTGACGACCAGGTTAACGATGGTGATATGACTATCGAGAAACAGGGCGTCGCGCTGGTGGTTGACCCGATGAGCCTGCAATATCTGGTGGGCGGTTCAGTGGACTACACTGAAGGTCTGGAAGGTTCGCGCTTTGTGGTGACTAACCCGAATGCAACCAGCACCTGCGGGTGTGGTTCTTCGTTCAGTATTTAAGCCTGAACGCAGATTGTAGGCCCGGTAAGCGAAGCGCTACCGGGCTTATAAACGATATCTATCTTGAATTTTCATCCAGCGCAAACGTCGGCAGTTTCAGGTGCCAGCGTATCGCCGCTAAACGGATCACCAGCGTGACCACCATCCCCAGCATCGCCGCATTCTCCAGCGGGACAGCAAAGGTGTAATACGCCGTGGCGTGAACAATCCCCCCGATGATACAGGCCGTCGCGTAGATTTCCGTTCGCAGGATCATCGGGACTTCTCGCGCCAGTATGTCGCGAATAATCCCTCCGCCCACGCCGGTTAACACGCCCATGCAGATCGCCACCAGCGGGCCAGTCCCGGCAATAAAGGCTTTATTCACGCCTATCCCCACAAAAACCGCCAGACCGACGGCATCCAGCACCGGCAATATCCATTTTGGCAGTCTGCGAGGCTGACGAACCAGCACGATGGTTAACAGGCAGGTGACCATCGCCACCACCAGATCCGTGGGATCTTTTACCCAGAATACCGGGCCGTTTGCCAGCGCCATATCGCGGATCGTTCCGCCTCCCACCGCCGTAACAACGCCGAGTACCAGTACGCCAAAAGGGTCCATGCGTAGTTTTCCGGCAAGCAAAACGCCGGAGATAGCAAAAACGGCTGTGCCAAGAATATCCAGCCAATACACGAGCATCGTTAAATCCTCGAAGGGGGTATTTATCTGTTTGAGTGACTCTCTGCCAGTTCGGCGCAGAGTTGTTTTGCGGCGAGGATAATACGCGGGCTGGCGCGTTCAAACCAGTCGCTGTTGAGTGCGATGACCGGAATTTTAAGCTGCCGATGCCAGAATTGTTCTATTTTAGGAATCTCGCTCGCATTTCCGACCACCACAATGGCCTGCGGTTGTCGGGCAAGAACCTGCTCACGACTGACCTGGGGCCAGGGAACCCGGCTTTCGGCAAAGATATTTTCACCTCCACAGGTCTCAAGCACCTGGTTCTGGATCGAACCTTTACCGGTAGTGAACAGCGGCTGGCTGCCAAATTGCAGAAAAACGCGTTGTTTCGGTTGCGTACCGTATCGGGCTTTTAGCGCGGCATAGTCGTTGAGCATCTGCTGTGCAGCCTGCCCGGCGCGTTGGGGGGTAGGGCTGAAGGGCGCGAGGTCACGGAGGGTTTGCGCCACCTGTTCGATGCTCACCGCATCCACCCATTTCACCGTTATTCCCAGCGAAGAGAGCTGGTTCACCTGCCGTTCGGCATTACCGCCGCGCCAGGCGAGGACCAGATCGGGCTTTAGCGCCACGATGCGTTCCAGATTCATTCCCTGCCAGGTAGCAACCTGTTCGATATGGGCGGCCTGCGGTGGATAATCGGAAAAGCTGCTTACCGCAACGGGCGTGATCCCGGCGGCAAACGCCAGTTCCGTATTGGCAGGGGAGAGAGTGATCACCCGCGGCGCGGCGATGAGCCAGGCCGGAGCGAGCAGAAGCAGGGCGACCAGCGCCCTGAATGACACCTTACCCACGCGCCAGTTTCTGCACCAGGGTTTCCACCATCACGGTGGACTGTTTCGCCGCAACGGCCAGGAATTCGTCGAAGCTGATGTGGGACTGCTGGTCCGCCACGTCAGAGATCGCGCGAACGACCACAAACGGCACGCTGAAGTTATGGCATACGTGCGCGATGGCCGTGGCTTCCATCTCAACGGCCACAGCCTGCGGGAAGTTATGACGGATTTTCGCCAGACCGACAGAGCCGTTGATAAAGGCATCGCCGCTGACGATCAGGCCACGCACCGCATTGAGGTTCAGCTCGTTAATGCAGCTTTCAGCGGCGGCAATCAGCTTATCATCCGCTTTAAACCCGGCCGGGCAGCCCGGAAGCTGACCATATTCGTAGCCGAATGCGGTGACATCTGCATCGTGGTAACGCGCTTCGTCGGAAACCACGATATCGCCCACTTTCAGCGTCGGCGCCAGACCGCCCGCAGAACCCGTATTAATGATAACGTCAGGCTTGCAGCGCTCAAGCAGCAGGGTCGCGCCCAGTGCCGCTGCAACTTTACCGATGCCTGATTTCAGCAGAGCCACGTCAACACCGTTCAGCTGGCCGGTGTAGATCTCACAGCCACCGAGGGAGAGGGTCTGACGGTTCTCAATTTTGTCACGCAGCAGCGTAACTTCTTCTTCCATTGCACCAATAATGCCGATTTTCATAGATTTACTCGCGATGTGCCTTGTTAAGATGCATAGTCTATCATGCGGTTAAGGGGAAACGCATTCTCACGCGGGGGAGCACATGGCACCAATCGATTTTCGCACCAAAATTAACTGGCACCGACGTTTCCGTTCGCCACAGGGCGATAAGAGCGAACATGAGATCCTGCGCATTTTCGAAAGCGATCGCGGACGCATCATTAACTCGCCCGCCATCCGTCGGTTACAGCAAAAAACCCAGGTGTTCCCGCTGGAGCGTAACGCTGCGGTGCGTACGCGGTTAACGCACTCCATGGAAGTGCAGCAGGTGGGGCGCTACATTGCGAAAGAGATCCTCAGCCGCCTTAAAGAGCAACGTCTGCTGGAAACCTACGGACTGGATGAACTGACCGGGCCGTTCGAAAGCATCGTCGAGATGGCCTGCCTGATGCACGATATCGGCAATCCTCCCTTTGGTCATTTCGGCGAGGCCGCCATCAATGACTGGTTTAAACAGCGGCTTTTTCCCTCTGACGCCATAAGCCAGCCGCTCAGCGATGACCGCTGTGTGGTACGCGATTTACGCCTGCGTGAAGGTGAAGATAGCCTGAACGATCTGCGCCGTAAGGTGCGCCAGGATCTGTGTCATTTCGAAGGTAACGCGCAGGGGATCCGTCTGGTGCACTCCCTGATGCGGATGAATCTGACCTGGGCCCAGGTGGGCTGTATTCTTAAATACACGCGTCCCGCATGGTGGACCGGAGAAACGCCCGCCACGCATAGTTACCTGATGAAAAAACCGGGCTATTACCTATCGGAAGAAGCATACATCGCGCGGTTGCGTAAAGAACTGTCTCTGACCCCCAATGGCCGTTTTCCATTGACATGGATTATGGAAGCGGCTGATGACATTTCTTATTGCGTGGCCGATCTGGAAGACGCGGTGGAAAAAAGAATATTCAGCGTCGAGGAGCTGTATCAGCATCTTCATGATGCCTGGGGAGAGCATGAAAAAGGTTCTCTGTTTGCGCAGGTCGTCGAGAATGCCTGGGATAAATCGCGTTCAAATTCGCTGAGCCGCAGTACCGAAGATCAGTTCTTTATGTATTTGCGGGTGAACACGCTGAATAAACTGGTGCCGTATGCGGCCGCCCGTTTCATTGATAATTTGCCGATGATATTTAGCGGGGAATTTAATCACGCCCTGCTGGAAGATGAGAGCAGTTTTAGTCAGCTTCTTGAATTATATAAAAACGTGGCTGTTCGCCATGTTTTCAGCCACCCGGATGTCGAACAGCTGGAGCTGCAAGGATACCGGGTTATCAGCGGGTTGCTGGAGATTTATGGCCCGCTGCTCCAACTGACGGTCGATGAGTTCAGTGAGCTGGCAGATAATGAACGTGTTCGCCGCCTGCCGATTGAATCTCGTCTCTATCAGAAGCTTTCAACCCGCCACCGGCTGGCATACATTGAGGCCGTCAGTAAAATAGATCGCCATTCTTCCCAATGGTCTGTCATGGAATATTATTATCGCTGTCGTCTTATCCAGGACTATATCAGCGGGATGACAGATTTGTATGCCTGGGATGAATACCGCAAGCTTATGGCCGTTGAATAAGCCATGAGTTTTGTAAAGACGACCAATAAATTTTTACTTTTTCCATAAACTTAATCCCGGAACTAAGCGGTATAAAACGAATCTGAGTTACACAGCAATTTTGCGTTATCTGGTAAATCGAGATTGAGAAACATGAAAAAAACCACATTAGCAATGAGTGCACTGGCTCTGAGTTTAGGTTTAGCGCTGTCCCCTCTGGCGATGGCGGCCGAGACAGCTTCCTCGGCAGCGACTGCGCAGCAGATGCCAAGCCTGGCCCCGATGCTCGAAAAAGTGATGCCATCGGTGGTGAGTATTAACGTTGAGGGCAGCACAACCGTCAATACGCCGCGTATGCCGCGTAATTTCCAGCAGTTCTTCGGCGACAATTCGCCATTCTGCCAGGACGGTTCGCCATTCCAGAGCTCCCCGTTCTGTCAGGGCGGCGGTGCAGGGGATGACGGCATGGGCGGCGGCCAGCAGCAGAAATTCATGGCACTCGGCTCGGGCGTGATTATTGATGCAGCGAAAGGCTACGTGGTGACCAATAACCACGTGGTAGATAATGCTAATACCATTAAGGTGCAGATGAGCGATGGTCGTAAATTCGATGCCAAAGTGGTTGGTAAAGACCCGCGCTCCGATATCGCGCTGATTCAAATCCAGGATCCGAAGAACCTGACGGCGATTAAGCTTGCCGACTCTGACGCGCTGCGCGTGGGTGACTACACCGTCGCCATCGGTAACCCGTTTGGTCTGGGCGAAACCGTGACCTCGGGTATCGTCTCCGCGCTGGGTCGTAGCGGCCTGAACGCGGAAAACTATGAAAACTTCATCCAGACGGATGCGGCCATTAACCGCGGTAACTCCGGCGGTGCGCTGGTTAACCTGAACGGTGAGCTGATCGGTATCAACACCGCTATCCTGGCACCGGACGGTGGCAACATCGGTATCGGCTTTGCTATCCCAAGCAACATGGTGAAAAACCTGACTGCGCAGATGGTGCAATATGGGCAGGTGAAACGCGGTGAGCTGGGTATCATGGGTACCGAGCTGAACTCCGAGCTGGCGAAAGCGATGAAAGTGGACGCTCAGCGCGGCGCATTCGTAAGCCAGGTCATGCCGAACTCCTCGGCGGCGAAAGCCGGCATTAAAGCGGGTGACGTCATCACCTCGCTGAACGGTAAGCCGATCAGCAGCTTTGCCGCCCTGCGTGCGGAAGTGGGGTCTATGCCAATCGGCAGTAAAGTGACCCTCGGCCTGCTGCGTGAAGGTAAGCCGGTTAACGTGAGCCTGGAACTGCAACAGAGCAGTCAGAATCAGGTCGATTCCAGCACCATCTTCAGCGGTATTGAAGGTGCCGAGATGAGCAACAAAGGGGCAGATAAAGGCGTGGTGGTGAACAACGTGAAAGCGAACTCACCTGCTGCCCGTATCGGCCTGAAAAAAGGTGATGTGATCATGGGCGCTAACCAGCAGCCGGTGAAAAACATCGCTGAACTGCGCAAAATTCTCGACAGCAAGCCGTCCGTGCTGGCACTGAATATTCAGCGTGGTGATACCTCTATTTATCTCCTGATGCAGTAATCTTCTTAAGCCCCTGTTCGCAGGGGCTTTCTCTTTTCTGTGACCTTTCCCACAACTCCATACATCTCTCTCTTCCTTTGGGCATCTGCACAATGCAGCCATAACGGAACTTCTCTATGCTTGAGCTCTGCTCACGGGAGGGTTATATGGCTGGCTGGCATCTTGATACCAAAATGGCGCAGGATATCGTGGCGCGAACCATGCGCATCATTGATACAAATATCAACGTAATGGATGCCCGTGGGCGCATTATCGGCAGCGGCGATCGTGAGCGTATTGGGGAATTGCACGAAGGGGCGTTGCTGGTGCTCTCTCAGGGGCGCGTGGTCGACATCGATGACGCCGTGGCGAAACATCTCCACGGGGTCCGTCAGGGGATCAACCTGCCGCTGCGTCTGGAAGGAGAGATTGTTGGCGTTATCGGTCTGACCGGCGATCCTGAATCGCTGCGTAAATACGGCGAGCTGGTCTGCATGACGGCGGAGATGATGCTGGAGCAGTCGCGTCTGATGCATCTGCTCGCCCAGGACAGCCGCCTGCGCGAAGAGCTGGTGATGAATTTGATTCAGGCTGAGGAGCACACGCCTGCCCTGAGCGAATGGGCGCAGCGTCTGGGTATCGACCTGAATCAGCCGCGGGTGGTCGCCGTAATAGAGGTGGATAGCGGCCAGCTTGGTGTGGACAGCGCCATGGTGGAGCTACAGCAGCTGCAAAACATGCTGGCGACGCCGGAGCGTAACAACCTGGTGGCGATTGTCTCTTTGACGGAAATGGTGGTGCTCAAGCCTGCGCTTAATCAGTTTGGTCGCTGGGACGCGGAAGATCATCGTCGCCGCGTTGAGCTGCTCATCGAGCGCATGAAGGAGAACGGACAGCTCCGTTTTCGCGTCGCGCTGGGAAATTACTTTACCGGGCCGGGAAGTATTGCCCGTTCATGGCGAACGGCGCGCACCACCATGATGGTAGGGAAACAGCGCATGCCGGAGAGCCGCAGTTATTTCTATCAGGATCTGATGCTGCCGGTCCTGCTCGACAGCCTGCGCGGTGGCTGGCAGGCCAACGAGCTGGCGCGTCCGCTTGTGCGTCTGAAAGCGATGGACAACAACGGGCTGCTGCGCCGCACCTTGCAGGCATGGTTCCGACATAACGTGCAGCCGCTGGCAACGTCAAAAGCGCTCTTTATCCATCGTAATACGCTGGAGTATCGGCTTAACCGGATCTCGGAACTGACGGGGCTGGATTTAGGGAATTTTGACGACCGGCTACTGCTGTATGTGGCGTTGCAGCTGGATGAACAGAGATAACTGAGTGCGGTCTGGTGCCCTCACCCCATCCCTCTCCCACGGGGAGAGGGCGCAAACATTAAAAACGGCAATCGAGGATTGCCGTTTTGCTTTTATTTCCGCGTCAATTTCTCAAGATCCGCTTCAATCTCGCTGATCTTATTGGTGACTACGCTTTCCAGGTGACGCAGGTCGTCAAGGATCTTACGTTTCAGATCGACCTCGCTGCGATCGCGCTGGCAGATTTGATCGAGTTCGTCGATCACGTAGCGCAGGTTAGGGCTGATTTCCTGTACTTCTTTATATCCCTGACCGATACCGTCAGCGACAACGGTCTTACGCTGGCGAGGGTATTTAAACTTCACGCTTTTGGCGAAGAACTCTCCTTTGTCCTTGTGAAAATAGATTTTCAAAATATCGTTATTGGCTTCCTGGCGAAGACTATAACGATCAATTTCATCAGGATTGGTAATGCCCAGACTTTTCAGATTATCGTACATAGCGGTACCTTTGATCTCAACATAACCTATGAATAATTAACGAAAAAATCTATTTTCGCCACCTTCGGATATAAAAAAAGCGGGGTTGCCCCCGCTTTTTGTTATACCCGATTAATCGATGGTGCGCAGCAGTTCATTGATGCCCACTTTACCGCGCGTTTTGGCGTCCACTTTTTTCACGATGACCGCACAGTACAGGCTGTATTTGCCATCTTTAGACGGCAGGTTGCCGGAAACCACAACGGAACCAGCTGGAACGCGGCCGTAGTGAATTTCACCGGTTTCGCGATCGTAAATACGGGTGCTCTGGCCAATATAAACGCCCATGGAGATCACAGAACCTTCTTCGACGATCACGCCTTCAACCACTTCGGAACGCGCGCCGATGAAGCAGTTGTCTTCGATGATGGTTGGGTTAGCCTGAAGTGGCTCCAGAACGCCACCGATGCCCACACCGCCGGACAGGTGAACGTTTTTACCGATCTGCGCGCAGGAGCCGACGGTAGCCCAGGTGTCCACCATGGTGCCTTCGTCAACGTAGGCGCCAATGTTCACGTAGGATGGCATCAGCACGGTGTTGCGTGCGATGAAGGCACCCTGACGAACGGCCGCCGGTGGTACTACGCGGAAGCCCTCTTTCTGGAAGCGCGCTTCGTCGTAATCCGCAAATTTCATTGGCACTTTATCGAAGTAGCGGCTTTCTGCTCCGTCGATAACCTGGTTATCGTTGATGCGGAAAGAGAGCAGCACAGCTTTCTTCAGCCATTGATGAGTAACCCACTGACCGTCGATTTTTTCTGCCACGCGCAGCGCGCCGGAATCCAGCAGGGAAATAACCTGGTTTACCGCTTCACGGGTCACGGTATCCACATTTGCCGGAGTGATGTCGGCGCGACGCTCAAAAGCGGACTCAATAACGTTCTGTAACTGCTGCATTGTTTACTCTTTCCATTTCACTAAAAAACACGTCACCCTTTATCGTTTGGATTGAGGGCTGCTGTCAACCGTTGTTGCACTTCAAGTTGCAGGTCATTATTAAGGGCACGCCGGTCGGCCGTCGCGATTATAAATAAATCTTCTACTCGTTCGCCAATGGTTGTAATTCGGGCGCCGTGAAGCGAAATTCCCAGATCGGCAAAAACCTGGCCGACGCGGGCGAGCAGCCCTGGCTGGTCGAGCGCAATCAGCTCAAGGAACGATTTACGGTCGGTATGGGTCGGCAGGAAATTGACCTCGGTATCGACGGTAAAGTGGCGCAGTTTTGCCGCCTGACGACGCGGCTGTGGAGGTTGCCAGCTGCGCTGGGTAATGGCCTGCTCGAGGCCAAAGCGTATCCCCTCATGCCTGTCCGACGACAGCGGGCTGCCGTCCGGCTCCAGTACAATAAAGGTGTCCATCGCCATGCCGTCGCGGGTGGTAAAAATCTGCGCGTCGTGAACGCTCAGGTTACGCCTGTCCAGCTCGGCACAGACCGCAGCAAACAAATAAGGCCGGTCCGGACTCCAGATAAAGATCTCCGTCCCGCCGCGCGTGGCCTGCGGGCTGAGCAGAATCATCGGTTTTGTCAGGTCGTGCTTCAGCAGATGCCGGGCGTGCCAGGCAAGCTGGTTTGGGCTGTGGCGCACAAAGTAGTTGGCGCGACAGCGCGCCCAAATCTGATGCAGCGCCTCTTCGTTGATGTTATCCATGCGCAGCAGGGCCAGCGCCTGCAACTGATGGTGGCGCACACGCTCGCGCATGTCCGGGGTGTTCTGCATCCCGCGACGCAGCTGTTTTTCGGTGGCGAAGTAGAGCTCGCGCAGCAGGCTCTGCTTCCAGCTGTTCCACAGGGTTTCGTTGGTGGCGCAGATATCGGCCACCGTCAGACAAACCAGGTAGCGCAGGCGGTTCTCCGTTTGCACTTCCTCGGCGAACTGCTTGATCACTTCCGGATCCTGAATATCACGACGCTGAGCGGTAACCGACATCAGCAGATGATGGCGAACCAGCCAGGCGATAAGCTGCGTTTCACGCGAGTTCAGGCCGTGCAGCTCGGCAAATTTCAGCACGTCCTGGGCACCGAGTACGGAGTGGTCGCCGCCGCGACCTTTGGCGATATCATGGAACAGGGCAGCGATCAGGATCAGTTCCGGGTGCGCCAGACGTGGCCACAGATCAACGCACAGCGGATGGCGGGATCGCGTCTCTTCTTTAGCGAAACTTTCCAGCTTCAGCATGACGCGGATCGTGTGCTCATCCACCGTATAGGCGTGAAACAGGTCGAACTGCATCTGCCCGACAATATGCGACCACTGGGGCATATAGGCCCACAGCACGCTGTGACGGTGCATCGGCAGCAGACCGCGGCTGACGGCGCCCGGATGACGAAGCATGCTCAGGAACAACGAGCGCGCCTCCGGAATGTAACACAGCGGCTGCTTCAGATGACGCCGTGCATGGCGCAGATGACGCAGGGTAGTAGAATAGATCCCAGTGATCGTGCTGTTGCGCACCATGGTGTAGAACATTCGCAGGATCGCTTCCGGCTCGCGGATGAACAGCGTTTCGTCGCGCAGATCGATCAGCGTGCCGCGCAGCTGAAATTCGTCATCAATCGGACGCGGTTTTTCGTCTGCCGTCAGCGCGAGGATCGCCTCATCGAACAGCTGCAACAGCATCTGGTTTAGCTCAGAGACGCGGCGGGTGACGCGGAAGAAATCCTTCATCATTTGCTCGACCGGCTCGTTGCCCTCGCCCTGGTAATTCAGGCGCTGCGCCACGCTGAGCTGTCGGTCAAACAGCAGGCGGTTATCGTAGCGGGTGACTTCCAGGTGCAGGGCAAAACGGATGCGCCACAGCAGATGCAGACACTCATTGAGTTCGTTACGTTCGGCTTCGGTCAGAAAACCAAACCCGACCATTTCGTCCAGCGATGTTGCCCCAAAATGGCGACGGGCGACCCATTGCAGCGTGTGGATATCGCGCAGGCCACCGGGACTGCTTTTAATATCCGGTTCGAGATTATAGCTGGTACCGTGATAGCGCTGGTGGCGCTGGTTTTGTTCTTCGACTTTCGCGGCGAAGAATTTTTCCGAAGGCCAGAAGCCGTCGCTAAAGATGTGCTTTTGCAGTTCGAGGAACAGCGCCACGTCGCCAATCAGCAGGCGGGTTTCAATCAGGTTGGTGGCGACGGTCAGGTCGGATAACCCTTCCAGCAGACACTCTTCCAGCGTGCGTACGCTGTGGCCCACTTCCAGCTTTACGTCCCAGAGCAGGGTCAACAGTTCACCGATTTTCTGCGCCCGATCGTCCGGCAGTTTTTTACGGCTTAAGATCAGCAGGTCGATATCAGAGAGCGGATGTAGTTCACCCCGGCCATAGCCGCCGACCGCAACCAGCGCGACGTCGCTCACCTGGCCGAAACCGTAGTCGATCCACAGACGTTGCAGGAGCTGGTCGATAAATTCGGTGCGCGCTTCAATGAGCTGCTCGGCTGAAACGCCTGCGTCAAATGCGCTACCCAGCCAGCGATGGAAAACCTCCATGTGGGCTTTGATATGCGCGCAGGTCAGCTCATGCGGTGGCCAGACGCCCGGGTTATCAGGCTGGTCGGGGAGGGTGGGAAGTGCTGTGTTAGCATACTGTTCGGGTAAGAGATTACTCATCGTGCGCCACCCATAAGAAAAAGCTATCGCCATTAAAAAAGCCGGCATTCGCCGGCTTCTTATCACTCAATGTTCGTCAGTATCGCCGGGATGGTGTCATCCTTGCGCAACGTCATAATTTCGCAGCCGTTGTCTGTAACCACAATAGTATGCTCGTACTGGGCAGACAAGCTTCTGTCTTTGGTTTTTACCGTCCAGCCATCTTTCATGGTACGGATGCGGTAATCACCCGCGTTGACCATTGGTTCGATAGTGAAGGTCATGCCCTTTTGCAGCACTACGCCGCCGTCGTCTGCATCGTAGTGCAGAACCTGCGGTTCTTCATGGAACACACGACCAATACCGTGACCGCAATATTCGCGCACCACGGAGAAACCTTCCGCTTCCACAAATTTCTGGATTGCGGCGCCGATGGTGCGCAGGCGGATACCCGGCTTCACCATTTTTAGCGCCAGGTAGAGGCTCTCTTGCGTCACTTTGCACAGACGCTCGCCCAGAATCGTCGGCTTGCCAACGATGAACATCTTAGAGGTGTCGCCGTGGTAGTCGTCTTTGATGACGGTCACATCGATGTTGACGATGTCGCCATCTTTCAGCAGCTTCTCGTCATCCGGAATGCCGTGGCACACTACTTCATTAATAGAGATGCAGACGGATTTCGGGAAACCGTGATAGCCAAGGCAGGCGGAGACCGCATGCTGCTCGTTGACGATATAGTCGTTACAGATGCGATCCAGTTCGCCAGTGCTGACGCCCGGTTTCACAAACGGCTCGATCATTTCCAGCACGTCCGCGGCCAGACGACCGGCGACGCGCATCTTTTCAATTTCTTCAGGTGTCTTAATAGAGATAGCCATGTAATCTGTCCATCGGTGTCGATTTTTTCGACAATACTAGTGTAAGTGTTGTCAATGGTATCAGTCAGGCGCACCCCGTGCCAAATTGAGAATCATTAACAGCACACTCCGCCAACAATTATTGGTTTCTGGCCGTGTTTTGTGATATAAAGCGCGCCGGACTTCCGATCCATCTCAGATACACAGGCTGGACGGGAGCGACAAATCTCACTTTGTGTAACAACACACACGTATCGGCACATATTCCGGGGTGCCCTTCGGGGTCGGTAATATGGGATACGTGGAGGCATAACCCCAACTTTCAATATAGAGGTTTTAAACATGGCAACTGTTTCCATGCGCGACATGCTCAAGGCTGGTGTTCACTTCGGTCACCAGACCCGTTACTGGAACCCGAAAATGAAGCCTTTCATCTTCGGCGCACGTAACAAAGTTCACATCATCAACCTTGAGAAGACTGTACCAATGTTCAACGAAGCCCTGGCTGAGCTGAACAAGATCTCTTCCCGTAAAGGTAAGATTCTGTTCGTTGGTACTAAGCGCGCTGCAAGCGAAGCTGTGAAAGATGCTGCTAACAGCTGCGACCAGTTCTTCGTGAACCATCGCTGGTTGGGCGGCATGCTGACCAACTGGAAAACTGTTCGTCAGTCCATCAAGCGCCTGAAAGATCTGGAAACCCAGTCTCAGGACGGTACTTTCGATAAGCTGACTAAGAAAGAAGCGCTGATGCGCACTCGTGAACTGGACAAGCTGGAAAACAGCCTGGGCGGTATCAAAGATATGGGCGGCCTGCCAGACGCGCTGTTCGTAATCGATGCAGACCACGAGCACATCGCAATCAAAGAAGCTAACAACCTGGGTATCCCGGTATTCGCTATCGTTGATACCAACTCCGATCCGGACGGTGTTGACTTCGTTATCCCGGGTAACGACGACGCAATCCGTGCTGTTAGCCTGTACCTGAGCGCTGTAGCTGCTACCGTTCGTGAAGGCCGTTCCCAGGATCTGGCTTCTCAGGCGGAAGAAAGCTTCGTAGAAGCTGAATAATAAGGTTTTACCCCTTATTAGTACCGTGTATGAATAGGGGCCCATTATCGGCCCCTTTTTTCAATTTATACTGTTTGGCTCCCGGCCGGGCAGTTCACATCTCCCGAGGATTTAAGAATGGCTGAAATTACCGCATCCCTGGTAAAAGAGCTGCGTGAGCGTACTGGCGCAGGCATGATGGATTGCAAAAAAGCGCTGACCGAAGCGAACGGCGACATCGAGCTGGCAATCGAAAACATGCGTAAATCCGGTGCGATCAAAGCAGCTAAGAAAGCAGGCAACGTTGCTGCTGACGGCGTGATCATCACCAAAATCGACGGCAACTACGGCATCATTCTGGAAGTTAACTGCCAGACTGACTTCGTTGCTAAAGATGCTGGTTTCCAGGCATTTGCTAACAAAGTTCTGGACGCAGCGGTTGCAGGCAAAATCACTGACGTTGAAGTTCTGAAAGCACAGTTCGAAGAAGAGCGTGTAGCGCTGGTTGCTAAAATCGGTGAGAACATCAACATCCGTCGCGTTGCTTCCCTGGAAGGTGACGTTCTGGGCTCTTACCAGCACGGCGCGCGTATCGGTGTTCTGGTTGCGGCTAAAGGCGCTGACGAAGAGCTGGTTAAACAGCTGGCAATGCACATCGCTGCAAGCAAACCAGAATTCGTTAAGCCAGAAGACGTGTCTGCTGAAGTGGTAGAGAAAGAGTACCAGGTTCAGCTGGACATCGCGATGCAGTCTGGTAAGCCAAAAGAAATCGCAGAGAAAATGGTTGAAGGCCGCATGAAGAAATTCACCGGCGAAGTTTCTCTGACTGGCCAGCCTTTCGTAATGGATCCAAGCAAGTCTGTTGCTCAGCTGCTGAAAGAGCACAACGCTGATGTAACTGGCTTCATCCGCTTCGAAGTGGGCGAAGGCATCGAGAAAGTTGAGACTGACTTCGCAGCAGAAGTTGCTGCAATGTCCAAGCAGTCTTAATGATTGAAAAGGAGCCGCCTGAGGGCGGCTTCTTTTTGTCACCCGTCTCACGAAATCAGACAGGCTCCAGTATCGCTGTGCTGATTTGCGACATATCATGTCGCCAGAATTAACCCCATCTTAATCGTTGACAGTCTCAGGAAAGAAACATGGCTACCAATGCAAAACCCGTGTACAAACGCATTCTGCTTAAGCTGAGTGGCGAAGCGCTGCAAGGATCGGAAGGCTTCGGTATTGACGCAAGCATCCTTGATCGCATGGCACAGGAAATCAAAGAACTGGTCGAACTGGGTATTCAGGTTGGCGTGGTCATTGGCGGTGGCAACCTTTTCCGTGGTGCTGGTCTGGCGAAAGCGGGGATGAACCGCGTAGTGGGCGACCACATGGGTATGCTGGCAACCGTGATGAATGGCCTGGCGATGCGTGATGCGCTTCATCGCGCCTATGTGAACGCTCGCCTGATGTCCGCTATTCCTTTGAATGGCGTATGCGATAACTACAGCTGGGCAGAGGCCATCAGCCTGCTGCGCAACAACCGCGTGGTGATCCTCTCCGCCGGTACGGGTAACCCGTTCTTTACCACCGATTCCGCAGCCTGCCTGCGCGGTATCGAAATCGAAGCCGATGTGGTGCTGAAAGCGACTAAAGTCGATGGCGTGTTTACTGCCGACCCGGCAAAAGATCCTTCAGCGACCATGTACGATCAGCTGAGCTACAGCGAAGTGCTGGAAAAAGAGCTGAAAGTGATGGATCTTGCCGCCTTTACGCTGGCTCGTGACCACAAACTGCCGATCCGTGTCTTCAATATGAACAAGCCTGGCGCGCTGCGTCGCGTTGTTATGGGCGAAAAAGAAGGCACTTTGATCACGGAATAATTTCCGTCGGCGATAAATACAGGTAAGATTCCGCTTTATTTCGACGTGGTATCTTACCCGGGCGCGCCTTTGGCGTTGTCATGAATTAAACGCGACTATACTTAGCACACCTGTAGCGCTGTGCTGGCGGATAGTCTGCCTGAGACAAGTTTTCAAGGATTCGTAACGTGATTAACGACATCAGAAAAGATGCTGAAGTACGCATGGACAAATGCGTTGAAGCGTTCAAAAACCAAATCAGCAAAATCCGTACTGGCCGTGCTTCCCCAAGCCTGCTGGATGGCATCATCGTAGAATACTACGGTACGCCTACGCCACTGCGTCAGCTGGCGAGCGTGACGGTAGAAGATACCCGTACCCTGAAAATCAACGTGTTCGATCGCTCAATGAGCCCGGCCGTTGAAAAAGCGATCATGGCATCTGACCTGGGTCTGAACCCAAGCTCAGCGGGCGCGGATATTCGCGTTCCACTGCCTCCGCTGACGGAAGAGCGTCGTAAAGACCTGATCAAAGTCGTGCGTGGTGAAGCTGAGCAGGGTCGCGTTTCCGTACGTAACGTGCGTCGCGATGCGAACGATAAAGTGAAAGCCCTGCTGAAAGAAAAAGAGATCAGCGAAGATGACGATCGTCGTTCTCAGGACGACATTCAGAAAATGACCGACGCGGCGATCAAGAAAATTGATGCGGCGCTGGCAGAAAAAGAAGCGGAACTGATGCAGTTCTGATTTTCGCTGTACACTGATAAACGCCGTTCAGAAGGACATTGAGTCTTGCTGGCGGCGTTTTGCTTTTATCTGGTCTAACTTTTGGGCATCTCATGAAGCATCTCACTCTCCTCGGCTCGACCGGCTCTATCGGTTGCAGCACTCTCGACGTTGTACGTCATAATCCTGACAGCTACACCGTAGCCGCGCTTGTGGCCGGAAAAAACGTGCAGCGAATGGTCGAACAGTGCCTGGAGTTTACCCCCCGTTTTGCGGTGATGGATGATGAAGAGAGCGCCCGCCAGGTGAAAGCGCTGTTGCAGGAGAGGGGCTGCCGTACCGAGGTGCTCAGCGGGCAACAGGCGGCGTGCGATATGGCCGCGCTTGATGAAGTTGATCAGGTTATGGCGGCAATCGTCGGGGCGGCGGGTCTTCTGCCGACGCTTGCCGCTATTGATGCGGGAAAAGATGTCCTGCTTGCGAACAAAGAGTCGCTGGTCACCTGCGGACGCCTCTTTATGGAGGCGGTAAAACAGCGTGGGGCGCGTCTTTTGCCGGTCGATAGCGAGCACAACGCGATTTTTCAGAGTTTACCCCAACCTTTTCAACAAAACCTGGGGTACGCTGACCTGGAGCAGAATGGCGTTGTGTCGATTCTGCTTACCGGGTCTGGTGGCCCGTTCCGTGAAACGCCACTGTCTGAATTGAGCGCAATGACGCCGGATCAGGCATGTCGTCATCCGAACTGGTCAATGGGGCGTAAGATCTCCGTCGATTCGGCCACCATGATGAACAAAGGTCTGGAATACATTGAAGCTCGCTGGCTGTTCAATGCGTCGGCGAAACAGATGGAAGTGCTGATCCACCCGCAGTCGGTGATTCACTCGATGGTGCGCTATCAGGACGGCAGCGTGCTGGCCCAACTGGGCGAACCGGATATGCGTACGCCAATTGCTCATACAATGGCGTGGCCAAACCGCGTAAAATCGGGCGTTAAGCCTCTCGATTTTTGCAAGCTGAGTTCACTGACGTTTAGCGAGCCTGATTACGACCGTTATCCCTGTCTGAAACTGGCGATGACGGCCTTCGATCAGGGGCAGGCGGCGACAACGGCGCTTAATGCAGCCAATGAAGTGACCGTTGAAGCATTCCTGAATCAGCAGATCCGCTTTACTGATATCGCCGCATTGAATTTATCCGTGCTGGAGATGATGGATTTGCGTGAGCCACAGAGCGTGGAAGAGGTGCTGGCCGTGGATGAACAGGCACGCATTGTTGCGCGTAAACAGGTGACACGTCTCGCAAGCTGGTGATAAAGCAAGCACTAGTCGTCGTGCTATTTGTTAGCGTTGGGCTTCAGTGATATAGTCTGCGCCACCTGATCGCAGGTATTTGGCTTTAAGTGGTCAGGTAAGCCGTGGTTTGACACGGCTTTTTTATGTATAGGCTTCAGTATTCCTGTGTACCGTTAAATCCTTTCAGGGACTAAAAACGCGTTATGTTGTCTGCGAATCAACCAATAAGCGAAAACTTGCCAGCACATGGCTGTCGCCATGTTGCAATCATCATGGATGGCAATGGCCGCTGGGCGAAAAGACAAGGGAAGATACGAGCCTTTGGGCATAAAGCTGGGGCGAAATCTGTTCGCCGCGCCGTCTCTTTTGCCGCCAATAACGGCATTGATGCGTTAACGCTCTATGCTTTTAGCAGTGAGAACTGGAATCGACCTGCGCAGGAAGTGACGGCGTTGATGGAACTGTTCGTGTGGGCGCTCGATAGCGAAGTAAAAAGCCTGCACCGCCACAACGTCCGCTTGCGTATTATTGGCGATACCAGTCGTTTTAACTCACGTTTGCAGGAACGGATTCGCAAAGCAGAAGCGCTGACGGAAAATAATACCGGCCTGACGCTCAATATCGCGGCGAATTACGGCGGACGCTGGGATATTATCCAGGGGGTTCGGCATCTGGCTGAGCAGGTTCAGGAAGGGCTGTTAAGACCCGACCAGATTGATGAAGAGGCGCTGAGTCAGCAAATCTGCATGAATGAACTGGCACCCGTGGATTTGGTTATAAGGACAGGGGGGGAACATCGCATAAGTAACTTTTTGCTGTGGCAAATTGCCTACGCCGAACTTTACTTTACGGATGTTCTTTGGCCAGATTTTGATGAACAAGACTTTGAAGGTGCGCTGCATGCCTTTGCCAATCGAGAGCGTCGTTTCGGCGGCACCGAGCCTGGTGGCGATAACGCCTGATGGGGGTAGCTTTTGCTGAAGTATCGCCTGATTTCCGCTTTTGTATTAATACCCGTCGTCATCGCAGCGCTGTTTTTACTGCCTCCGGTGGGATTCGCTATTGTTACGCTGGTGGTGTGTATGCTCGCCGCGTGGGAATGGGGGCAGCTTAGCGGCTTTACCTCGCGCACTCAGCGGGTATGGCTGGCGGTACTCTGTGGTTTTTTACTGGCCCTGATGCTGTATACCTTGCCTGAATATCATCACGATGTTCACCAGCCGCTGGTTGCCGGATCCTTATGGATATCGCTGGCCTGGTGGATTGCTGCGCTTGTTTTAGTGCTTTTCTATCCGGGCTCTGCGGCGATCTGGCGTAACTCTAAAGTGTTGCGCCTTATTTTTGGTCTGCTCACGATTGTTCCGTTTTTCTGGGGGATGGTTGCGCTGCGCGCCTGGCACTATGACGAAAACCACTACAGCGGCGCGATATGGCTGCTTTATGTGATGATTCTCGTCTGGGGGGCTGACTCCGGGGCCTATATGTTTGGTAAACTGTTCGGCAAACATAAACTGGCGCCAAAGGTTTCTCCGGGCAAAACCTGGCAAGGCTTCATCGGCGGCCTGTTTACGGCAGCGATTATCTCCTGGGGCTATGGCGTCTGGGCGAATCTTGAGGTTGCCCCCTCCACGCTGCTGGTATGTTCGATTTTCGCGGCGCTGGCATCGGTGCTGGGTGATTTAACCGAGAGTATGTTTAAGCGTGAAGCAGGGATTAAGGACAGTGGTCACCTGATTCCAGGACATGGCGGAATACTGGATCGCATTGACAGCCTTACCGCGGCTGTTCCCGTATTTGCTTGCCTGCTTTTACTGGTGTTTGGGACGATATAACGGAAGGTTTTATGCTGAGCATTCTCTGGAATCTGGCGGCGTTCATTGTTGCACTGGGTGTACTGATTACCGTGCATGAATTTGGCCATTTCTGGGTTGCCCGGCGCTGTGGTGTGCGGGTGGAGCGATTCTCGATTGGCTTTGGCAAATCGCTCTGGAAGCGCACCGATAAGCATGGCACCGAGTTTGTCATTGCTCTGATTCCCCTGGGCGGCTATGTCAAAATGCTCGACGAACGCGTTGAGCCTGTCGCCCCGGAACTTCGCCATCGCGCGTTTAACAATAAAACTGTTGGACAACGTGCTGCCATCATCGCTGCCGGCCCGGTAGCCAATTTCATCTTCGCTATCTTCGCCTACTGGCTGGTGTTTATCATCGGCGTGCCTGGCGTGCGCCCGGTCGTGGGCGAAATCACCACGGGTTCTATTGCGGCAACGGCGCAAATTACACCGGGAATGGAACTTAAAGCGATTGATGGTATCGAAACCCCTGATTGGGATGCCGTGAGGTTACAACTGGTTGCCAAAATCGGTGATGAGCAGACAACCGTCAGCGTATCGCCATTTGGTTCCGACCAGCGGCAGGAAAAAGTGCTGGATTTACGCCACTGGCGCTTTGAGCCAGACAAAGAGGACCCTGTCGCCGCACTCGGGATTCGACCGCGCGGCGCGCAGATCGAGCCGGTATTAGCCGAAGTACAGGCCAAATCGGCAGCGAGTAAAGCAGGTTTACAAGCGGGTGACAGGATCGTTAAAGTCGATGGTCAGCCATTAACACAATGGATGACCTTTGTTACTCTGGTGCGCGATAATCCAGGCAAGCCGCTCGCGCTGGAAGTGGAAAGGCAGGGGAGTTCGCTCTCACTGACCCTCACTCCGGATACCAAATCGGGCGGCGGTAAGGCGGAAGGGTTTGCAGGCGTTGTGCCGAAAGTGATCCCACTGCCAGATGAGTACAAGACAATACGCCAGTATGGGCCGTTTAGCGCCATCGTTGAGGCCACGGATAAAACATGGCAGCTGATGAAGCTTACGGTCAACATGTTGGGGAAATTGATAACCGGTGATGTGAAACTGAACAACCTCAGTGGGCCAATTTCGATTGCTCAGGGGGCTGGGATGTCAGCGGAGTTCGGGGTGATTTACTATCTCATGTTCCTTGCGCTGATTAGCGTGAACCTGGGGATAATCAACCTGTTCCCGCTTCCCGTATTAGATGGGGGCCATCTGCTGTTTTTAGCGATTGAAAAGCTAAAAGGCGGACCGGTATCCGAGCGAGTTCAAGACTTTAGTTATCGCATTGGCTCGATTTTGCTGGTGCTGTTAATGGGGCTTGCACTTTTCAATGATTTCTCTCGGTTGTAAGAGAGTTAGTTAGGAAGAACGCATAATAACGATGGCGATGAAAAAGTTGCTCATAGCGTCGCTGCTGTTTAGCAGCGCGACCGTATACGGTGCTGACGGGTTCGTAGTGAAAGATATTCATTTCGAAGGCCTTCAGCGTGTCGCCGTTGGTGCGGCCCTCCTCAGTATGCCTGTGCGCCCCGGCGATACGGTTAATGATGAAGATATCAGTAACACCATCCGTGCTCTGTTTGCCACTGGCAACTTTGAGGACGTCCGCGTCCTGCGCGATGGTGATACGCTGGTGGTTCAGGTAAAAGAACGTCCAACGATTGCCAGCATCACTTTCTCCGGCAACAAGTCGGTGAAAGATGACATGCTCAAGCAGAACCTTGAGGCATCGGGTGTTCGTGTGGGGGAATCTCTGGACCGCACAACCCTTGCAGACATTGAAAAAGGTCTGGAAGATTTCTACTACAGCGTCGGTAAATACAGCGCGAGCGTTAAAGCGGTTGTTACACCGCT